>PJTO01000019.1_pt1 | contig 352281 bp, 281 predicted proteins | sample 1512101 | NCBI WGS metagenome assembly PJTO01 (sample SAMN08177690, study PRJNA422409) | Soil metagenome, whole genome shotgun sequencing project.
ACTCTCCATTGTAAAATGAAGTTTTTGATTCCAACTATTTACATAATCAGAATTCTTTTTTTATATCTCTGATCTTGGATCGAATTGAACGAATTACTTGAATTTGTTCATGACTTTCGTTTGCCTACTCGTCACGCTTACATGATTGTGTTTTCTTAAAGAACTTTGTCGCTTCAACTTCCGTATCCGCTTTATTCCGATGGCATTGCGCCGTCTTTATCTTTTTTGTTTTTCCCTTCGTTTCCGTTGGGACTGCAAAGGTAGAAATCTTTTCTGAACTTCCAAAAACTTTTTGAAGTTTTTTTTCTTTTCGCTTTTTTCGATTTCCGCGTTTAAAATAAACTGAGCGGGATTTTAAATCCTGCCGAACTTCTCTTAAACCCTTCTTTTTTTCATGGTTCCCTCTTTCGTGGTAACCGTCCCTCCCTTGCGGAGTGGTGCAAAGATAGGGAGTTTTCGGGCAGACTTCCAAGCCTTTTGTTCTTATTATTTTCATTTTGCCCCTAACTGCCTGTAACGGTGCGAGATTCTTTTTGGATTTTGTCCACAGGATTGCGCCGAAGGTGGCAAAAAGGGTACTTTCCTAAGATCTGCAGCGGATTTCTGTCCCTACTTCCCGTGCGGGCTTCCGCTCAGAACACCGGAAAGGAGTGGTTTGCGCAAGAGAGTACTAAGGTCGGACGGGAATGGCAGCGCAGCACATAAAAAGGGTGACAGCATACAGCGCTCCTGATCCTCCCTTAAATAATCATAATTTATTATCACTTTAGTTAGGGTTTACTTAGGGTTTAGTTAGGGTTTGTTTAGGTATAGCTTAGGTTGTAGCTAAACAAACCCTAACCAAAAGCTAACTAAATACCAATTAAAATCTAGCTTAAAGAAGAACCAAATAAAATCGAATAAATAGAACACTACATAAATAGCCCTAAAAGTGTCCCAGCATCCAATCAGAATCGCCATGATAAAGGCATTTTTGGAGGGCTTATGGGATCAAAGAAAATGAGCAGGAGAAAACGTTCAGCTTGTAAAACGTTTAGAATAACGACTAGGATCAAAAGACATAGTAACCAAACAAAAGGCTCCGAATCAATTTAGATGATTCGGAGCCTCAGACGTTATTATAGTTTACATGCTCTAATCTCTTAATGCTGTAAGATCAGCCTTAGGCTTGGGCAAGTTCATATTTTTAATTGTCAGGCGGCAGGCATCAACCATTTCCTGCGTCATGGTATAGGTATACTTTCCATAATCGTCGTATTCCAACGTACCAACAAAAAAGAATCCGTATTTATCAAAGAAATCCGTCAAATCCAATTTGGCCACTTCGCAGGCTGTTTTAACAAAATTCAGCTGATGAACGGCAGGATTACGCTCTCCCATCATTCGATCAGAACTCCAATCCGAACGCTGCCTTCTCGGTTTATTCATATTCTGCTGACGGAAGGCTTCAAATAGATCGGCATAAAAATCGGGACGTTTTCCTTCACCCTCAAAATAGAGCTGTAACTGCCAAAAAGGAATCAAACGATCGAATACATCCGGATCGGACAAATAAGAAATTCGTTTTTCAATAATATTGGCCTTCGCTTTCTCAAAATTGTTCTGTTCTGAAACCCGAGTTTTATTACCAAAAGAACGTGTTACGTATAAGGAGAACAGGTTGTTGCTCACTTCACCCAAGCCACCCCAATTAAACATGGGACGTGTCTGGTGCACGTGGCCCACCTCATGACTGAAACCCCAACAAGGATCCCCTTTAATCACCGATTCTGGCGTTACCACCATTTTCATCGCGTAACCAACTTTATCGCCCATATAGGCAACACCATCTCCATCACGGAACATGTAATAATTATAGTTCACCCGTGCTAGAATACGATTTTTAGGTACTTTATTATACTTCTCCAGTCCCATCAACCGATGTTGCCTATACACCAGCGAATCGTAATTACGAATTAACTCGACGCCTTTTCCATAAGCATACTGTTTCAATGCCTCTATTGGATAAGCGGTCTGAATATGCTCGCCTTTTGCATCCATAATCGGGAATACAGCGTGATCGATCAGACTATCCCACTCCTTATTCCCCTGTTTTTTAAGATCAAAGTAACCGTTTACCTGCCCCGTAGGAAAATGAACCCTAATGGGGTTTTCCTTTTCAGGTTCTTCCGAGAAATAATCGATATAAGCTAAACTTCCGTAATCATCGAGTTGGATAATATTGACACCATTCCGCAATCTGAATTCCTGTTTTTCCAATCCCCAACCTTTCGGGTCCTTTGTAGGCTCCTGCGGATTAGGGGCTTTTCGCAACCAGTTAGGTACAACAAGGTTTACCTCTTTACCAGCTGCAATACCGTCCACAATAACAATATGCTTCCCTTTGGGAAGATACACACCGGTCATATTTTCATATTTACTGTAACCGTCCCCAATACTTAATTGATGCCCTAATGTTGTCGGATTCAACAAGGCATAATAAGTTGCATATTTATAATCCTTGTTATAGTTGCCATCAAGTATAGACTGCGCAACCCGGCGCAGGGTAGTATCAGCAATCTGATTGAGCTGTTTTTTCTTAATCCCCTTTTTTAGTGTTAACGCCATGGGATCTTCGAATACAGAAAGATCGGCATAGGTCTGTTTAAAATCCTGAGCGGTTTGTGCCTTCAGATTGGCGCTTAGCATAAGACCTAACCCGAAAGCGATAAATTTTCTTTTCATCATAATTATAATAAATGGAATTTGGTTTACAACTTGTTATTAATTTCTGTGCATTTTAGTCAATGCATATAGTTTGAGCGTATCGGCACATTATTAATATTAATAGGAAGAGGAGGCGCACAAAAGCACACCTCCCCTTCTTAATAATTATATAAATTCATCTACTTTACTCTCGTCACTTGTGGAACAATAACATCCACCTGATAAGTACCTGGCACAAATGCCTGAAATGAAAATCTTGCGTTACAAGAATAAGTATTATAGGGTAATCCCAAGCTATCATCAAAATTGACATAAGGAGCAGGGATACGATAATAATAATTAAATCCATTCCCTAAAGAAACTAATGGAAAAGGCAAAACCCCATAAACAAACTCCATCCGATCATCAAATAACGTTGTGGAAATAGAGTAATCCTGCATAGTTTGTAAATAACCGCCTGCAGTACCTGAGTTAGGACGTCTGGCTATTTCACCCTTTTTAGGGTTAAATGGAACACCATTTTTATCAACTATTTTTACAACAACTTTATTGTCTCCAAGACCCAAATAGGTTACTTTAATATGACTAGCATTGCTTGGAATAGACTTTGTCGTCGTTTCAGCGCCAACTTTCATCGCGACTGTCGATCTTACAGCAGGAACGTCAAAGTATGGAGCCTCAACCAATTTAAACTCACCGATAGCTGGATAAATTTTCGTGCCAACGGCATTCTTTATTTCTAAATCATAAACATAATGACCCTGCGGAAGTTTTAAAGTATTTGGTGTCGACTCAATCGCTCCGGAAAATTTGTTGATACTTAATGCCGTCATTACGGTATCTTTTTGTTTTGCAGCAATCAGATCCAACGTGGTATCAACTTTAGAATCATACAATTTTTTCCAGATCTTAATCGGAAATGTTTGCATAAAAATATCAGTAACATCTTTTCCAGTTTCCTTTTGGTACACTTTCAGCAATTTAACCTCAATTGGTTTACTGGATCCAGCTGGGTTTATTGCGGTTGAAACTTCGGATCTTCCCATCCTAATTTCGACAGGCAATTGTTCATAACGAATAATATCGCTCAAGTTGCCTTCAGGTATTTTTTTACAGCCCACAAGCGAAATTGCCGCGAGTCCAATACTATATAATAATTTACTTTTCATAGCCCTTAACGATAATAGAATAAAACATGGGAGTTATTTAATACATGCACTACACCTGTAGTCGTTTGCGCATTAGAAGTTTGAACCAATGTTCTGCTGCCGACAGGTGGGATAATAGTCTTAACATCAAAAACATCTCCAATAGACTGATAAAGGTAAGTGAACATGACGACCTTCGGCAAAACAGTGGAATTTTCATTATAGCCTAAAGCAGGATCTCGTGTTTCTTCATAAGAAATGATAAAATTACCCCCTTTGTTATTTTTATATTTTTTACCCGATGCGGTGAGTTTATCATTCGTCAATTGTTCTTTTGTAATATACATATCAATTGAATCTGCAAATCGGCCCAATTCATATTTCATAATTGAATCTACTGTCCACATTTTCTTAGGATCAACTTTTTGGACCTGTCTTGTACGAGCCTGTACATAGTTATAAACATCGTAGTCTGTCGGAGCAAAAAAAGTAACACCTGGCGCGTTGATCTTATCCTTCACCCCTGCTTTATCAATCAACATCAAAACAGTATCAAACACACCATACTTATTACTTTTCATCCAATCATAGGTTGTCATATTGATCTTTGGATTATGCAACTCTCCACCCACAAAATAGTCATTCTTTTTGCATGAGCTAATAGCTACTATAATTCCAAGCAAACAAGCTATATTTAAAATAATCTTTTTCATAATTTCCTTATTAATGATTTCTCCACCAAGGGTTTTGAGTCAGCAATTCGTTTTGCGGCAATAAATTACGCATATCCAGCGGCCAATAATATCCTTTGTTAGCTATTCTATCTTGCGAATATGCGCCCGAGTATTCATCAAATTGTTCAAACATATTCATCCGAATCAAATCAAATTGAATAATTCCTTCTCCAATCAGCTCTCTTCTCCGTTCTCTGAATATCTCTTTAAACAATTCCTCTCCAGAAACTTGTATTTCTTCGAGACCAGCTCTTTTTCTAATTGTATTCAGGTCATTCAATGCAAGCGCTGGCTTGCCGTTCTTATAATAGGCCTCCGCCCGCAGCAAAATAATATCTGCTAAACGAATCAGCACCAAATTATTACTGATGGCATATTTACCTTCCCTGTATTCAATTTTATTATCGTACTTGCGAATAGTTCGTTGTTGACCATTATCAGGAAAAGGAAGGGACATTGAATCTAACCTTGCTTCAGGTTTATCAAATTCACTCTCAAGAAATTCAGGTTCAATATACCAAGCAGAGCTGCTACCTTTACCGGGAATAGTGGCACTTGTTAGAAATCTACTAAAAAAGTCTTCTGAGAATTCATTTCCGCTCTCACTATAGAGCATATTCAATTCGAAGATGGATTCTTTAGAGTTACCCAACCATATCTTCCGATAGTCTTTGACATCTTCTAGGGCATATCCGAGTTTTAATGTTTCGTTCGTATACTTCTCCGCATTAACATAGTCATGTTCCCAAGCACAAACCTCCGCCATCAGTGCATTAGCAGCTCCCTTAGATGCAAAACTCTTTGTCGAGTTTTGTTGAAGATTAGCGATCGCAAACAATAAATCCTCCTTACAGAATGCTAAAGTTTCCTTTTCTGCTGTCCTTGTCATATCAGGAATATTTTGAGGATCTTTAAAAGTCTCTTTGACCAATAATACATCTCCCCAAACCCGCTGCATGTAGAAATAGGTAAATGCTCTCAAAAATCTTGCATTTGCGATGTAACTATTTTTCTCTGCTTCACCGTCACTGAACAATTTATTGTCCATCCCCTGAGCCTGCTCAACAATCAAATTACATTGATTGATGATACCATAAAAACGCGTCCAGTTCCAAAGACTACCCTCCAAGTATGCTGCGTAGCTAAATCTATATCCCCCTGACCTTGCAAACTCATTCATATTCCAATCGTCCCCCGCCTGATGTACTATTCCAGATGCGATATCACCAAATATGAAATAAGATCGATCTGCCCTAAGCGAGTTACGCAACAATGCATATGCGCCAAGTGTTGCCCTATTTACATTTTCTCCATCTTTCCAAAACACCTCATCGTAAGTGCTATTCTCTGGCTTTAAGTCCAGATATTTCGAACAAGAGGAATTAAATAATAAAATTCCTGATATTCCGACTAATGATAATATATATTTAAATTTCATTTTGATCGTTTTTAAAAGTTGACTTCTAGACCGATTGTATATTTCCTCGGCAATGGATAAGCCCCGCCGCTATATTCCCCTTGCGGTGTCACCAATTCAGCATCAGGGACTGAAGCTTTCTGAAAAGTATGGAGATTATCCACCATACCATAGAATCTAATATTTCTAGCCCCTATCTTTAACCGTTCCACGACATTTTTAGGTAAAATATACCCGACAGAAATTGTCTTAATTTTGAAATAAGTACCATTTTCATTAAACATCGTGCTAAACGGAAGATACTGGTAGAAATAACTTCCATAAGGAGATATCGAAGGGAAACTCGCCTGATAATTAGGATCCTTTGCCTTTTCAGGTGTCCAATAATCTAAACCTTCTAAATCAGGTAATCTGTTGTTTGTAAATTTATTTATGCTTCCACCGATCGCATTGAACTGATTACTTTTTAAATTATTGATGATATCACGACCGATGGTAAAGGTATTCAACATACTGATAGAAAAACCCTTATATATAAATTCATTATACAAACCACCCGTTATGCGCGGATTCGGGTTACCTGTTAACATCAAGTCACCATCCGCCGCACCTTTATCTTCGTCACTCCAAGTATCCCAATCTTGATTCACATCTGCCCAATTCGGATATCCTGGCTTAACAGGATAATTCCCTTTAAAAACAGTGATAGGTTTTCCAGTTACAGGATTGACCGGTATTTGATCTTGATGCGAATACACGCCCTGATAGATCATTTGAGCCCATCGATAAATTGGACTTCCTACCGTATACAACAATTGTTGATTATAACCTCTGGAATCTGCATAGAAACTACGGTTACCAAATGGCAGTGAACCGATTCTATTTTTGTTAAAAGTCATATTAAGGTTCGTGTTCCACTGCAATGCGCTCGTTTTAGACAGATTTCTTGTCATAATAGTCAGGTCAATCCCTTCATTATAAACCGTCATTGGCACGTTAAACGACAACTTTGTGTAACCTGTGTAATATGGGAATGAGAAACCCATAATTGGATCTTTCAAAATTTTTCGATAAGCATCGAACGTCACTGTTAAACGATCATTGAAAAGCCCCAAGTCAAATCCAATATTTGTTTGCTCAGATTTATTCCATGTCAGATTTTTTAATGTCAACGGTTTTTTAAATGATGGCACCGCGAATGTAGTTCCATTATATGTATCCGATGACAAGGCCCAAACGTTATAAGGTGCATAAAAATCTTCCGGAAGGACTCCTGATTTACCCCAGCTTCCCCTCAATTTAAGCATATTAACCCAATCAAATTTTTTCATAAAATTCTCATCGGAAATCACCCAAGCCGCTGATAATGCAGGAAAAGAACCCCATTTGGTATTAACACCAAATCTTGATGAAGCATCTGAACGCCAAGATGCATTAAAAATATAACGGGATTTGTAATCATAGGAAAACTGTCCCATATAAGATAGAAGCCCAGACTCCACCTTGTTTGTACTTGCTATTAAATCTTTTGTTGCAACACCTTGGATTACATGAATATCGTCTGTAGGCAGATTGTATCCCTCTGTTTTATGGGACAACTGCTTATCATATTGAAACGATTGTAGTGCCGTTACATTAATCGTATGTTTTTCATTAAATGTTTTTACATAATTCAATACGTTCGCAATATTATAGGTATAGGCATTTCTCCCCGTTGATGCAGCATAGTTGATCCCTTGATTAAGTTCACGAGGCTGAAATTGATTTCTACTATCCATATTTGCCTGAACAGAACCCTCCAATGAATATTGCAATCCCTTTATGATATCGACATACGTTTTTGAAAAAATATTGATATTATCGGTCTGATTATCATCTGTCAACTTATCATATTGTCCTAAGTAGAAATCATAATCTGCCTGACCAAGCCCCACGAAAGATGAAGGCATCTCCCCTTGATTTACCGGAACGACCTGGTCAATCCCTCTACCAAGTCCACGTTTGCGATTTATTCTCGCTGCAGACACCATAAAATCCGATTTGATAATTGGCGAAAGCGTAAACCCAAAATTGCCTCTTATCGAGTACCGCTTAAATCCGGTATTACGCACAACACCATCCTCATTATAGTAACCAGCTGACAATCTGTAATTAACAGACTCGCTTCCACCTGCAATACTCGCATCTGCGTTATCAATATTTCCTGTTGTATAAAACAAATCTTGCCAATCCGTTGCATTATTGTAGCTACTATTCAAACTGTCTGTTAAGGGCTGCGTAAATCCACCCATCTGAGCCCATGAAGCATATTGACTTAGAATATCCATCTTTGTCCTTCTTTCTGTAGCTCCCCCTAAGGTTCTTTGCAATTGCGGCCTTTCCGTAATTCCCCTGTAATAGGATGCTCTAATTGATGGCTTTCCTACCCGGCCCTGTTTTGTTTTGATCACAATAACCCCATTAGCACCACGAGAACCCCATACCGCTGTCGCTGCAGCATCTTTCTGTACAACAATACTTTCAATATCATTGATATTGATACCCGCAATATAATTGGTTCCTGTAGCTGATGACCCACCTAAGTCAGAGACTGATAGTGGCATCCCATCAATAATATATAGCGGAGAGCTCATTGTATTTGCCAAGTCGACCTCACTATTCAGATCGGGGGAAATAGTGGTATTACCACGCACAGTAAACGTATTCCTAGCTCCAGGTTCTCCTGTAAAGTTTTGGATATTGACACCTGCGACCCTTCCTTGCAACAAGCTCTCGAAACTCGGTGCTGGCAAATCTTCAATTGTCCGGCCTGAAATAACCTGAACAGCACTAGTCGTTTTTTTAACAGACTGCTTTTGATATCCAACAACCACAACTTCTCCTAAGAAGGAGTCATCTTTTTGAAGGACTGCGGCTGGAGCCTGTTTTGTTGTCACCTGGACCTCCAGCTTTTTAAAGCCGACACCAGAAAAAACCAATGTTACTGGAAGGCTTTTTACGGCCAAAGTGAATGAACCTTGCTGATTTGTCGACGCTTGATTCGTTGTTCCTCGCTCTGTGACGGTCATGCCCGCCAACGGCTGCCCATTTGCATCTCGAACAGTCCCTTCCACAGGAATTGTTTGACCGAAAACATGAAAATAGGACATCACCACGAGAATAATAATCGGTAGAATTCTCTTCATATTAATTTAGTGTTAGTGAAGTGAAGGTAGATCAAAAATCTTGACGTCACAAAAAAGAAGAGACAAATAAATAACTATTAGAATATTAAATTTCTAAATAACACAGTCAAACGATTGCGCTACTTTTACGCAATCGTTTGAGTAAATTTTACAAAAAGTTGAATTTGTATCAGTAACAGATCATATTAGGCTTATTTAAACGTCATCTTAAAACAACAACTGCAAAAACGGGCCACAAATAACAACAAACAATACACAATTCGAAGACACAGCAATATATCCTATTAGTTAATAATAATATGAACACTAAATACTCAATGGTTTTAAAAATTAATCAATACAAACCAAAATATCTACGAACTTTTCGATGACTTAATTAATACAACTAATATAAAACAGAATGTCTATTGACTAAGAGGTTAAATTAGGATTTGATCTTCCAAATTAGTTCATTTACTATGAAAAAAGCATCCACAAAAGAAGGCAAAGTGCCTAATAAACTAAAAATAGCGCCATACTATCGTAAGCGCTATTTTTAAAACAATAAATTGATTCGGAAACTGGCCCTTAAGGAAACTCCACCACATACGTCCGGTTATCGCGCCAGGTATTATAGGTACTTTTTCCCACTTGATTGATCACATAGCCATAGCCGCGATTGGGACCATTGGATAAGCTGTTGTTACAGATATGTTTGAGTCTTACACCAGGTTTTACCGGCACTTCCACCGAACTTTCAATGCGAATCGGATTGACCAGCACATCATATATCCCAAAAGCATAGGCCTCATGTTGCTGTACCGCATCGGCAACTTTATAGGCCGCATATCCGTCACGCGTTCCATGCTCACTTCGATAGGCCGCCTGATTCGGCGCATCATAAGGGCTTTCACATTGAAAGAAATAGGTGCGGCCATAATTACCGGTCCAATAGGTTTGATACTCCTGAAAATGTTCATTGAACAAGGCATACATAGTCATATAGTCTCCATTGACCACCAAGCCATTGCGTGTCGTATTAATATCCCAGCCAACACTGCCCTTCACCCCATGATCGGCTCGCCATATCCAAAAGTGATCACCGATCACATCATTGCTATTGATAATAACCGATTGGTCTACATGAACTTTGTCGGCCCGAAATCCGCCAATACGCAGAAATAGATCCGCCAGCAGGGTTGGGTTACTGTCATGTCTTATCCCGCTCTTCTCCTGACCGACCTGAATCAAACTATGCGAACTATAATGCGCATCAAACATCAATGAGGCAACAGTGACACCTGCAACATCATCAACGTCAATTGCCGTCTGCGGATTTGCCGAGCCGGGTATCAATGTGGCCAACCCAAGTCCAAGTATGATGGTATTGGCCTTGCTGACATGAAGGGGTTCGGATAACTCATACATCCCAGGTGTAATCAGCAAATGCTTGCCATTCCCTAACTGTCGGTTCATCTCCGCCGCTGTATCGCCGGGTTTGACAACATAAAAATCCTTCTCCACATCAATAATATCTCCCGCCCCCATGTTGTCCCGTGTATAGGATACGCCTGTATGATTATGCTTTAGCGCTGGTCGAAACACCTTATAACGTCCATCTTTGTCAAAAAACACAAAGGGCTTTTCACGAATCACGGGTGTCGTTGGAATGACTGTCACGTTGCCCCCTGTTGCCCAATTATTTTGATAGCTATTTTTATCAACAGAAGATCCAAAATCGACCCCCTGAAAACAATAATTGTATTTAATTTCTTCAAACTTTCCTCTTCCTTTGTTTAGAAAGGAGTTTCGTGTATACCACTGCTGTTGATTTTTGGAGCCTGCCGCTGCTTCAAAATAGCAGTCTGCGGTATAACCACCACTAACCCATCCATTTGCCCATTGATTGCGCACCACTCGTGTGGAATAAATACGACGCAAGGGGGCGGCTTGGGAAACCGCCCATTTAAATGTTTGCTCCTCTTCATAGCTCTCTGGACCAATGACAGACAGATTCTCAGCAGCACGCCAGAATGTACAGGTCCCGTTCCCATCGGCAAGATGAGGTGGCGTGTGTATATTTGAAATCGCAACATCATAAGGTACTTTGCCCAATCCAGCAATCTGCACATAAAAAGGAATCTTCAGTAGTCCTGCCTCTTTGTAATCTCCCGATTTGAACAGCAATGCATAACGATTGGGACTAAATTCTTTTCCGAACATCTTTTCATGGAGCTGATTGACTTCATTGCCGACACGTGCCTTATTATCTGTTGGACTATAAACAAATGTATTTTCACCAAACAGTTGAAGTTCTAGACTCAAACGTGCAACAAGCTCTCCTTTTACGGTCTGGATCTCATAATAATAGTCGTATGGACTACCTAAGAGCACTTGATCCACAAATTTGGGCTGCGTGACTTTGGCAATAGTTTGATAATCGCCCAACCTGCCCTGGCTCCGTCGGATAAGAAAGGGTCCTTTCATCTTTTTATCGGTCAGCCGTTTACTGAAGTTAAGGCATATTCGTCCCTTTTGGATGAAGACTTCTGGACTGCCTACTTCGGATTTATCTTTCACAACAGCGGTTTGTGCCCTGGCTTTTGCCGCAGTCGTTTTCCTTACCTCATTTGGACTTTCCGCGATCTCACTTAGACCAGGTTGATGTACCACAACGGCGGCTACTGTAGTCCCTTGCGCCCCAGTATAGGCTGGTCTACTTAGATTATAGTTATAGCTTGTTTCTGCAAAGACGGGTTGTATCATCAACAACGCTATAATAGGCTTGATATAGTTTCTAAATGGCTGCATAAATTTCATTTTTTATGGGTTGACTGACTGGTTTATCTTTTTAAGTCGGATCGCATTCAGCATCGGTTCACCTTTCTTAGGAATAAAGGAAATCACCAAGTTACCGTCGCTGTGCACTTTCACTGGAAATTTTCGACGAAGCACGCTAAAAGCCCCGACTTCACGCAACACATTTAAATCCGTAGCAAGCGCGTGGTCTCCAATGCGAACGTCAAAAACGCGATCCATGCCCTTTTGCTCCTGTTTCTTCTCTCGCTGCTCAAGATCATATACGAGATTTTCCTTGTCATTCGGGCCATCCAATTCGGCAAAAAATAACTCGACCTCGTAATTGCCATTAGGCAGATCAAATCGGTAGGATTCCAGTCCCTGCAATTGTGTCTGGAAGAGCGGGTCATCTCCTGTACCTCTAATATTTACATCGGTCCCCAGGTTTTCGCGGCCTGTATTTTTCAGACGATATTTCTCGCCCTTTAAATAACCCCAGCTTCCCCTTTCATAAGGCTGGTCTGGGAACCACCGATTTCCCAAGGAATCTATGTATTCTCGATTGTCGCCAACATTGATGCGGAGTTCTTGCCAGTCACTATCCTTCTTCAGATCATAGGGCAATACCTCACAATCCATTACAGTTTCATCGACTGAACTTAATTTTCCGTTATGGAAAGCCTGGGCTTTCACAGAGTGTGATCCACGGCTTAGGTTTACAGGCCATAATATCATCCGATCCACAGGCTTGCTTACGCCCAACGACATACCATCCAGCAGGAGTTCCACCGAATCAGCATTACTGAATATGGGCAGCTTTAGCCATCCGGATCCTATTAATGCTCGGTCCGGCTCAGTCCTTACAGCCCATTTTTTTCCAAAAGTACCTCCTATTTTTACAAAAGGGACTTTCTTGAGATAAGCTTGATATAGAAAGTAGCTATCCTTCGCTTTCCGGTCCCAGGTCAGCAATCCTTTGGTATTGATATGTGGCATGCTTTCCTCCCTGGTCTCCGAATTAAAATCGGATAAATTCCATGCCACCCCGCCAGCGACAAATGCTTTCTGTAGGATATCATTAAGATAGCCCTGATGGTACCTAATAGCATATTCAATACTTTTGTCGAAACGAACTGGTTTATCCGAATGTATTCGATAGTCGGCATCTGCTCCATATTCGGTTACCAATAAAGGTTTCTCGGGCAGCTGTTGATGAATATGTTCTAACTGCTTGCCAAAATCTGCAATTTTGCCACCATACCAGCCCGGATACAAATTCCAGCCCACAAGCATAGGAACCTTGGTCAGCCCCGTCCGATGATAGAGATCAAAGTTTCCATGATTGGCGATCATCGTATAGCGTGTAGTATCTTCGGCTCGTGTGAGCGCTTCCAGTTTTTCCGCCAATGATACCACTGATTTAAAATATTTTTCCTGACGTTCTTTATCTTTTGGAAAATGAGGCCGAAGAAAGATTTCGTTCATATAACCCCAGATAATGATACTCGGATGGTTAAAATATTGTCTAATCATCTCCTTCTGCATCTGAAAGCTATTGGTTGCAAAAGTTGAACTTCCGGTAATCTCGTTTACAAGCGGAATTTCCACCGATGCCAACAAGCCCAAGCTGTCACAGGCTTTCAATGCGGCAGGATCCTGCGGATAATGTGCCACACGCAGGAAGTTACCACCCATCGCTTTTAATTTCACAAGATCCTGTACTTGTAGGCTATCGGGAACAGCATTGCCCATACCTTTAAAATCCTGGTGCCGGCTGGCTCCTACTAATTTTAGTGGCTTTCCGTTTAAAAAAAAGCCTTTTTCGGGATGGAATGAAAACCAGCGGAAACCAACGGAATTATCCAGCTGGTCCAGCTGTCGGCCCTTGGAATTATAAATCCGCGTTATCAAACGATACAAGTACGGCAAGTCTGGCGACCACAATTTTGGATGCTCAATTTCAGCTATGCTCAATTGAAAATTGTGCTGTGAATGAGGTTTTAGATTTTCTTTCTGCTGTACTTTTTTTACCGTCAGCCCATCGGCATCCACAAGCGTAGTTTCAATCACAATAGCTTGTTGTGATGCTGAAGCATTCTGAATAGCTCCATCAAGATTAATCGTCGCATTTTCTCGGGAATCGACTTTTGCATTTACGCGCAAACCACTGCTTCCGTAAATAGGATCTGCAAAATGGATCTGATCCAACAGCAGCAAAGACACTTTTCTGTAAATACCTCCAAAAAAAGTAAAATCGCCACTTAATGGCGCGATATCCTGGTTGAAGCGATTGGTGACCTGAATGACTATCGTATTTTTTCCATTTACTCTTCGATTGAGATAGTCTGTAATGTCGACATTGAAGGCGGTATAACCACCAATATGGGCTTTCACCTGTTTACCGTTGACAAACACGGTTGCTTCCTGATTGGCGGCCCCTACATGAAGTACTATTCGTTTAGTTTGCCAGACGGTTTTCCAATAGAGGATATTGTGATATTGGGTGGCACCACGATAATAGCCAGGCGTATCGTCCATGACATCAGCTATATTCCAGGTATGCGGTAGATCAACAATCTCTTCCCGTTGTTTTTGTTTAACTATACGGTCTGTGGAAGCTTCCTCCTTCCTGAATTTCCAGTTTGACGAGAAATCAACTGAAACTCTTCCATCTAGTACAGTTTGCGCGTGCACGCTCGAAGAGAAAAATAGACAGGCTATGCAGCCTAGGTTGATGAGTTGTTTAAATATAATATTCATGTATAGCATTTATGTTGGTCGATCCAGTGCCTGCAGCACCAGTCTTGTCCAACCTGATTTTTCATTTTTTTTATGTTTTTTACCGCTTGTTGTCAGGATGTCTTTTACCTTGCTTGCATAATTCCAGCAGGTACTCTGCCGAATGCCCAATTTCTGCGAAAGCTTATAGGAAGAGATGTCGCCCTGATGGAAATGGACGAGATAAACCAGATAAAAGGCTTTATTAATTGGAATACGTACATTTTCAAAAATCGTATTGTTCAACACAGATTCTTCGTAGGTACACTTGGTGCACCTTCGGCTATAGGGTGTTTTACCGACACAATAGTTATCGTACCCACATTTTATACAACGGTATTCTTTTTTCCATTTCAGCTCGGACAGGACCTTATAACAGGTCTCCTTATCTGGATATTTTACCCCAAATTCTTCAAAATTCATTTCCTTGGAAAGCACCCGATCATCGGTAATCCGTTCAATATTGGTCTGTAGGTTTTTATTATCCTTTGTCAACAACTGGTTCATGCGGCCAATTTCTTCCGACTGAGCCCATAATAGGCTATTCATTTCTTTCAGTTCGCGATTCTGATCGTTAATAATTTCGGATTTTTCAAGTAGTTCTTTTGATTTCTGCATCACTTCCAGCGTGCGCTCCTGCACTTTCCGTTCGAGATCTCTGTTGTGCTTCTCCTGGAGTTTCTCGTTGATCTGCATCTGTTCAATAACTCTCTTTTGCGCCCGTTCTTTCTTGCTTTTCAAGAGCCGAACTTTATCATGAATTGCGAATGAGAGAAAAGTCATCTCCAGTACAAAGCCAAATGTGATGCTATAATGCCCGATCGAACTGGGCAGGAAACGCGCATAGCCCAATACATAGATTACTTTCAACACAAAGCCGAGGAAAAGAAACGTATAAGCAAGCACGAAATACCGGGCTGGACGATAGTTTTTCTTCCAAAGCCATATCCCCGAAAAAAAGGCAACTGACAATGGAACGATCTCAACAAATTTGTAGATAAACCAGTTCTGGTTAAAAGCTAAGCAGTACAGAAAGAATGCTATTCTTAAAATAATGACCAGATCCAACAAACGATTCAATTTAGGCTCTTTTTGCTTTACATGCAGTAAGGATTTCGTAAATAACAAGGCAAACACACTGACGCAGCAGACAAAAACTGCCGTTGCATATTGATTGAACCAAGGATTTTCGGGCCATAGGTACTGAAAAGCGATACCATCCGAAGACATCTCGTATAATCCTACACACAAGATATAGAGGACATAATACAGGTATTGGCGTCCTCTAACAGCAAAATACATGAGTAAATTATTGAAACTAAACAGAATAATCATCCCATAGAAGAGGCCGAACGTAAAATATTCAGTCAGCGTATATTGAACAAAACGATCTAGGGTACGATAAACCAAAATTACGTTGACCATCTGTCTTGATCGTACCTTAAAATAAGCCTCGTAAGTACCTTTTTGCAATGTAGGAATTAGAAATTCAAAATTCTTGTGCATAAACTGCCTATTCTCGAAATCGATCGAAGCGCCGGCCTGATAATGGACAAAACCGCCCGTTCCATTTGGAATAAATGCTTCCACCCTGTCGGCAGTCTGATCGAAAAGTTCGATAATCCGGTCACGGGATATGTGTTGATCAAAAGACATTCGCACCCTAAACCAATACGTTGAGGACCGATTGAAATTTTTTGGATAGTATCGCTCATTAGGTTTAAATTGTTCTGCGTGTTCCGCCGATCTTATTTCTGCAAATGACAGTGCATTGGTACTATCTTCAATATAGTATACTTCTGTGGTCTTAAAAATATGTTCGGCTGTACCGGGCAATAGCGCAATAGGCTTTTGACCAAATAGCAAACCCATTTGGAATAACAATAGCAATAGCGCAAATCCGCGTATTTTCATCCTTTTTACAGTATACATAGCTCGTCTCACCTCTTTCTTTTGGTTATTTATGACCGGATAGGCATTCGTATTTGGATACGGATCCTATCCGGTTTTTAGAAGGTCAAAATAACAAAATTATCAGAAAGCGTATAGTGCTCTTTTACGACCTGACCTCCACAGCTAATCAACAATCTTATCGAGCGGCGGCACATTGTTTTCTGCACCGGCATAACCCTGGTTCTGATTGATCATCCCATTGGTATTAAACCGTTGCGCGGATGCAGGTACGGGCCACAGCACATGGTATGGAGCAATCTCATAATGTACTCCCTGTACAGTAGGAACCTTATCGCGATAGAAGGAATTTTTTTCAATAATGCGGTCGTAGAAGAAATTGCTTTGCGAAAAGTTCGCCAAGCTATATGTTTTGCCATTATAAGCAGGGATGCCGGTCTGCGCAAAAATATAAGCAATGCGTGTCAACTCTGACTTGCGTGCTTCTTCCCAAAAGAGTTCTCTTGCCCTTTCATCCAATACGGTACCGATAGTAACTTTTGCCGCATTTTGCAGTAACGCAGCATTTGCTCTTCCCCGAACGGCATTGATATCTGCCATAGCCTGTGCCTGCTGGCCCTTCCATACGTAGGCTTCTGCACGCAACAAGTATGTTTCGGCCAAGCGAAAGACATACCAGTCCGTGTTTGTTCCGCGCGGTGGATTCCAATTTGGATCCTCGGCGAATTGATTGGTTGAATTGATGAAAACCTTATAATGAGGCCATCCAAACCAGTGACGAATGGTATCCAAAGAACCATTGGTAAACACTTTGTTGATATTTTCTTTTGTAAACTGCTGGATCGGCTGACCATAAAGTTTACTGATTTCGGGATCTTTTGAGGCTTTGATTGCCGGATTATTGTAAACAAGATCCGTCATATCCATCCACATTCCCTTTGCATGGCGATAATCTGTCTGATCTGTCCATATTTCTTTGGTACTGTAGTACGTACCGCGATAGCGACCGATGCCACGACCATACATCCGTGTCAATGGGATCTCTGCACTCACAGCATCCACAATGGCTTGCAATCCGCCTTGTGGGATTTTTAAATTGGCAAAATGCCAAGCTGGGACTGTATTCCGCATCAACTGAGAACCAAGATCCGTACGGCCTTGCAGCGTTTGTCGATCAATCACCAGAAACAAAGCCTCTTTATTTGCAGGTATTGCTTTGTTGTCCATGCGGTGTAAATCCCATACGACATTTTTAGATTGGTCTGCCGCGGTGCTACCAAAGCGGTTTTTCATCAGGGTGTATTTACCACCGTCAATAACTCTACTGGCAGCAGCAATAGCTCCGTCAAAGTCTCCCAATGCGAGATCTATTTTTGTCAATAGGTGATTGACGGCCCCATTTGTCACTTCCCCTTTATTAACACCATCTTTAACCCAAAGCTGTGCAAACTCCAGGTCTTCTTTCATCTTTTTAAGGATAACCTCTCTTTTGGTTGAGTAAAAATCATATTTTGGAGCCGAAAGATCTTTCAACTGTAGCGGTACATCGCCAAATTCGTGCACCAATCGATAGTAAAAATAAGCGCGGTAGAAATAAGCTGCGCCCAAGATTTCATTTTTCTGAGCCTCTGAACTATATGTTGGGCGATCGATATTACTTATCACCGTATTAGCAGACCGGACTGCAGCGAAAAAATTGGTCCAATACCAACCAATTTTATTGAAGTCGTCACTATTGAGGTTGGCATCTGGTGTGATCAACGAAACAAGGTTCTGCGCCGGTGTTGCTTTGTCTGTAGTTCCTTCCACAGCAACATCCGAGAAGATCGATTCGGTCAACATGGGAGCAGCATCACCAAAAAATTCGCCCCGGGCTGCTTTACCCAAAGCGTTCAACACCCCCTTAAGGGCATCGACATTGTTTAGATTATCCGGAGAATACTGCGATAGCTGATCGGAGTCCAAAAAGCTCTTTTTGCATCCATGGACAGCCAACAAGGTGATTGATGCGAAAACGGCAGCTACTTTTATATTTATTTTCTTCATTTTCTTCGTTTTAATTAAAGAGATACATTCAAACCTAGTGTATAATATCGTGGCGTAGGACCGTCGTTCTGTGGATCCCAATAGTTCCAAACCGGTGCATATACCGCAGCATTGTTGACGTTCATATATACTTTCAGGTTTTTTACTTTAAGTCGTTCTGATACCGATTTCGGCAGAGAGTAGGCCAGCGATATATTGTTCAGACGTATAAAACTATTTTTCCAATACACATTGAAACTTGTTCCGTTCGCGCCGCTTCCTAAGCGCGCATAGTCGTTGCTCGGATTTTCGGGAGTCCAATACGGTTGAACGTAAGACGTTGAACGCATAAAGCCCACACTTCCGGGATTGTTCTTCGCCTGATTAAATTGTTTTTTCTGACCCCAATTAGAAATCAACTGAAATGAAAAGTCGAAGTTCTTGAACAAGTTAAACTCATTCCGTAAGGACCAAGTAAAACGTGGGGAAGTGTAACCTATAAATTGCTTGTCTTCATCATTATAGACATAATCACCGTTTACATCCTCTAATTTGAAATCTCCGGGACGTATACTTGCTTTTGTATACTTTTTAGCCTCCTCGACCTCATTTTCCTGCCATACGCCCAATACTTTATAATCCCATATGACATCGATATCCTGTCCTATAAACCAACCGTTGCCCGGGTCATTATTTGGTGTTGCAAGACGTGAAATCTTATTTCGGTTCAAGGAGAGAATAAAATTGGAGTTCCATTTGATATTTCCGTCGACAATATTGCGACTTGTCAAACTGACTTCGAGTCCCTTATTTTTCACCTCTGCCAAATTGGAATAAACAAATTGGTAGCCTGATGCACTGGAAAGCGTTTGTTTAACCAATAGATCATTTGTCCTTTTACTATACACATCTACTGAGCCGCTGATTCGATCTTTGAAAATTGAAAAATCCAATCCTGCATTGAGTGAGGTAGTTTGCTCCCATTTGAGATTTTCATTTCCCATTCGCGAACCGACCACTACTGTATTGACCTCAGCCGGTGTACCGTTGGCGTCGACGGTCTGGTATTTATTGACCGTCAGTTGCGATAAAGCGGCATAAGGATCCACGGTTCCATTATCTGGATTACGAAGATCCCTGTTACCGTTGATACCATAGGAAAGTCGAAGTTTACCGAAATTTAGCCAGGAAAGATTTTTCATAAACGATTCCTCCGAGAAGGTCCATGCTCCAGCTACAGCCGGAAAAGTTGCCCTCTTACTGTTAACTCCGAACACAGAATACCCGTCCCTACGCACCGATAAGGTCAAATTATAACGATCCATAAGACTATAATTAACCCGTGCCATCAGGGCGTCACCGGTATATACTTTATCCTCGCTGTTAACGGTAGGCAGATTACCACTGGCCAGATTATGATAGCCGAGATAGTCCCCGGGGACAAAACCTTGATTGGCCGCCTGCGTCCACCAGGTCTGATATTTTTCAGAATTTGCCAAAAGGGTTACATCCACACTGTGGATTTCAGCAAATTTCCGGTTCCATTTCAGGAGATTATCGATCTGCCAATTATAACGCGTTTCCTGATCACGACTTGCCGAGCCACCAGCAATAGTCACATTGGGATTTGCAGAGGAGTTATGGTTGAAGGTACGATACATATCAATCCCGGGACTAAAGTTGAACTGATAAGTAATACCAAAAGGCAAGTTAACTTTTGCAAAGAGACTTGCAAAAAGGGTATTCTGCTTGTTCATCCGGTCATTGTAGGTCATATTTAGAAAAGGATTACGGGCATTCAATCCGCTATCATCGGTTGGAATCCTTCTTAATGTACCATCCGGATTGTATTTATCACCATAAGGCGATAGATTTGTTAACTGTGCCCAGTCGGCTTCAATTGCTCCCTCGTCGCGATCAGCATATTGCACATTGGCCCCCATACGCAAAAAGTTCGTCACCTTACCCTCGAGATTCAATCGCGCCCGAAATGTACTGAACTCACCACCTTCGATCAGATTTTGATTTTTGTTATACCCAACCGACATGTAGTAATTGACATCTTCCTTTCTTCCGCTCATACTTACCGTATGATCCTGACGAATTCCTGTCCTAAAGATCTCATCATACCAATCTATGGTCTTACCCGCCATATAATTGGCTTTTTCATTCGCCACTAGACCAAGCCTATCTAACCAAATATCTACTGGATCCAAATCTTTATTTCCCCCGGAAAGCCATTGATCAAATGTCACGTCGGAAGGGAGGTTACGCGGATCGTCATAGAAATAGGATGGCCTTGTACCACCAGCTCTTCCCACATCCGCTCGCCATTTCAGAAAACCAGGACCATCGTAAACACGTTGATTACGCGCTAGAGTAGCTAACCCCCAGTTGGTATTCGCCGTCAACACGGGTTTATCGCTTGTTCCTTTTTTGGTGGTAATGGCAACTACCCCTGTAGCAGCTTTAGCACCATAAACAGCCAAGGAGCTCGCATCCTTCAGAACATCTATGGTCTGTATGTCATTGGGGTTAATATCAGAAAGCTGCCCATTGTAGATGATCCCATCCAATACGATCAATGGTGAAGTCGAGGCACTGAGCGTGGTTTTACCACGCACCAATAGATCTCCACCTCCTTTCGCAGAAGTATTTTGTGAGACGCTAAGACCTGCGATATTCCCTTTTAGCAGATCCGCAACACTCTGCGGGTTCTCATTTTCAAGTTGTTCAGCTTTTACACTTGCAATGGAGCCCGTGACATCCTTTCGGGATGCGGTTCCATAACCGATGACAACAACTTCGGTCAATTCGATATTGCCCGAGTCCATGGTTATGTTAAACGTTGTCTGTCCATCGACGTCCTGCTCCTTATTCAGAAAGCCCACACTTGACAATACAAGCGTAGACTTAGGAAAGACAGCAATAGAGAACCTCCCCTGGTCGTCCGTTGTCGTTCCCCCAGAACGATTTTTCAGTTTGATAGATACTTGTGGAATTGGCTTCCCTTGGCTATCCACTACAGTACCGCTGACTGTCCGATTTTGTGCATTTGCCATATAGGTACATGCAAGTACACTTGTAATCAGGAGCGTTAATTGTTTGGCCATAATTTATGGAAATTTAGCGTTCAAATAATTGTTAATTGGGTTATTTATGGAAGCTAAATTAATTCGATAAAATCAAAAAAACAACTAAAATAAATCGTAAAACACTGCAAATTAGATAGTTATAAAAAATAGTAATACACTTAAATCCCAAGTAATAACATCCTTAACTGATTGATCTACACAGGTTATATTGAAAGGAAATAGTGATTATTAATACGGTATATCAACAAGCAATATTTTTTGATTTTTCTTGTCCGCCATTTGGGCTTATTATTTTTAGCGCTCGCGAGAAAAACATAAGCCACAAAAGGAATTCTTGCGATGCCTCACGCAAATTGCATCACTCAATCAAAATGCAGCCGTTCAGGTTCGATGCATTAAAAAATAAAAAGAATCAACCCTTATGGTTATTCAAGCAGAATCCCCTCAAAAATTTTGAGGGGATTCTGCTTGAATATACCTATTGAAATACTATATTCGCCATAAAAAATAATTAACCAATGAAAAGAATATTTTTTATAGCACTTACTTTTTTTAGCATGCAGACAATATCTGCGCAAGAAACTCCAACAGCGATCTCTAAAGGAAAATGGATGGTCGAAACGAATCTCTCACCACTGACCGGCCTCTCTACTTCCGGCTTTAGCTTTTATTCCAACAATGGCGCCCGACTCTGGTCTGTAGGCGGTGAAGCAGGTTATTTTTTTCAAGATAAACTAGCTGTTAAAGCAGGATTGGGCTTCTCCGGTCAAAAGTATGCATTCGATTTTGATGGCCAAAAAATCGAACTAAATTCTACACATTCGTTTATTTATAAAGCGGGGCTAAAATACTATATCATCAATCAGTTGCCCGTACAGGTAGATCTCGGTGGGATTAATAGCGGTGGCGAGAATGCTTTCATTTTTGGAGGACAATTAGGTTATGCCTTATTTGTAAAAGAAAACATCGCCATTGAGCCGGCAGTACGTTATGATCATGGCTTAAACGACAATGCCGATGGCATCAATGCTTTCAGCGCGAGGATAGGCTTTTCACTGCATTTCTAGAAAGACTAAAAAATAAAAGGGGAAATAATTATAGTAATCATTTCCCCTTTTTTGTCAGTATTCTTTCTTTATCAATGGATACCTTTGAAAATTCTATTCCATCGTATTTTGGAAAGCCCATTGCCATTTGCATTCCAGCTCATCCAGGTAAATAATGCTTTTCCGACAATATGATCCTCAGGAGCAAATCCCCAGTCCCTGGCATCAAGCGAGTTGTGTCTATTGTCTCCCATCATCCAATAATAATCCATTTTAAAGGTATAAGAATTTGCTTTACGGCCATTTAGATATAATCCGTCAGCTTTCTTCTCGAGTTTGTTATGCTCATAGACCTGAATTGCACGAGCATAGAGTGGTAAAGTCTGCGAATTTAAAGGCACAGTCATTCCTTTCTTTGGAATAACAAATGGCCCAAAGTTATCGTAGTTCCATTTGTATTGTGGATCATTCGGAAAAGTATTTGCTTGAGCCACTCCCGGCTTTTGCACGTTCATTTGCATGGATTTGACATTGGACCAAGATTTCACCATGGCTGCCTGGTCTTTTGTTAAAAAGATTAGGTAAACTCCGGGTTGAATTAAAGAGACTTCTATTTCCATATCTTTCAGACGCTGTTCGTCCAGACCTGTCTCATCGGTTATCACGGTATAATCCATCTGACTTTCCGGGGCTACAAAACCTGGTTGGTCGTTCACAAACAATACTCCTTCTGTCATGCTGATTTTATCCCCAGGCATTCCCACGCAGCGTTTAATTAAATGTTCGCGTTTATCCACTGGACGGGTCTGAATTGTAAATTGTTGATGTACTGCTTCACGTCCCATGTTACGCACCAGGTCATAATAGGGCGAGTCTTGATTTTCTACTGCAACAGTATCGCCGGCAGGTGCATTAAAGACGATCACATCATTCCGTTTTATTTCTTGAAATCCGGGCAATCGTTTGTAAGGAATTTTAATGAGTTCGGAGAACGCTTTTCCTCCTATTAATGGCATCGTATGATGTGCAAAAGGAAATGCTATAGGTGTATTAGGAATACGAGGACCATAATTCAGTTTACTGACAAAAAGATAATCACCAATGAGAAGAGATTGCTGCATAGACCCTGAAGGAATCATAAATGCCTCCAATAAAAAACCACGAATCAAGGTTGCAGCTACTGTCGCAAAAACAATCGCATCCGCCCATTCACGCACCATCGATTTTTTATAGGGGTATTTTTTCTTATAATCTATATACGATTCATGCGCAATTCCGAGTGCAGAGTCCTTTGTCATCAGCTTACCTACCTCATTTGCGGCTTTAATGTTTTTGGCATAAAGACCATTCAGAAATTGCACGTTTTTATCGCTACCCCAAATTGGCAGTACAATAAACGGCACCAATACTGCAGCACAGTTTTCCCAAAACCTTCGTTTCCCAAAACAATGAATAAAATCGAGGTAGAGGTTATAAAAGACAAAAACATTGACAATCGGAACAAACAACAGGATAAGTTGCCAGGTTTTCTTGCCCAGAATGCGCGATTGGATCCACTGGCTATAAAGAGGAACAATTCCCTCCCAGCCTCTGCGCCCTGCTTTTTCAAATAGCAACCAAAAGCCGTAGGCTGCGACTATAGTCAATACAATAAAGATGGTAAGTATCATAAATTCATTTAATTGCAGTATTAGTCAATATAAGATCTTAATAAATAAACAGTTTCTTCTTTTCCTCCGAAGAGGCATTTGAAGATTGGATTTCATTGTAGCGCATAAGGTACTTTATAAAAAGATCATAATCATACTTTTTTTCCTTTTCAAATTCTGCGAATAACTCCGGTTCGTCATTGATCAAACGCCCTAAAGCGATAGTCCGCTTCTTCTTACTGTTACTAAAAAGTCCATTTGTGTTGCTATTTATTTCAATCACTTCACCAGTTGATTTTTTTAATGCATAGGCATATTTGGACTTACTGACTCCAATGGATAACATTGTACCACCTCCACCAGTACCAAACATCATTCCTCCGCCACCTCCGAGATTCAAATTAGAGACATAATAAACCATAATTTCTCCATCCACCAACACTTCGGCAAAAGTTGGCTCCTCCGTATAATTCCTATCTATTTGAAATACCTGTGGTGAAGTTCCCTGGACGGGCTCCAAGCCATTTTCGACATAGGAAGGTGCATAGACTTTTCTTTTAGATTCCCAGTAAGCACGAAACACCTGGCCGGGGGCAAACGTTAGCTTCTCTTTCTGTTGATTTTCAAATTTGAGTTTGTGGTCCTTGATGGAGGTGATTTTCCCATAAAGGGTATCTGCGTTCATTAAAACTAAGTAATCTAATTTTTTTGCGGCTTCCTGTGCACGAGCTGTCATTAGTATACTGGCGAAGCAAGAAAAAAACACAGCAGTTAAAATTGATATGGCTTTCATTTGAACATTTGTTTTGCACTATTTTTAAATCGCATGGCATGCGCAACTACACGTAAGGTAAAGCTACATAAAAATATGAAATTCAAGTTCGGCCTTCGGAGTTTTAACGTTTGTTAGCATTTTGTTTTGCTAGGGCATTCCTACAATACTGCGCAAAGATTTTAAGATCCCTAAAAACGATCCCTAACAATACAAGTCAATACAGCCGTATTTCTCAAGCAACAACAGCTGTACTGCAAAAAACAAAGCCACATCATTTTTTGTTGATGTGGCTTCACTGATTGCTTATTGTTTATGCAAAAAGATTAACTTTTATATTTACTTTCAAATGCTGTGGATGCTTGATTGACCCCATTACTCATATTTTCAAATGCTTTATTAATATTATCAAGCAATGCGGATTCTTTAGCTGCATCGGGTGTTTTATTTTTTCGAAGCTCAATCAATTTTGGATAATCCTCCGTAACAATTTTTTTATACCCGTTCAGGCCATCGAGCACCGCCTTTTGGAATGTCGCATCACCCTTGAAATCACCAAGTTCCTCTACTTTTTTGATATCGTCATTTAAAGACTTCTCCCAATCTGCCCGCACCTGTTCAGCCTTAGAATAATCGGAGCCATTCATGGCGGCATTCATGTCTGTCACATGTTTTTCACTACTGTTGATCACGGTAATAATTGAATTGTTGTACGCTACAGGATCTTTTTCTCCCGAACCACAACTTGACAGGCTCAGAACCGCTGCGGTCATCATGCCCGTAATAAATTGTTTAATCATATTGATCTATTTTGTTGTTACATTTCAGTATTTAATGCTCATTTACACAAAGATAGCCTTCAACACAACTGAATTTCATCACGGAAATCAGGGATTTCTGCTGCCATTCCAAGCTAAAGGGACATTAACTGATTGCGAAAGTTGTGATTGCCATTACGTTGGTCAAAGCGGTCGGCGAGTTGATCCGCCAGTTTCCCATAGTGATTAGCCAATTCGCTTGCGGTGTAGGTATTTTTCCCTTGAAAAAGATTGTGCTGATTGCCGAGCTCAAGCATAAAAGATTCATCAGGGCCAAAGTTCCTCATGGCTTCACAGATATAGCAGGCCAACTGAAACATGGATCGATTGTCGGGACCATCGGCCCAAGGCAAAAATCGTTCGATCCATTCCTTGGCTTTACCCGTGTCGGTATAGGAAAAATAGGTTGCTAGTTTAATAGCCGAAATCAAAATTGCGGAATCCTTTTCTTTCTTAAACACCTCCTTTTCTGCCAGCTGCGCCATTTTATCGGCCTGTTCAGTATCACCTTGCTTAAGACCTTCATATGCCAGGTTCACGGCCGTACGCAAAGGAACATGCGAACAGGTAAACTGGCCTTCAATTAAAGGTAAGGCTTTATCGACTGCTTGGCTATAGCCATCCTGTAATAGTGTTGCTGATACTTCTGCATCCATTTCACAGGCTTCACAATCGCTCATGTCATCTCTTTGCATAGCATTTACGTTCTTCAATGCGCGCTCGATGGCAACAATATCTTTTTGCGCCAGCGCATCACTCAGCTCCTCATTGTATATGGCACGCTTACCATAACCGTTGCGGATCAATCGTTGTTCAAAGTCGCGCAAAGCCGCTTCAATCTGCTCACGGCTGACAGCAGGATTATCGTATAATTCGGACATCATCCATTTGTATTGCCACAAGAAGTCTTCTTCATTAAAGAGTTCGGGATTTTCATCGTAAGCCTGTAATATCCACGCAAATGCCGGTAACGACTCGGTTGAAAAAGCAAGGTCTATCTCTTCGCTGATTAAATCTAAGCGAAGGTCATATCCCCATTCAATATCTTGGTTTTCATCTGCAATCCGAATAGCCTGTGTCAACAGGTTAACCTTTTCCAAGGTATTGTCTACTCGTGCAATCTGATTGCGAAGTTTCTGAATTTTAAGTGTATACATCTAATTACTCCCTCTTTTTTTGAGTATATTTACTTTTTAATATATTTTCTATGCAATAAAAGGAAATCCGTACGCGGTTGAGTATACTCAACCGCTTTAAAGATTCACAAAATTATCCAGCCCCATGACGATGAGGCTTTTCAGGGCCTCATTCATGACCTTCATTTCCCGCTCCTGGACAGGGTACTTGCCCAAAATTAGCGCCTGCACGTAAAGCACTTCCATAACTGAACGAAGCATGTAGACATCTTTTATATCCATTAGCGTTTTGATCAGCGCATTGTCAGCATTTAAACATAACGTATTCTGGATCTTATTCGGCCTCGATGTCTTGAGTACCTGCGCAAAAGGATTTGCATTTTCCTTTAATTGGCTAATCGTATTCTCTACATTATTTTGCTCCATTTTTGTAAAAATAGCCGGCGTATCAACCGGTTTAAACCGTCTAATTTCAAGGACGCAGCTATAATCGTCTAAAATGCGCTGCACTTCTTTCTGAAAAGAAACATAGTGATTGTGCTCATCTTCATGAATCGGCTGAAACGTTTCCAAAAGCTGATTGGGCGACATCTCTGTTATCTTATAGTCGCGATATTTTTGTTTGATCCTGCGGAGCAACTCGGTATCAAATGTGTAGGACGCATTCACAAGAATCATCCCCTGTGTATCGGCCATACGGTCAATCTGTTTGAAATCTTCAAAATCAGCACAGTAATAGAGCTGTTGCTGATGATCAATGATATTTTGAAAGCTTCGTTGTCCGCGATTGGTCTCAAACGGAATATCAGCCAAAAATATTTCTAGAAAGTCCGGATCTTCGAGCGCGAAAGCTTTCAAGTGGAGATAGTGAGTTTGGATAATGCGAATATATATATCGAAATCGATCTTCTTCACCTGTTGCAGGTACGTTTTCAGCACAACAGCTATTTCCTTTCGAGCCTGCCGTAGTAGATCATTTTTCATCAAAGACTCCCGTGAGGCGGTGGCACTAAGTTCCTCTGTGTTGACAAGCATCCGGACAAAAAATGCCCAATTTGGCAAAATAGACTGATCTTCTTCAGCGAGAAACATGCGCTTCAAGTAGATACGGTGACGCTGCTTGCTGCTAAACTGTGTACGGAAAGGTAAAATATACAACACCCCCTTTGCCTTTCCCGCCGTCGTTTCAAATGGAATTGCATCTAAAAAGTTGACATGAAAGAGATCTTTGCCTATAGCAAGCAATTCCGTCTTCGAAATCGATGGAGCGAGCCATTTGGGTTCTTCTTTATGGATGATCTTTTCGTCACCTCCTACCACAATAGAAATGGTTTCTCGCAGCGCATCTCCATAAAACTTGATTTTTTTCTCAAAATAATCTCCTTCAAAAATATAGTTGAATTGCTTTTTAGGACTAAGGATAACCCGTGTTCCGACAGGAATATCTTCAGTCAGACGCTCGATTTTATAGTCCCCTTCAGCTCTTGCGGTCCAACGTAGAGGCAGTTGTTCAAGAGCCGATTTTGTTTCCACAACTATCTCATCGCTGACCACAAAACAGGAAAGCAGTCCAATACCAAACTTACCTATGAAATCCTGAGCATCCTTAATGTCTTTACTCTTTGAACTCTCGCCTATAACCGACAAAAATTGGTGAATATCGGTCTCCTTAAGGCCTATCCCATTATCGCTGAACTGAAACTTCGGTTGTTCAGTGCCTGGCAGCTCAATCGTTATTTTTCCCTGATGCTCTTCATCCAAGTGTTTCAATGCTGTAATTGCATCCACGCCGTTTTGAAGCAGTTCCCGAATAAATGTATTGGGATCGCTATACAGGTGCTCTGAGAGCAGTGCGATCATTCCTTTCAGATTGACCTGAAAGGAATAGGATTTTTCTTCTTGCATGTTTTTCTTACTTTCTCGTTTTCTTTGTCAATCGAATAGCATCTTCATGTCCATTATCGGCTGCCCTTTCAAACCACTCCAGGGCAAGATCTTCATTTTCTTCTACCCCATCCCCCATAAGATAACAGTTGGCCAGTTTATATTGTGCATCAGCATGATCGGCTTCAGCGGCCTTCATAAGCCATTCTACACCGTCGCGTAGATCCATCGGTATGCCATCTCCTTCCAGCAGTTGCACCGCAACAAAGTAAGAAGCATACACATTCCCTTGCTGCGCTACTTCCATAAAATACCCAAAGGAAGCTGCTTTATCAATCTCGGTACCTATTCCAAAATAATAACAACGGGCTAATCGGTAGCTCGCCTGCTGATTTCCTCGCTCTGCAGCTTGTTTATAATATCCAAAAGCTTTTGCTGGATGCACCTCTACTCCTACACCAAACTCATAACACATGCCAATTCCCTCCGTCAGATAGCCAAGTTTTTCGGCACGCGTGTAGTAATCAAAGCCTTTGTCGTATTCTTCCAGCTGATCATAGTCGAAGAAAAAGTAGTCGCCAAGCAGCAGGAGCGCCTCAGCTACATTTTTTTGTGCGGCCTCTTCCAAAAGCTGAAGGCCATGAGCTGCATCCTTTTGCACCAATCCGGTCAAATAATATCGTCCCAATACATAAGTTGCATAAGGGAACCCCAGATCAGCAGCTTTCTTAATATTTTCCTGTGCTTTAAATGTATCTTGGTTCAATCCATAACCATATTCATAACAGAGCCCCAGATCTGTCAAAGCCTGTACATGATTTCGTTCAGCAGCCTGTTGGTATAAAGCAATCATCCGGTCCAGGTTTATCTCCGTACCTATGCCCCCTCGGTAACATCGCGCCAGTTCATATATACTATTTAACTCCTGCATATTGGCTCCAATTTCAAACGCGGTAAAAGCTGCTTTCGGTTGGGGAGCTCCAGACTGGTGATAATCATTTTCCAAATAAATACCTTTTAAATAATAGGCATATGGATAACCAAGATCTGCCGCACGCGAGAAATAATCAAAGGCCAATTTATAATCTGGTTCGGACTTTAATTCAGCCGCTAAACCCATTTCCGTTAGCGCTGTAGCATTATTATATCCTGCCGCTTCTTCAAAATAAGGTAATGCAGCGGCCAAATCTGGTTCCTCTCCATGGATACCATATTTTAGGTACCTACCAACCTGATATAAAGCTTGAGGCAATTTATCTGTTGCTGCATCCTGATAGTAAGCAAAGGCGGTTTTGTAATCCGGAGCAACTCCATCATAGCCAGATTCGACCATATTACCCATGCGCAACTTGGCGTAAGCAATGTTTTTTTCCGCCATTGCACTGAAACGCAGAAAGGCTGATTTTTCATCCCTTGGGAGGAACCTACCCTCGAGGAGGATTTCAGCAAGTTCAACCTGAGCTTCCACATACCTGTCTTTCTCGTCCAGCAGGCGCAATAAAGATAGCCCCTTGTCGATGTCCTGCACAGCCTCCTGATAGAGATACAGACAGGCGAGACGATAACCCGCATAATTATTATTATAGTCGTATGCTTTCTGAAGATACCACAGCGGCTCTTCGAAATCTTGTTTTTCCCTATTGTTGCCCAGTGCCTGAAGTTTGATAAGTGCAATTTGCACCGCGGCGTCCATCATTCCGTATTCAAACAGTTCTCGATATTCCGGTACAAGAAGCTCCTGTTCATCTATGGAAGCCGCCTCCGCACGTTTTATTTCATTCAGCACAAATCTGCAGTAACGAGATTCAGCCATCGTGATACCCTCTTCCAGGGTTTGCAGGCGTTTGCCCTTGTCCTCTTTACGCGCATAGTAAAATTGGAGCGCCTCATAATAATGGCGCAGTATTTTCCTTTCCGGAGATTGCTTGAGCAGCTGAATACGGTCAAAGACTTCTTCATATTTATCGGTCCAGACATCAATATGGGCAGCATATGCGATTCCCCAAAGATCTCCGCCCAAAGCGAGTGCATCCAGTTCGGCCTTGGCGATATCGCGGTCGATATCGGCCAGCAAACCTAAATAATTGTAGTATAGATAAAGGGGGCTTGCCCATTCAACTCCAGCATCGATGCCTCTGTTCAAATAAAGGGAGGCCTTTTCCTTCTCTACCACATGTCGGCGGCATAAGATATGCTGTAAGCCAAGCTCCACCCATGCATGAGGATTGATCGCAGCATAGCGCGCTAATATTGTCCGTATTTTATCAATAAAAAAGGTATAATCCTCTTCGTTCAGATATACGTTTGCGGCAAAATCAGTTCCTTTTTCAAATAATGCATCATAAAGTTCAGCCGCACTGGACTGTTCCAAGTTGTGCTCAAAATAAATCAGGACATCAAGCCATATATCGGGCGTAATACGCTTCGAAAGGTCAACTGTCAATTGATGTTCAGCCGATTGCAATGCGGCAACTTTAATAGAATATTCTTCACTTAACTTCATATATCATCGTATGTACTACTTGTAAAACATGCTTTTTATACTCTTTAGGCGCCAAAAAGCAACAAAAACTTTGCCACTGTATCGTACAGTCAATTCTGTTTATTATAATGCAACTATATTGCTTTTAAAATCTTTTTCCCTATATTTGTTGCAACTTAATTGCAATACATATTAATTGTAATACATATTGATTGCACTAATTATGCTTTACGAATCGAATCCACATAGATGAATAGGTATATCATTTTTTCACTTATCGCAGCACAACAGCTATTTTTCCCATGTTATGGACAGGAGAAGAGTATCGAGCTTGAAGAAGTAAAAGTTGGAGGGCGACGTTATCACCGGGCAGCAGAAGGAGCATTATCGATCCAGCTATTGACTGCCGACTCTATACAAAAATACCAGGCAGGTAGTTTAATGCAGACATTAAGCAGACTTCCCGGTGTCAGCGCCATAGGCATAGGAGCCAATCAATCTAAACCGCAGATTAGAGGGCTCGGATTTAATCGTGTGGCCACGGTAGAAAATGGCATTAAACATGAAGGCCAGCAGTGGGGACTGGATCACGGATTGGAAATCGATCAATTCAGTGTGGGAAGTGCCGAGGTACTAAAGGGGTCCAGCTCATTTATGTATGGTTCAGATGCCATTGGTGGTGTCATTCGGCTATCACCGCCAGCGGAACTACAGGAGACAGGTTTTAAAGGGCAGTTTAACCTATTAACAAAGTCAAACAACGCTACTTTTGGCGGATCGTTACAAGCACAGGGCCGAAAAGGGAATTGGGTATTTGGAGGAGGGTTCACGCATCTGGAATATGGCGATTACCGTGTCCCCACAGATACAGTCTATGTTTACAATTATGCGGTACGCCTGAAAGATCGGCATGTTCGCAACACTGCGGGACGAGAGACACATTTTCAACTACGTGGTGGATATCTATCGGATCGTTTTTCTTCGATTTTCTACCTGAGTAATTATCATACAAAGTTTGGCTTCTTTGCCAATGCGCACGGCTTGGAACCAAGGGGCGTAGATACAGCACTTTATGACAAATCCAGTCGTGACATTGGTTTCCCAAGCCAGACGGTCAATCACCTGAAACTTATTAACCGCAACTTTATCGATCTGGATACGCATAAGCTTTGGATAGACCTGGGCTATCAGAAAAATTACCGGCAAGAATATAACAATTACACCGCGCATGGTTATATGCCACCTGTTTATCCAAAAGATATGACTATCCCAATCAATTTGGAAAGGTTATATGACAAACAGGTCTATAGTATCACTGTAAAAGACCAATTTGAGTTGGCCACACATCGACTTACCATTGGTGCAAATGGAGAGTACCAGGATAACCGGATTGATGGTTGGAGCTTTCTCATCCCCACTTTTAGCCAAAAGGCAATGGGCCTGTTCGTTTACGATCAATACAAGCTCGCGGACGAAACCATGCTATATGGGGCATTGCGTTACGATTACAGCCATATTCAGACCTCACCGTATCAGGATTGGTTCGAATCACAGCTGGAAGATAATCAGTCGGGCAGAATAGTCCGGGCTTCAGCGCTCAGTCGCCGTTTCAATAGTCTGGTTTGGTCTATAGGAGCGGCACATCAATTCGGAGATCTGGAAACAAAAATCAATGTAGGAAAAAGTTTCAGGGCCCCCATTGCACAGGAGCTCGGCGCTAATGGTGTCAACTATCACTACTTCAGTTATGAAAGAGGCAATCAATCATTGTCTCCCGAACAGTCCTACCAGCTGGATTTATCCTTGACCTGGAGTCCTAGAAAAGTCTTTGTCGCCTTTACGCCATTCTTTAATTACTTTTCCAATTATATCTATCTCAATCCCACGTCAAGCTACGATCAATATTATGGCGCTGGCAATCAAATCTTTGAATATATGGAAAGCCGTGTTCGTCGTTATGGAGCAGAATTGAAGCTCAGCTATCAGCCTCTGAAACAATGGAAAGTAGAATTATTGGGTGAATATGTTCGATCGGAACAACTATCGGGTGCAAAGAAAGGATATACACTTCCTTTCTCTCCGGCACCTTCAGCTTTGATGGACATCAGCTGGACAGCAAAAAATAGCAAACATTTTAAAGAGACCTATCTTTCCGTCGATTGCAAATGGACAGCAGCGCAACATCATGTTGTTCCACCAGAAGAGTCCACAGCAGCTTATCAGGTCTTCAACTTTCGAGCAGGAACACAACTTCGATTTTCGGGATCTGTCCTCCAATTACGCTTACAGGTTCAAAATCTCTTTGACAAAAAATATATGGATCATACCAGCTTTTATCGGCTGATCTCTTTGCCTGAACAGGGAAGGAATTTTATCCTATCCATTGGAGTTCCCTTTGGGAAACAGTCCCGATCATAAGATTATTAAAACGAAACCCTTTGCTCCCGATAAACAACCGTTGAGCAATATACGAGCATCGCAAGCTTATGAATATCGCTTAACACATACACGAATGAATAAAATTTATATATGAAAACACTTCAAAAATACACACTTATTACAGTGTTACTTGCCATGACTGTTGCTTGTAAGAAAGATAAGGAAAGCATTGATACCGAAAAACCTACCATCGCCATCGATTCGGAAACGGCTTTCCCAAAACAATGTAGCACAATTAAACGAGGCACAAGTTTTACTTTCCACAGTAAGCTATCTGATAATGTAGCGCTCGGGAGCTATAGCATCGACGTACACCATAATTTTGACCATCATTCGCATAGTACAGAAATCGGCGAATGCACGGTTGAAGCGATCAAAACTCCCATCAAGCCCTTCACCTTGGTCAAGACAGTCAATATTCCGGGGCAGCCACAGCAATATGATGCCGAATTAAAAATCGATGTACCAGCAGATATCGATCCGGGTAATTATCACTTTATGATTCAGGTGACTGACCTGGCGGGATGGAGCAGCCAGAAGGGAATCAGCATCCGTATACTCGAGTAATACCATACATATTTATCAACTCAATTTAATTAAATCCATTTTACATGAAAACTAGAAACATTCGCTTCTTCTTCCTGTTAAGTACAATTCTTTTAGGCTTCCTATCGTCCTGTAAGAAAGATAACGAAGAAATTCCAGCACTTGCAAAGCCCCAGATAGGCACACTTGAAATCGGCAGTGGCAATAACAAAACTGTCAAAGCGGGATCAGATCTACATCTTGAAGGCGATATTGTTGCCGAAGCACTGATTGCTAAAATCGAAATTGAGGTTCATCAAGAAGGTGGCGGTCAGTATAAGTTTACAAAAGCCTATACGGATGGGAAATACATTGGCGTGAAAAATGCGACATTTCATGAACACATCGATGTTCCCGCTGATGCTCCCGCCGGGGCATATCATTTTCATTTTACCGTAACCGACAAAGCCGGAAATGCGACTACAGCTGAATCACCGTTGACTATACAAGGTTCAGATGCCAAAGTTGCTTATAAGCTTGTATTTACGGAAGTAGCCGGCGAAGCCCATGGAGACCATTTCCATGATCTTGCAGACAAAGAAAAGGTAGAACCAATTGCGATCAGCTTTGATGAGAAGGGAACAGCATTGGCTGGAGGACATGCTCACCTCAATCCTGCAGGCATCTATAAAATTGAATTAAAACAATTTGATGCTTCTTCAAAAGAAATTCAGGGTCAATACATCAGCAATAAAGCAACTGCAGATTACTACAAAGCATTCCTTACGGGTGGTTCTTTTGTTTTAAATCCGAATAGCAGTACAGGAAATGGCGCAATCTTTCAAACGAAAGAAACGACCTACGGAGATGGCTCTGCAGTGAATGGAGCAACGGAGACGACAGGGATTATCACTTATTTTACAGCAGGAAAAGATAATGAAGGTGAGAAAAATGTATTCTTTGTACTTCGCAAGTTTAACGATGCCAGCACCAAGTCAAAAGTTACCCGTACGGACTGGAACTTATCGGATTATGCCACTAAGTTTGCTGGTCAAGACCTCATAAAGCTATCTTTTGAACTCCACGCAGAGGAAGGAGAAGATTAGTTAGCGCAATAAACTCAGTTTACTTGCCCAAAAGAACCTTCATGATTTCACCGCTATGAGTGCGTGTAAAATCATGAAGGTTTTATTTGTACAGAAATATCGTTTAGTCCCTTACTTTCGTAAGAATATTTCCCTGCGGATCGAGTACCAGCTTCCATTCCTCTTTTCGACTTTTCACTTCAAACGCATAACTCACTTTCTGCTCGGCGGTAATCTTTTTTGCGTCTTCAATGCGATATCCCGGAAAATCTCTTTTCACCCGGTCCAGCACACTCTTCGGTAGTTCTCTTTTGTTTATTTCAGTCTTGTAGCGCAAAAGTTTTCCGTTATGCTGAAACCAAGCTTCTTGGTCAATGCCAAATAAGCCCGTTTCAAACTCCGCTTCATAAACATTCCCCTTCAATTCCCAATCTACTTTTTTGGCTTTTGGAAATTTCTGCTGGAAACTATTCACCACGACAGCGGGAACTTGACTTTGTGGTATATCCTGAGCAATAGCTCCTGTTGTTGTCAGTGCAAGTACGAAAGCACTCCAGATTAATTTACAGTTCATGATTCTATTTTTAAGTGTACTACAAAGTAAAAAAGCGAATCTGTAAAGATTTGGGAACACTTACCTTCTCCTGCTATATTTTCTAAGGGAACATATTGAGCTGAAAGCTATGCTGGTTGTTTTCATAATGGTAGACGATTACAAAGCCATAGAGGTGACAGATGGCCTGCACAATGGCCAGCCCCAAACCAGTACCTTTGGATGCTGCATCTGACTTATAAAAACGGGAGAATACCAGGTTAGCATCCAACGCTGCATGTGTACTCGTATTGGACACGGTCAGCCCTTTGTTCGTTATATGGATATTCACCTCGCCGCCTAATTTATTGTGGAACAAAGCATTTCGTAGGAGATTTGATACCACTATATTTGCCAAAGCACCATCCATTTGTACAGTCAGCTGATCTTCTTGTACAACATTGATTTTTACCTGTTTAAATTCAGCAATAGCCTCAAACTCCGCCACAATATTCAGTACAAGCGTATTGAACGAAAGATCTTCATTGTGCAAAAATTGTTTATTCTCAATTTTACTCAACAGCAACAAGGATTTATTGAGGCGAACAAGCCGTTCGGCAGTTGCTAATACCGCAGCAACGGTCTCAGACTGTTCCTGGTTCAACCCTTCTGCTTCCGCCATGATTTCTAATTTGTTGATCATAATGGCCAACGGTGTCTGTAATTCATGTGAAGCATTGCCAATAAACTGTTTTTGCTGTTCATAGCTTTCCTCGTTATGGCGAATTAAGGTAGTCACAGCAAGCTGTAGGTCTTTAAATTCCTGGATCTGCGTATCCATAGTAGGCTTCTCCTTGGTTTTGCCTAAACGAAACCATGTCAACTGATCCAAGAAAGTATATAATGGTCCCCATAAACGTTCTATTACGACTTTATTGATAGATACGATACTGATGACCAACAAAACAAATAAAATAACAACAGAATAAAAGAGATTCTTGATTAGATCGCTCTCTTCGATCATCGAATTGATGATCGAAAGTTCATAATAATGTCCTTGATGTTCAAATGCTGTCGTCAACATTCGGACTGGTTCCAGCTCCGGTTCGGGATCATCATCGTCCTGCATATACAACATGGTGTCCTTATAAACATTTTGCATCTTAAGGGCTTGTTCTTCGGAGATCTGGCGCACCTTATAGTTATTTATCCCAAACTCTAAATCTGGAGCTACGGTGGGATTGCTAGAAAGTTCCTGGATAATGAGCCGTTTTTGGTTTTCGAGTTCTTCGTCGATATTATCGTGGATCACCTCCAGCATAAATAGATAGAACACTGTTGACCAGAGGGCGATAACCACCAACACGGAGATAGAAAGATACTTTAGTGTTTGGTTGGCTAATCTCATTTTTCGACAAGTTTATAACCGATTCCATATACCGCTTCAAAATCCACATCAGCATGACTAGCCAAGAATTTTTTGCGTAAGTTTTTTATCTGTGAATAGATAAAATCAAGATTATCAGCCTGGTCCGTATTATCGCCCCATACATGTTCTGCCAGTGCACTTTTGCTGACCAGTCTATTTTTGTTCAATAAGAAGTAGTTGAGCATATCGAACTCTTTCCGATTTAACGGCACAGGCTCCTGTGCAATAAATAAGCAGCGTTCATTGAGGTCCAGCACGATGTTTCCCATTTCCAATGTATTCTTACCTTCCCGCTGCTTCCTTCGCAACACGGCTTTAATCCGTGCATTCAGCTCCGCAATATGAAAGGGTTTTGTCAAATAGTCATCGGCCCCAAGCTCGAGTCCCTTTAGCTTATCGTCCAGAGAATCCTTTGCGGAGATAATGATCACATTATCGGACTTACCCTCATTTTTGAGCTGATCGAGGATCTGTAAACCATTACCTCCAGGCAGCATGATGTCGAGCAGGATACAATCGTAATCATAAACAGCGACTTTTTCAAGAGCTGATCCATAATCAGCGGCAGTTTCTACCGTATATTCTTCCTTAAGTAAAGATGCCTTCACAATTTCCCTTAAATCCGCTTCGTCTTCAATAACCAATATTTTCATCTTCTTAATTCTATTTAGAGGAAAACTTGTGTAAACAATAGTACTCTGTCCATGCTAAATGACAATTTACATACACAATTGTTTATGACAAAGGTACCTTGAATTTGGGAAAGATTTAGGAATACACTGCTAGCCTCCTATTTTAAGCTGACATCCAGGTAAACCGAATGACGTCCGTAAGTATCATAAAAAGGTTTATAAAGTACATCATCAATGTAAAATTCCAATGCTTCGGGATTCCCTTTAATAGACTTAGCAATATCCTTTGCATCTAAAGTTACTTTACGCCAGTCTTTTCTTGCTGCAGGTTCCTGGGCTGCCAATAGGATTGGCCCATAAAACAGACTTGCAATATTGGGCTGATCCATAACCGGGTCCAGATGAAACTGAAATGGCATTTTGAGGTTGATCACATCCCCATCTTTCCAGGTACGGTTTAAGGTCAGGTAAGTTCCCGGCTCAGCTTTAATTTTTTGATCGACTCCATTTATTGCAACAAAAAATCCCTTTGTTGCCCAGCTTGGCACCCGCACATGAAGTTCAAATTTGCCATTCCCCCGTATGGTCAGCGCTGTTTGATCCGCTTTCGGAAAACTGGTTTGTTGCTCGACGCTGATTCCGCGTTCCGTCCAATGTAAGGTAGAAGGAATATACAGATTGACATACAGCGACTGGTCATCTTTGCTTTTAAAATAGATTGTATTCTGCAATTTAGTACTGCTCTCAATAGCCGTACCATTACAGCAGGTAAAGCCTTTCATATCGGCATTTCCAAACTGCTTAATAGATCCCGCGCGTAAAGGCACATGATACGTGTTTGCTGGACTATTTTCTGCAACAGAAGCTAAGATATGATTGTATAATCCACGTTCATAATAATCCATCAACTCTGCGCGCTGATCGAACATAAACAAGTCACTTGTCAATTTCAGCATGTTGTAGGTTGCACAGGTTTCGTTCTGTCCACCTGCAGAAAATCCATTTTCATATAATGTCGCCGGCTGGCTAATAAAACATTCGGCATTGGCCGGATTTCTGGCCCCAGCCACACCACCGATACTATACATATAATCGTTGGTGGCCTTATACCAAAAGTTGTCCGCAATTTTATAATATTGGGGCTCATTGGACACCCGGTATAACTCCATACTGCCCACAATTTGAGGAATATGCTGATTGGCATGTAAGCCCCTAAAAGTATCTACATTTTTGGCCAGTCCATGTGTATGCGCGGCATTGCCGTAGAACATATCAATATTGTCAAATAAGCGGGCGGTTTTTAAGTAATTCTCTTCACCCGTTATACGATATAACCTTGCCATCACTTCATTCATTCCGCCAAATTCACCTGCGATATACGTATTCCACATTTTGATTAATGTCTCTGTCGGGACTTTATTTAAGCGTGTATACACCCAAGTGCCCATTCCCTGTGCGATCTCCAATGCTTTTTTATTTCCACTTACCTCATAAACATCCATCAGGCCCGCCAGGATTTTATGCAGCGTATAATAGGGTGCCCAAACCTGGTTCTTCTGCCCGCCATATTTTGCGCCATGTTCAAGCATAATAAACTGATCCGGGGGATAGGCACTGATAAAGCCAAGTCCCCAGTTCCAATAATCTGTACGGATTCCTTCGTCACTCAGGTCAGAATCATAAGCTGATTTACCGGGACCATAAGGCACCGCAGCAGGATCCGCAATAGAAGCCTGTCCCGCTTGTCTCGGCGTACCCGACAACTTTGACAAGGCATAAAGCACGTTGACCATGGTATCCATCTTCCCCAAAAATTTTGACTGGAGTACCTTATCGTACCCTGTACTCGCATAAGCTTGTGCAATTGCCGTCAGGTAATGTCCTGTAGCATGACCGCGCAGTTTGATATCCTGGCTGTCCCATACTTCCAAGGGCTGCGCACCGATCGGTTGTTTTTGCCCAAACGCGTGTCGAAACATATAGAGGAATGAATTGGGATCCGATTTTGCCAATGTATCAATGAATTTATTGCGATTTTCAATAAACTTCGTTTGATGCTGCTTTACATCCGTATTAAGGGAAACCTGATCCAAGTGAAATGCGTCCAATTTTAAGCTAGGCATCTTGGACTTTACCTTCCCTTTGACTGTAATGATGGCTTTGGGTTTCAGATCAGTCCCGGGAATACGTCCCGTGACGGTATAAGCTGTTTGCTGCGCGACGGCACTATTGTCGATTTGTGCAGGCCACAACACACGCACTTTTGGTCCCACCATACCGTCTTTATATGTACCGACGACATAACTCGGCAATCGCGGCAGCTCGCCTACCGCTGTTTCTACCGTGACATCTGCAACTCCGGTTAAAAAGGCATTATAAAGCTCTGCTTTGTTCATTGGAAATCGCGGTAGGTCATCCTCAGCCTTACCTTTAGAAGCAACATCTTCACGCACACCTTTCAGCGCATTTCTGTACACCATGCCGATCTGGTTTTGATTCAGTGGCACCCGATAAATGCGAAAATCATGCAACAGTGCATTTAAACTTACATTTCCACCCAACAGGGATTTTCCAATGTATAGTGTCCTCTTACTACCTGTCTGTCCAAAAACCTCGGTCAACTCCTGTGGGATATCTTTAACTTCTCCAGCGGGCATACCATCTAAATATGTTTGCATAGCCCCTGTAGCAATATCAACTACAATGGCCAAGTGCACCCATTTGTTTAAAGGCACTGCCGAAGAGACCGCATTTTTTACTTCGGCCTTCTTTTGGGCGATTATCCCCATATAGCCATTTTGTAGCGCTGTACCTGTTGGTGTCCCTGCAAAATGCCTGGTGATATCTTGTCCAAAATCGAATAAATACTGGCCAGACTGCGCTGCACGTAAGTACATCCAGCCTGTTATACTAATCGACTCGAGATCTGCGAGTACTTGCGCTGGAAGTACGACAAAATCGTCCTTTCCTCCAGCGAGAGAAAGCACCTTTGTAAATTGCTTATCTGACACAAATGACGCTTTTGTCCCCTGGAATTTACCATGTAGTCCATTGCGCGACCAATCCTTAAAATCACCATCAAAGACGTAACGGGCCACCATGCCTGTCTCTCCAATACCATCCAGGATCTGATCCCCACCCTGTGCCACAGCTACAGCTGTCATTTTGATAAAAATTGTGAGAATTGCCGCAAAATATATCGTATATCTTTTCATATCGCTATCTTTTATTCGCTAATGATTTATTGTTTAAAGATCACCCTCTAGCCAGGTGAAAGCTATTACCGTATCCTTTTCCTTGATTGTCTTCAACAGATGACGAACAAGAAGAAAAGCAATGCCTATTAATAAGCTTCCAAAGTCGAAGAATATTTTCTGTATTGCTGTCTATTTGACATTTATAAAATTAATGACTATACATCATTATACATAGGTTTATTTTAGCCGATATTCTCCAGATTTTAACTAAGGTGTATCGAGTATACTGTCGTCCATAGCCCCACAACTCCTACCGTCTGCCAGGAGAAGTAAAACGCCAATATGCTACGAAGATAGAAACATGCGCAAACTCAGCTCGCTATGATCGATTACTCCTCGGTATTTTGTATTTTAGATTCGATATGATCTACTATGGATAAACGAAATTCAAAAATTTGGGCACCAGTGATCAGTCTGGATGGTTTCCGCAAGGAACAGACTGCAGGGCGCGACGAACTCCTATTTAATGAACTGCATGGTGAGCGGCTCATCGACAAACCGCATAAACATGACTTCTTTATCATAAATCTGTTCGATAAAGCATCCGGCGTCCATACGATCGATTCGATTGACCATATCATCAAAGACCATCAGGTTCATGTGCTCTTTCCGGGGCAAATGCACAAATGGCATGTCTATGCGGGTACTATAGGCTATCAACTCATGATTGAACGCTCTTTTTTTGAGCACTTCGCCCCTTTCTTTCGCTTTTCATTCACCAATTACCAAAACCATCCCGTCATTGATCTTACCGCAGATGCTTTTGCACAATTGCATTATGAATTTGAATCTGTGAAGCAGGAGTTAAAAAGAGAAAATTCACTTATTCCATTGATAACTGCCCGAGCGGGAGTCATCGCAGCAATTGTAAGTCGAGAGGCGGAGTCTACCTTCACTGAATTCAAAGTCTATCAGTCTGTTCCACGACTTGCAAAATTCAATATGCTCATTGATGAATTTTTTAGGGAGCAAAAGCTCGTCGCCTTTTATGCCGAAAAGCTTCATATTTCGCCCAATTACCTGAACATACTGTGCAAAAAACATCTGAAAATATCAGCTACAAAACTTATTCACCAACGGATCAGCATTGAAGCCAAACGTCTTTTGCAAAGCACAGAGCGATCCATTAAAGAAATTGCCTTTGAATTGGGTTTTGCAGATCAAGCTTATTTTTCGAACTTTTTTAAACAACAAACGGGGGCAAGTCCAAGTGACTTTAGAGAAAACATTCATGTGGGGGAAACTCCAAGTCCCTTGAAAGCAACTTGAAAAAAAGATAAATCACACAAAGAATGGCAGAAATCTCCCAGCAATAATAGGGTACCAGCTATGTAACTTTGTAAAAGACTGGTAGGCTTTTTATTCCGGTCACAAAATAACATAATAGGAAATCAAATGAAATCAACGGCCCTTACACGCAAGGAATTTATCAGAAACTCTGCTCTGGCTCTTGCGGGTGCAACATTTATCCCAGGAATGCTATTTGCAGAAAATCAACCTAATGCGGTTCATCAAGCACTTTTGAGCGGCTACCAAGGTAAAAAAAGTTATACGTTGAAAAACGTATTGTTGGAAACCGGATTTGAGTACGATGGTGATGGTAATGTAACCGCAACAAAGACCGGTCTTTTTTCCATTCAGATAGCAAACGGCAAAATCAAAAATATAAGTGCCAACAGCAGCAGTGTTGATGCGATCGATGCAAAAGGACTTTTGATGCTGCCTTCTTTTAAAGATATGCATATCCATTTAGATAAGACCTATTATGGCGACAAATGGCAGGCAGTAAGACGTGGCCCCGGAGGTGTAAAGGGTATGATTGCTCTTGAACAGAAAATTTTGCCCGAACTGCTCAAAAACTCTACCCATAAAGCAGAAAAACTAATTGAACTGTTACAATCCAAGGGAACTGCCTTTGCACGTAGTCATGTCAATATTGAACCGACATCCAAACTAGATTCTTTACATCATCTGCAACTGGCACTTGAAAACAAGAAAAATGGATTTGGAGCTGAATTGGTTGCTTTTCCACAACACGGTGTCTTCTATACCGATTCGGTACCTTATCTCAAGGAAGCAGCTAAAACCAATATTGATTTTATCGGTGGGGTCGATCCTTTTTCCATCGATGGCGCTATTGAAAAAACAATGGATTTTACGGTTCAACTGGCATTGGATAATAACAAAGGAATTGACATTCACTTACACGAGTCTGGAGAATCCGGTTTGAAAACTGTAGAATACTTAATCAATAAAGTAAACGAGAACCCTGTTCTCAAAGGCAAGACCTACCTCAGCCATTGTTTTGTGCTTGGTCGGCTGGAAAAAGCCAAACAACAAGAAATGGCCGAGAAACTGGGTGCCACACAAATCGGTATCGTTTCTACGATCCCATTTGGAGGGTTGATTATGCCTATTCCGACGCTCATGGAAAATAATGTTAAAGTCATGACGGGGAATGACAGTATTGTAGATCATTGGAATACTTTCGGAACAGGCAGCGTGCTACAAAAAGCTAATCTTGCAGCTCAGGTATACGGCCAGGCTACTGAATATGCACTATCCCGTATGCTGAAACTTGCTACCGCAGGCCCTACTCCATTGGATGACAAAGGCAATATGCAATGGCCAAAAGTCGGAGACAGTGCAGATATTGCATTCCTTGACGCAAGTTGCTCAGCGGAAGCTATTTCAAGAATATCGCCCGTAAAATCACTTATCTATCAAGGAAATCTAGTTTTCTAACCGTAAGACAAGCCAATAAACGACGCAGGCAGAAAACATCTCCTATGAAAACCAGAAAGGTTCGGGGTATAATACCTTCGGACCTTTTATTTATATTTAAAACGCCTCATAATCCATGGTTCAATCCGATCGCTCAGGAAATAGGCAAGTGCTAGCATAAGCACTATAACAGCTGAAAGGAGCAAGTACTTATTGACATGCAGGTAAAGGTGATTAAAAATAATAAAGCCTATATGCTGGTGGATTAAATACAGCGGGTAAGTCAACATGCCAATTTTAACAAATTTGGACGAATTGATCGCCTGCAGCTTTTTACAGGAAACCAGTAACATAAGCAGGTAAAACACAACAATGGAAGTTCCAATAATATAAGGGGAAAAATCACTGTGAAAAGTACGTTCCAACCAATGGATCCGACCTATAGCGCCATCGATGGAAATATACAAGCACCAAGGTAAAGCGACAAAATGCTGGACTTTTGGTCCATGCAGAAAAATCTGACAGAATATAATTCCCGCAATAAAATACGCACTCCAGTCGAGTAAAAAAAACTCGTGGAGCCCATCATAAATTTCCGATGGTCCAACAAAAAAGCGTAGGCTGGACAATAGCAGCCAAAAATAAACCAAGTAATCCAAGCTTATTCTTTTAAATCGATTCAGAATTAGAAACAAAGCTATGATCAGGTAAAACTTCAACTCCACATAAAGTGACCAATAAGCGCCATCAACATCCCCCTGTCCCCATAGTTTTTGCACCATGGTCAGATTGGCCAATAGTTGGGTAAATGTGACATGATAGCGTGGTGCGCCCCAAAAATAAGAAACGATAAAAGTCAACAGCAAACAAATCCAATACATTGGATATAAACGCTTGAAACGAGAATAGCAGAACTTACGTAGCGAAAGATGTTTAATGGAAAAAGCGATCACAAAACCACTAATGATAAAAAATAAGTCTACCCCTAGATAGCCGTATTTAAAATATTCTCCGACTCCATCGAAACCCAATAGCGACATATTCCCGGCTGCATACCCCCGATATAAATAATGATATAATACAACGGCGGATGCTGCGATAAAGCGAAACAGATCGATTTGATAGATTCTTTTAGACTCAGACATTTGGCTGCAAATATACGCTGTTTCCGGAAAATTTTAAGAAGCAATATACTCGCTATATAACCGATGTCCTATAACAGCTATTATTAAAAGACACTGATAAAAAGCGGCCGCTCTCATTCAACTTTATAACATCATTATGTGACTTGTTTACATTGCATTTAGCGCAGTTGCTGAGTAACTTTACTAGAGTTTAATCCCATAAAATAGAGGAAATTATGAAAAAGAACCTATTTATACCCCTCATTGCACTTGCAGCCATATGTTTTGGAAATCAAGCCAAAGCCCAAGTGACGGCGACCTCCCAACCTGTCACAGTCAATATCAACTTGACAGATGCCATTTCGATTACATTGGGTGCGACCCCGACAGTTAATTTTACCTATACAACTGCGGCAGATTATACCGCATCAAAAACTGTTGAGAAAGCGGGCCACTTTACCGTGGTGAGTAATAAACCGTATAATCTTACTGTTGCCGCGACGGCTGCATTTACGCCTGCAGGAGGGCCAGCACTAAATATTGTGACTGTTACAGTACCTGCAGCCAGTGCAAACGGAGGTACTCCAGTGGCAAATGTACCGCTAAGTACAACAGCCGCATCGTTGGTGACCAATTCAACAGCCTCTACAGGAGCAAGTTATACCGTAGATTATACCATAGCCAATCCAGCATCACTTTTGAATCTTGGTGCATCGGCCTACAGTACAACAGTCACTTATACAGCGACACAACTCTAACTAGAAAGATAATTTTATCCGTGAGATATTATTTAACACTATTAGTCCTTTATATCTGTAATACCCTGGTCTATGGACAGGGTATTTCAATTTCTCCATCCCGCATTTTTTTTAATGGCGAGCCGGGACAGACAGTTTCTCAGGTGATCACTTTTAGCAACACCTCGAACGCTGAGCTCAACTTTGTCGCCAACCTGAAAGATTGGGACCGCGATTCTATCGGGGTAAAAAAATATTATTCTCCGGGTCAAAAACAGCAATCAAATGCGGCCTGGCTTACGCTATCAGAAAATACGGTGCGCCTGGCTCCGGGAGAGACCAAATCGGTGAATCTTTCCATGACGATCCCCAAAAACCCAGCTCCGCAGCAGCTAAGCAACACCATGCTTTTTTTTACACAAGTGAAAGAACAAAAAGCCGAACTCCAAAATGGCCTTAATATGAACGTGCTTATTGAAGTCGGTATTCAGGTTTACCATACCCCTTCCGGATTAAATCCTGGAGATCTGGAATTCCTTGCTTTTGAGGACAGACATATTATTCCAAGTCAGACGGGTCAGTCTGTGCGCCGCATGGATGTACAGGTTAAAAACACCGGACAGATTAACAAGGATGCTTATGTACGTTTTGAGCTAACCAACACAGAGACAGGTGAAGAAATCCCTATTAAAGCCGTCGCTATCGCGATGCTCCCTAACTCGGAACAATGGGTACAAATTGACCTTCCAGAGAAACTTGCTGCCGGCCGCTATCTTGCCGTTGCAATATTAGATGCAGGCAGCCAATATGATTTGAAAATTGCAGAGAAAGAAATTACATATTAAGCGGAATTTTGCGGTTTACTTCCTAGGCTTATTTAGCTTCTATGGGCATCGTACTTATGCACAGACGACGACTTCCATCACCTTACCTCAAGCGAACATACAGTCTAGAACCGACTATAATACGACTATTAATGCGGGCACCTATACAAGTGTAATCACCTTACTTCCTTCTTTTTCCGTAAAATCCACTGCAGCAAATTTTACCAGCACGACAAGTGGAAGTTTTCCGGCCAGTGCAGTGCATATGAAACTTTCGAGTATTGGCAGTCTTGTATTACTCGGGTTGGGCACAAATAATGAAGTCGCCCTATCAACTGGTGGCGGTTTACTCTATGCGGCTGTAGCTAGTGTCGCTTCGGGCGCGGTAGTCGCCAATGCACGCATTGCTACAGCAAGCCAGACTTGGACTGCAGGGGTGTTTACAGATGATGTCAGCTTTTACACGCAAGGATTATTGGCGGGGTCTATCTCTCCAGCAAGCTTCACGCTATCCATCACCATCCCCGGATTTATCAGTCCACCAAGCAGTATAGGAACAACGAATATAGCTGTAAACGATCTTAGTTTTTACCGTTCTGCCAATGGAATCAGCGTCAATCAGGTAATACCCGTATCAAGCACCGTACCTTACGTCCCAAGTATCCGAACAAGCAGTGCTCAGTTTAGTTTTAGTACAACCTTTCCCAACAACGCTTCGCCTGTTTCACCTGTCTCCACAGTGAGCGCTTCACTTAGTGGTGTCGCAACAGCAACCTCGGCTATTTTGTCGACCAGTGATCAAACATTGACAAGCGCTGCTGGAATAGCTGTCCCTACCAATAACAGCAGTTCGATCACACATACGTACACCATTAGCTCCGCATCCCTAAAAAGCAACTTTATACAAGCCGGAACCTACACTGTTCCCCTCACCTACACCTGGAACAAGTCGTCCTCGGCCACCTATCCTACAACACCAGTGCAGGCGCAGGCTAGTGGAAATTTGACTATCGCTGTTAGTGACTTAGGCGAGATTGTCGCCAACCAACAGACAGTGAGTCTACCTTTCGTAACCACCAGTAACTATGTAAACGGAGTCAGTGTGAACATGCCAGCCCATTTAAAACTGAGTAAAACCACGCCCTACAACTTGTATGTACGCGCCACTTCCAACAGTTTTACCTCTGGTGTCAACAGTATTCCATTAAGTGTTTTGACTATTGGGCCCATGGCTGGCCAGACTGGCGTAAATACAGTTACCTTGTCTACAACAGCCCAACAGCTCATCCAAAATGCGAATCCTGTCATCGATAGAACACTCGATATGCAGTACAGCATCCCCGCTTCGCAGACCAGCAATCTGCTGGGTAAACCAGCCGGCACCTATTCCGCGAATATCATCTATAGCTTTGTAGCCCCCTAAAATCTTGTAATGCCAACTTTGCGTCGTTGATCCCGATAACGCAAGGATGGAAGCTCATTCAATCCTTCGGCTTTCACTTCTGCTTCGCAATTCGAGTTTTCAATAACAAAAGGCATTCCTTCTGTCTCAACCGTCAACTTATAAAAACCAATAGGTAGATAGAAAATATATTCTCCCTCTTCGTTGGTTAATGTATTATATCTCTTGCCCTGTCTATCATTCGCGGTAATTCGGATACCACTCAAATCAGGCTTTGATTCCAGATATTTACTGGCAATGAGTTGCAGTTTCCCTTTTGCGGACTTTGTTTTGATCAGCGGAATATCCATGGACTGGTTCTTGGTCAATACAACCGTCGATGGTCCCTGAGAAACCCAACCTTGATGGTTTTCTGTTTGAATGGAAAAAGAGCCAGCTTCCATGTCAACAAACTTGACCCGTCCCTTTCCATCTGTTATGGCAGTTTCTTTTCCGATTCGAATCAACACAGATTCTACAAATGCCTCATCATCATCCCGGATTCCGTTGTTATTTTTATCGTCAAAACAGGTTAGCTGTAAGCTATAGCCTTTATAACTGCCAGTACGTCCAAAATTCTTTTCTATCCCCACTCTAATTTGCCTATTGTTAAACGAATAGCGATCCAGGGGTTGCGGTTGCGGTGGATTTATTGGATCTGTTATAAACAGCAATGTCCCTTTGATAAACGTATAAAAAATATCTGCAGTGAGACTCCAGTTGTCCTTCATTCGCCAGCGCGCATTTCCATTGATGGACAAATTATTGCTACGGGAAAAACCATAATAACTGTACATGGTCGCCAGCTGTACCTGCAAATTATGGCCGAATGCCTCAAAGTGTGTATTAGGTCCCAGCGAATACATGCTATAGTTAGAATTGGTATAGGTAGCCAAAAGATCACTCAAATAATAAGGATTGATCTGAACAAATGCATTAAAGCCAACGAGTGCATTGTCATAGTTACCCGATACACGTAATGAATGAAAAGGTGCAATGGGCTTTTCAGCTGTATTTTTGTAAGTATAACCATAGTCTGTCTGCAGCGAAAAGCGATGGTACTTCGTAAAAAAATTAAGATCTACAACGGTTCTTACTGAACTGGATTTCCAGTTTACAGCATTACTCCCAACTCCTAACCAGCTGTGATAATCTGCACGCTGCTTCATCCAATAGGGTCTCAAATCAACATTCAATTGCCCAAACGCTGTACGATACCCAAGTTCATAAATTTCAATCCGGTTGCTGTTACTAAAAAGGTAATTTTTATCCCCAACCTGATACTTCGGTTGATTATCCATAAAACTCATCCTGACGGAGAGGCTCTTAGCTTCCTTCAGCGGAATGACAACACGTGAGTCCGACTGCAAGAGCCCCCTTCTGAGCCCGACATAATAGGGGGAACTATAATAATTGATACTTGAAATCTGAAAATCATTGAAGACTCCGTTATAACTCACACCACCTGCCAATCCGAATTTATGGCCTCCAGCATCCAACTGTTCAACACTTGTCCCGGCTTCCCAGGTGAGATTTTGATTCGCCGACCAGTCTTTGTATCCTTTTCCACTGAGCAGATGACTCCGGACATTCCGGTAATTGTCTTTGCTGTGCAAATAAGCCAGGCTAATTTCTTGGTTTTTTTCCGATGTAAGAGCATACTTAAGTCCCAGGACCCCACCTCCAGGCGAAAAAGTATTCATCTGATTCCAAAGAAAATAATTGTTTTGGACGGCATATACGTTGATCGAACGCGACTTATCAAATTTATAGTTTGCTCTCAGTCCACGGCCGTTAACATATTGATCCAAATTTTCATAAATATTACCTGCTTTCAGGCCCCATTTTTCCGTTTGATAATTCAAATAACTATCATACATATTAAATGCACGTTGGTTTCTAAAATAGTCCATATTCATGCGATAGCTCAACGAGCTCTCTTTATTCAGCGCAAGATTACCATATCCCTGAAGCTGATACACCGATATATCCTGTCCCATATTGAGATAACGTAAGGCAGCCATATTGCTGTAGGGCTGATTCTGCAAGTTCATGGCCGAACCGAACCGTTTTACGCTGCCTACTGTCATGATGCGCACTCGGCTCGTCGCAAGTTGTTTACCGCCTGCTTCAATAGCTATCATCGTCAGTTCTACATCCGTGGCTATTTTCTTTGTGCGCATACGAACAGTAAATCTCAATAATGACTGCCCTCCTGCTGCCAATGTTGTTGGCAATGTTTCACCTACGACCTCCAGTTCCGAAGGAAGGTTGACAAACTGCAGTTGAAAGGTAAACGGTATTAAACCCATATTGACGACGCGTACCAAAAATTGCGTTTGTTCAGTTGACTGATCAATAAAATACTCGGGTTGTTCAGACTGAATCAATAGCGCTGTCTGAACATCCAGTTTTGTGCAGAAAATTTGAGGGGGCTGTATAGTTACAGCAGAGTCTTTCGAATTCAACCCTATGCTAAATTTTTGTATCGCATCCGAGATCGTCCGTCGATCGGTCATGTATTTCAAGGGAAAGCTTTTCGTTTCATATGCCTTCAGTTGTATTAATGGAGGCAATTTGATCAATCCCTGCAATGCCTTCGTATCATTGGACTCAGGGTTTAGTTCAATTGTTCGATCCGTGTAGTTAACAATCGTTAGTTTGTTTGAAAATGTCTGGGATGGCGTGATCCGAACGGTATCGAATTCGAAATGATAGGCAATATCGTATCGTTGCTGACTTTTCGCTATGGATGAGAAAAGAGCAGTATAGCAGAAAAGAAACACAAAAATTAAAAGGCTTCTTATTGGCATAGCATATCATTCAAGTAGCTATAAAAATCAGGCTAAATTTAAATAGATCGAAATTTAGGAGGTCACATATTCATGTAATGAATTATTAAGCCGTCAATTGCGCAATCAGTTCACCTTTACTATTGATCTGAAACTTTCTATATATTCGCTTGATATAAATACGTACCGTGTCCAACGAGATTGCATATTTTTGAGCAATCATTTTATAGCTAAGGCCTTCAATAATACCATTAGCGATCTGCAACTCGCGCGCAGTCAGCAGATTTTCGGATTGTTTGGCACTGAAGGCCTGTTCAATCAAAGCGCGATTAACAAAAGGGCTAATAAAAGACCCATTTCCCAATGTCATTGTTATCGCATTTTTTAAAGATTGGAGACATGTTTTCTTCAACATATACCCCACCGCACCTTGCCTAAAACAGCTACGTACCATCCTTACATCACAATTATTGGTCAGAACCAGTATTTCAGCCCTTGGGAACACGCTTTTCACCCTTTCGACAATTAAGATATCCTGATGATCAATGTCGACAATCATCACATCAGGGATTTGATTGCGCCCTGAAGACGCAAGTGTATCCCGATCAAAGAGTACATGAATCGGGATTGTTGATTCAGCTATATTTTTTTCCGAGATGATTTTTTTTGTTTCCACCCGTTCTTGCTCATCCATGTCTATTATCCCAACTGTAATCATGATATTTCACATTTTAATTAAACTGAACACTATAAACCCTACTGATTTCCACGCTATTTATAACTCTATTCTATCAATCTATTGTTATATAGACAAACCTATTCTTAAAATTGTTTCTAAAGAAAAAAAATAATCATAATAAAATTTAAGACGAAGTGAAATTAATCACTTTAGAAATGAATTTCACAATAATTTATATACTGGCCAATAAATAGATTAAAAACGATTTATATAAATATAATTTTTATTATTTAGAAATCTAAATTTCTTCGATTGAAAATTAAATGTCACAACATCATACCTTATTCACGGCTCCACAAGTAGTGGTCCACACATTACTAAAAACTTAATTATATTTGAAAAAAAATCCCGATGGGTCGTCTATCTATCCTATTTATTATTACTTTAACAGTGTTGTTTATCTTTCCTGCACATGGCCAAAATAGTGGTTGGGACAAGTTAGACAAGCAGCTGGAGGAAGCAAGCAGCGATTCTACACGAATATTGGCTTATTATAAAGTTGCTTCAGAAATCTATCGAAGCAATCCCGCAGAGGCGCAAGAGATCGTTTCCAGAGGATTAGGGCTCGCCACTGACAAAAGATTTGAGGCGCTGCAAATTGATTTATTAAATCTACAAGGTGTCATTTATCTGAAGCTAAATAACTTCGATGAAAGTGTAAAAACCCATTTCAAAGTCCTCAAAAAACGGGAAGAGCGCAACGACAAAAAAGGGATGATGCTTTCTTTCCTTAATATAGGAAATGTGTTTAATAAGAGCTACGACCCCGACCAGGCCTTAAAATATTATCAACGCGCACTAGATCTTGCAAAGGAACTGCGTGACACCAGGAATCGAGCCAATATATCGACCAATATTGGGAATATATATGCCCAAAACGCATTAAATGGAGAGAAGAAGCAGGATGTAGCGCATGCCATCGATTATTTAGTAAAAACGGTTGAGTTCTGTAAAGTCAATGCGCCAGAAGTTGACCTTTTCAATACCTACATTTTATTGAGCTATCTCTATCTCAAGGCAGATAAGCTCGAATGGAGCACATATTATACCGACCTAGCGATAGACATCACCACCAAGAAAAAAGATCCTGTTGGCGAAAGCTATGCCCGTATCAACCGGGCAAATATCTATGTCAAAGAAAAGCGTTTTGATCTGGCAGCAAAAGAAGTCATCCTCATCAAGAGCATCATTGCTAAAAGTGGTTTTACAAATCTAACAGAAGACCTACAGGGAGATTTCGATAAAATAGCGAAAGCGATCAAAGCGCAGGATGCAAATTTAATATTGAGCGACCAGGATAGTTTGGACCGCAAATTTCATAAGGATGCCGCGACGCTTCGTGTCCGGATCAGGGAAGAACTTCGCGAAAAATATGAAAGCGAAAAAAAGGAGCTTGAGAATAAAAACTTGTTATTAAAAAACGTGAGTGTGGAACGTGAAGCACATTGGGTAAAATTGATGTGGCTAACAACCTTTTTTATTCTTTTAATTATCTCGATTATGGTGTTGTTGTTGATCAGAAAGAATAGATTATTACGTGAAGAAAAACGGAAAGTCGATCAGCAGGCCGTCGAGATCAGGCATCAACATGAAGAACTCATCCATGCCGATCGGTTTCGATCCAGTATATTTTCCGTTGTGTCACATGATCTTCGCAGCCCTATTGCGACTTTCCAGACTCTACTCTCTGTAGCAAAAATCGTAGATCTGCCAGCCAATGAAATCAAAGAAATGCTGCTCAACATTGGCTATCAGGTAGAAGTTGCTTCAAAGATGCTAGATGATCTTTTAGTCTGGTCCTCGCAACAGATGGCCGATGACAAACTCGAAATCCAAACAGTATATCCATTACATGTGATAGAAGAATGTCAGCAATTGTTTGCGGATAGAATTCATTTAAAGAAATTACATGTCCTGATCGATATCCCTTCCGAACTGACCATTCAGACAGATTTAAAGCGGTTTGAGTTTATCGTCCGTAATATCTTCAACAATGCGATCAAATTTAGTCTCAGCGGAAAATCAGTCGTTATTGGTCAACAGGAAAGCTCCGAAGGCATTATTATTTCTATTCGAGATGAAGGTCTAGGCATGGACGCAGCTACTATCCGTTCACTTCAGGACAAGGGATTTCAAAAGAGTTTCGAAGGCACTTTTCATGAAAAAGGGACTGGAATAGGACTGCTATTATGCCACGAATTTGCAAAGCGAATCAACTGTACAATTTCTATCGAAAGCACGATTGGTTTTGGAAGCACATTCTATATTCAGATATCAAAAAATGGATAGCTTTGCTATCCATTCAAGTTTCATTAATTATTTATTCAATTCGCTTAAGATATTCGCCATAACCCGATTTACTCAACGGCGCGGCTATCTTTTGCAGTTGTGGTCGATCGATATAGCCCATGCGATACGCTACTTCTTCTATAGCGCCGATTTTCATGCCCTGACGCTCTTCAATCACCTGGACAAATTGCGCCGCCTGCATTAGGGACTGAATAGTCCCCGTATCTAACCAGGCCGTTCCGCGATCAAAAACACCTACCTTTAGTTTACCTTGGCGGAGATACTCTTTGTTGACATCCGTAATTTCCAATTCCCCTCTTGAGGAAGGCTTTATACTTTTAGCAATAGCAACCACATCGTTATCATAAAAATAAATCCCTGGAACGGCATACCTAGACTTGGGTTCTTCAGGTTTTTCTTCAATAGAAACAACATTTTTCTCAGCGTCAAATTCCACTACCCCATAACGCTCAGGATCTTGAACGGGATAGGCAAAAACAACACCTCCGTCAGGGTCAGCACAAGACTGTAAAAGCTTCGATAAGCCCGATCCATAGAAAATATTGTCTCCGAGAATAAGGGCCACCTTATCGTTACCAATAAATTCCTCGCCCAATAAAAAGGCTTGCGCCAATCCATCGGGACTCGGCTGTTCTTTATATTCAAATCGACAGCCTAGTTCTGTACCATCGCCCAGTAATTTTCTAAAATTTGGAAGATCCTGTGGTGTCGATATAATTAAAATCTCACGTATCCCGGCCAGCATCAAGGTCGACAGGGGGTAATATATCATCGGCTTATCATATACAGGCATCAGCTGTTTGCTTACCGCCAGCGTAAGTGGATGTAGCCGTGTTCCTGAACCTCCTGCCAATATAATTCCTTTCATAGTCTTTGTTTAGATCCTTCCTAATTTTTAAATTCTTCGGCCAGCATTTTAGCCAAACTGATTTCCCAATGGGGTACCTCCACTGCAAAAATAGCCTTGATCTTAGATTTATCGAGTAACGAGTACTTTGGCCTGCGAGCAGGCGTAGGGTACGCACTTGTGGGAATCGGTTTTACTTCACAATCGAACGAACGGAAATCACGTATCGCTACAGCAAAGTCGTACCAAGAAATTTCACCTTCATTGCTATAATGATAAATACCACCTTCCCATTTGGAGGAATCTACTATTTTTACTATTGCCGAGGCTAGATCCTTTGCATAGGTAGGGCTTCCAATTTGATCGTTAATTACACCCACTTCATCACGCTCATCCATTAAACGACACATGGTCTTAACAAAATTTTTGCCGTATGTGGAATAAACCCAAGAGGTACGTATGATGATTGCGTCGGGGCACCATTTCTGAATCACCTGTTCTCCAGCCAGTTTCGTTTGACCATATACATTGATGGGGTCGGTTTCGGCAGTTTCTGCTAAAGCAGAAGCAGAAGATCCATCAAAAACATAATCTGTCGAAATAGCGATTAGGCGTGTACCATGAAGATGGCAGTATTGCGCGATCTCCTCACAAGATACGTGATTCACCAGATCAGCATTTACCTGATCCTCCTCCGCCTTATCTACAGCCGTATAAGCTCCCGCATGAATAATTAGGTCTGGCTCATACATCGCCAAGATTTGCTGTATGATGGGAATTTGATCCAATGGTAATTGTTTTCGATCCAGAAAATAACATTCCTTTTCGATATTATCCAGCAATAGATCTTTTAGTTCTGAGCCAAGTTGTCCTGAAGCTCCAGTGATAACAATCCGCATACCCTATGAAATTAATTTCAAACGTAACTCTTCAAAGGATTGTGCCTCCTGATCTTTTTGTGAGAGAATCATTCGTTCTCTAGGAACTTGCCAGTCCACGGCCAAGTCTAGATCCAATGGATTTACCCCATCTTCTGACTCTTTATGATAGTTGTTATCACATTTATAAAAAAATACGGCTTCTTCGGACAATACAGAAAATCCATGTAAAAAGCCTCTAGGCACAAATAATTGTTTTCTATTTTCAGCCGAGAGTTCTACGCTAATATGTTCTCCAAACGTAGGGGACCCTGGACGAACATCGACAGCGACATCCAATACACTACCTTCAACAACACGGACTAATTTTGCCTGCGCATGCTCACCGCCTTGCAAATGTAGGCCGCGTACGACACCAAACTGGGATTTTGACTGATTATCTTGCACAAAGTGTGGCTTATAACCTAATATGGAAGTTAGTTTCGTTTCATTAAATGATTCAAAAAAATAACCTCTTTCATCCTCAAAAACAGTCGGTTCAAGTATAAAACAGCCTTTTAATTTAGTTTCTGTATACGTCATGCTATGCGTCTTTGTATTGGTTGTCGTAATATTTTTGATAATCACCAGAAGTCACGTGATCCAACCACTCCTGATTAGCTAAGAACCAGTCTATCGTTCGGGATAAACCTTCTTCAAAAGTTACTGAAGGCTTCCATCCCAACTCCTTATTGATCTTCGTTGCATCAATCGCATAACGCAAATCATGACCTGGTCGATCTTTCACAAAAGTTATTAACTGTGCCGAAGAACCTTTTTCACGTCCCAGTTTCTCATCCATTTGTTTGCACAGCTCCTTGATCAGGTCTATATTTTGCCACTCATTAAATCCGCCGACATTATAGGAGTCCCCATTTTTTCCGTTGTGAAAAACGAGATCGATGGCTTTAGCATGGTCAATGACATACAACCAATCGCGTGTGTATTTTCCATCACCATAAACGGGAAGTGATTTATTATTTAAAATATTATGAATACACAGCGGAATCAATTTCTCTGGGAAATGATTGGGACCATAATTGTTAGAACAATTTGTCAAAACAATAGGCAAACCATAGGTATCGTGGTAAGCCCGCACAAAATGATCCGAACTAGCTTTGGAAGCTGAATACGGTGAGTGCGGATCATATTTTGTTTCTTCGGTAAAATATCCCTCGTCACCCAGAGCACCAAATACCTCATCTGTTGATACGTGATGAAAACGCTTGCCTTCAAAGTTATTCTTCCAACTCGTACGCGCAGCGTTCAATAAGTTCACTGTTCCAATCACGTTGGTCATAACGAAAGCCATTGGATCGACAATAGAACGATCGACATGGGACTCCGCCGCCAAATGGATAATACCATCAGGCTGGTATTCTTGAAAAATAGCCGAGACAGCCTCCTGATCCGTAATATCCCCTTTAACAAAGGTATAATTAGGCAAATGCTCTATATCTTTTAAATTCTCCAGATTACCAGCATAGGTCAAAGCATCCAAATTGATAATTTGATATTCAGGATATTTTAATACAAACTCACGGACAACGTGTGAACCTATAAAGCCTGCTCCCCCAGTAATTAAAATTGTTTTATTCATATAATGATTCTCGAATGTTTAGACCATTGGTCTGCGAATGATGAGTTCACCAAATAGTTCGCTAAAATTAGGATGATTTTTGTGAATTGACAAGTTTTAATCCATGAGTAAACGGAATCAACAAAAAAAGCCTTCAATTAAGAGGGCTTTTTTGTTTATTTATCGTGTTAATTATCTAAATTTTATCTGTTTTATAATAGTATTACAGCACATTCTTTATCAAAGAATATACCGGCACTTCTGCTGGTGATTCATTAACCAACTCGATCTCTTTCTCCTCCACGGCTGTATCCAAAACTTCGTATTCCGAATTTTGAGACTTAAACTCCGGAACAATCTGCTTCATACCGGCAACAAGTTCCATAAAATCTGGCAACTGGGTATCCGCATCCAAAATTTGTTGACAGATCGCATTAATGCGCTGCGCTTTAAGCGACAATTCATCGTGATTTACTTTTGCGATCATAATCTTTGGATGGTGTGTCTTTACCGTATTCTCATTATTCGCTAACAATTCCTCATAGATTTTCTCACCAGGGCGCAGTCCAACAATTTTGATATCAATATCTTCAGGGTAACGATAGCCTTTCAGTTTGATCATGCGTTTTGCCAGATCAATGATTTTAACAGACTTGCCCATGTCAAACACAAAGATTTCACCGCCTTTTCCCATCACACCAGCCTCTTGCACCAATTGACATGCTTCCGGTATTGTCATAAAGAAGCGGGTGATTTCAGGATGGGTCAACGTTAGCGGTCCCCCTTCTGCCATTTGCTTCTCGAAAAGCGGAATAACCGAACCGTTTGAACCCAGTACATTTCCAAAGCGGGTGATGATAAAACTCGTATTGGATTTACCGCTGCAGCTGCTCACATAAATCTCGGCCATACGTTTTGTTGCCCCCATGACATTCGTTGGATTAACAGCTTTATCTGTCGATACCATGACCATCTTTTTAGCGCCATACTGCATACAGAGATCTGCCACGTTTTTGCTCCCCAATACATTCGTCTGAATTGACTCGTAGGGATTTGCCTCCATTAACGGCACGTGCTTATAGGCCGCTGCATGAAAGACCAAATCGGGTTTGTATTGCGCAAATATCCGCTGCATAAAGGCATAGTTACGCACATCACCTACCACGCAGTGCATCTGCTCAGGTTGTGTAGCCTTGATCGATTGTTGGATATCATATAGCGCGGATTCGGCTTGATCCAATAGAATCAAGGTTTTATAGTGACGTCTGGCGATCTGACGGGCCAATTCTGAACCGATGGATCCAGCGGCACCAGTCACCAAGATCACTTTCCCTTGCATCTCTTCTTCAATTTCCGGATGATCCAATTTGATCGGTTTACGTCCTAATAAATCTTCAATCTTTAATGGCCTAATTTCACGCTTGGCTCCTGAATTAAGTAAAATTCGCGCTGACGGCATGATCTTCAGTTCAAGTCCAATATTTTGGAACCAATCCGACACATATTCCAATCGTTCGGGATCGTTGTTTTCAACAGCAATAATAACCTGCGAAATCTGATTTTTTTCGACAAATTCTTTTGATATTTCTGTAATATCACGAATTTTCAATCCCGCAAGACGCTTACCGATGCGCGAGATCTTATCTTCCACAAAAGCGACAACTTGATATTTGATACGCTGATCTTCTTTTAACAAGGAATAAGAAACCAAACCTGGGCGTGAGGCACCGAATATCAGTACATTCTCACCTTTCCGAGCAGGTAAAAAAAGATACTCATAGATGGTGCGATAAACGACGCGCGCGCCTACCATAATCACCAATAGGATACACGCTTGCATCGTCAGGACACCGTACGATAGGCGAAGGTAATCTCCGGCTAGCGTCCCTTTATCAAAAACAGCTTTGATCAAAAGGGTCAATATCATCAGCGCAAGATAGGCTGAAGCTACTGTTTTAAATATTTTGATTGTATCACGAATTCCCGTTTGCCTAACAATACCTCTATACGTATTATAACAGAGAAACGTAATAAAAAATACCGGCAATACCACAACAAGTTTCTTCAACATTAAAGCTACATCAAATACCCCTTTAAAGTTGTTGACCACGTAGTTTGAAAACACATAACTTCCAAACACAAACCACATATCGATCAATAAAATAACCCATCGTGGATTGTCCTTACGAAGACGTCTTTTTAAATCTCCTAGAGAACCCATCATAAATTTCCCTTTTTATTTTTATTTTTTTATAATACTGTCTTAGGCTTTTGTCTTAAACCCAGCATATATGGCTTTTGCAATATTTTAAAGAGAACGCCAAGATACTCAAAATTTAACAAGCAATTAAACAATCTCCTAAAATATCAATAACAAAAACCTCTTCTTTGTTATTTGTCCACCATGGGGGGACAAGCAAGTATTATACCGAAACTGTTACAAATGCGAATTAAATTGTAAAAAACATAAACAAAAGCAATTGAAAGCTTGTTCTACTTCAAAAAGCGTTTTCTCAGTTGTAGCTTCCAGCCTGATAAACAAAAAAACTGGCATATTGTTTGTAAAGTTCTTTCTGGGATATGAATTTCAGATCTAAATGCCAGCATCATCATATATTGAATACCAACAAAAGCACATGTCCCAATTTAACTTAGTATTTTAAACATTTCATTATGGGCTTCTTTAGCAATTTGTTCGGCACCAATAATAAATCATCCATCAGACCTCTAGCACAGCTTGAATTTTTAGAAGTGGATATGCATAACCATTTGCTTCCTGGAATAGACGACGGGAGCACTTCAGTACAAAACTCACTTACTTATATTGATGGATTGCAACGATTGGGATTGAAGAAATTTATCTGCACGCCACATATTATGGCAGGAGTTCACCCAAACAGTAAATCGAGTATTGAAGAAGCACACAGCAATCTAGAAAGTAGCCTGAAGAATATCGGCAGCAAGGTTGAAATTTTTGCAGCTGCAGAACATATGATTGATGACGGACTTTCAGATCTTGTCCGCGATAATGAGCTTTGTATTATACCAGGAGGTTATGTTCTTATTGAGATGTCCTATTTATCGGAGGCGAAGGCTCTTTTCCATACGATCTTAGCTATCCAAAAACTGGGTTATAAACCCATTCTTGCGCACCCCGAACGATACAACTATTATCATGGTAATTTTAACATCTATAAGCAAATTAAAGATGCCGGCTGCCTGCTCCAGCTGAACCTGTTATCCATCAGCCGTTATTATGGAGTCGATGTCAAAGCCATCGCGATGACCTTATTGAAATCAGGTATGTATGATTTTGTGGGCACTGACCTTCATCATGAAAAGCACCTCAAAGCCCTTACGGATATTGCCGAAAAATACCCTGTTCGAGAAATGCTAAAAACATCCCCTATTTTAAATCAGTCACTGTTAGATCATATCAGCGATGTCAAGTCCCAGCATATCGCCGGATAGGAAACTTATTGTCCAAAGCGCTTGACATTGACCTTTTTTGACTTCACTTTTAAAATAAAAGGCTCAAGGACCAAGTCGGCATCAAGTTTCACCGTTCCCGATTGTGCCTCTTGATCTGTAAATACGTTTGCCGGGAAGCTCGCATTGTCTAAATAAAAACTATAGGTACCCTCTGGTAGGCCAAACTCAACATGTCCATCCTTATCCGTATACATTTCGATGATCCTTCCGTTCCTGTCTTTTGCCAACACTTTGTAAATATCTAAATTCAGATCAGTCTCCAAGCTAAGCCCTTGGGTATACTCGACACGAACAGCTCCCTGTACCATTCCACCGCGCTGGAGCGGAATCTGAACTTCTAGATTTGACTGCTGTACCGCGATCTCTTTCGAAACCGCCATATACTGTCCCTGCTTTGGCGAAAAAAATAAGTATGATCCATACGGCAATTTTTTAAAGGAAGCATATCCTGCTTTATCCGTTACAAAAAGGATTCCTTTTACCGTAAAGCTATGGTCAACCATCGGAATATCCCCTTGATCAAATATTCCATTAAAATTTTTATCCTGAAAACAGAAGACACGTAAATTCCCTGTCTTGACGGCCGGCCGATCAAGATTTGATCCTTTTAAGTTTTGCCGAACACCAACCCGTAAATTATTGAAATCATAATCATATCCTGTTTTCATAACACTGTAATTGTATTGAAAAAGACCGGTGAGTAAGGTATTTTTCAGCACACGGTAATTTATGCTGGCGTTCCCTCCAAAACTATTCCCATAACTGCTACTCAGATTCGCCCGGGCATTGGCCACCCACTGTAATCTCTCCTGCAACAACGTACCACTTACACGGGGTCCTAAAGAAAAACGGTTTCCAAACGAACGTCCTATTAATAGTGCACTCACCAGATCTGAAATTTGAAAAGCACCCTGCTGATAAGAAGCTGAAAGCCCCAGACTCTTATAATTGTAATTTAAATCTGTCCGCACCGCGAAAAGCCCAGTAGCTTGATCGGTCATCGACACAAGCCCTGTCTCAGTCGTTACATTGAGGTTGTGCTGTAGGTTACGCGACCGCACATTCACAGTTGACAATAAGCGCCATGAGGTTGACTTCAGTTCACGGGTACCTGCGGCAAACATATAGGTTCCAATCTCGCGATTATAGTTTGGCAATACGGATAGCGTCACAAAAGAACTCAAGGGCATATACATACTTAAATCCCACCGGGAAGATTGACTGGCGTAATTGAGAAAATGTGTATTTAGATAACTTGGGTTATACCTATAAAAGGTATAACTTAGTGCAGCCGATAACTTACCCCAATTTCGATTTAAACGTTCGACAAACTGCAAAGAACCCCGACGATTACCTGTATAATAAGGAGAACTATAAAAATTATCGGAACTAAAACTCCATTTGGCAAAACGCTGGTCCATTCGCACACCCAATGCCCATGAGGGCATGGATGAATCCCTTCCTATTTGTCGACCGTTTTGGCTTTGAAGTCCTGCGGCAACAAAACCGCGTAGCACCGTGTTGCCTGCATATTTTTGTTTCAGAAAATCAAAAGAATTCGCCCATAGCAGGCTAGTTGTACTATCTAAACCATTGCGATCGTAGAAGATTTGTCCTTCATAACGCCGATGCTCAAGTTTATTTTCGGCAAGCACGACCTTTCCAAAAGCGGTATAACCGGGATCCCTGGAAGAGCTGTAGTCCAGCAGATCCACCGCACGCTGTAAAAGGCCTACTGTAAAATTGGCGGCCCGTGCCGTATCGATATGGTCAAATTTGACTCCTCTTCCAAAAGCCGAAGCCTCCATACTTTCCTGCAAATTTCCAACCGTGTAGGTATTGTTCCCTTTCTGGAAGGCAGCAAAAGTATTACTTAACGTAGGCCGGTCCATTCCACCGGTTTTGGTCAAATAAGCACTATATCGAATCTGTCCATTAGCTAGACGATACTCCCCCTCCGAGCGGAAATAAAAAGCTTGTTGTTCGCCAAGCAGGTTATCGAGCTGAAAATCAAAAAAATTACGCGAGTATGCGGCCAAATTACCTCGGTTGTCAAATAATTGCTGGTAATTTCGATCTGCCGCAATATTGGACAATAGCACCGATAGATTCCCAAACACATCGCCGTTATCGTATAGCCCCGTGATATTGAGCGTGTATTGCGCCCTGTTTAACATGTATTTCTCCACAGCAAAACGGAGTATGAAAAGCGTATCGCGCCCTGCTGAAAGGAAAAGGTTTTGTTCCTTAAATTTGGTATTGCCGATTCGATCCGGGGAGGAAAACAGGATTTTGATCTGTTCGTCCGTTGTACCATTATTTATCACCCGTGTGCGAATAAAGATGGAATCCCCCACATGCTTCAGATACTGCTGTTCCGAAACATCCTGCAGGATCACTGCTTTTTTGGGAGGCACATCGATAGCCATTGTCTTATTGCCGACCATATGACCCTGTGAATCCCGGAGCTGAATACCTACAGTTTGTCCCCTAAGCTGAGCGGGTGCTTGGACTTGTAGACGCTGGGTAATAAATCGTTTTTTACCCGCAGGTACTGTAAATGTTAAACGATCCGAACCAAGGGCACGCAAACCCTGCGGCAACAGCAACTTGAGCTCGCCCATAAAATCCTGCTTGCTATTGTTGACCAGTTGTAAATCGATACTATTGAGACCAGCCCCTAAGCGGAGCTGCTCCGGCAAAACGAGCTGCACCGGCTTTTGCTCCTGTGCCCAAACGAACTTGATCAGCAGCAATAACAGCGCGAAGACTGTAAATCTAATCTTATGAGAAGAGCATTTAAACACGCGATGGGGATCAAACTATTGTGGGATCAATAAATAGAGGAGAGACACGCTATAGCTTCCAGATTTAGAAGCCGACACCTGATCAGCCGTCAGATTCGCTTTATACTCCACATTAAAGGTTTGCGCTTGCTTTTTATCCACCGAAGCCGCCGATACTGCAACTTGTTCCTGCGTCGTTAAAGAAACCTTCGGATTCGATTTTATTCGATTGATCCCAGTTCCGGCAGACAACTGAAGCGAAAGTACGGAAAGAGGGAGTGTCCCGCCGCCATTACGCACTAGCTCACTGTCGACGGATTTCACACGAAGTTCAAAATCGGTAATCGAATTCACCCGGATGGCATTTGCGATAAGCGTACTTACCCCTTGCATATAATCTTTTTGTGTCGAAAACTGTAAGGTGGCATTTGTCGCATCTGCGCCAATCTCCAAACTGTAATCAGGTTCCATATCAACCATTCCACCATCAGTTAGCCTTGGAGGTAACTGCATTTCATAATTAATTTCCTGCGTTCCCAATACCTTTCCACTTTCGCTATAGAGGGTAAACAATAAGGGAATGCGGTATTTCAGATAGGTATACTGATCGGGACTCAGATAATCATCCAGATACTTGCCTTGAGCAATGGTCAAGGCACTATAAAGCTGATATTGTAGATAGTAGTTTCCATTGGAGCTAATGGGTTGTTTCGCCCGATTTATCAACAGGACATCGTTACTATTTTGCAAAATAATCGGAGTGCGGCTTGCACCGATCCCATCGAGACGAAAATTCGCATCATTGTTGTCGCCGGTCCACCGCAGGCTTATTTTATCTACCGGGAATGTATTCCCGCTACGGTTCTTTCCTCCAGCAATGGTGCGTATCGGCGCCAACAGGCGAACTGCAAGAGACCAATTTTTTTCGTTCACGTTGAGACCATTCAGGTCAAATTGGAATACATTGAACCGATCTGGGGTTGTTTTACCCAAATAGGAAGTCACTTCGAAATAGTTATCCGACCATACTGAAAACCGCAATTGCGCAACAAGGGGCATGACTGAAAACAGGCCCCAAATCAAGAGTACTCCTATTTTAGTTCTTTGCCACATGTTTAAACTCCAATTCCGCGATCTTCACCACATCCTGATCGCCATAAAACGCCAATACTGAAACGAGGTAATTCCCAGATTTCAACGATTTGGGAATTGCAATATATTGTTTACGCTTATCGCCGGGCAAGCAGTAAAAATTAAGATTGTCCACCACTTCCTTTTCGCCAGTTTCCTGATTTAAAAACTCGGCACGCAATCTTCCTTCCAACCAAATATTGCCGGTCACATCGTAACTAACCTCTAGAAACTGCCCAACAGAATCCACATCTTTGTAAACTAGGTTCGTAATTTCAAGATCTGGCGTTTCCCTTCCATTGAAACGATGATAAACCTTTACTCCCGAACGAACGGCCAAACGGATATTAGCTCCTTCCTGTTTTTCTCTTGCTCTGGGATTCAACTGCGTTACAAAGAGCATAGCCGTATGAACGGGTACTTCGGCAGTGAATTTTGCATCTTTAGGCACCTGCATATTCAGTTGCAATCGCTTTGACTCACCAGGTTTCAGGGAGAAATACGATTCAGATACCGACAACCAGCTTGCACAACTCGTTGGTAATGTTCCTTTTGGGCTCAGCTCATTATCACCAACCGCTGAATAAGACCAGTCTTCAAAAGAAACACCCAATTCAAGGGTATAATCTTTACTCGGATTTGTCACATCCACATACTGCGTTTGCGCCTGTCCAGCATCACCCACAAAATACAATCTGGGCGGGCCAACGGTCAATCCCGTTTGAGAAAAAGCTATTGTAGCCGTAAAAAGCAAGAAAAATGAGGCAATCAGGTTCTTCATAAAAATACAATTTGGCATAAAAATACATAAAAAAGCAGGTATCTTCCGATACCTGCATCTATATGATTCTCATAGCGTAGTATAGGACCTACTAGTTTGCTGCGATCGTGTAAACCACATCGATGGTATATTTTGCTTTTGTATCTTTACCACCATTACCTAACAATTCTTTTACAGTTGCTTCATTAAGTGGTTTACCGATATATTTTACATCCAATTCTTTGTTCAATACCGAAGATTCAGCTGTACTTGTGCTTCCAAAAGGACCAAACTCCATGTTTACATCTGTCGAAGCAGTTTTGCCATCCACTTGAATTTCAATTAATTTTTTAGCATCGTAGCTATTAGCACCATTTCCAGCTACTTTATTGAACTGACCATTAGAAGACAAGGTTGCTTTTACTTTGTAACCAGAACCTACCGAAGACACTTTCAATTGTTTTGTAATCGATTTACTTACTCCATTTGTATAGTCAGCTGCTTTTTCGTATTTCAAGGTTACTTCGTCATCATAACCAGATGTAATCTGGCCATCTTGCCCAGCACCGCTACCAATTTCAATAGATTGAAAAGGATTCAATTCAACATTCACTTTTACCTTTGCTTGTGATGGGAATTGAGATTGAGCGTTAGCTGCAGTTACTGAACCGATGATCGCTGCTGCGAAGAAAATAATTTTTTTCATTTTGAAGTTTTTATAATTTAATATGACTTATTCGTTATTATTTATCCTCTTTGGACAAAACAAAAGTACAGCAGGAAATGAGGCAAAAAGTATGAATTTGAGCCCAAAAAGTATAAAAAAGGGAGTGTGTAAAATGTTGTAGCTGTACAGCTACAAAAATATGTAGCGGGAAAACTACAAGGCACCGTGATTAAGATAAAAGAATGGGTTTGTGGGGAATATTAGCGCGTTTCGATGCTATAGAGCACATCGTTTGTGAAGGTAACGGTATTGTTTTTCTCTACGTATTGCATTAAGCCGTCAGCTCCGGGCCCAGTGTAGGTAACATCGAACAGTCCATTGAGGGTCGGTGAATCTGAAGAAATGATCCTTTCCTTATTTGTAGAAAGGACGCCACTAGCTGTATTTACTGCTTGTCCTATATTAGTTGCAGTAGCTTTAACACGAATCAATGGCGCGGGAATTTTTTCTGTCTGTGCCCGACCGAGCTTTATAAAATCTTGATTGGCCAATTTGACCTTCACTTCATAACCCGACGTACTAAATACCGAAAGATGTGCTTTTTGGACAGATTCTACACCATTTTGATAATCCGCTAAGGTATGGTAGGCCAAGGTAACGGTCGATTGATCCGGATTAATAACAAGATGCTGCACATCGTGAAGCTCAATATTCAATCGAACGCCCGTCTGTGCGAAGGCTGTGCCTCCTAAAAGAACCAATCCCAAAAACAATATTCCCTTTTTCATAGCCTACTATCTTGTCCTTTCAATAATTGTATCGACCAGCTAAGATATGCTGTTCAACAGTCCTTATCTCTTATTGAATCTTTAGCAATTTTGACGCCAAAAGAACGTGAATTTTCACCGCGTGAATATTTCACACGCTTTCGTTGTTCTACTATAAATATAGCTTTTATAAAAAAAACGAAAGAATAAGAACAATTCTTTTTAATAGGAAAACATGTATTATTTTTAATACAGAACGATTATTGCTGCCAGCGCTTACGGTATTCTGTTGGTGTGAGGGATGTTTCTTTCAGAAAAAAGGTACTAAAGTTATTCACGTCTGTATACCCTAATTCCCAAGCGACTTGTTTGATACTGAGTGAAGATTCCACAAGAAGCTTCTTACTGACACGGAGCAATTCTTTGGTGATAAGTTCTTTAGGTGTGGTACCCAATGTCTCTTTGGTGAGATTGGTCAATTTTTTACTTCCTATATTTAATTGATCCGCGTAGAAAGCGACCTGTTTTTCCTTTTTTACATGTTTTTCAACCAAATCCTGAAAACGCCTGACCAAAGACACATCTGTTCGCTGCCCAAGTAGCTCACCCGATTGCTTATCTTCTGCATAGATAGCAGCCAAGAGCACGATCTGCTTCACGATATTATGTGCCAGATCGCGGTAAATTGCCTGATTATAATTCTGCTTGGACAGCTTCAGCTGCATGCCGACAAATTCATAGTACGTCGCGTATTCTTTGGGCACGCTAAGTGTCCGATAGGTATATTCAGTTTTATTAAAGGACTTGAAGTTTCGAAGGAAGGCCGTATCAACCTCGGTACGTGCAAAAAAACTTTCCGAAAAATAGATAATCAAAAATGGGCGCTGTTCATTTGGGTTGGCTTCGATTTGTATCCCGCGCGGAATCAAAACCAGACTATATTCTTTAATCTCTGTAGCCTGTTTATTAATCAGCATACTACTGCCGCCACTTGACACAAAAAGAACGACATAATTCTCTTTAGCTGTTGCATCCTTAATTTCCGAATACTCCTGCGTTACACCAATAACCCGATGAACTCCAAATTCCATAATAATTATTTACCGCATGTAATGCCTGAAAAACATTTTATAATGCTTAGACAGGGAGCAATTTAGCAAATAATTTTTGGAAGCAGTCAATTGGTAACGCAAAAAAGCATTCCCCAGATCGGGAAATGCTTTTTCATTAAATTTATTATCCAAATAAATTATCTCATCATTGGTCGAGCTATTATTTTCTTACACACCGAATTTGATAAGCATAATTCGCTTCAGCAGCAGCTGTATTGATCGACCAACCAGCATCTCCTTGTGAACCTGTCATTTGAAGCCTTTGGTTACCCGCTAGTAAATACAAACCTTGCGAGCCCATTCCATCACCGCTATTGTTATCGTTGTACGATCCACCATAAGGTAAGTATAGGAATTTATAACGATCGGCACCTGGATTCCCCTGTTTACCGAAAAACATCCCCAAGTTTGTACTTCTGCTACCGTCATAAGTATCAACATACCTGGCCGGAGCCCACGCATTAACATCATGAGGGTTATCTTTTCCGTTACCGTCAGTGTTGCTGATTAATTGATTAATTTCAGAAGGTGTAGGTAGTCTCCAAGTATTTAAAGGCAGAACTAACGAACATGGATCTTGGTCAGCACCATTAATATCTCTTGACGGACGCTGATTATTTACATTGAAGACTTTAGGCTTTACGTAACCTGGAAACCAGTAGTTTCCATAAGTATCATTTGTTTTTGCAAAACCATATATTGGATTTCCATCACCATCAAGCGCATAAGTTAAGTTACCCAATGCCCAAACCTCGTCACCAATATTCACTTCAATCGGCTTTTTAAGTGTGATATCCAATTGATATTTCACACCTGGCTTAATATTCCATCCAGCTTTGGATAAATTCTTAGCAGCACTTCCGCCAATTGAAACACCAGAAAGTACGATTGTCCCGTTGGATGTCGCAGCAGTTGTAATAAAAGTTGAGTCTGAATTGATGATAGCTCCACTCGTATTTTTCAAATTAAAAGCAACCGGATTGGCCGCTCCGTTAAAAGTCAAGGCTCCGCTCGCCAAGGCTACATCCACTGATGCATTCGAAGGCGCAATTGTAGCACCGCTGATGCTTGTTACTGTACCCAATGCAGAAGCATCAAATTTCATCGTTACCTGTGAAAACAAATGCTCCAAATCAGCATTCAACACATTTTGACCAGCTTTTACTTCAAAAGGAACCTGATCAAGCATAAAGTCTTTATCTGCGGTCAATCCTCCGAAATTAACCGAAGTCAATGTTGCTCCCGCAGTAATCGATGGTAAAGTCTTATTTGTGCCTGAAGCGTAAACGACAAAAGTGTATTTCCCTTGATCGATTTTGAATTCTGGCGCTGAATTACCCTGCGTAAAGGATTTTGTTTCTTTATAATTACCTGCGGCATCAAAAATTGCAACGTAATATATTGTTCCTTGTTTTAAAGGATCCTGTTCGCTTCCAGTTGATACCGTAGCAGCACGACTAGATGCTTTAAGACTTGAAGAAGCTGCAGTTTCCGCAGTCAATGTAGCCACTAATGTATATTGATTATCAAATGGAATTTCAACAGTTTGCACTGCAGACGCATAGTTACGTCCTACCGCAGCGGTCTTGACGGGATCCGCTTTCGCATAAGCTTGACCTATATTTAGACGGACAGTTGTCCCTTCACTGATAGCGACATTATTATCTTTATTACAAGCTGAAACAAATAAAGCAAGTGCCAAGATTGATGTTATTCCAAATTTCATTGTAAACCTATTCATGAAAAAGATTGTTTATATTACTAATTAATTAAATATGACCAATATTACCATTCGACATCTTGACTCTGTGTTTCTGTTTGCCAAGATTCCGTAATCGAATTGTTGTGTACTGAACCTGCCGCTACACTATATTCCAATTCAACATTTTGTTTTGTGATGCGAGGAGCAACATACACCAATTGAGCATTTGAATTAATCAAGTTTTCTTTGTTCGTTTTCATTTTTATATATTTTAAAATGTTCTAAAGCGTTTTGCATGTTAATTTTCCAGTCTTCTCCATCGAAACAAAATCAGTTGACAAAGAATGTTTTAGCATAGAAAATATGGCTCTCCTTTTTCAGAAGTTGCACGAAAGTAGATAATATTTGGATTTTGAAATAAGATTTTAACCGATGTTTATTTTATTGTAGCGAAGCCGCTACAAGCAAGCAATCACAAAGACAATTCCATGACACTTCTTATTGATATACCCTTATAGTTAACACAGAAAAGGTAAAACTTATCGCCTAAAATAAGATAGCCATAACTTGATGTTTGAACACCTTTTCATTTAGTTAACAAAACAATATAGGTAGTTACAAACAGCGCCATAAACGTCAATACATAACAAAAACAGATAAAAACGCCCAGTAAAGTTAAATTGTTAACCAAATCAACTAATCACCTTTTTATTGATCCCCGAACCAAAATATCCGTATCAACTTAAAAATGGAGAAATCAAGCCATTTTATTTGCTTATCGAAAGCAACAGGCATCGCATTCGGCTAAAATAGTTGTCAATACAATTTACTTAATATGAAATAAATAAAAAATTAAGAAGCTACATGTCGTTTTTATTTTTTCAACAATTTTTAACAACAAAACAATAAACAAATCATCAAATTACCGAAAAACAATAAAATAAATCTGAATAAGCGTCATATTTAGGAAACAAAATGATTATCAGAAGAATGATTATCAATATTTCACACAATAAATATTTTAAAATATACAAATGAATACCGCCTTACAAATGACCAACCTTGCGAAAAAAACCATATTTGTTTAAACATATTAATTATAAAACAACAAATAGCCTCAAAATATTTTAGAACAGCTAAAACAAAATATAAACACACTTGTTAGAGCTATGTTAAACAACATATATAGAAACCAAAAAAATTACGAAAAGAGCCAATTTTTGCTATAAATCGTATTGATTCAGAAAAAATAGGGCTATTATTTTACAAATGAGAAATTACTTTTATCAGCACACCAATTTATATTTAAAAAAAGTTTACAATTTTTTTTTGCACAAGTTGATATTAAGTCGTAATATTACAATTCAATTCGGAAAAGTATTGCTAACCGACATTAGTATAGTATTAACAATTAAATTAGAAACACACAAACAGACAAATAAATTTAAAATACGTTCGTGAGAATAGCATCACTTGTCTATACGCAAAGACAAAGCTGTTTGGTAACGATTGTATTTTTAACGTGAACAAAGGTTTAGAATTGTCCATTAAATTTAAACCCCACGCTGACAACAGCGTGGATTATCCAAATAATATTATCATGAATAAGAACGCAAAAAAAATGTACGTAGCTCCGTCCATCAAGGAGCACGTAGTTGAATTGGAGCAAGGAATTGCTGCTGGATCAGGAACTGCTTCACCAGGTAGTTCGCCTTCGCTTAATGAAGAAGAAGGCACCGGTGGTTCTGGTTGGAACACCGACGGCTTTTAATCAATTACCTTAATCAAACAATTCAATTATGAAAACAACCAATAACAATTTAGCAAGCAAGTTTGCTCTTGCGGCATTCTTAGCACTTGGTACCTTGGCGGTGACAAGTTGTAACAAGGATAAAAATCAGAATGGTCAGGAAGTCCCATCGGATCAAAGCCAACTAGTCGTCCGTATCGCTGGCATCAGTGACGGCGAAAGCACAGTCAAAAAAGCAAGTACATCTACAGGCAAATCAAGTAGCAATTCAATCGAACTGGTACAATCCAATGGATTTGATGCCATCGTAGCAGTAGACAACAACGTACCTTCCAATGATGCTTCTGCTTTCTCTCAAGCGGCATTAAGAGCGTCAAGCGGGTTAAAGGCTGCTACACCACTAGGATCTACGACCACATATCGCTTATATTTATACAAAAACAATGGCGGCACCTATACCTTCACAAAATCTGTGCAATTTACTCCTGGATCAGAAGCACCAATTCAGGTACCTAACGGATCTTACAAATGGGTAGCTTTATCTTATAACAACACAGATCCAATACCAGATGGAGATGCATCGAATAATCTTGTATTGCCACAAAACAAAGATGTGCTTTACGCAACGTCAGGCGCAACAGATATCATCATTAACAGCAATACTGCTCCCTTAAACATTACTTTTAACCGCCTGTATGCACGTATTGCTATCGAAGTTAACACGCTAGGTATGTTTGCACCGATAAACTCCGCGAGTATAGCAGTTACCGGACAAAGCGCAAAAGCTGCAACCATTAATCTAGCAACTGGTGCGCTGACAGTAGCAGCATCCGGCGGAACACCAGCACTTACGGAGGTGAATTTCACCGATCTAGATGGTAATGCAGCGAGAAAGATTGCCTACTATTACACAGCAGATGAAACCGCTCAAAACTTATCCGTTTCTGTAACGAATCTAAAAATTCAGCTTGATAACAACACGGAGCGAAGCTTTGGCGCAACAGCGCTTACACAAAACAAAGCAATTACTCCTGTACGTGGCAAAAACCACCGTTTCTTAGTAGGTATTACGGAATCCGCATTAACCTTCGGTTCTGGCACTGGATTAGCGCAATGGTCTAGATCAAATCTATACTATAAACCTGGTGATGCTACACCATACCGCTTTTACCACACCAATCCACAGACAAACGATCCTAACAGCTTCTTCTCGTTCGGAGCACATCTTCCACGTGTATTAGCAAGCGCAAATGCTGCTGTAGATGCTTGTGCACTTGTTTATCCTGCGGGCCTTTGGAAAACACCATCCGCCGCTCAATTAGCCAATGTAACTTCTCCGGCATCACTTGGTGGACTATTGGGTGATCTTTCATTGACCAATGTAGCCGGAATCGATGCTTTAGTTATTGTTCAGGATGCGTTAGCTGCTAGGGTTCCGAACTCAACAGCGACAGCTACCTATTCAGAATTTACTCCTACAGCAGGAAACAACTCCGCATACGGGGCTGCTACTTCATCGGTAAACAGACTGCGCTTCAACTACAATGGCTACATGAACACATTAGGGGTAATAAATAACTTGATTACTCTTAATTTGGGAAATACTTACGGCAGCTATAACGCATTCTGGACCAGTGAAAACTTAATCGGATCACCTATAATCAATCTTGGTGTAAAATATCAGTTGGGACATACTACCGTCGGAAACTATAAAGCTTACAGAACGACAAGTATTTTAAGTGCAGGTCTTCTTGGAGCAGTAAGCGTCATCAACTCTCCATTAATGAACATCCGTTGTGTACGTGATGCTACATGGGCTGCAAAAAGCGCTTTAGCAAGTTATGAACCAATGCCGGTTTATCCGAACTAATTTATATGTTAATCATATTCGTTAACTAATTTGATTCAACGACACAATAAAGCAAGAGCCGCTCAGAGAGCGGCTCTTGCTTTATTAACACAGCCCAATCACTTTCGCAATTTTCAACAACGTTGAACTCTACATAAAGATCAGAATTATTAGATAAAAGCATATCTTTTATACAGTTTAACGTCCTTGCAAATTAGAAAACAATAACAAAACAATCTAGAAATCTTAATAATGAATACGAAAACGGATGGAATTTCTAGCCGCTTTTTTTTATAAAAACACTGTAGCGCTCCATCTACTTATTCTATTTTTTACCTAATTATGGTAATTTTTTAGAGGGAAAGTTCCACAATATTTTTTTACATTTGGGCCGTCAAGTCATTTTTTTTGCGTTCGACTTGATAATATTAATGGATATAATGGGGCGAAGGCGTTCGCCCCATTTATTTTCACCTACCATATAACACCCTTAATATCAGTAGATAAAAACACAACTCCGTAAAGCTATCCAGTATAGAATTCACCCCCCTATATTCTTAATGACCAAACTAAAAATAATCAGCTGGATGAAACAGCAAAACAACCAACAGGACAAGAATAACAAATACAAATAGCGGTATCGCTGACCTCTCGAACAGGCATCAGACCAAGACTTAATGCATTTCATCAAGATAAAAAGTGTGCTAAAGATGAGTCCAGGTATACCAATAATGATACAGCCCAAAAAAAGTTAGGCGGCCAAAATATAATCAACTCAACATTTGACATGCTCAAATCCCTGATCAGCATAACAAAACAAGTTATGGCGAGCACAAAAAAGATCACTATTCTTTCCCATACCTGTTTACATCCAATAGCTATCGAGGCTTTCAGACTTGACCAAAAGATTAACAGGTCCACAGAGAAGGCCTCCAAAATTATACATGGAAAATACAAGAAGAACAGGGTCAAATTCGTATCAAACGAAACAATACTCATTTCTTTCATTCTAAGCTGATCTCATCGATCGCCACCAATGGCTTACGATGATGCGAACCATCAAACCACTTTGGGAGTTCATTTGAAAAACCTACGCCAATACGTAGATAGCGTATTTTCTGTTGTTTTAATTCAACGGAAATAGGATGTACTCCTGGATTCTTGTCATCTGGAGTATGCTCAGCGAGCTGCTGCGTGCCAATGGAAGTATACACCCTGCCATCTTCCGATCCTTCCACCTGTATTTTATTGGGCAAAAAGAGGTAGTGAGCCGGATCCAACAAAAAATTCAGTTGAACACGAGATACCGTCCGCTCCTGTTGCAGCGGAAAAATAAGCTCAACATGTCCACCGCTAAACAATAACCAATTGTAACTATAGTCGGTATCCCCCAATAAGCCATCAGAAAGCGTATGATCCCCATTTGCAGGATAATCAGCCAAATAGCGTGGGCTAAAAGAAGGTATCTGCCCCAATAATGAAGAGGTTTTATAAGGTCTTGCCATAATCCGCAGCCATTGGTTGCGATATTCTTCAAGACTTCCATTTACCTCGGCCAGCTCCCTACCACCCGCTTTAAGTGCATTTTCAATAAAATGATCAACTCGTGCCCCCCAATCAGAGGTAACGCCCAGCCTCCCATCGGCTAACTGCTGCAGAAACCCCATGGGATGCAGCCCATAACTCTTCGCCTGCTCCAATGCGGCATACTCTAGCCCCAAAGCTAAGTTATTTACCCTGGTTAAAAACAGGGGCTGACTAACAGCTTTTTCTCTGGCGGCCGCCAACGTTTTCCGATATCGGTTTATATGCTGCTCGTTTAAATACCCTTGACGAGCACTAATCGGATTACCATAAATGTCCAGTATGGTATTACTTGACTGCCTTGCTTTTATCAACAGCTGCATATAGTCCTTGACAAACTCCGACGCTTCACCATAATATCCATTCAAAAAGTCCGCCGCAACCTGATCCTGATCTATCGTCGGATCCCACAGACTTTTCGCCTGCATATAACTTGCAAAGGCTGACATATCACCCAGTGTCGTCCCGCTCCCATGCTCAAAGATCCCTTTAACCCCATGATTAGACATATACGCAATATTGTCGCGGTATTGGTCATACATGGGAAAAGGACTGAGGTATGCCGTAAACTGGGTCGTATAGTCCCAAACGAAAATATTCGGTGACAGCTGAGACCACTGCTCTAATTGTCTGCGGAATGCAGCAGCAGTGGGGTTATTAGCAATAGATTGCTGACGTGTGACATCGATTGTACTTAACATCACGTAGACGTTCTCCCGAGGTTTAGTCCTCTTGGGAGCTTCCGCCGTGTAACCATAAGCCAATGTGGTGAATAACTGTTCCGGGAAATGTGCGGCCACCGCATTGACAAAGCGAACCAGCGAACCTTGTGGCCCTCCTTCCTCTTTATCTACTTTGGCACAGCGATCACAGGTACAATACCCCCGACCATCCATCGGTGCTATCGACCAATATTGTGCCTCAGGATTATCAGCAATTGCCATACGAAAGTAGGCTATCGCGATCTTTTGGACTTCCGGATTTGTCAGACATAGCTGACTCGCCTGCCGCCTACCGTTTGTCAATGAAAAATATTCGGGGTGATCTTTGAAATAACGTTCGGGTGGAATGATCTTAAAAAAAGAATGGCCCCAAAGCCCCCATAAATCTTCAAATCGATGCAGGTGATGCCAATCGAGATACTCTCCGTCTGTAGACGGCGGGTAATAAGACTCGCGATAGCGCAGAGACGGTGCATAACGTAGGAAGAAATCTTTTGGTAGGGTCAGATTGGAACGCCTGTGAATCAAAGCTGGCCCCTGATCATATTTACGTGCACCAAACTGCTTCTCGATCAATTCATATACGCCATACAGCAAGCCTTTACCAGCACCGCCGCGCATATATATATGTTCTCCTTGCACCATAATTTCAAAACCTTCATTTGGAATATCGACCGCTTTTCGTCCACCATCTGTATGAAGGCTATTCCCAACAAAAAACACATGCTTTTTAGTTTGGGATGGCTTCGAAAGAATATCTACGGTCACCCCCGTAATCCGTCGTATGTAATCTTGTAAGACCAAGGCAGACTTCCGCTCTAAAGAAGATGGAGCTGTAGGAATAACAATTTCAGCCATCGCCTTTTTATCTGAGATAATATCCAACTCATTGGCACCACAGCTATTTATTAGCAATACTAAAACAATTAAAAACAGTCGTACTTGTTTTTTTAAAATTTTCACTTTAACAGCATATTTATAGTTGAAGAGATAATCCGACTGGAATAGCGGCGTCACTAAATACAAATAACCGGATCGTATCGATTACCGCAAGCAAGCGGCTTTTTGTTTCATAATATGGAATTCCAAAACGGAGAATATGAATGTCACCTTCTTCGGAATAGCAACCTTTTATACATTTAACATGGATTCTTTCCTGGTTCAGAAAGTCATACAAAGGATAGGGGTCATAGTCTGTAAAGGCGAGACTTATTACTGAAGACATGCCATCGTCGGCAAAATAGTAAGGCATATCGACTTGATCAAGAATTTCTGCTAGCTCCTTTCTAAAAAAAGCAGCCAAATAACGACTGCGTTCAACAATGAGCTCTATACCTACAGCGCGATAATGCTGCAGACAGCATCTCAATCTTTCATAAGCGAAAAAGTCTTGCCCTCCGGGTATACTAAATCCGTGTGTATCCGAATCAGTAAAAAGGTTTTGCTTATTCCAGTAAATTGCACCAAGCCAATTAGCAAAACTATCCTTAAACCAGGCTAAACCTAATCCTAATGGCCCATGAAGCCATTTATGAGCACTACCGACCAATACATCAGCTGCACCAAATGGTATTTCCCGTAGACCAATAGACTGTGCCACATCCAATATCAGTACAGCTTTGGGTGCCGCTCTTTTTATAATCGATAAACTATACTCATCCTGCATAAGCTTACCAGTATGATAATAGACCTGCGACAACACGATGACGTCTGGCTGGAGCTGCCGCATCTGTGTAAGCAGCTCTGCTGAGTTTTGGAGAATAGCATCAGAAAGATAAGTTACGTTGTAATCAGGCAACTGCTCGAAAGGACCTATTCCTCCGGGATGCTCATGTCTGCTTGTGACAACTAAAAATGGAGCTTCTTTTTTCTCCCGGAGTTTACGCAATAAACTAAGTGCCAAAAGATTCATTGTTTGGGAGGTACTGTGGGTTATTGCTAGCCGATAACCTTCTGAGGGCCACAATATAGCGCAATCACTTTTGATGGAAGCAAAAGCTTCCCGGCCCAAAGCATACAGCGCTAATGGATTCCCATTTTTTACTGACAGGAATTGCTCCTCATTAAATTGCGGCAGTGTCGCCAGACAGCCTGGATTCAGATTAATGCGGTCTGTCGAAAACTTTTCTATCCGAATATTGTCCCAATATCCTTCATCTTCCGTATTTCCATTTTCTCGCCCCGCATTTAGTGTAAACTCGTTTTGAATAAAATTCCAGGACTGATGCGGTAAACAATGGTGAACCAGAAGTGCATTACGCCTTTCCAGCAGCAAACAAATCGTTTCTTTAATGACAGATCTAAAATCAGTATGGAATAACTCACTGCCTTTTAATTGTGTTTCAACTTCAAATATTGGCTTTTCAGCGAAATTCTCGCCTCTTATATCTGCAGTATATGTTATATCAGGGTTTAATCCCAATTCTTTTGCTATAGCAACAATATCGCCTGCTAATTCATTGATGGAGTAATGCGTTTCGGTGACATGATTAATCACCCTATGCTCTCCCGCTTTAGGCACATCTTCAGTGAATCTTGCCAACGAGCCAACCGCATCAGGCAGCGACATTAAGCCTGTGCGTTGATGACCGCGGCCATATATGGTCAAAGGGTGCCCGTAGACAGCCTGTGCGACAAAACGATTGGCTACTGTTCCAAAAATCGGATCATAGTCAAAACGGGTAAAGAGTTTCCAGCAATTATCCATTTCATCCGTAAGCAGACCGAAAACAGTCGCCTGCATGACCTCAGTAACCCGGAGCCCCCAGGTACGTGCCGCCATGGCAACATAATTGGAATCATTAATCTTAGACACATGATAAATATCATTTGCTGCCCGGGGATAAGGCAACATGGATGATGCTGTCTGCCCTTTGTAACTCGGTCTAAAATATCCTTCTGCAACAGCCAATCCTCCTTTCGCATATTCACCAAAAGAGCCTAACTTAATCACGTGGGCATCGGGAACATAAGTCCGTACTGCCCAAAGCAAACGCATATTCCCCTCTTCATTATTACGTACCGTATGTAAGGCCTCCTCTACTCCAAGCATCGAATAAGTCGCCGAACATTGCTGCGCCAGGTGATAGATGGTACCGGGCCGTTCACAACGAATAAGCTCCGCCAAGCCATCGCTGCAAACATCCAGCTGTTGATAAAACAGATTTGTACAACCATATTTTTGCTGAAATTCCTTCATCCGATCAGGCAATTCCGGTGGGGTTAGCAGCGGGGAAAAACCCAGTTTAGTTACCGTATTCCTACGCCATCCGTTATCGGCTAAAATAATTTTATGATCGGGGTATATCAACGCCAATTTCATGGCCAAAGGCCAGCCTAAATACCCATCAGCGCCTAAAATCAAGATTGTCTGATTCATTGTTCAATCATCTTGTATGGTTAAAATTTTACTTGTAAGGCGAGCAATAAATCATATTGATTACGGAAAGTCGCCGTACCAATTTTTTGGCTCGTATAATTCCCGTTCAACCCGATCGATGTCCGATAATTTATTGTCCGCCTATATCCTGCTCCAACACTCCGGCTCATAACACCCCCTAATTCAGGTAAAAGTATCAACCGACTTCTGTCATCAGGCGACGTTCCAAGACCGAAACTCGCTTGCAACAGATCAGCTTCTGAAAGTTCATATTTGGCTCCCGCCTGAAATGCGAAATAGAGATCCTGCTGCTCACGGTTTGCGAACAATCGGGCATTCAACACAAAAGGATCGAAGCTTTTGCTTGCTCCTGCGACTAAGGATAGGGCTTTAACGTCTACCACTTCTAGGAAGCGGCCTCCAATTTCACCTTCAAACCCTTTTCCAAGTTGTCGGTATAATGAATATGCTAATCGATATTTGGGAAGCAGCACATTGTTAGATACCCCAATAGCAGCATTCCAATAGAGCAATTTATTAGGTTTATAGGTCAAATCAGCCTCTCCCATAATACCCGTCCCCGACTGCCTGCCTGTAAACAACAATTGGGCACCGTAACTTACCTTTGGTGATAGCCGACGCGTGTAATACAGTGTCGCTATCCGATAAGCCGGCGGGGCCGCGGCATCATCCACCCCAGAAAAAGTGCTATTTAGGAAGGATAGTCCAAAGGCATGCTGCATCGTCTTGCTTCGTAAAAAAGAAGCATATTCCCGATGTTTACGCTGATCGAAGCGTTTGGACAACGTATCCGCATAATTGGCAGCCGCCGCATATTGCTCCAAACTATCGAGCACAATCACTTTTCTTAATAACAGCGGTTCAGCATATTCATATTGCTGCAGGGCTATATCGACACTTTTTAAGGCCTGGTGAAACTCACGCTTCATCATGAGGAGATTGACCTTGTTTAAGTGCGCTAAAGAGTCTGCCGCATTCCCTTCAAGAACGCGATCAAAACAATAAAGGGCACTATCCAGCAGCTGTCTTTTTTGATACCCTTGGCCCGCCGCCCGCCAAGCTTCCTGAACCATCGTTCTATACTTCGGATTATAAGGATATTCATCTCTCAAACTCATTGCTACTTGGGCCGCTGCAATATATTGTGAACTGTTGTGAAGAATAGACGCTTTCTTCTGAATAAATTCACGATCTCCGGGATAGCTAACTAGCGCCTGCTGGACAATCTGCAACGCTTCACTATAGCGTCTTTGTAGATCCAGAATGTTTGACAAGTAGTTTAATGCATCTTTATGATCTGGTTCTTCACGAAGCAGTGCCTTAAGGTGGACTTCTGCTTCTTCATATTCTTCGACAAGAATACAGGCATTTGCTGCCGCAAGCTTTTGCTCTAAATACAAGGATCTTACTTTAGGGTTATCCGGATAACGGCTGTAAAGCTGCCCGCTAAGTATTACGGACTGCTGTATTTTCCCTGCCTGCGCAAGAAAACCTGCTTTTTTTAACTGTAAATCTACATCATTAGGGTAATAGGTAATAGCACCGTCGATTTCTTGAAGCGCCAGAGCAAGGTTATTTTGCAGCAGGAAACTCGATATGCGGCCTTGCAATGCGGGAAGGTTTTTAGATTCCAATCTCAGCACATGATCATAATATAGCAAGGCGCTATCCGGAAGCTGTTGCTGCAAATAGTAATTACCGCAGGCATTCACAAGCTGTAATGCTTCTGACCGAAATTCTTTATCGCTATTACCACTATAAAGTTTTATGGCAATATCGGCTGCAGTCTGATATCTGCGCAGCTGAAATTCAAAATCCATTTTTTTACGCAACAATAATCGATCGCCACCGTTGCGCTGCAGTGCACGATCAACCCAATATAGAGCCTGGACTGTTTCCCCTCTTGATGCTGCTATTCCGATCACCTTGTCGAGCGCTTCACGGTCGCCGGGATTTTGGTCCAAGATTGACTGGTACAGTGAGTAGGTATCGGTATTTTGGTAGTAACCGGCAGCCTGCTTCCGCAATGAGCTGTTTAATTCAAGGGCCTTTTTATCCTTAGGGTAATAACGTAGGATCAAGCGTAAGACTTCTAAGGCCTCAGCAAAGCGATTGGCCTCCTGCAATAAACTCATTTTTTGATACAATGCAGTGTAGGATTTACTATCGCTATTTAAAATTGCATTTGTTTTGGCAATACGGGCATCATAATCTCCCCCTTGAGAAACGATCGTATTCATCTTTTCAACCAGATCTTTATTTTTTGGGGAGAGTTCCAGTGCTTTTTCATAGTAGGAGGTCGCTAGGTTCTCCATTTTGTTCTGTTTATACCAATCAGCTTTAGCTTCGTAATGACCAGCTATAGCCATGCGTACGTTACCGTCTGTTGGGAAACGTCTAAGCAACATCTGTCCCCAGGCATCACCATCTTGGTATCGTTTCAACATATCAAGAACATTCAACTTCTTTATCCCAAAGTCTTTGTTTGTTGTAAATCGGCTTAACGCCATCTCCGTATAACGCAGCGCATCTGCAGGTCTATTTTTCGAAAGGTAAGATCCTATGATATAATAATATACATCTTCATACGATGGGGCAGAACGAAGCACTATTTGCGAGTTTGCAATAGACTGATCGTAACGTTTCAATGCCATATAAATTTTTGCCAGTTGTACCTGTGCATCGATATGTGCCGGATTGAGCTTAACAGCTTCTTCCAAAGACTTCAAGGCTTTCGCTTGTTGTGAAGATTTTATGTCGAGAACAGCTTGCTGATACAATTTTTCTGCGCGTACCGAACTCCAGGTCTGTGCATGCGACGGGCAAGCCGTGATGATATAAAAGAAGAAAAGTACACTAAAATAGAGGAACTTCATGATTGAGTTATGCTTGATTTTTAACGGTAGATTTTTGAGAGGCAAAGCCTTTACGTTGCATATTACCCCATACGAGCTTCTGCCTGAAGATGGACTGCACATAACCTTTGATACTGAAAAACACAATTAATGGGTGATAGATAAAAGGTTCGGCGAATGCTGTCAGACAGAGCCCGATCACTTCACTTGTCTTGCGATAGTGACGCTCTGTTAGCTGATCCCATAACACGGCTATTGAACTAATCATGACGGAAAACATGTACAGAAAAGCGAGCAATGTAAAGGTGTTCTCCCAGTTTATTGCGCCAATGATAATCAGGTATATATAAAAGAGCAAGCCGAGCACTTCGAAAATAGGTGCCAGAAACTCAAAAAGAAAGTTGTAAGGAAAAACAACGAGCCCCAAACGCTTAAACTTAAAATTGAATAACACATGACGATGCAGCAGCATAATCTGAATCAGGCCCCGCGACCAGCGAACACGTTGCCGACTAAAGACCGTTAATGTCTGCGGCCCTTCAGTCCAGCATAACGATACAGGAATATAGCGTATCGCATATTTATGGTTATTCTGTATCATATATACACTCATCCGGGTAACCATGTCAATATCTTCGGCAAATGAGCGTGGGTCATATCCACCGACTTTAACAGCAATATGCTTATCAAAGAGGCCGAGCCCACCCGACACATTGGGCACACAGTTGACTGCACTCCAAGCCATCTTCGAAAGAAGATAAGCCCGGATATATTCAAGCTCTTGAAAGCGGGGAAGTACCTTATGCGGAGGTTTAAAGCGTGTAATTACCCCATTGTCTACTTCCGATGAATTAATCATCCGTAAAGGAGCCCCCACAGCAATCACACGGCGCTGGTTATTTTCGACATGGATATACCCAGTATCGGGTATCACCTGTATATCTTTTAGTCTACTTTTATTTTTCTCATCGAGAATAGGCCGCATTAACCGAGACAGTGTATCCTCGTGCAAAATACAGTCTACATCGGTGCAGAGAAAATAGTCAAATTTTGAAGCATTGATACCCGCATTTGATGCATCAGCCTTTCCTTTTCCATTTTCCTTATCAATAACAAGCAGTTTATCATAGGCCTTGTCGCTTGATCGAAAAAATCGCTTGACAGTTTTTGTCTTTATTTTTTCATTGTAAGGCAAATCCACCTCTTTTAAGTCAAAATGAACGACCAGCTTTTCCAGTGTATCATCAGTACTACCGTCATTGACAATAATAACCTCATATAAAGGATAATTGAGATGCATCAGTGCATATACATTATCGATGATCGTCAGCCCTTCATTGTAGGCTGGTGCAATAACCGATATACCTGGCGAAAGCGGGCTGGAAATAACGTTTTGTGTATAATGTTCTCTGTTCTTTCGGAGATACAGCATAATTCCCTTATAAGAAAGTACTGCCATGATGACGTAAATCACCATGGTCAGACTACTATAGGAAAAAATAAACAGTTGGAAAACATCAATTATATCTTGGATCATGTCTTTATGGTTATTGTTCGAGCAGATAATAATTCAAAATGCGCTGTTTGCGCGGAGCGAGATCTGAAGGAGCCCATTTCAACTGATCATTGCGCACCAGTTTTGCTAATATGGAAGCAACATGATTTTCAATTTCGAAATCAAAAGCAGACTGGAACTGATCTGTCAGGAACTCAATTGCCCTAGCTGTCCGAAACATCCCTAAGGAAAAGAGTATTTCACATTGGCAGTCCACGGGCTGATTGGGATACATTTTAATGAGCGCATCCTGTGTGTGTACAGCCTTTAGATGGCCCAGTGCATTGATCGCATGTGAGCGCAGGCCATGATCGTTCACATTGAGCAAGCCTTCGATGCTGTCGATAGCTTCCATACTCTGCTCATGTGCAGCGAGTTTCATGCAGCATATAACAACAGTTTTATTGCGTGAATAACGTATCCAGTTGGCAAAATTTGACTTGACAGTGTCCCTAGATTGCTCTAGAATGCGAAAAAAACCTATTAATTCCCAAATACTCAATGGATCCCTTACTTCATCAAAAAAACGAAAAGGTTCATTTTTACTAAAGCGCATGAAGGCACTTCGAGCAGCAGACCTCAATTCTGAAACCTCGCTTAAATTAAAGCGTAGGATATCGATATCTGAAATCGCATAATCCATCAGGGTGAGTTCATGCAGCCCCTGCACGTTGCGATACCAGTTTCGCGATTTCATCTTTTGCAAAGAATCCAGATTAAGACCAAGCAGCACATAAATACGATGAAGGAAGAGGGCATTTGTACCGGCGACATGCCAGCGGAGACGTATCAGTGTATCGATCAATGTTTGCCGGTTATGTTTATCCATAAGTGCCAATTCATCCAAAACAGACTGATCTATGGCCACATGAGCACGATCATTCCCCATTTCTTCTTCGATAAACTGCGGAAGAATTCTCTCTTCGATCAACTGATCCAATTTGATTTGTCGGCGTCTTGACCGGTCTGTTCGAATTCGCAGTGTAGTTATGATACCATAAGCAACAAAAGTTGCTAGTAATGAGGCTACCACAATACACTGAATAATGAATATAAAAGTTTGATCTACAGTCATATCATTAGTTTTCGACAACAGCAACCCGGGTCTGTATATTGCCTATATCGATACCCAATGGTGCCTTAGGTTCATCTTGAACAAAACGCAATGAGTTCAGGAGGTAACCTTTTACCGCTAGCGTATCGGGCTGGCTGGCAATCTGTATATCAGCAATGTCACCAAATTCTTCAAGAACGCAATCGACAAGGTCTCCATAATAAGCTCCACCACCACATATAAATATTCGGTTTGTTTTAGACAAGTTGCGATCATTGACCACCCCACTTAGGAGCGGTGATACGATTTCCGAATAATAAGTTTGCAAAGCCCTTTTACGGAGGTCAATGAGGTCAATCTTTTTTCTGTTGCTATATAGATAACCATTACGAAAGGCCTCGTCAAGCTGCTGCATGCTCTGAAAAGAGAGATCATGGGCTTCCTGCAGCTCTTCCCGCAAGATATGAATAGCATAATGCAAGCCCGGTGCGCTACCCATTGCGTTCTCAATAATCCCTTCATCCGTGCTGAGTCCTGTTTCCAAGGTTCCAAAACCGAAACTAAAAACGAAAAAAGCTCCATGTTCTCGATTTTCCCCTTTTCGCAATGCTATCATACAGCTAACGATCTCAGGCAAGACTTCGACCTGTGTAACGTTTACCGGGACTATTCCAGCTCCGTCTTCCCCATATACAGCCGGGTCAGACTCTATGATATGCCTTCCTCTAAGGACCTGTTCTGCTTTATCCTTATAGAGACGATAAGTACTATTGGGCAAACCTATAGTAACAACTAAAGGGAGGTCAGCATCCAAGCCCGACACCAATAAAGCCGCTTTAAAAAGTAACTGACATTCTAGCGTTTCGGGAGATGCATTCAACGGTCTCCTTGGGCTACTCCCCTCGTTAAGAGCCAGTTTACCACAGATATACCATTGCCGACCAAGACGGATCTTCAATCCATTGAGGAGCGAGCTTGCTGTATTGACCAAAGGTGCATTACTTGCCTGCATCAGGCTTGAAAATGATTGTATTGTATACATATTATCTTTTACTGTGTATTTATTAATTACCACCACCTTTTGCCAGAAATCACTTCTGCCGTCTGTTTGGGTGCAGCCAGCACCTCTTCGACAACAGCCATAACATCTATTGATAGCATTTCTTCCTGTGCAACAAATTCAGCCACAGCTAGCTCATTTACAACAGCATCTTGTATCATGTCCGTAAAATCACCTGCTGTGGATTTATGCAATAGTTGTTCTGGCATATCTTCCTGAGGTGGTGCCAAGGAAAAGTCATCTTGCACAGCCAGGTCGATCTTTAAAGGCATCTTGTCTTTATCTCTTTCGAACAATATTGGCAAATCGATTTCTCGCCGATCGCCTTGACCCGCAAACTTATCGCCCTGATCAACAATATATTTAACCCTTTCCAGTAATTTTCCCACCACCAGCGGTTTTTTAAAACAGTCTTCCCGAATAATCTCTAATCCCTCGCGGATATGCAGATAACTCATATTTGACGTAATAATGGTTTTAGTATTCGGAGATTCCTTCATCACCTTATTGACGATCTCATACCCATTCGCATATTGCATATGCATTTCAGTGATCACAATATCGTATTGATACCCCTTTGCTTCTAAAAGCGCAAAAGCTTCTCGCCCATTAGCTGCAGAATCCAGCTGAAAGGCGGTATTGGAAAAAACATTGGCTATTATTTTTCGCATCAGCAGATCGCTATCCGCATGCAATACAGAAAATACCTTGGAATGATCAGATTTGAGATTATCAGGTTGCATATTTTTATTTAAATAGATTAAGATATTCTAGAAATGGCCTCACAAACTTAAAAATCAGCACAGAGGTTTTACCCACCCCAAAGGGTGGTTTTTCAGAAAAATTAACTATTGAACATGCAATTATCGATTGGCTAGAATCACCTTTTAACAAAGACTAACCAATCGATTTTTATTACTGATGACTTAATAAAAAATCGGATTTACACAAGAAAGGACCTTATGCCTTGAAATCCGTTTAACAGATAATTAAACAGGCTTATTATACTTTAACATCAGTTCGGCTCTGCTATTGATTTGCAATTTGCCATAAATATTGCGAATATGAAACTTAACTGTATCAATGCTAATAAAAGCAGTTTCTGCAACTTTCTTGTAAGAATATCCCTGTTGGAGTAAGGATACAATTTCAATCTCGCGAGGTGTGAGTTGTTCCGTGTGTTTATAATCACTTTTTTGGTTCAGAGCCGGATTGAAATGGGCAATAACCAAACGTGCAACTTGCGGACTCATAACAGAACCACCTTTCATGACCTCAACGAGTAATTGATGCATCTGAGGCAAGGGCGTACTTTTGAGTAAGTAACCTGAAGCACCGGCACATAGTGCCTGAAAAACATGATCTTTGTCGTCGAATACCGTAAACATGACAATTTGAATATGGGTATATTTTCGCTTAACAAACCAAGTGATTTCTATTCCATTTTTTTTTGGCAAACCAATATCACAAAGCAGAAGATCCAGTGATTCGGGCTTCCATCGTAAAGAAAGCAGTTCATCAAAATCCTGAGCAACGGCAACCAGATCAAATTGAGTCACGTTTTCAAAATAAGCTTTCAACGACTCCAAAACCGGCATGCGATCCTCTACAATAGCGAGTTTATATTTTTTTGTATTTGGCATATACGAATAATTTCAATTTAAACGTTTGATTTCCTTGCTAATATGACTTTTCTAATGGTATCGAACACAAACCATACACTAAACATCAGATAGCACAAACTTACCCAGACCAATTTATCCAAGCTTTTAAGGATGTAAGCTTCTTGTATCGTATTAAAAACAATAGCGACGACCATGCTACATTGTAACACCAGGTAAGCTGTATAGATATTATTAAACAGCAAGACATCCTTTTTTACATTCTTGTCTATTCCATCGGTTACGTAAAGCATTCTCCATTGGCCTATTGCATAACAGATCGCCAGCGAAAAGCGCAGAATATAATGTAATTGTTGGTCCACAAAACCGAAGTTGTGCCTAAATCCCATAGGCACATCCTCGACAAGAAGGCGCAGCAATTCTTTCTGCTGCTCCAGCGGAGCAATAGCATAGGGAATCACATCGATTAGTCCAAAGAAAAAGGGAACGAGGTTTAGTAGCCAATATTTTGGCATTGGCACATTGGGTTTCAATTTTAATCTTACATAAAAATAAAAACACGGAGCAACAAGGTAATAAAAAGGAATACCTTTATTATATATCCGTGGGTAGTACTGGATTTCGCCTGTATAAATCATGCAGTAAATAAAAACATGCCAAATAAGCGCTATAACGCCAATACAGAGCAATATGTTGCTTCGATCCTTATTGATATAGTAGAGTAAAACGCGCATAAGCAATCCTATCATACAAATTACTCCGCCGATCAGTGCAAAGCTTATACTTATCCAAAATTGTGTATTTGCATGTGCCATAGGGGTCAGAATAGGTCGAACAGAAGTTTACGAAATTTAAGATTAGCTGTTAAATGTACCGTATAGGTGTTTGGAGATTTCACAATTGTCACTTTTGCTCCAATTGATTCAGCACGGCGTTCCATGTTGGTCGTTCCTTGGCCTTTTCGGAAGCTTTTCTTACCATGATCATCCCTATTTAAATCGACAAGTGTATTTGAGATTTCAAGATCGAGCATATTGTGATCGATCTGCAAGAATATCCGTACTTCTGAGGACGCGCTATGTTTGCAGATATTATGCAAGGCTTCTTTAAAAATAAGGTATACATTTTGACGAATATACTGAGGCAGCTGGCGGGCTGTATGGATTTCAGTATCGAAGACAACTTCAATGTCTTGCGAAGTTAACAACTGCTCGGTCAGAAATTTCATTCTATCCTCTAAACTCCCCTGGCTGTTGTTGCGGGAGTCAATTGCCCAGATAATATCATCCATCGTCTGTACTGCTTCGCGACTATAACCCGATATTTTATCCAATGATTTATTGGCGAAAGAATATTGCTGACTCATGGAAAGCAGGTCGGTCTGCATGGCGATACCCGTCAGAAGCCCTCCAACTTCATCATGTAGATCGCGTGAAAGCTCCAAACGTAACTTTTTATCACGTTTGAGCTGAGAAGATCGCGCAATCGTAAGAATGTAGATGATAACTCCTGTTGCAAATGTTAAGAAAACATAAAAGATCTGCGTTTCATAAAAGCGTGGTTTTTTATAGAGCAACCACCTTCTCGTTTTAGCAGATAAGCCATTATCGCTTACTGTTTTAACTTCAACCTCATATTCACCAGTCTTCAAATCCGACAGATTAATCTGCCCAGAAGTGGTTAACTCCTGAAAGGTCTTTACTACGGGACGCAAACGAAAATAAGTCTTATAATTATTCTTATAACCATCTATTTTTGCCAGTTTCAAATTAACAAACACGGATTGTTCATCGAGCAGAATTGTATCTTGTGCTGCGGATGGCGTGTAAGATCTTGTAATGTTGCTTGAACTATTGCCAACAATTACAGAAGCTAATACAGGCTTGGGTACCTCCTGCCGCTTCAAACTGGCCAAAAAGTTTTGTGACTCAATAGCAAAGCAGCCTAACACACCTCCAATCAACAGCCGTTTTGTTGATTGATCATAATATATTGATGGCTGGTTAAACTCTTCAAAAGGTAAGCCGTGCATACTATAAGCGCTATAAAAAGTCTTTCCGTCCCAAACAGACAGTCCTTTAAATGTTCCCAGAAACAACAGATTGTTGACCCATGTCATACTAAAAACAATATTACTCGCCAGACCATTCTCAAACGAGTAATTTAGAATTTTACGATGTTCGGTATCCAAAACGATCAGTCCCTTACCTTTTGTGGCCAAGTAAACCTTATTATTCCTGAAGGTGTGCGCAAATACATGGAGCTTCTCTCCACTTTTAGGATAGACTTTTTGTAAATGACCAGCTGAGAGCTCAAAATAACCATTTTCAGAGGAAAAGGAAATCATTTGATTTATCCGCTGCAGGGAATTTATCCGCTGCCCAATCCCCACGGCAAGACCGTTACTATCTCTTAAAGGAAAAACTTCTTTTGTCTGCAGATCATATATCCAAATGCCGCTATAGGTACCAATTAAATATTGGCTACCTTGATAATGACATAGACTAAATACCATGGGCGACAGTTCTTCACTTACCCCTTTACGTTTGTAATAAGGAACCCGATTAAACTTTCCATTGACTAAAAGCCCCAGAAAATCACTTTCAAGTCCTACCAGTGAAGAGTCTTGGTTAATCGTAAGGAAGGCATAATAATTGTTCAGTGGCGCCACGGCCTTAATGGAAGGATTATAGGGCAGAAAGGACTTTAATGGAGCATATCCGCCGATGTAATACGTGCTCTGCTGTTTTGTAATCGCCCTGGCGGTCCCTGTATTCCAGTATTGAATATCGAAATCCGTTTTGGAGAGACTGTATAATCCTTTTTCCGTCGCACAAAGGCCTTCGTTCGTGTTAAAGACGATCTGATTCAGTTTGCTCTTCAACAATTCCCGGTTGATATAATGGCGGTTAGCCGAAAGTGGCGTCATCTTCAGATCTGCCTGAAATTCGAAATAGCGGCCATCTTCAAAAAGAAAGACAATCTTATTTCCTTCGGCAAAAGACCAATGAGCCCAATCTCGCATGTCTCCCAGGGATAATCCCTTTGGACTGGCTTTCTTAAAACTAGCTCCATCGAAGGTCAGATAACCAAGTCCGTAGTTACGCAATAGCAGTCCTTTGTTCAGTAAAAAGATATCGTCCAATTGCCGATAAATATTTTTCGGTATATTAAACTCCTGAATATGTCCCGCGTTTAAATCCATAAAAAAGAGCTGCGCATTGTAGGCAAACCATAATCGGTCTTTATCCGCGAGCAAACGCTTGCCTAAAGGACGTCGTAGCTCGTTTATTGCAGGATTAAACGTCAATAGTTTTCTCTTGTTCGCCCCACTTATCTGCCATAATATTCCAGATTTTGTTGCAATATATTGCCTGTCCTGCTGATCATACATAGCAATAACATCTTCCCGCCACAGACCTTTAGCAAATTCGCCATCCTTTATAAAGGTCCACTTTTGGGTATCAAAAATCAATAAGCCATTTCTCGTTTCGAGCCACAAACGACCTTGTCGATCCGCCATCAATTTAGTTACCTCGGTGAAATACAGTGGCCCCTTATACAATTCATTGAAAGGTTTAATTGAAATACCATCATAACGGTATAACAGGCTTCCTGCGATAAACCAAATAAAACCCTGACTGTCCTTTGTCGCTGATTCTATGTTGGTATGATAAGAGTCAATACCTGGGATTATTTGAATTTCATGGTAATTTGAAGCCGATGCCCGATTTAAAAAGGACACAACAATAGCAATACCTAAAAGGAATAATTTAAGCGTTCTTGAAAACACAGTAGAAATATTCAATAATATGGATGACCAAATATAATTATTTTACAGTTAATTATATGTTAAAAAATGACTTAATTGTCGCTCCAATTTCATAAAAAGAAGTTTTTGCTCATCATAATTTCCCTGTGTACACCAGTGAATAAAGCTGCTGCAACAATATGTACCCATCACTATTTACAAGCGACTATAGTTGGTAGATCAGGCGAAAAAATGAGCTGATCCCTTTCTCAGTGCCACTAATCGGTAATCCCACCGCCATACCAATGGCCATTTTGTTATTAAGTCCGAGCTTAATCTGGGGATGTAGAGTAGTTTGTATGCCGTCGGAAGAAATTTCCTGATTGACCTCAACACCGATAAAGTGATCTGTCTGCGGTACGGTGTAATGAAATGAGGTATTCACCTGCCACATCAAATCCATTTTGGATGAAGCATAACGATACGTGAATTCTGGTCCAGTATAAATCAATGCATGCCAATTGTTATGCCAGTTTTTGGCGGCTATAAAGAACGGATTAAACCCAGTGCCACCATCCACAAAATCAAAGATCTGTGTATACCCGACAGCCAATGTTGTTGCATGTTTTTTAGAAACATAAAAGGAATATTGCGAAGATAAACGCAATCGTTCCAATTGATTGCTGGAAGACCCATTGGCCATGCGGCTTTTTGAATATGCAAAGTCTGTTTCCGCTTCCAGTCCTAATCGATCTATCGGCGCAAATTCATATTCCATGAGGTAGCCAAATTCATCAGCCGAATGCGTTCTTTTAATATCAGCGCCGACATTAAATTCCTTCTCTCCTTTTCGCGCGCCAAGATCCCGGACAAGATCATTATATAAAGGTTCGGCATGATGTACTTTATCGGGTAGGGATCTATTTTCTTGCGCAAGTGCGACGACTGAACAAGTTATAGCACATATAAATAAACATGCGCGCAAGCATCGAAAAGTAAGTTTATTGTTTTCCATATCACAAACTTCGACGTGAAATATGGAAAGACTTGGGAATTACAGAGTGATTTTTGTCTTTATTTTAGCTTCTAGCGCATCTTTGTGCAAGAGTAGCGAAATCGTTTTAAAACGAACAAATTCTTTGGTTACATACATATAGCCTTTATATGGATTGGCTTTACCCCAGGAATTTTTGACGATATAGTAGGGTCTTCCATACTGGTCGTTGGCCAATCCAACAATATGCATCGCGTGATCGTCGGTGGTCTGCCAATTCTCAAAAGCAGCCTGCCTTTCATCGGCGGTAATCTTCCGTTCGGGCATCGGTTTCACGAACATTGTGTTTATTTCTTCTTTTGACATCTCATTTTCGGACTTTTGCGGCACGTACGCCAAGCCATGCTGCCAGGAGAAACCATTCTCAGAGACATCCGTTGTCCAGGCAACAGTAAAGCCCCGTTTTAGCGCTGTATCGATGGTATTGGTAAGTTGCTCCATGGGCACATTGTAGAACGAATCAAATGACCAGTTATCGGGGACAAGCAGCACAAAAGGCTCATAAAAAGGATTATCTGTAACCGACGCCAAAGCCACATAATCATTCGGTCTGATACCAATCACCTGATCAGCAAATGTTCGCGCTGTATACTTTTTACCCTCATAATCAAATGTTTCGGGAACTTTTCCTAAATGTGCATCTAACGCTGCTTGATAAGATTCCTCCCAATTGGACCGCAATGGTTTAGTTTTGACCAACACTTTAAGCAGGCTATTCAACATGGGCGTCATCTTTCTAAAGTCATTGTACGTATTATTTCCATAGAGACCTGAATAGGCTGATTGCGGTAGCGCTCCATATTTTCGGAATACATTCAGTACATCCTGGAGCTGGCCGCCCTCCCCCATGGACAACCCACCATGAAGTCGAACAAAATTTTGTGCCCTGCCGAGGTAAGCCTGTCGAGCCGTATAAATCTGGGAAATTTCAACCGGCTTTTTTCCCATTCGAATCATTTCAGATTCCAGGAAAGAATTACCCGTATAGGACCAACAGGTATTAGAGGCGCCCTGTTGCTTAACAGAGGTACAGCCCAAATTGATTATTTCGGTAAATTCGTATTGAGTTTTAACCTTTGCATACTTATTTCTATGGATAAATGGCAGGCCATATCTATAAAAAAGCATAGTCAAAACGAGGACGAGTACCAGCACAAAGATCCATTGCTTCTTTTTCATTCGTATCATTATCTTCCTCCACAAATTATTGCTGTAAATCTTGGCAGCATGTTTTTCAATACCCGATAACCGAGCAGTCCCAGCGTAATGACTGCAGCGGGACATGCGATATATAACAATAGGAATGACACTTCAGACTGCGGTCGGATTATATAAAATAAAAATTTGATGACAAATACTAAGGGCAGGCGATGATAGGCAAAGATAAAAAAGCTTCCCTCTGCCAAAAAGGAATTCGGCTGCCAGTAACCCTTCTCGATAAAACGCGCTGAAAGTGCTATTGAAAATAGTAGACCAACCATCACACTTGCACAATAGAGGTAACTCCAGCAGCGCTCACCAAAAAAATAAAATTCTGCAGCAACTATAAATACAAAGAGTCCTGCCGCCCAAGGTAAAAGAGGTTTCATCAGTAGCACAAAATCCTTTTTGTAGATACTAAAATATGCACCAGCGGTAAAGAAGAAAAATGATACCGTACTAATACCAGGGAGGTAGAAATAAGGATTATATAGCCAAAGCAAGCCCAGAAGAGCTAGAACAAAAACACCAAGCTTTTTGACCAGCCAATATAGGAGAGGAGAAAAGACCACCACCACCATCAGGTCACGTATAAACCAAAAGGGAGAATTGGCAGGAAGTGTTTTTTCAAGATGAGGATTCACTTTAGACGTATCCCAAAAGGACCATATCCAATCCATTACACTATAGTCGACAATTGGCTTATTTACCCCAGAAATGAGGCTACTAGCGAAAAAGGCCTGGGCAAGAAAGAAGAAGAGCAGCACCACGAAATTCCAAAATATATAAGGGATAAAAAGCGATCGGAAGCGATCTTTTAACTTTTTAAAGTATATCTGAATCGAAAATCCTTCCGTTCGATAAAAAAATAAAAAGCCAGAAATAAAATAAAACAGCGGCACACAAACTTCAAAAATTATCTTAGAAAACAGAAAAAAAACACTTGTGAAGATCGGAAAATTTACAAAGTCAATCTGCTTTACGCCTGCCAATACAATATGTGAAAAATCTGTATGGATAAACACCACCCCCACGATCAGCGGAAAGCGCAAGAAATTGATTGTTTTTGACAATAGATCTGCACCAGTGTGTTTTAAATGATAATCTTTACCCATTAGTTAGATTTAATAAAATTGTTTAGCATCTGTTAAATTACAAATTTCCGATGAAATTCTGTCAAAGTTCATATGACATGAAAACAATTAAAACACTACCTATCAAACACTTAAAATCATCGCCCTATTGAAACAATATTTTTACACGATAGATCGTTATCATATTATCTAAACCAAAACGAATATATGCAACAATTACAACCCACGTTCAACTAAACTACAATAATAAATTTTAATCACTGATTAACAGGTCATTCCATTTAATTGCACAAAATCAACTATCAGACAAGAACTTCAAATGATCTCCATCGTTCAGTATTTCCTCCCAGTGTCACTGGCACTGTTTCCTTTTGTTGCGTCGGCACAACAGATTTCCCTTACGGGAATCGTCCGGGATTCCGCTAGCAATAAGCCCTTAAGCGGAGCGCTAATCCGCACGGAAAATAATCCTCTTGGTAGCAAAACAGATATACAAGGTCGTTATTCTTTGACGCTCCCAAAAGGTTCACATCGTCTGGTTATTAGCTACATGGGCTACCAACAACAGGTGTTTGAGATCCGATTAGACCAATCCCTGCAGAAAAATTTCGATCTACAGCCCTTGAGTCGACGGATCGACGAAGTTATTGTTACGAATTCAAAAAAAGGCCAAAATGTAGCGGATACACAAATGGGATCTATTCAACTCAGTACCAATGAAGTGGATGCTTTGCCCGTTTTGTTCGGTGAAAAAGACCTGTTAAAAACTATACAGCTACTCCCCGGTGTGCAAAGCGGCGGTGAAGGTTCAACCAATTTTAATGTCCGCGGCGGCGACGCAGGGCAGAACCTGATCTTATTGGATCAAGCCACCATATATAATGCCTCCCACCTACTCGGTTTTTTTTCAACTTTCAATTCAGACGCTATCAAGGATATACAACTTTATAAAGGCGATATCCCGGCTCAATATGGCGGCCGTATTGCATCCGTGCTGGATATTTCAACGTTAGATGGAAACCAGAAAAAATTTAGTACCGAAGGTGGCATAGGTATTATTGCTTCCCGATTAAAGGTGGAAGGTCCGCTTGAAAAAAACAAAAGCTCCTTTCTCTTCAGTGCGCGACGCTCTTATGCCGATTCATTTCTGAAACTGGCCAAGAATAAAGACATGGCCCAAAATACCCTGTACTTCTATGATCTGAATGCAAAACTCCGCTTTAATTTCGGAAAGAAAACGACTTTATATCTTTCAGCCTATAATGGAAGGGACAGACTCAAATACAGCGATCTATTTAATATTGCCTGGGGAAATACGACCGCAACGGCACGATTGAACCACCGCTTTAATCCAAAAATATCAAGCAATACTTCTTTTATCTATAGTGGATTTAATTATCAGGCAGGAGTTTCGAGTGAGCAGACCAATTTTGAGGTTGCTTCGAGGATCCGTAACCTTCAGTTCAAGCAGGACTTTGCTTATTATGCCAACGCTAATAATATCATACGAATAGGTGCGGGAGCAGTTTTTCAAGCGATCAGACCCGCCAACCTCTCCTCTGCCACCAATCAATCCGTCAATCCAACAGCCATCGAAAGTCAACGTGGCATTGATGTTGGCGGTTATGTTTCTCATGAATGGAAGCCAACAAGTGCACTTTCGATTCATTACGGACTACATATACATGATTTTATGGTTCTGGGCCAACGTACTTTTTATGAATTTGACAAAAGCGGCAATCCTATTGGGGGAAAACGCGACAATAGCCGAATTGCAAAACACTATATCAATATGGAGCCACGCGTATCGGCAAGTCTATTGCTGGACGAACAGAGCAGCCTAAAGGCATCGTACAACCGAGCCGTTCAGAATCTACACCAATTAAGCAATAGCACGGCCAGTCTGCCCACAGATCAATATGTACTCAGCAGCCTGAATATTAAACCCCAAATTGTGGATCAAGTTGCCTTCGGCTACTTCCGCAATTTTTCAAAAAAACAGTATAGCTTGTCTGTAGAGGCGTACTATAAACGATTAGGCAATCAAATCGACATCCGCAATGGAGCAACCTTGCAGGCCGACGCCCATTTCGAAGGAGAATTGCTCTTTGGTCGGGGAAGGGCCTTTGGTATAGAATGGTATCTACGCAAACACAGCGGTAAACTGAACGGCTGGATAAGCTATACCCTCTCAAAGAGCCAGCGACAATTTGCAGGCATCAACAACGGTACCTGGTTCAATGCACGCCAAGATCGCACACATGATCTGTCTATTGTCGGACTGTATACACTTTCGAAAAGCTGGACGCTGGGAGCGACCTTTGTATACCATACCGGCAATGCTGTTACATTTCCCAGCGGAAAATATCAGGTCAATGGAAAATCGTTATTCTATTATACGGAACGAAATGGCTATCGAATGCCCGACTACCACCGGTTGGACTTATCGGCAACCTACGATCCCAAACCTACGACGGAGCGTTTTCATTCGAGTTGGACATTTGGTGTCTACAATGCCTACAACCGCAAAAACGCCTACACGATAGACTTTCGCGAAGACAAGTCAAATCCAAATAACACGGCGGCTTACAAAATTGTACTTTTTGGCATTATCCCTTCAGTAACCTGGAACTTTAAATTTTAAAACCATGCTATCCAAATCCTCCTATATACTTTTATATTCTATTCTTCTTTTTTCGGCCTGTGAAGAAAAAGTAGATCTCAATCTGAATGCAGATAGTGGTCGTGTTGTGATCGATGCACAGCTTTCCGATGCGAGCAATGTGCAACGCATCCGGGTTTCGCAATCCGTAGCTATTGATGCAGAAGCGGGTTCTACAGCTGTCAAAAGCGCAACAGTAACTGTCAAGGACAACTTGAATCAAAATTATTCATTCCAGCATGAAAAAGATGGCTATTATATCAATCGCAATTTTAAACCTGTAGTGGGACGAAAATACAGCCTGCATGTCGGTGTGCAAAAGAAGCAGTTTGAATCGAGTAGTACGATGCCCGCCTATATCAACGTAGAAACGACACGAATTATTGAAAAGGAGATCGCCAGTAAAACGTATTCCTTTATCGCCTTGTCCTTTAAAGATCCGGCCAAGTTCGCGAATTATTATATGTATACCTTATCCATCAATGGGAAGGAGTTTCGGTTTGCCAGCGCAGAAAGCGATCAGTTTAACGATGGTCTCCAGGTAACACATTATATATCAGACTTGGAACGGAGTCTATCTCATGGAGACAAGCTCACAGTGCGCCGATATTGTGTGGACGTCGGAACTTTCCATTACTGGAATGATTACCAAAGCACAAACTTGTCAACTGCTGCTCCGGGGAACCCTAAGTCTAATATTTCCAATAATGCCCTCGGCTATTTTTCCGTAGCCCCTGTTAAGGAATACCAATTGCTGATTCCGTAAAGTATATTGATCATAAGCCAGACCAAACATACAATAATGCAGCACAAAATATTGGCACGCTTAAGCGTTAACACCGATTGTCACTTTCTTCCTCTTTTCCATCAGCAATCATCTCATTGACGTCGGCCATCTCCCCAGCTTCCAAATGTTCAATATCTTCAGCCTGCTCTTCGGAGTAGCGATCGATAAAGAATGTACAGCCCATCGGAAAATGATCGGACCCAACAGAAGGATAGATAAACAACTTATCGATAAATACGGTTGGACTATGAAACAGCAGATCCAAGGGCACTCTAAAAAACCAATAATTGGCATGAAAGGTGGAAAGAATACCCCGTCCGATGCGTGCATCGATCAATTTGCTGGTTTTCTTGAACAAGAGGGAAGATTTTGCCCAGGCCACATTGTTAAAATCCCCCGTGACAACGACGGGCATTCTATAATCCCGTACCCGTTTGGCCACACTGAGCAGATCGCCGTCCCTTTCTTTGGAATTCTCCTCTTCAGTCGGACTCGGTGGCGGTGGATGAACAGCAAAAAAGATAAAACGATGTCCATCGGCAGTTTCCAGTTCAGCTTCAATACTCGGAATATCATCTGCAACAAAATAATGCACCTGACATTTGTTAATCTTCAGATTGGTATAAAAATGCATACCGTAGGTATTGTCCAGCGTTACCTTCTCAAAATTAGGATAATCGTTTTCAAGTACACGTAAGGCTTTTTCCCATGCGGCATCACTTTCCATGGTCAAAAAAATATGCGGCTGTTCTTTTTGAATCAGGTCAATAAAGCGATCATAAGCCGTATTGAATTGCAGCACATTACAGGAGATCACTTTGATACTATCAGATGCATCTTGGCCCTTTTCATATTTTTCGCGACGCCAAAATTTGGTGTAGCGTATCAATATATAGGCATGGTATACAATCAGCGCCAGCTGTACAGCCTGCAACCACCATATCCATGAATCTTCCCCCACGAGATAAAAACCCATTGCCAATGCCGGCACCTGAAATACCAGCAGCTGCAACTTGACAAACTCAGCTACCCGAAAAATCCAATGTTGGCTTTGGATAAAAGGTAACACACTCAGTAAAATCAATATACTGGAGAATATAACATAGAAAATCAGCATATCACTAGCGCTAACATTTTAAACAAACTTAAATAAATTCCACTTATTTTTTCAACAGGTTATCATTTATCAAACGCCACTTAGCTATTAAAGCCCCTTTTGCATACTTTCCTGATAATCCACCCGTGTTCTGGCTAATGCATTTGGAAAGTTCGAATGGATATAGGCAATCATCTGTTCACGGATAAAACAGCGTAGATCAAAAGCCTGACCCGAATTGCGGCAACTCATCAGGCATCGGATCTCCATGGTACGCTCTTTAAAGTCAGTTACCTGAAGGACATTTACTTTACCATCCCAAAGTGGGTGTCCGGTTAATAAAGTCGTCAATTTTTCACGCAATTGTTGCACAGGAACGGTAAAATCTGTGTAGATAAATACGGTCCCCAATATTTCGGAAGTCGTGCGTGTCCAATTTTGGAACGGCTTTTCTATAAAATAGGTGATGGGCAACACCAATCGGCGTTTGTCCCAAATATTGACGACAACGTAGGTCAGATTGATTTCCTCCACGCGCCCCCATTCCCCCTCGACGACCAAGACGTCATCCATACGTATGGGTTGTGTAAATGCTATCTGAAAACCAGCGAGGAGATTTCCCAAGGACTTCTGTGCAGCAAAACCGATGATAATACCGCCGACCCCCACCCCAGTGAGCAGGCCAGCACCGATTTTCTGCATGCTATCAAAACTTAATAGGATAATCGCCAGGGAGATCACGATGATCAGGGTAACCACCACTTTTCGGATAAAGACGATTTGCGTCCTGATCTTTCGTTCGCGCAGGTTATTTTCCTTGTTGATATCAAAACGATGGTAGAGGTAATCTTCAAAAACCTTGATCCCCTGTATCAGCACAATGGCAAAAAAACTGACCAGCAAAAGTTCATTGGTTTTGCTGACCACACGCAGTGTGCGTTCGTTAAATTGGGTAAAAGGCAATAAACTGTTAAAAACAATCAATGGTATAAACACACTCAGCACACGGTTAAAGCGTCGAATAAATGAACGAAAAAGAGAATAGGACTCCTGTTGTATAGCCTGCCTACGCAAAAGGGGAATAAAAATTAGTTTGATCAGGAAACCGATCAAAAATGAAAAGAGAATTAATACAATATTCCAGAGCCAATCGGGCCAGGTCTGTGAAAGTTGAATTAATGTTTCGTTCATCATGTTGTTCTTTCTTTGTGTTTACGACTTATTTCTTATTAAAGTATAACTGCTAAGAAAGCCTAACGTTTGTTTTATTTTGAGAAAGATTGGTTACATGAATAACAAAGAACACCGTTATGTATTTTCCTTGACATAAAGAAGCATTTATCTACCACAAAAAAACCAAAATCCAGGTTACAACAAGATAATTTAACATTAAAAACTACAAATAACGACATTATTAAAAACAAATAGAATAAATGAACAAAAAAAAAGATACAAACCAAACAATAACACATCAAATAATAACACAAAAACAGAAAAACACTCAAAATAAATATGATTAAATTAAAAAAAAACTAAATAAAACACAAATAATATTGAAAAAACAATAAAAAATCATACATTTACAACACCTTATTAGGTTTATAATTGGTTATTTAAAGGTTTTCATTCTCCCCGATTGAAAACCTTTTTTTTATTTCACATTTTACGACAAAAACATGTAGTGTATAAATTGCCTCTACAGGAAACTCGCATCAGCCTCTACTGAATCCCCATACTATGGGCAGTAATTTCTTAGTGCAGCTTAAATTCTCAGCTATTTACCATCCATGATTTTTGAAGGACGGCCTTTTGGTATGTTTTTTGAGTCTACAGAGCCAATTGCAGGCAATCAACAAAATATATACATGATCATGCTGATATACTATACAAACGACATTGACCGTTTATTAATGACGGATATAGATCAGACGTATAAGCTTTCCAAGAAAAATTAAACCAAAACATAGAGATAACAATGAGCAAGAAAAAAGACAATTCTAGATGGCTGAATGTGGCCATATCCTGGGGAGCGAGTATCGTCATCATCGGGGTACTATTTAAGATTCTACATATCGGCGGCACCACAGCCAATTATATGATCGGAATCGGTTTAGGTGTAGAAGCCTTCCTTTTCTTTTTAATGGGTTTCAATCCGCCAGCACCAGAGCCAGACTGGACCCGGGTTTATCCTGAATTGGACGACAATTTTAATGGTGAGCTACCACAAAGAGGAAAAACTGTTGTTGCCCAACCTGCAGGTCCATCGGCCACAGCTGCTTTAGATAAAATGTTTGCCGATGCCAATATTGAACCCGCAAGCATTGAAAATCTCGGTCGTGGCCTACGCGATTTCAGTGAAAAAGTATCAGCAATCAATAAGTTATCGGATGTTTCATTAGCAACAGAAGAGTTCACGAATAAACTCAGAACAGCAACTTCTAAGTTTGATAACTTGAGCCTGGCGTTTGAAAAAGCTTCGCAAAACCTAGTCGCCATGTCGAATACCTCTGGCGATACATCCAACTACCACGAACAGGTAAAAAGCCTGACAACCAACCTAAGTCAATTAAATGCAATGTATGAGCGTGAATTACGCGATTCGGCCTCACATTTACAATCGATGAACAAGTTTTATGAGAACCTAAGCTTTACCATGCAGAACTTTAACGAATCGCTGGATGATTCCAAAGCATTTAAAGATGAAGTAGGCAAGCTAGCGAAAAACCTCAATGCCTTAAATGCCATTTATGGTAATATGTTGAGCGCGATGAATCAGCCGCGTGTGTAATTAATTCTTGTATCACTTAAATCAAAAACAATGGCATTAGGAAGAGAAACTCCAAGACAAAGGATGATTGGCATCCTCTATCTGGTCTTGCTCGCCTTATTGGCGCTCAATGTACCGGATTCCATCTTGGATGCATTCAAAAATATCAATAACAGTCTCGAAACATCCAAATCGAATGTCAGCACAGCCGTTCAACAACTGTTCACAGCATTCGAAAACACCAAATTAAAAGAAGAACCCGCACGTGCCAAACCGATCTACGACAAGGCAAAAAAAGCGCAGGCTATTATTGGAGAACTCAATCAATATATTGGTTCTTTAAAAGAAGAGTTCGTTAAACAAGGTGGTGGATACGATGAAGAAAAAGGCGATCTGGCCCAACGTGAAAACGAGGATATCTCCCCCAATCTCATGATCAATGAGAAAAAAGGAACTGTTTTAAAAGATAAAATCAATACAACACGTACTAAACTGTTGGCCCTACTCACACCTGAAGAACAAAAGATGGTTTCGTTCTCTCTGGAGGCAAAAGATCCCGAGAAATCTGTAAACGGTAAAAAGTCCTGGGAAGAAATTAATTTTGGCAGTGGCACACCTTTGACCGCAGCAATGACTATTTTAACCAAAATTCAGACCGATGCGCAGAATGCAGAATCTGATGTGGTCAAGCTTATCTTAGGCAAAATGGATCAGGCCGTTGTGAACTTAGACAAATTTGCAGCGGTTGCTGTTGCTCCGACCTCCTATTTGGTCCAAGGGCAACCTTATAAAGCCGAAGTATTTCTGACGGCATCCGATTCGAAATCGGAACCAGCCATTTCGGTTAATGGATCATCGCTTCAGGTGGTGGATGGAAAAGGTGTTTACTCCGTCAATACAAGCCGTGAAGGTATCTATACCTGGACCGGTGTGATCAAAGTAAAACAAACCGATGGATCCTACAAAGAATATCGGACACCGCAACAAACCTATCAAGTTGCGCGGCCTTCAGCGGTGGTATCCCCAGACAAGATGAATGTGCTTTATATCGGTGTGAACAATCCTATTTCGGTATCCGCTCCGGGGACACCAACAGATAAAGTCCGTGTCAGCATGAGCGGCGGCAGTATTTCTAGTGCCGGTGGTGGTAAGTATAATGTGAAGGTAAGTTCTCCGGGTACAGCACATATTTCGGTTTCGGCTGAGGTAGCACCAGGAAAAACACAGACCCTGAGTTCGACAGAATTCCGTGTGAAACGTATTCCAGACCCTATTGCCAAGTTTGCTGGTAAAACAGGCGGTTCGATGGCTACTGTGGCACTTAAAGCGCAGAATGCTCTTTTTGCAAAATTGGATAACTTTGACTTTGACGCTACCTTCAAAGTTACCAAGTTTACCATGATTATTGCTAAACCACGCGCGGATGCCATCGTGTTATCAACTTCGGGTGGGCAACTGAGCTCAAGCATGTCATCTGCATTAAATGGTATTGTACCTGGCACACGCGTCATCTTTGACAATATCGTCGCTGTAGGCCCCGACGGAACTTCTAGGCAGCTCAATGCAGTTGCGTTGACGGCAAATTAATGTAAACGACCTATATCTACATAACGAGTAAAAGAGGCTATCCAAAATTGGATAGTCTTTTTTTATGCGATTCTATACGTAACTCTCCACAGCAGAATCACACATAACTACTTGGTTTAGCCTTACACAAACATACCAGAATCTGCTTCCTCAGCAACAGTACCATTAACGCCAATTTTGATGGTTACCCTAATTGACTCCTTATGTCTTAGATAATTAAATAAACAATAAAACCGAAACATAGTAATGCTAAGTTATACCTAATAACAATTTTCAAACAATATTTAGACAGTAATCAGTCAATGTTTATTCAGTACACACTGAGTAATCACTGAACAAGCACTGAACAAGCAATGTCAAAAGGCGTAAGTTGATAACTATTTAACATGGTTCGCTGCAACTAAAAATTACCCAAACTTTCACTACAATCGCATCTTATTTCAGCCCTTTAAAGGGCTTATATTAAAGGGGACTTTCCCTATTCATCTTATATTTCTTTCTGAAAAGTATTGAAAAACAAAAATATACACCCACGCATATAATAACTTTCAGTTATTATAACTATCTTTAAAATTATACAAAGCTTAAAAATCACACAGCTTGTTTACTCAAATCGCAAAAAACATGCAATTTAAAATGCCTCTCCGCCCTCTGCTTTTTGTCTGCGCCATCGGACTATTTTTCAGCTCTTGTCAAAAGGATGCATCTTCTGAGCCGAAGGATCTCATCGATATTGAAACGAGAAATGCTGCCTGGACAAAATTGAGTATCCCGGGACAGCTCAGAGGCACATCGGCTATTTTCGGTAATATCGACGACACCCTGGTTGTGGCCACCATGTACAAGATTTATATGACTACCGATAAAGGCGCTTCATGGCAAATGGTCAGCGATGCTGGACTTGGCATACCAAGCTTCAGTATGTATCAGGGAGAACTGATGGCTTTAAGCAACTTCCAGGACCATTCGACGAGTCCATTTTTATTCTCGTTGGATCATGGCAAAAGCTGGAGCACAAAGGGCAAATACGGCTATGAAGTCTATGATAAAGTACGTGTCAATCGAAAAGAAACAAAGATCAGCGAAAATGAATCCTACAAAATCATCCCACAGCCCAATGAAATCATCGACAAAGAATATGGACGCCCTTTAGCCCAGCCCGACAAGCTAGCAAGGGTTACTGATAGAGGCGAACAATTGCTTGATTTTCCTTTCCGTCGACAACTGAATTATATTTACCACGACAAGAAAAACCGACTTTATATTGGCGCAGAAGGAACTCGTTTTGAGTGGTCTATTAAAGGCAATGAACGTACTTATCCAACTTCCACCGATACAGCAATCATTTATATCAGCAAACTCCCTATTAGCGCACATTGATATAATTAGCGATAACATCAGTCGGAATTCCTTCAAGTAAAACTGATAATTCAGCATTCTTACATAGCAGTTACTAAAAAAAGTAAAAGCCTTCCCTTAATTGGGAAGGCTTTGATATATTTAACTAGGCAAATATCTTCTAATACGAAATAGTAATGGGAATCGACTTAAAGGTACTCATATTAAAAGTGGTATTTTTATATAATATCACAAGATTGTATTGACCAGACTGCCATTGCCTCTCGCCAGAAATCTGACCGCCCAAACCATCTTTCTCGGCACCGATTTTAATGTCATCTCCACTTATCACACCATTGACCAACTTGTAAGTATTCACTTTTGATGCTGGCCCCAGATCTTTATGCTCCACTTTAGAGATAATTATAGCCTTCGTCAAGTCAAGTTTATCAACAGTTTCAGGAAAATGATTCAGCGTTCGTCTGATCAATGCTGTATATAAAATACCATCCCCTTGGATCTGCTTGATCTGCGCACGTGCCGTAAACTTATCTCCTTTTTTGAAAACCAATGGATTCTCTACATAGGTATTCATATAGTATACCATATCATCGTTTCGGGAGAAGATATCACGGTCCACAATGGGGTCAACGGGCATGTTAGCCGCATCGAAGATCCGAAAATCTTCCTTTAACTCAAGCTTTGATCCATTAACATCGTTTACGATAAAGAAAAAATCAAATTTACCCTCGGGCGCTTCCACTGGAATGGTAAAATGCTTGTGCACATTGGCATTTTTTAATCCTGTAAACTCTTCCCAAGCAATTTCCATTTTCCATTGCGGTGAATTCGTCTGCCCAGCCTTTGGCAAAATTTTGACTTGAACAGACTCGATTTTATCTCCGGCCAGAATATCTGCATTAAAATGAAAATCCCGCCCTCGGATTGCTTGCTTATTATTGGCATAGCCAATTTCAACGTTTTCAGCTTTTGGTGAAACCACCTCAAGTGCCTCCCCTCCCTTTTTACAAGACTCAAAAAGCCCAGATACTAGCATAAATGCCAGGATAATTTTTATTGGTTTGATCATTTGGTATAGTACTTATTATTGCAATATAGTTGCAAATATAATGAAACTAACACAAAAGCAATACAGTTGCATTAAAATACCTGTCTTAACTTTTCGCTATTGCAAAAAAAGATGGGAATCGTGGAGGGATAGCATTCATAAAGGATGAGGCCATGCTGGCGCAGAATCCGGGTTACTAAAATTGAAAAGAGTTATGCTCTTAGAGAGAAAAAAGCCAGCTTGTTTTAGCAATAACAGGCTGACTTTTTTTGATACACTTACTTGTCCAATGCTATAAAAACAGAATTCTGAGAACGAAATTCGGGTACAATATCTTTAACCAGTTGCACTAGTTTCATTTTATCCTCATTCGGATCGGCTGTTTTCGCCAGTCCACATAATTGTTCAATTCTTGTCTTTTGCAACGCTAAATCTGGCGTATTGACCTTTGCAATCATAATCTTCTCATGATATGTCTTTTCGGTATTCTCCCCATTCGCCAGGAGCTCCTCAAAAATCTTTTCTCCGGGACGTAGCCCGACGATCTTAATATCGATATCTTCTGGATAATTGTATCCCTTTAAGCGGATCATCTGTTTTGCGAGATCCATAATCTTAACGGGTTCGCCCATGTCGAAGACAAATATTTCACCGCCTTTACCCATTACCGCAGCTTCCTGTACCAATTGACAGGCCTCAGGTATGGTCATAAAATATCGGGTGATATTCGGATCAGTGATTGTCAGTGGCCCACCTTTCAACATCTGCTTTTCAAACAGGGGAATCACGGAACCATTGGAGCCCAATACATTCCCAAAACGCGTGACGATAAAATTGGTTCTGGAATTCATATTGACTGTGGATATCGCAATCTCGGCTACACGTTTGGTAGCACCCATTACATTCGTCGGATTCACAGCTTTATCCGTTGATACCATTACAAATTTAGCGACTTCATATTTATCTGCCAATAAAGCTACATTGTATGATCCCCATATATTCGTTAGAATCGATTCGTAGGGATTCGCTTCCATTAAGGGAACATGTTTATACGCAGCTGCATGAAAGACGTAAGTCGGTCTGTAAACCTGGAACAGCGTATCCATAAATAGTGCATCCCGAACATTACCGACCATAAATAGGCAACGTTCAAAATTTGCAGATGAGCTCAACTCCTGCTGAATATCATACAAAGAAGATTCCGCTTGGTCTACCACGATGAGCTGTTTGAGATCAGTATGTGCGAGCTGACGTACGAGTTCTCCACCAATAGAACCTGCTCCACCGGTCACCAATACGACCTGTCCCTTCATCTCTGCTCCAATGGCGGGATTGTCCAGGTCGATTGCTTTACGCCCCAACAGGTCCTCTATACGTAAGCTACGAATTTGCCTCGTTGCAACCTCCCCAGCCATTAAACGAGCCGTATCTGGAATAATTTTAACGATTAAAGGAATCGGTTCGGCCAGTTTAAAAATTTTACTTAATCGTTCGGGAGCCTTATTATCTATTGCAACGATAAGCTCAGCTGCATTTCCATGTCGTTGCACAAACGCTTTATTTAGTTCATTAATATCGTGGATCTTAAAACCTTGGATACGGTTGCCGATACGATGCGGATTATCATCAACGATAGCCACAATCCGATATTTGTTACGTGATGTTGTATGAATAAAATGAAAGGTAGTATTACCCATATTTCCGGCACCAAACAAAATAACAGGAATACGGTTGTCTTTATTTCCCCACATCAGCTCATGATAGAGCGCTCGGTAAAGTACACGGCTAAAAGTCATCCCGAAACCCGCAATCAAGGCGTGGAAAAGCAATTGAGTATCTGAAAAAGGAAAGATCGTGGTTAAAAATTCGGGTTGCGACCATTCTAATATTTTTGAGACTAGTACCGTAGAAAAGTAAGCCGCTACAATAGCCATTACAATGCGCTGCAATTCGCGGATACCTGTTTTATGAACTAAGCCTTTAAAAGTTCCCAGTAAACAGAACCACATCAGGTATATGGTAGACACCAACAACCCCTGTTGTTGCATTGCATCAATCGCTATCGCGCCCCTATGCTTAAAGATCAGCACATAGCTGGCAAAGAAAGCGACAGCAACTATCATCATATCTAATAATAGAATGATCCAACGTGGCTTGTTGATGGACAAACCTTCCCTCCATAAATTACTCATCTAAAATCTATTAAATTTCCCTTCGATAGTTTAAGTTGCTGCAAAAATACTAAATTAAAAGCTGCCTATAACAAAAACCCTGTCTATTTTTCAAACCCGATAATTCTTCACAAATATTTAACTCCCCTTAAATCTCTAACTAGGGTAAATTTGGTGAATAGGCATACTCTATAAATTACTATATTTGATGAAATTGTATTTAACGATTTCAAATGGACAATCAACTAAAGGATATCTTTTTTCAATTATTACGAATTGGTCTATGGGGAGAAGGCAAACTCACTTTGAACCAACCGTTGACATCAAATGACTGGACAACCATTCGAAAATATGCAATTAATCATACTGTTGAAGGAATTATTTACGATAGTTTCCCTTTTTTAGAAGAACAACAGCTTCCCCCACAAGCACTTCGGTTAAAGTGGGCCGTACGGATGGATCAGATCGAGCGGCATAACGAAAAGATGAATCAGGTGATTACAGAGCAATTTATTCTTTTCAGCGAAAAGGGCATTCGTCCCATATTACAAAAGGGGCAGGGTGTAGCGTCCCAATATAGGATTCCAAATCACCGTATAAGCGGCGATATAGATTGGTATTTTGAAGACGATGGCTATACTACAGCTCGCGACGAATTGAAATCGAAAGGTATTGCTTTTCAAGACACAGCAGGTTTTAGCCTGGATTACGATTGGCGTAATGTACATATTGAACACCATAAAAAGCTTTTTGATATTCGCAGTCCCCTAAAATCCAGATTTCTGAAAAAAATTTCTAACAAATATCGCGACAGATATGACACATTGTTTATTCATAATGCACCAATTAGATTGCTAGCACCCGAAATGCAGCTAATGCAAGTGAATGCACATATTTTGAAGCATTTACTTGGGTTTGGGATCGGATTGCGTCAGTTCTGCGATTCTGCTCGTCTCTATTATTCGCTTGTAGACAAAATTGATTCAATCGCTTTAAAACGAATCTATAGGAAAGCAGGCATATTAAAATGGATTCATCTATTACATAAAATTTTGGTTGATACTCTTGGATTGCCAAAATCTTATATTCCATTTCCTTATCCTGAAGAATTGGACGTCAGCTGGATGCTCAAAGAAGTCTGGTATTCTGGAAGTTTTGGTTACAATGATGAAAGATTTAAAGGCGGAAAAACAATTTCGACAATATCGGTTCAACCCAATGCTTCAAAACGCTTTTTTCTAAATTTCCTTCGGTATTTTAAATATGCTCCACAAGAAGCACTCTTTTACTATTGGGTTCAAGCATACTCTAAATTTATCGGAAAAGACAATGACTAAATATTAACAAATTAAAAGAGGGCTCATAAACTTCATTATGAACCCTCCTCCTAAAAAACGATGAGACCATGGAAGAGGCATCTCACTTCCCCTAAAGACCAATTGGTCTATTTACAACTTCTCTTCAGTAGTTTTCTTATTTTCAGCTTTCTGCTGAACATCTGTTTTTGTTTGATCACCTTCTAATTCCTCACCTTTAACTCCTTTTGGATTGCTCCATAATTTCTTCTTATAAGCATCCAGTTTCTCTTCCACTTTTTTCCCGTCCAACTGCTGTCCACCGTTTTCAGTTTCTTTTAGATTCTGCAACATGCCCGGAGAAGATTCACGCACAATGGTACTCGCAAATTTGTTTTGCACAAAAAAATCATCCATGGTCATGTCATAAAGCCCCTTATCCGGATCAGAAATATCCACTTGGATAAGACTGTATCGCAACTGTGGGAAATATAACCAGAATGCAGGTGTCGCACCGACAGATTCCGCAAGCTCTGCGGAAGTTGTAATATTCATTAAGGGAGCTACACCGATAATCCGTGTTTCTAATCGGCTCCGCTGCTTATCGAAGAAGATATCTTCTTTAATTCTAAATTTGGTCACACGCGCCGGGTCAAATTCATTCAGCGCCATTTTGGAATCAATCTGATTACCTTCACCATCAAAAATTGGCACAAGCACACTGTCCGCAAACCGTGCCATTCCTTCTTGAGCACTCAAACGTCCCTTAAAAGAATCATCATCTGGACTATAGAGCGAAAGTTTCCCTTTTTCAATCGCTTTCATCACCACTTCAATCAGGGAATTACCCGGAATTGCAAGTATGTTATTCTTTTCGTCTTTCAGATCAATATCACGCCATACACGTTTATAAAAACGAATATTCTTCTTATTCACCTCAGGATACGCGAAGGGAACAGCATCTTCCATATTATTTGCCTGATAAAATCCATCGGTCAATGGGATTGTGTCCTGAATTACCTCTCCTGATGCTACAGGAGTAGCTGAATTGACATTATTTAAAATGTTCTGATTTTTGGGTACTGTATCTATCGTTGTCTCTTGCTGAGCAAACAATGAACCAACTCCAAAAGTCATCGCTACTATCAATACTATTTTTGTTTTCATCCTTATCAATTTTAAGCTTTACAACAGCAGATTAATACTTACGTGTTTTACTTTGTACTGTCGGCATCTCAAACGCAGACATGACACAGCGGAAACCGATATAAGAATGCGGTTCATAATCTACCGAATAATTACGCGTCTCGCTATTCAATTGTTCACCATTATCTTTCCAGGATCCACCACGTACAACTTTACGTTTCAGGGCATCACCATCCTTCGCATCCGCATCATAAAGCAAAGCAGGATTTAAGTCGTTGACAAATACGACTGCAGAAGGGCTGTAAGCATCCAACGTCCATTCCGATACATTTCCAGCCATATTGTAGACACCAAAAGCATTGGGCATATAAGATTTAACGGGAAGAGTAAAAGTAGCACCATCACGCGAGTACGTTCCTTCGCCTTGTTTGAAGTTGACAGCTAATTTTTTCTTACCTTCTGTTCCATCAATAGTCATTCTAGAACCGGCTATGGTATCTTGCGGATCCAATTTTCCAGAAGCTGCATATTGCCATTGCGCTTCGGTCGGCAAGCTCAAACTCAGTTGATATCCATTTAGATAAGAATTTTTAAGTATTGTCGCCGCCATTTCGTTTGCCCGCCAGTTAGTAAAGGCACGTGCCTGTCTCCAGGTAACACCGATTACTGGATAATAATCAAAGGAAGGGTGTGTAAAGTAATTAGCATCCAAAGATGCTAGTTGCGCATTCGGAAAATCCTTTGTCCAAATATCTTCCACTGGCATTACAGCCACTGTATCCGTCACATATTTCTTCTTCACGTTACCCTTAGACTGTAGGTAAGAGAACCGGTATTTAATCACTTCGGGATTTAGTGCACGCCTGTTTCCATGCATTTCAAGCATAGGCGCTAGGCGCTCCTGAATACTTGGGTCATTGCTTTTCCAAATGGGGGATATCTTTTTGACTTTTGTCCAATTGATGCGCTTTTGCCCGACTTGCTCACCAGCAATTTCCAAAAAATATTGATCATCATTAAGATAGTCTGTTACTGCTACTGAATCTGCCACCCAATTTACAAATTCACGATATTGTTTGTTAGTGACTTCAGCTTCATCAATAAAAAATGCACTTACACTAACATTTTTGCCCACATTGCCGCTATCTAAAGAACCTTTAAAAAGAATAGTGCCGGAAGGAATATAAACCATACCTGGAGGCGCAGGGAGTTTCCCACTTTTAAAAGCATTTACTTTAGGAGCCTTATATATTGCGGAATTAGATTTACAGGCAGTAAAACCAATCAGGATAGCTAAAGAAATTAATCCTAGCAGCCGATTGCTATAGGCCCATTTAGATATATTTTTCATTTGTTTATTTTTGATTAGCATATTTTATTGACTTATTTGCGGTTAAACAGAGCATATTTCACACCTAGGGATACGAAACCGTATTGATCGTTATTTTTATTTTTAATACCGTCAAGATTATCGTTGAATGTCAAGGTATGTTGATAGTTTACATTGATAGCCCATTGAGGTCCATATAATGTCCGGCCAAAAGGAATATCAACACCGACATTGAGTGGTACTACGAAATGAATTTCGCCTAGTTTATTTGAGAACTCACCTCCTTGTTTCATTATTCCTTCAGTATAAGCTGGAGATAAATGCCTCGCTATTCTATTTTTTACCAATCCAGCACCAGCACCTACATAAAAGTTTGAGAGAATACGAGAGATTGTATTTGCTTCCAATGTATAATAACTATAGTTGTCTGTATTATTCAGAAACTGTCCCAATCGAAGTTTTCCATTCACATTTCCGGCAAAATAGCGGTTCTTAAAATCACTATCGTAATTGGTTCCCACTAAAGTGCCTTTTTCGCCATGTAACCCTACGGAGATATATGGTGTTATCAGATAATCAGCTTCACCATAAAAAGCGAATTTTGGCTCGGCATTTCCTAAGTCCGTTAGATTTATTGTTGCACCTGCCCCAGCGCCAATACTTATAGGACGCGAAAATTGCGCCGAAACAGTACCAATTCCAAATAATAATACGCCAATAAATGTGTTTAATAGTATCTTTCTCATAGTGATTGATTAGTAATACAAAAGTCCATAGTCAAAACGTATTGTATTAAATATTATTATAAAATTAAAAAAACCCAAGTCGATTACTTCGACTTGGGTTTAAACAACAATAAGGCCAAAATTTTGATTATTGTAGCTTTATTTTATATTTAATCTATCTTTAAAATCCTGCCATACTTTGGCTACTCCTGTTTTCTTTTTTCCTTTATCGCCATAACCATAACCATAGCCATAGCCATAGCCATAACCGCGAGCAAAGTCAACATCGTTTACAACTGCTGCAAGATTCTTCAACTTACCATCCACATATAATTCTCTCGGCACTTGTAGTAAACGTTTATCTAGATAATTGACACGAGATACATATAACGTTAGGTCGGCATTATGCGCTATTAACAACGTATCTGTTACCAAACTAACTGGTGCCGTATCAACTAAGATATAATCGTAATGTTCGCGCGTATATTTAATAACATCATCAAAATGACCATTCATTAATAATTCAGCAGGATTTGGTGCGATATAACCAGAATAGATGACGTCAAAATCATAATTCCCCGGCTTTTTAATGATAATATTGTCCACATCCATGTCAGGATTGATCAAGAATTGTGTTATTCCGACATTAGTATGTTGAAGGTGCGATAACCCCAAATAGTCCAATACTTTAGGACTTCGTATATCTGCCCCGATTAATACTACTTTTTTACCGGACATGGATAAAATCTGTGCTAAATTTGTTGTTACAAATGACTTTCCTTCACCTGATATTGTTGATGTTACAAAGACGACTTTCGAAGAATCTTTTTTATCCGCACCAAACATAAAATTCATATTGGTACGCAAAATTCGAAAGGCCTCGGCCAAAGAAGATCGATCATTTAAATGTACTATAGTGTCCTCTGCAGTTGGAATTTCGCCTAGGACGGGAATCTTAACAATGTCTTCAATATCTTTGCGTGAATGAATTTTATTATCCAATAAGAACTTTAAGTATAGAATCGTAAAAGGAACTAAAAAACCCATTAAAAGCGCTCCCAGAAGCACAACTGATTTTTGTGGTGTTACTGGAATACCATTTCCATAAGCTGCGTCAATAATTTTTAAATTATCTGGCGTCGCAGCGGCTTTGACCTCACTCTCCTCACGTTTTTGTAACAATAATAAATAAAGAGATTCAACAATTTGTTGTTGTCTAGAAATTTTCTTGAAGCCCTGTTCTTGATTAGGAATTGAACTAATTCTACTTCTAATTTCATTAGATTTTTGTTGAATAGTATTTAGTGCTAATTCCGTAACACGCTGATAATTTTTAAGAGATTTGCGTATGTTTTTATCACTTTCAACAATGCTCTCATTTAATGCTATTACAGCGGGGTTTTGGTCAGAAGCAGATTTTAATAGATCGTCACGCTCTAGCACCAATTTATTATAAGCACTAATTGAAGAACCGATTGAAGCGTCTTGCAAACCGATATTTGAAGGCAAAAGTTTTCCAACTTCTTGATTTTTCAAATAATCATTCATATGATCTACCAATTGTAATTGGGTTCGGTATTCTAATACTTTCTTATCATTGTCTGACGCTGTATTTAAAAACACACCCGCCTCAGTTGTCATATCAACCATAGAATTAGCAGACTTAAATTCTGCAGCCTGCTCGTCTGCGCCTGATAAATCTTTGGAAATTAACAACAAACGTTTATTAATAAAATCTGAAGTCGCTCGAGTCATACGCATTTTGTCATTCGTCAAATCCGCATTGTATACCTCAATTAAAGAATTTAAAATTAGTTCTGCCTTTTTATCGAGAGCTGAGATCATACTAAAATTCACTATATAAGATTGTAGTTCTTTATTTGGTGTAATATTAACCGATCTTAAATTTGCATCTACCGCAAAATCTTTAGGAATAATTTCAATCTCATAATCAGAGGCAATGTCTAACTTGGAAGCAACATTTCTCTCAAAAATGAGATTTCGCTTTCCAAAAAAAACATTTCTACCAAAAACACAATTAGCTTTCTTTCCTGAGCTCAAATCTGTAAGGTGAAGTTCTTGATTATTTTTTACACTAACTTTTAATCTTAAAAAGACACTATCTTGATTATCTTGCACTTTTAGAGTAAAGGGCATATCTCGTTCCAAAATCTCTGAAGTACGAATTTTACCTTTCATTGAATATACAATATTCAAATGATGTTGATCCACCACCTTTCTCATTAATCGACGAGAGGATAGAACCTGAATTTGATCGGTTACAAATGCCGTTCTACTTCCGCCGAGTCCCATACTACTACTGAGCTCTGCAATTCCAGCCAATTCACCTGCAGAAGCACTTTTTTCATCTTTCAAAAGAATTCGTGCTGTAGTATTATACGTTTTTTGTGCATACCGCAAATATGTTACAGCGACTCCAACAGCTAATATCACAGCGAGTACAAACCATTTCCAATAGTAAGCATATTGTTCGAAAAGCTGTCTCAAATTGATCTCTTCTTCGTTTTCCTTTATTTGTATAGGTTGTTCCATTTGTTTTATTAACGTGTCAATACTGAAATTACTGTGATTAAGAGCCCCGCAATAGAGATTATAACATTTGTATTACTTCCCAACTTGGAATTATTAATCTGCGATTTATTAGGTTCAACATAAATTACATCATTCTGCGCTAAATAATAATAGGGAGAATTTAAAGTATTCTGTTGTGTCAAATCTAGGCGATGTACTGACTTTTTCCCATCTATTTCTCGAATCAACATGACATTCTCTCGCACTCCACGTATAGTTAAATCTCCAGCCATACCTAAAGCTTCTAAAACCGTGACCCGTTCTGTCGGCATAATAAATGAGCCAGGCCGAGTGACTTCTCCCAATACCGATACTCTAAAATTATTGAAATTGATGTTTACCCCCGGATCTTTGATATATAGACTTAATTCCGTACGAATTTTTTCAATAGCTTCTATACGAGTAAGCCCTTCTAGATGCACTTTACCCAACATCGGCAACGTAATATCCCCTTGGTTGTCTACGGTATAAGTTGGACGTAAGGCCATATCGGTTTGTTGGGTCATATTGTTACTGGCCATTGAACTAATAGGATTAAAAGGAGCCGTCACTTTTGGATCAGATGCTGTAACCACGATCGTCAAAATATCGCTTTTCTGAATTTTTGGAACAAATTGTTCATATAGGGTATTTATTTGGGAGGAATCTTGTTGCAAATACACCATATTTTTCCTGGAGCCACAAGAACTACATAGCATTAAAACTATTATAAATAGCCCTAACGATTGACCATACTTTGAAACTAATCGCATATGTTATTTTAATTATAAATTGATTGCATTGATTAAATGACAAAAATATATTTTTTTATCGATACTCGTTCTAAAATTGCCAATTTACGGCTTTTTTTTCGAACAGCATGATGATAGCAAGATTTATGCCTAAAATTCATTAAATTAAGTTTAATAGCATTTAATAGTATTAACACACATATTACAATTGAGCCAATTACGCCTGATAAAATTGAAAATTCGACTTAAAGAAGATGTAACGATAATGAACTTATGTGAGAATACAATTTTCAATATGCTCCATGTGAATCGTTCTTTTTTCATATTGTCCAAACCTATTTCAGGTTTCTGATCGAAGACAAAAATTAGGTATATTTTTTTATTACATAAGTTTTTATCCCGAGATAAATAATGCTAAATACAACGATAATGCTAATTGAAAAGATCAATTGTGTGGTTAAATCTTTAGAGGACACCTGAATGACAAGTAGTCCCATTCCAAACTGGATCAATCCGTATAAAAAAGAAATTAGTAATTTATTTACTCGGGCTTCATTACCCAGATACTGATATAGATGTGAGCGATGTGCCTCAAAAATATTTTCCTTACGATATAGACGGCGGACAATAGTCCAAACTGCATCCACACCATACACCGCCAAAAAGAGAATATAAATTAGATTCCCCGTCGATAAAATCAATGTTCCCAAGGCAAATAACAAAATGTAGGCAATTGCCACTGAACCCACATCACCAGCAAAACATTTTGCCTTTGTTCTAAAGTTAAAGAAAGCGAAAACCAGTACTCCAAACAAGGAGTATAACAGTAAATCCTGTTGGATAAAATGAAGTTGTTGGTTTACCAACACCAGCAGACCGCCAACGGCCAAACTATAACAAGCCGTTATCCCATTGATGCCATCCATAAAATTATAGGCGTTGATTACCCCCACAACGAATACAAAACCAATCAATAGATAATACCAAGGCATATCAAAAAGATCAAGTTGGTAAGCCATTAACAACACGGATGAAAAGTGAACCAAAAGCCTTATTTTATTGGATAATGTAAAAATATCGTCTAAAAAAGAAATTAAGGTCATCATGGTTAATCCCAAGAAGAACCACGGGTATTGGAATCCTGAAGTCACAAAATAAATCAACGACCCAAAATAAAAGATTACCCCCCCCCCTCTTAAAGTGATTGAAGAATGCGAGGATCTCTCATTAGGCTTGTCTATAATATTGAAACGATCTGCAATCTTAAAATATAAGAGTTCCAGAACAAACAAAACAACTAGGATAATTAAATATATCATATGTATGAAAACTATAGGGTATTTATTTTAGACCTGATTTATTCCTTGAAATGATTGAATAGTTATCGCTAAACCTTCTTTTGTTGTTAATGGTAGTTGTTCAATTCCCAAAGCCGCCTTAATTTTTTTGCTCGATACCGCATAAGATTCAGTAAGTTTCTTCAACCGTTCAGAATTCAGAGGTAATGGCAGAATATCTCCTATTTTGACACTTGTTCGAATCAATCCCGCTGGAATATGCCACAATTTAGGCTTCTTGCCTAATGTTCGAGAAATCAATTCAACCAATTCATTAGTCGATAATGTTTGATCATCAGCAAAATTGTAGATTCCTGATGGCAACTCGGGATTTAAAATCATCTGCTCTATTAGGTAACTGAGGTTATCGATACTTAAAAAGGACCGCTGATTATGAAACTCCGCCAAGGGCCATGGAATACCTTTCCTGACCACATTATATAGCAAATTCAAATTGCCTTTATTCCCTGGTCCATGTATCATACATGGTCTGATAATAAACAATCGCTTGCCGGCTGGAATGGCGTGGCTCAAAAGATATTGTTCTGCTTTTAATTTTGATTTGCCATATGCAGTCGCGGGATGAGCTTCTGCAAACTCATCTAAAGAACCATCTACCGTGTCTGCGACAGCCTTTACAGAAGAAAAGTAAAAGAAATCCCGAATATCTGATTTGAGGAACTCTTTAAATAATGCGATCGTCAAATCACAATTGATTTTAAAATATTCTTCATCACTCGAAGTATTTGTTGTATCATGGGCCTTTCCAGCAAGGTGTATTAATGCATCAGCTTTCTTAGGAAAATTATTCTTCCAAGTTGAGTTACGTAGGGATAAACCTTCCGTTGGAATATTATACCTTGTCAGATAGCTTATTAGGTTTTGGCCTACAAAACCAGTTGCTCCAGTAATTATTATTGGCATTAGTAAAGTATATTATCAATTAATCCTACGTAATCTGCAGTAACTACTTCTTTAGAATACTTCTTTTTAATTTCTTCGTAACCGGAATGACCTAAACTTCGTAGACTTTCTTTCGAACTATTTTTCAGGAAAAGAACAATTTCGTCGACCTTTTCTGAAAAATCTCTTGTCGTTATCAATTTTGCGCAGTTTTGTTCCTTTAAGAAATTGATAATCGGAGTCTTTTCCCCAGAACAAACTATTAAAGGTTTTGCACATGCCATTATTGTGTATACTTTAGACGGGAAACCATGTCCCTCCATTTCTTTAGACATAAATATAAATTGTAAATCTGCGAATGCCAATAGATGCGGCATGCTCTCCCTAGGCTGATAAGGAAGAATATGAACTTTACTTAGGCCATTAACCCTTTTCTGTTCAACGACATAATCCTTCATAACGCCCTCTCCAATTATATAAAATTCTACAGGCTCATCTTTTAACAAAATTGCCGCGCTCAATAGAGGTTCCCAATCTTGCGCATGACCAATATTGCCCGCATACATCACTTTTAATGTATCGCTAACTTTAAAGAAATTATTGTCAAGTATAACCTCTTCCTCAGATAGCGGTCGATATAAGGTTGTGTCTACGAAATTGGGAATGATATGTAGCTTTTGACGGTTATCAAATCGTTCAACAATCGTATCATAGAAAATTTGATCAATTGTAGTAACTGCATCAGACCGATTGTATACAAACTTTTCCAACCACTTCAAAATAGAAATAATTGGTACCGACTTAAGGCCTCCCTGTTCAATCAAAAAGTCCGGATAGATTTCCTGAACATTATAGACAACCTTTGCTCCTTTAACTTTTCCAATAATTAAATTGATAAATCCAATCGTCAATGGTGGCGATGGAGAGAGAATAGCCGAAATATTTTTTTGAGCTAAACCCAATATGAGCGATAAAATGTGCCAGTAAACAAACCCTAAAATGCGTAGCGCAGTGGATCCAAACTTTTTTTGGGGAATATGTATGACTTTAATTCCTTTAAAAGAACTGGTATAATATAATCCACCTAACCTTTTCGTCATCGGCTGTTTTGCCAATTCTTCTTCAAGAACATTATAGTGTGGAGTGGTCGTTAAAACGACCGCTTCATAACCCTTTTGTTTAAAAGCCAAAGCAATATCATTATAGAGATAGGCCGTAGATACACCATCCGGGCTAAAAACAATACTATGGATCAATATTTTAGAAGATTTCCTCATTATCTTTATTAAATCTGCTCAGACCAAACGACTCTTCTAATATAATCGGTATATGAAAGTATAATGCGAACCATCTTTTCGGACACATTTGGCATTGAATAGTCTGCTACTTGACGGAAATTACGCTTCTCTCTCACCTCTTGTCTTAAAACTTGTGTCAATCCTTGCAATACACGTTCAGGAGATAATCCGACCATCATCACAGATGCCTCTTCCATTGCCTCAGGTCTTTCATGCGCCTGACGAATGTTTAATGCCCGGAAATTTAGGATTGAAGATTCTTCCGAGATTGTACCCGAATCAGATAACACGGCATATGAGCGCATCTGCAAAGCGTTGTAATCATGAAATCCCAACGGTTTCAAGAACTGTATTTCAGGACGCATTTCGATCTGCATCTTGTCAAGCATATTACGTGTACGCGGATGGGTAGATACGATAACAGGATAACCATATTGCTCGGCAATTGTATTCAAAGACTCCATTAAGCCTCTAAAATTACGCTCATTGTTTATATTTTCTTCGCGATGTGAAGACACAACAAAAAATTTACGTTCCTCTAAGCCTAATTTTGCCAATACATCCGATGCTTCAATCTCCGGCAAATAATGGCTTAGCACTTCGTACATTGGAGACCCTGTTTTTATAATACGATCTGCAGGCAAACCTTCACGCAATAAATACTCCCTTGCAATGTCTGAATAGGTCAAATTAACATCAGCCGTGTGATCAACAATTTTACGGTTGGTCTCTTCTGGTACCCTTTGATCAAAACAACGATTACCCGCTTCCATGTGGAAAATAGGTATATGGCGTTTTTTCGCTGGGATCGCACATAGACAAGAGTTTGTATCCCCCAATACTAAAAATGCATCAGGCTGCAACTCTTCTAACAATGGATCTATTTTGATCAAAATATTGCCAACAGTTTCTGTCGCTGTTTTCCCTGCTGCTTCCAAAAAATAATCAGGTTTACGTAGTCCCAAATCCTCAAAAAAAATCTGGTTTAATTCATAATCGTAATTTTGTCCTGTATGTACAATTATGTGGTGTACCGCATCCGAAGCGTCCAATGCTGATAATACTCTTGATAATCGAATAATCTCTGGTCGTGTACCAACGACTGTCATTACTTTTAATTTTTTCATAGTTAATTTAGCTCAAAAGCTTTGATTTAATTATACTTCTAAAAAATAGGTGTCTGGGTCTGCTGGATCATAAGGTTCATTGATCCAGAACATTGTAATCAATTCTTCCTCACCAACATTCGTGATGTTATGCGTATACCAAATCGGCATATCGACATAGGACGGTTCAGTACCGTCCAGGTAAAAGTCCATGATCTCATCGCTGTCCATTTTACGCAATTGGATCCGTGCTTTTCCCTGTATTACAGCAAAACGCTCTATTTTACGGGTGTGGAAATGATTTCCTCTTGTAATTCCAGGAACTGTTGTTGAGTAAGAAGACTGGCCACCTATACCCATGCGAATAATCTCGACAAATGTTCCTCTCGGATCTGTATGCAACTGGAACTTGCGCGGGTAAATCGCCTTATGGTCTATGAATGATCTGTAGGTATTAAATAAATTAAGTTCAAAGCGATCATTCAATTGAGGAATTTCACCTTTTTCTAAATATAAATCCCTATAATTTTCCAGAAGTGCCAATACTTCAGAAACTTTTTTTGTTGATGTCGGCTCCACAATACATAAAGGCTTATGCGTATCCTTACGAATCTGTTCGACAATAAAATCGACCAATTCCTGAACATAAATCAAACTCACCTGGCCATCTGTAGCGATTGTAGGGGTTTCTTCGTGTGTAAGTTGGTAGCAGAATGTTGCTATAAATGAGTTGTAAAAAGGTTTCCCGAAAGAACCAAACACATTTGGAACCAATAATCCCGTCAATTTGCCACCATTTCTCTCTGCCCAAGAATTCAAGGCTTCACGTCCCTCACGTTTAGAACGGCCATAAAGATTATCGCGCTCTTCTTGCGTAGATGATGAAATCAATACATGTGCATTAGAGCCTATTCTTTCCAATGACCCCACCAGTTTGTTTACTAAACCTACATTGGTTTCATAGATAACTTGCTCGCTTTCATGTCTATTCATCGCCGCTAGATGCACTATGACATCACATTGAGTTAAAAATTTGTCAAGAAGCTCTTCGTTCTCAAAAAACTCTTTTTGAAAGTCAATCAGTTGAAACTCTTCCGAATACAAACCGATTGTATTATAAAGATGACGTCCAACGAATCCGTTTTGCCCGGTTATTCCAATTCTCATAGGTAATGTTATTTTCTATTTACAAAATAATCCAATGAATAAGTATAATCATCATTTGGAGCATTTTCTATACCATAATCAGCAAATACCAATAATTCGGAGTCAGCTTCCAAAGCTTGGAAAGCTGTACCATAGCCTGCAGAAAGATGCAAGGCCCGGTTCTCAGCACTATCCAGTATTATTTTTTCCACTGGAAGATCTGCAGACGCTCTATCCCAATTGTCTATTGCAACTACATCTACCGCGAATTTTCCCGACAACACATAAAACCAACGTTGTTCCATACGATGAGCTCGCCAACCACGGACTAGATCAGGGTCTGTGTTTCTAATGATATAGAAACGCTTTACCTGAGACATGTCAAAGTCATTGACAAATCGGATTTGACCACGGTGATCCTGAGCGATTCCCCCTTGGATAAAATCTATCATAATAATCTTAATAAGGGTATTGCATTACATCTTCACCAAACACTTCTTTGCGGATCAAAGGCAATTTAGAAACCAACTTCTTCAAACCTTCCACACCCTGTTGTTCTGTATTGTGCGAGTGATAATCCTCTATTTTTGATACATCCTCTTCACCTTCAGAGAAATACTTAGCGTAATTAAGATCACGGTTATCAGCAGGTACACGGTAAAAATCACCCATATCTTCCGCTTTAAGCATTTCTTCACGTGTACAAAGAGTTTCGTAAAGCTTTTCTCCGTGTCGCGTACCGATAATTTTAATTGGCACTTCCTTACCAGTCAATTCAATTAAAGCTTTTGCCAAATCACCAATGGAACCAGCAGGAGCTTTGTTTACAAATAAATCTCCTGGATTAGCATGTTCAAATGCAAATAATACTAAATCTACGGCATCTTCAAGAGACATGAAGAAGCGCGACATATTTGGATCAGTGATTGTAATAGGCTCTCCTTTTTGGATCTGATTTAGAAATAAAGGAATGACCGAGCCTCTAGAGGCCATTACATTCCCGTAGCGTGTTAAACATACTACTGTATCCGTCAAATTACGAGCCTCAGCTACGGCTACTTTCTCCATCATTGCCTTGGAGATACCCATGGCATTAATTGGATAGGCCGCTTTATCTGTACTTAGGCAGATCACTTTTTTCACCCCATTGGAGGATGCTGCACGAATCACATTTTGGGTACCTTCCACATTGGTTTTGACTGCCTGCATCGGGAAGAACTCACAAGAAGGAACCTGTTTCAAAGCGGCAGCGTGAAAAATATAATCTACACCACGTGTAGCTGGCTCCACGGATGTGTAGTCTCGAACATCTCCTATATAATATTTGATTTTATCGTTCCTATATAAATTACGCATGTCATCTTGCTTTTTCTCATCTCGAGAAAATATGCGAATCTCTTTAAAATGGTCTGTACGTAAAAAACGATTCAGTACAGCAGTTCCAAAGGAACCTGTCCCACCAGTTATCAATAAAATTTTATTTTTTATCTCCATGAAATATAATTTTTAACTTTTAAACGAAACAAATACAATATGATCATATAAATTATTAGACATCTAAATATAAAATATAAACTAGGGAAAAAGGTTGAGCGAGGTGCGATAAGAAAATATCCAATCAATATTAGCGATAAGAACAATAACATTCGATTTGATCTATAATATTTGCTAAATAGAGCAATAAAATATGCAAATAAAACAGCACCAATAGTTATCCCAATAATCCCAAATTCATAAAGTTCTGCGATAAAGTTAGAACCTAAGGAAGCTCCTGCTAAATAATAGTTTTTATTTAAGCTATATGTCAATTGATGACCTAAAGAACTTCTCTTTTCAACGGTAGTTTCTGATTGCCCCGAAGGAAGTGCCCATGCAACTATTGGGTCTAAAACAAAAGGATAACTATGAGGCACCAAATTATCCTGATATTGAATATATAAGGACAATACATACATTGATTGAGATTGCTGATAAAGAAATGTGGTGGCAGCACCGATAAAACCCAATTGTTTGTCACTACTAGATCTCTTTGACGCTATTCCTTGCATCAAAACCATAAAAATTAAACTTCCTATCAACAATCTTATGATTTTAACTTTTCTATTATAGATATTTATATAATACCAAAAAATAATTAGTAGAGAGACTGCAAATGTAGCTCTTAACCCTGTTAATACATTTGGTAAAAATACTGCTAAGTAAATGACTGAAAAAATCCAGAAATTCCTCTTTGAGGGAACACTTGCAAGTATAATCATAAAGCCTACCTGGAAAAAAATACTCGCCAATCTTACAAAACTTGGTATATTAACGGCTCCTTCCTCGGTATAAAAGTCGGTATATGCTTTCCCAATTAACGCGGTAAATTCCAAATAACTTCTATAGCACGCAAAAGCAAGAAAAAAAAGCATTACGGTTTTTCCTACCGTAAAAAGTTTAGGATCATGTTCAATAAGAACTCTCTTCTCTTTATAAAAAGTTCTAGTGAATTGTGAATAAGAGAAACAAACTAAATAAGTAAAAACTGAATAGATGAATAATGTCTGTTGCGTAACTTTTTCTGACAAATCAATTTGAATTAGAGTTTGCGCAACTCTGTAATTCTCCCCTATAAAAGAACCAAGAAAGATTTTTTGAAAGTTAAATAAAGATAAACACAACAAGAAAAGGGTAAATATCCCCGCTAATCCATCTCGCTTTATATAATAAAATAACCATGCAAAATAAATAACAATTAACTGCATTTCTAGAAATGAAGTTAAAGGCTTATTACTATCAACCGAAATAAAAACAAAATATCCTTGAATAAAAAATATTGGCAATAATAGACCGAAACTAAGTTTTAATATATTCATTGAATTTTATTTAATTTGTCTAAAACTGCCTTTGTAGTATCAAGATCCCTATAGAAAAGAGTTTTCACACCTAGCTCTTCATATTCATACATCAGAGTTGAGCTATACCCTACAATAAAATCAACTTCAGGTAGAAAATCTATAATTTTAGCCTTACCAATAGCGTAACTATATGACTCATGAGTTGTTGAGGGATGCGGTTTTAACAGAATCTCAAATCTATTTTGATCTAAATTTTCGATTAGATAAGCCTCTTCTATTGAATATGCATTTGAGTTACCTACTATAAGAACTACAATTAAATCTGATTTATATTTTGTCAAAGAAATTAGATTAAATCCCATATAAACTATCTCGGGCACACAATCAAATTCGCTTACTATCAAATGCTCTGACTCTCTTTTACTAAATGACACGGCTTTATTAATACCTTTATATTTGTAAGGCATATCAAACACCCAAGATTCAGAGTCTTCCACATTTAAAAAAAATTGCTTTACACTATTATGTGGTTTTATTCGAAATATGTTAGTTCCATGCTGAACAAGAGTTTTTTTTCTTTGAATACAATTGTCGTACAACACAGCCCATCTATCTTTTTGATTACTAAATACAAGTTCTGTATTCTTTGAAATAGAGTCTCTTAAAACATCATGTAAGATTAACCAGTCTAAGGCATTTAATAGATAAAACAAATTTCTATACTTAAATTCTAAGCAAACATAGTAACTCAGTAATAAGACATTCATAAAGTTACGTACAACACCCTTATAGTCAATCAAAGATTCGGCCATAATATAATTAGCATTTTTAATATTCGCATCAATTCGTCCAAGAGGAGGGATTAAAAAAAAAGCGTCGGGGAAAAATTTAATACGTTCATTTGTCTTAATGATCGTTAATTGAGTCAAACAGATTAAATGTCTCATATCGTAAACTTTTCCAACGTTATTGTCTCCTATAATAAACAACTTTCTAAATATAATTCGCATCGCCCTAACCCCATTGGAAATAATTACTAACAATGGTAAGAGCAAAATAAGCACCGCATAAATTGGTTTAAATAAAAAGCCTAATCTTTTTTTTAATTGAACGAATTTCAATGGTGTCACTGTAAAACAATAATTAAGATTATTTACCGAGAAAAGGAGATTGAGATAGTTATCTAAAAACTCATTATTCCTTAAAGAGTGTAAATAAATTTCTATTTTACTATTCTTTTTCATTCATTTCATTGATTAATTCGGCATACTTTGCTACCATACAATCTTGTGTAAAATTATCCAAATAAAATTGTCTGGAGGCATTCTTAGCAACTTCTATTTTATTAGGATCTTCTATCAATAACTTAAGCTTATTAACAATGGACTCCACATTTCTTTCTATTAAATCCCCAAAGCTATTATCGATCATCTCTGGAATTGCCCCTATCGGGGTCGCCATAATATACATTCCCTGTCTCATACCTTCTAATAATGATAATGGCATTCCTTCGGAAGAGCTAGGGAGGGCCATTATATCCATGTCTTTCAATACTACGTCGACATCATTTCTAACCCCGTGCATCGTAACATTATCAGTCAGTTTAAACTTAACGATAAGCTCCTTTAACGAATCAAAATCCCTGCCTCCACCAACTAAATGTAAATGAATTCTCTGTTTAAAACTAATATCGAGCGAATTCAAGGAATGAATTAACAGATCTTGACCTTTTCTTCCATTAATTGATCCTACACATACCAAATTAAGAATCGAACGCTCTTTGACAATTTTCTCTCTTTCAACTTTATTTATGTCTGGAATACCATTATAAATAAAACTCGATTTTCGACCTAATAAATGAACATTATATTCATGCGCTGCAGAAGATAGGAAAACAACCTTATTAATATTATTATAAACATATTCTTGAATCATGTCTAATTTAGATTCATATCTAGTTGATCTAATCGCTGGATAATACCCCAAAACCTGCTCAAAAGGATTTTCGGAACAATGCAGGATTAATAAAGTTTTATGATTTTTATACCTCTTTAGAAAGAAATATGCAGTAAAAATATCTTGGAAAATTATAAATTCACTTGCTTCTTGCCCATAATTATTAACAACGTGTTCTGCTGGGTCAATCATAGACTTCTTTATTTTAATCCATGCGAAGAACGAAATTTTTGATGTAAGAATATTTGAAAATGTGCGTTTCAATACTTGCTTAACTCGATCACTTTTTCCGCTTTTATTTTGCCCAATTGCAAGGTTGGAAGTTTTCTGCAGATCTATTCGCCCATTTAATGCAAACAAATTTTTCAAACGGATTCCGTTTCTTTCAAATCCATCTTTTCCTGAAATCAATAAATCTGTTACAAAATTAACCCCATTTACAGCGTTAACGTTTCCAAAATAAAATATATCAAGATTTTTCATACGATTACTTTTTTCTTTTTAGAAGATTTAATAATAAAGGGTCCTTAAATAAAACTAATAAGCCAAAATATGCCATAATTCCCAGCCCACAGGATAAAGGCGAAAAGAACCAAAAGTTAATATCAACAAAGTATTTCAGGGCAGCTGTTACCATACTTCCCAAAATAAAACTTAATAAATAACGCACTAGGTCGTCTTTAATGAATTTCCAACAGTTTTCGAAAAGAAGAAAATAAATTAGAATCAACAAGTGTGAAATAGTAGAACAAATAATGAATGAAAATTTACCAAAAAGACTGTCAAATAACAAATTTGCTCCTATATTGATAATTATTCCAACGATGTAAATTACTATTATATTTCTTGTCTTCTTTAATGGATATAAATATTGAAATACTATTACATTAATAATCGAAGAAATAACCAAAAGTGGTGTAAATGCTTTTAATAAAATAGAAGAGTTAAGAAATTTCTCCCCTCCCAATAAAAGAACAATGAAATCCGATAAAAAAAACAACATCAAGCATGCTGGTAAACCAAATAAAAATATGAAGGAAAAAGATGAGCGAAGTAGATTTTCGAATTTGGCATCTTCACCTGATTCGAGATAATAAGAAGCTCTCGGCAACAAAGTTGTGGCAATTATTTTAAGAAAGGAAGCGCTAATGGTATATATACTGAGAGCAAATGTAAGAAATCCGAGATCTTCCCTAGATATTAATTTTCCAATCAAAGCAATATCCCCCATTCCAAAATATCGAAAGCACGCTTCTATACAAAAAACGCTTAACAACAGTTTGTAATGCCAACCTATCTTATTGAATGATATCCTTAGTTTTACAGTTTTCTTTATTGTATAAAAGTTTATTATTGCATTCGTAATTAATGCCCCAACAACAATTGTTAGATAAATCAGTAAATCGTCAGAATGTTTAACAAAAATAAACACCGCACCTAATGACAATGATTTAATCATCAAATTTCTTAAGAAAACAAATTGCTGATTCTCATTGCCAACATAAAACCACTCCATCGAAAATGCAGACGCAAATACAGACAAACTAAAAATAAGAACAATAGGTCTTTCATGCTCGGGTGTATTAAGATAGATTGGTAAAATAATAACTATAAACAGAATGAAACAATTAATTAGATTAATCGAAAAAAGTTCTGAAAGCACTTTTTCAATATAATTCTTATTATCTCTGAATTTGCCAATTTCCTTACTTCCATAGATATTAATGCCAAAACTTGAGAAAATAAGTAGATACGCAAAAATTAAATTATAATAATTATATGTTCCAACTGTGCTGACAGCAAAAACTCTCGAAATATAAGGGAATAATATAACCGGATAAACGGTGTTAAGTAATACTATTAAAATAGCAAATATTATGTTCCTGCTCATACACTTAATTACTTTTTAAACTCCCAGCGTTATATAAATCGAACATATTTCCCCGAACGGACTTTTGCATTTTAGATCTTCGGTCAATAATGCTAACTTCGGAGGTATTGGAAATTGCTTGTGCTTGTAAGAAATTACCATTTGATACACTTCCGGCTATGGAAATATTCAACTTACTTCGCAAAAGCTCTCTATTAGAATATTTATAGTTAGGTGAAGTTCTTAAGACATCAGTTGTGCTCCCCAAAATATTAATATTATAGTTATTCGCTTCAGCTTTAGTAGTTGCCGTTGCATGAAATGATGGCTCCAAATTAATAATTGAACCCGATGATTGATAAACGTTGATATTGTTAAAATATCCTAAACTATGTCGCCCTCTAATTATAGAAAAAGCCTGATTCTTTCCTTTTATATTCCCATTCTCGATTTTAAAATTACATGCTCGAGAAAACACAAAGACCCCTTCGTCGCTTCCACAATTTACAGCATCAAAATTTGTTAAAGAAACGTTATGGCTTGTTTTCGTTTCCTTAAATCCATTTACTTGGATTAATAACAAAAATATTCCACAGTTTTCTGCGTATATATTATTAAATTTCACGTTTATTGATGTATTCTCCCTTAGGTTTTGTGCAATATCAAATTGTGAAGAAAGGGCAACGCTGCAATTATAGATTTTTGTGCCTTGAACTGTAAAAGATCCTACATTCTTATTTTCTATTTGGAAAGCTTTTCCTCCGAGCTTGTTTGCGATGTTACCTTTTCTACAATTTTTTATTATCCCCCCTTCTACATAACACGTTCCTCCATTCCCAAAACTTATTCCATTTTCTCCAGTACCTCCAGCAAATATATTACTCCCATCAATAAGTGGATTTATTATTTCAATACCAGTTGCCAAAGGCCTATTAATCAAGACCGTTCCAACTTTTGTGTAATGAACTAATCTTATAAATGATCCCTTAAAGATTAAACGAGTATTTGCTCCTAAATAGAGCGTTTCTTTAACTAGGAAATCCCCTGTAGATTTAGGAATTACAACCTCTCCGCCTCCAATTCCCGCAATATAATCTAAGGCACTCTGAATCGACTTAGTATCATCGGATTTTCCATCCCCTTTTGCGCCAAAGTTCTTAATATCTATAGTCTTATTAATATCTATAGTCTTATAAAGTATATTATTTGCTTTTGATACTTGAATGACGCAGCCGAAAATAATAAAAACTGTTATCAAATGTAATAACAAATTGAATCCTTTATCCTTTATTCTCATCTTATTGTAGATTTACCTGTATATGTTATATTTCTTTTTATAAAGTAAATAGCAAGGTCTTTAAAAATATCTAAACAGCTGTCCAACCACCATCAACCATAAGATTATGTCCAGTAATAAAAGAAGCTTCTTCTGATAGAAGGAACGCTACCGCAGGGGCTATTTCTTCTGGTCTTCCAAGCCTCTTCAATGGAGATTTATTACTATAACGTTCGATAAAAGATAGATGTTGCTTATCAATTATCCCCCCAGGAGAGACACAATTTACTCTTACCCCAAAAGCACCGAAATAAGAAGCCAAATATCGTGAGAAATTTATAATTCCTCCCTTAATCGCTGTATATGCTGCAGGTGAAGTTCCTCCATATCCCTCATATATTGTAAAATCATTTCCTACTACTCCATATATGGAGCCAATGTTAACTACCGATCCCGACATCTGTGCTTTCATGACTTTTAATACTTGTTGGGATAGAAGAAAGACAGCATTTAATTGCATATCTACATTCTGCCGCCAGGATTCGAAAGGAATATCTTCAAATTTCGTTCCCCAATCTGACGTTCTCGGATAGGCATTATTTACTAGTCCATCAACTCTTCCAAAATTTTGTACGACATCTTCGACCATTTTTGAAATTGCTAATGGATCAGTTAAATCGCAAGCATAACTTCCATTCAATAGATCATCAGCATTATTAATATCAACACTAATTGCAATGGCCCCTTCTTTTTTACAAAAGTCAACTATATGACGACCTATTAAGCCAGCTCCTCCTGTAATTATAATTACTTTGTCTTTTAATCTTCCAGACATAATTTTAAAATTGTATATGCTTCAACAATATCGTTAAATGACCTCTCCTTTAATAAGATATTATTTATAAAAAATATCAATTGTGATTGGTACGTATCTGAGATCTTCCGTCCAGACTCGAAGATAATTGTAGATTCCTTATAGATCCTATTTTCCAATAAATTCACAAGATATGTATCGTTCTCACATACCACCTCTAAGGTTCTTTTCGCATCTCTTCTATAATAATTTAATTGTATATTAACATTAAAACTAGTATATTTTAAAAGATAATTTGCATAATCAAAGGATGTAATATTTAAGGATGATGAGTTGGAATAAAATTTCCGCACCTCCTTTGGCTTATTAAACAGCCAATACACATAGTCCATTTCGTGTATAAGATCAATATGTACTCCACCACCTTGATCTTTATTTGCACTGTATATCGTCCTAAAATCTACTCCGGGTCTCCAATCCGGTAGATATGAACCACAATAGACATTGACCTCATTAATTCGATTATTAGGAATAATATTATCTTTCATATATTGTATACACTCCAAAAAACGTAAATTACAAGCTATATAGGTTTTTATTCCTTTTTGCTTTACTAATTCCACCAATTCGTCAAAATTCAGAGAGTCGAAAAGAGGTTTCTCTATAAATAGAGGGATCTCTTTGTCAATTAATAGGCGAATGGCATTTGCATGCTCTGAAGTGGGATTAGAGATTATCGCAAATGAGATAGAATCAATTTCATCAAGAGAAGTTATATTAGTTATATGATGATGTACACTGGCATTTTCATTACGCCGCAAGGCATAAATTTCAACCTCAGAATCATACTGGATTAATGCTTTAATATGTTTCTGCGCAATAGACCCTAGACCAACAATCAAAACCTTCATATAAGTTCAAATGTCAATTTTTCATTTGCCAATAAATAATCCATAAATTCAAAATCAATTGGATGATCTAAATCAAAGCAAATATGATCCATCTCATAAATAAGTGATTTGTCAGTAATAACTCCTTTATAGTCAAGATCGAAAAAAGAACGCCTATAAATATAAAAAGAAGCATTCAGTTCATATACACGAGGTGCAGACTGCCTTGATAAAGTAATCAGATCCTTCTTTTTCGATGTGGAAAAATAACCATTATCATCTTGTTCTACCATATTGAAATATGGGTTCTTATTTGCCGCATTCACAGAAAAAAGAGTTTGAGAAGCCAAATTACTTTCCATTATACTAAATGCTTCTTCTACATCAGACAAAGTTCGAAGAGGTGAGCTAATATCGAGATCCAACACATAACTAAATCTACAATTATGTTTTTGTTCTGCATAAGTAACTAGATCTCGAATAGCATCGACTTTGCCAGCCGTATCAGAAGCTAGCGAATCAGGTCTTGTATAATCAGAAGTCAAACCAAGTATATTAGCCATTTGCTTAATTTCCTCATCGTCCGTAGAAAGCTCAATGACAACATCTTTATAAATCTCTTTAATCTTTTCTGCAAATCTAATGCTATAATCAATTAGAGGCCTGCCATTAAGTTTTTTAATGTTTTTTCTTGGTATACCTTTCGATCCGCCCCGCGCACATAGACTAATTAAGATCTTCATATATTATTGTTTTCTTTCAACACTAAATTAGGTGACTGCCCAAATACAATCATATTATTGGGAATATCCTCATCCTTGACATATGAATTTGCTGACAACCAAACGTTATCTCCAATTTTTGATCGCCCTAGAATCTTTGAATTAGAAAACATTCGAACATTATCACCAATTATCGGGTAGTGTCCCTTATTTCCCCCCACTGTGCAGCCTTGCATTGCAAAAAAATTATTTCCATACTTTGCTCGACCTAAAACCATACCTAGCGGATGTTCAAAAAAGAATATTGGGGGAAGGTTAACCTCCGCATAAATATCAACGGAATGTAATATTTTATTTAAGTAATAGAATTTATCCTTCAAAGAATTGCCTTCTTTAGCAAAAATATTACTGTAAAAATATAAGTAAATAAGATACTGCCCTGAATGAGATGAAGAGAATAGTGCTTCACCGTTACTGTTAAAGTATTTATTATCTATGCCTCTAAAACAAACGTTCATTTTATCTATTACCTTAGAATGATACTCTCGGATTAAGGCAGCTTCCTCATCAGTAATTATAAAAAAATTCTCCAGCCGCCTAATTAATAAACTAATTAATCCAGGCTCTTCAACGTCAGTAAAAAAGCCCTCTTTTAAATTATACTTCATAATTTTATATGTTTAATATCTTCTTGAGCCTTTTTAAAGTCATCGTGCTTACCAATATCCAGCCAATAACCATTAATTGGGTAGGTAATAAGCTTCAAATTCATTTCAATAACCCGATTTATCAAATCAGTTATATCAAAGAATTCATTCGGTGGAATCATTTTCAGCAAATCCCTTTTTATAATATAAATTCCCGCATTAGAGAAATACGTATATCTAGGTTTTTCCTTGAGGGATTTAACAATATTAGACTCATTTACCTCTAATACACCGTAGGGAATATCCACTTGATAGGACGTTGCCGCGACTGCCATATCGGATTCTGAATCTTTATAGGTTTTAAAAAAATCAGCGTAATCAATATTTGTCAATAGATCACTATTCATTACGATAATATCTTCATGTTCAAAGTGCTCGACTAACAGGATAGAACCAATGGTGCCTAAAGGTTTATCTTCGCGTACATATTTTATATTTAAGTTACGATCAGCCCCATTTCCAAAATATTCAATCAGTTGATCTCCTAAATAATTAATACTTAGATTTACATTTTTCACACCAACTTTCTTCAATCGATCTATATTATACTCAATAATAGGTTTTTCTCCAACCTTTAAAAGTGGCTTTGGAGTTGTCTCCGTTAAAGGTCGCAAACGCTTTCCCTCTCCCCCAGCCATCAAGACCGCATCGGCTGGAATAATTGTTGATTGAATCCGAAAATTAAGTATATCAACAATGATATGATCTTCATTAACAATCGGTACAACTTTAAAATGGTTCGCTTTAAAAGTCTCTAATTTATCTAAGCTATAGCTTCTTTCGAGTATATACTTTGGCGAGTTTTGAATAAAATCAATAAGTTGATGATTAAAGTCCAGCCCTCTGATAAATCCTCTTCGCAAATCGCCATCAGTTAAAGAGCCTAATAATTTGTTGTAATCGTCAACAACAAATAGAATTGCATCTGAAGCCAAGCTATCGAGTTTAATGAGTGCCTCCCGAACCGATCGAGATTGAAGAATAGTATGTCTTTCAACTATATTCATATTTAAACGACTATGTTATGAAATTTTTTTATTTTTAAATTATCCCATTCAAGCTGTGAGAGTATTTGAACAATTTTGTCCGAAGTTCCTCCTTGACCATATGGATTTTGAATATCGAGAATTGATTTTTTGAAGACACTATCTTTTACGGTTTTAAAACAGCTTATAATACCGTTTAACTCCACATTACAATTCAAGACACTACTAGCCTGTGTACGACCTCTTTGACGATCTCCAATATTGATTGTTGCCGTACCAAGAGAAGGGGCTTCGATGATTCCACTCGAACTATTGCCAACAATAGCATCACAGATTTTGACAGCTGAAAGAAATCGCAGACTCCCCAATGATGTGTATGCAGATGCAATAGCACTGTTTTCAATTACAAATTGATCAATCATTTGGTTGATAATTCGCCCATTGGTATCAGCATTTGCCTTTGTGAAAATAAAGTAGCTATCCTCTTGCTGTCTTATAGCTTGCAATAAAATTTCAAATTGCTCCTCCGAACTCATATCAGATAAAGTCTCCGGATGGAACGTAACCTGAAAATTATATTTCTTTAATTTAATTCCAAGATTTTCCTCTAATTCCTCTCGAGTTAATAGCGGAATGTCAATAATATTATCCAAACCGATAGCCCCGACGTTATGGACTTTTTCAGGATTCTCACCCATCTGAATTAATCTTCGACGATATTCTTCTGTAGAGGTAAAATGAACTGCACTTAACTTACTAATAGCATGCCTGATCGAGTCATCATATGCACCTTCCGTGATTTCACCACCGTGCAAATGAATAATAGGAATAGTAAAAATTGTAGCAGAAGCAGCTATAGCAAGCATCTCATAACGATCTCCCAACAAAACAACAGCATCCGGAGCAAAACGATTAAATAAATCAGCAAAACCCATCTGTGCTACCCCCATAGATTTAACGATACCTGTCGGAGTATCCGAGGAGAGCAACATTTCCACTTTTTCGTCAATACGGAAACCGTCTGCTTCAATCAACCGATAGGTTAGACCAAATTCGGGAGATAAATGAGCGCCTGTAACTACAACTTTTAATTCGAAACGATCACTTTCTTGTAGTTTATGCATTAATGGTTTTAATAAACCATACTCTGCCCTCGTTGCTGTTACTATACAAATCTTTTTCATCTATAGTTGAATTAGATCGTCTTCTTCAAAATCTTGTTTCGCTAATTTTCCGATAACTTTATCCCAATCCATAGGAGATATCCCGGTTCCAGGCCTCTTAACGGTAATATTGTCTTCACTAAAGATCTCACCTTTCTTTATACTATGTTTCGCAACAATGCTTTTTCTAGCAATAGCAATATTTTTAGTCTCGGACGGACTCGGTTCTTTTAACCCCGACCCCGATATCGCCCGTTCAATATTTCTAATAGAAGAAACCATAGCCTTTAACTCAAGAGGTTCTAATGAAGCAGCATGATCTGGTCCAGGCATATTTTTATCCAAGGTAAAATGCTTTTCAATAATTTGCGCACCGAGTGCTACTGCTGCTACAGGCACTTCGATACCCAAAGTATGATCGGAATATCCAATCTGGGTTTCAAAAGTATCTCCTATATGAAGCATAGCTTTTAAATTGACATCCAACATCGGTGTTGGATACTCGGTATTACAATGCAAAATTGTAATTCTATCTTTCGCGACCCCTTCATTAATAAAAACAGAAACTGCAGCGCTAATATCCTCAAGCGTGCTCATGCCTGTTGATAAAATTACCTCATCAAATAACTTTGCTGCCTTCCGTAAATAGGGTAAATTAGTTATCTCGCCAGATGGAATTTTTACTAACGTCAGGCCGATTTCTTTAAGATAATCCAAAGATTCAAGGTCAAATGCGGTGGAAAAAAATTGAATATTTTTGGACTGACAATAGGCAATTAATTCTTCATGATCCGCATGGGAGAGTTCGAGCTTCTTTAACATTTCGAACTGGGAATCTTCATTATTACCCGTATTCTGAATTTGATAATCCGCTTTTTTGGCTGATTTAGCAACAAGTTTATCCGCTTTAAAGGTTTGAAACTTTACATAATCCACACCTGCGTCGACAGCTGCATCCACAAGCTTAAATGCGTTTTCAAGGTTGCCGTTGTGATTGACTCCAGCTTCAGCTATAATTATAACTTTACTTTTCATTATCTTAATTTTTTAGCAGGATTACCAACCCAAACTTCTCCTGTTGGTACATCATTAAGCACAACGCTTCCTGCACCTATGATTACATTATTACCTATAGTTGTTCCCTGTTTGATAACAGCATTGGCTCCTATAAATGTACTTTCCCCAACTGTTACCTGTCCGGCAAGAACAGATCCTGGAGCTAAATGAACATAATCTCCAATCTGACATTCATGCTCAACGATAACCCCTGAATTCACTATACAACAATCGCCTAACTTCACTAGTGCATTTATGATAGCCTGTGGTCCTATATAATTACCACTGCCCAACTGCACAAAACTACCCATGGAACTAGCTGGATGAATAACATTCAAAAGTTTCTTCCCGTGAGAATCAATGTTAGATGCTATATTTCTCCTAATCTTGTTATCCCCAATCCCCAGGATATAACGATCCGCAATACTCCAATCAAAATTATCTTGTGACTCATCTCCCAGATATTGTAAACTAAAAGGATTCAATTGTTTTTCTGATAAATCAACGTAGTAATGAACTTGAAGTTTATTTTTTAAACAAGCATCCAATACGACATATGAATGTCCAGAATATCCAACAATCGCTACTTTATCCATTACCGTACACTGCTTGGAACATTGACAATACGCTCTTCTAAAAATTCAGCATTTTTCTGCTCATCACGCTGAAAATTAGTATACATCGGTAATCGATGCATTAAGTTCCAAATGGGGCGAGTCATAACACCAGCTTCATTTGTCAATTTGAGGAAATTTTCTCTTTCAACCTTATCCTCAAGTTCGACACACATTAACCAATAATTTGCCCTCGATTCGGGTAACTCCTCCCGAAACTTAATACCTACACCGCGGAAAAAATCAGCATAAGCAGCGGCTAAATTTCTCTTATCTTCTAGAAAACCAGACAACTCTTCTAATTGGGCGCATGCTAATGCTGCGTTTAAATTGGGCATTCTAAAATTATATCCTAGCTCGTCATGAAAGAACTCGTAAGGGTGTGGCCTCTTCGCGGTGGTTGTCAAATATTTAGCATGTTTCCCCAATTCCAAATCATTGGTTACAATAGCCCCTCCCCCGCCAGAAGTCACAGTTTTATTGCCATTGAAAGAAAACCCACTAATAAGCCCCATAGACCCTGTATGTCGGCCTTTATAAAAACTTCCTAGAGATTCTGCCGCATCTTCAACGAGAGGGATACACCATTTTTTACATACAGCAAGTAATTCATCCAAATGAACAGGGAAACCAAAAGTATGCATAGGCATACAGGCCGCAATCCTTCTACCCGTTGATTTATTATAACAGCCCTCTTCACGAATTTCCCCATATTGTTCCAAAAACGCTTCTACTGCTTTAGGAGACAGTCCCATAGTATCTAAGTCAACATCAATGAAAACAGGTATAGCTTGATTGTACATAATAGCATTAGCAGTAGCAATAAAGGTCAATGCCTGAGTAATAACTTCTTCTCCTGCTTGCACCCCAGCTAACCTGAGAGCAACCTGTAAAGAAGAAGTACCATTAACAACTGCTATTGCCTTACTTGTTTGAGTGAACTCCTGCATCATCTGCTCAAACTGATCTACATAAGCGCCTACGGAAGAAACAAATGTCGAATCTATCGTATCTAAAACGTATTTTTTTTCGTTTCCCCGAAATCTAGGTTCATGTAACGGTATAAATTTATCCGTTTGGTATTGATCTCTTACAAAAGAGATAAGTTGATTAATTTTCTCCATTTCTACATTTTTGCATCTAAATATTTCCCGGTCTCTTTATGTCCAAAGTCAGGAATCATTTGATTAAAAAGATTAACAATCTGTTCCTTTTTCCAAGCGCCAGAACTCCTCAATGCATTAATTGTATTCTCAAATAAATTGATCCTGTCAATATCTTCATCCAGCACATTTTTTATAACCCCGAGGTTTTCGAATCTTTCCATATCCAAAGTCTCTGTTGAAGTAAAAAATTCTTCAAAATCTTTCTCTCCAGTAGTATCACTCTTTGTAAACAGACAAGGCCATTTCCCTTCTTGTGGCAAGCTATCAATCAACGCCCTAGCCTCATCTTCATTTTCACACAAATATGGTTCGTAACCAATATTTTTCAAATATTGAATGGCAATTTCTGCGAAAGTAATTAAATGGAGGTTTTCACTCAACTTAGGGAAAAAGATGTCGCGATTTTCGCCAAAAATACATGACATCAGACACAACTCGCCGGACTCTTTCGGAATTACAAAATACCTTTTAATATCGTTAGGCGCTACAATAGGTTGACGCTTCTCGATACGTTTATTAAATCCATGCAGCAATGAGCCGTCCGAAAACGCGACATTCGCAAAACGAGCCGTCGAAATATTAATTTCTTTACTCCTACGCATCAAAAACATCTCCATGATTCTTTTAGAAGCGCCCATCATATTTACTGGATTAGCGGCTTTATCGGTAGAAACACAAAAATATTTTTTTACTCCCCGTTGAATAGACTGTTGAATTGTTTTATCCGTATTGAAAACATTGACATCAATCATCCGCATTAACGTATATGGATCTTTTTCACTGCGAACATGTTTTAGTGCGGATAAATTTAGAACATAATCATAATCTCCATCAGCATTCCAAAAAGCGTCATATTCCAACGAACCAATATCCAAAGCAAAAGTTTGGAAATCGCCATCTATATATCCATAGCTACTACGAATATCCCGAACCAGCTCCACCATATTATTTTCACTGATATCGACGACATGCAACTTCTTTGGATTTCTCTTAAAAATCTCTTTTGTAGTTGCAGAACCTATTGAGCCTGCCCCACCAATTACTAAAAATTTTGATGAACTAACAATTGCCGTTAGCTCCGTTTCATGCTTTTCAATATCATTATTGAAAAGTTCTTGATTTCTTCCAATTAATTTTAAAATATCCATACGTTAATCTACGATCAATAATTGCTAATACCAGAAATCTTTGTTTCTAAAATACAGAAATATTATTATTCATGCCCTTCATTTCATATCCTGCTCCCTAAACCGGCATTAACTTCTACTTTTCTGAACTCCCCTTGTTATATTCTCAAACAAAATAATGCGGTGTTTAACCAAATCTGCAAAACTAATAACAATTTCCTTTTTTAGTTTCTCTCCAACTTTGTCCGCTAACTGCAATAAATATGCCTGATTTAAATTTTCACCTAAAATTAACAATTCTATTCTTCCAGAATCTAAGCCTTCTGCATAATCACCAATCAAGCTAACTTCCTGAATATCTCCTGCCTTTTGTAGTATATTATCTACAATTTCATCAATCCCTAAATAAGTATGAATTAATTTCTGAAGTGGCTTGAATAGCGAATGTTTGATATTGGCTCGGTATAGGATTTTGTTTTTGTCTGTTCTCTTTTCTAAATAACCGGCCTCCGAAAGCTGATTCAACTCTTTACGAATAGCATTCGTAGACTCCTGAAACTCGTCAGCCAATCCGCGTAAATGACCTTGATTACCCGCAGACACAAAAAATTTGATCAATAATTTGAGCCGGGTTTTGGAAGTAATCAATGATTCTAACATTGGTTTAGTTTCTAATGAGTAACAAAAGTACTCAATACAAATAATTAATGCAAATTAAGAAATTGTTATTTAACATTGAAGATGCCTTAACTTGAGAAATATAGGCCTTAAACTCGGTTATACACAAACTTATATAGCCATTTGAACTTAATAAATCCACGTGGAACATCTGCTATTTAACTTAAAAAGTGGGCATTCTTTAACAAAGTGCCCACATATAATACGTAAAAACAAAGAGTTCAATTTCATTAAATGCTCACCCCTTGATATAAATCTGTAATGGGCAATATTGCTGTAAAAGGTTCGGATCGACTCTGTTCAAAATTCATAACCCCCGAAATACTCACTCGTCCTCCCTTTAGATCTTCAACCCGCGCTCCCCGCTTGACAACTTTAAATCGGACCGAAACATCTGAATTGGGTGTATCTTTTTGTTCAAATGGAATAACTAGAATCTGCTCAAGATTAACGCCTAAAGCTGTATTCAACGGTTTTACTTTACGGATGACAATATTTTTTAATTTATCATTATTCCGTTCCGCCTTAAATACAAATACGCCACTTCGAACATTGCGGTCTCCACTGTATTGGCCCGGCCGATCCTGAAACATATAATTAACAGTCATCCCTACACTTCGATTGAATCGTTGGTTCAGTTGCCTTCTCCGCATCAAAAAATAAGTGGTGATCAAGACTAAGATAGATATCGTGATAGCAGGTGTCATAAGAATATGTTAAATAATTTTAAAATGGCTTTTCAATAGTCGGTATATGAATCCGATTACATTCAAATATAGTTCAACAGCTTCTTTTATTATTAAAAATTACTAGGGACAAACACGGGACATTTCGCAAAAGACTAATAATCAACATTATAGGTTGTGTTATTTTATTATTAACAAATAGTCTTACTGAAAAATAAATTAACAAAAAGATGAATTTAGATTAAGAACAGATGAACAAGGAGCGCAAAATAGACACGCTCCTGCATAATTTTTTTAGTCAATCAATTTGGATTGATGACGTTCAAGGGTATTATATATTTTTTTGACATCTTGCGATTTTTCTTTCTGCAAGACCAGAATGGCATCTTTAGTATGTACGAGAATGCTATCACGTAGACCGACAAACGCCGTATAGATGTCTGTACCTATCACCATATTCCCATTTTCATCAACAGGATGTCCTGTTTGTTTTAAATAGTCATACATCGATTCAAAGGATCCTAAATCCGACCATTGGAAACTTGTCGCCACGACACGAATTTTTTTGGAACGCTCCATCACCGCATAATCAATAGAAATTGAAGGGATCTCTTTAGACAAAGTTAAATCCAACTCTCGATCATGCCGATGCTGCCATGCATTGAAGGCTGTCGCATATACCTTCGGCTCGAACGTCTGCAATTCAGTCAAAAATGTATCCGCCCGAAAACAGAACATTCCAGAGTTCCAAAGAAAATTACCGCGTTCAATAAAATCTTCAGCCGTATCCTGGTTAGGTTTCTCACGAAATGACAATACCTTATCATCCTTATATTCAATATAACCGTATCCAGTCTCCGGACGTGTTGGTTGTATACCAAATGTAACAATATATCCCTTATTTGCTTTTTCTATCCCGGCCTTAATCGCTTCTGCATAGGCCTGTTCGCCAACGATAACATGATCAGAAGGAGTCACAATCAATATATCATCGGGCTGAGCCGCAAAAGCCGCAAATGCGATCGCAGCAGCCGTATTACGGGGTGTCGCTTCGACAATATCAATATATTCAATGGTATTGTTCTCCATTACCTCACGACTCAAACTATGATTATCGCGATTCCCGACAACAATAACCTGCGCGCACAAAGATTGATTGCGCTTGACCGTCATCTCAAAAAGGGATCCCTCTTTGAATAAGGAAAGATACTGTTTAGGATAGCTCTTGCGCGAAAGCGGCCATAATCGGCTCCCCACTCCTCCAGTCAATACAACATGTATAATATTACTCATAATGTAACTACTTTTTCTCTGCCTCTTTATCAGCAACAACCTTGCGTAATCCCGCACTTGAAAAACGATGTGTACGTTTGTTATAATAGATCTCGATATTCTCTTCAACACAATAGGAACGACCAGAAAAATCAGTATCCCGGTATTCCTCACCGATAATACGAATATGAATAGGCAAAGCTTTGATCATGTCAATGAGATCTTGCTCAGTTTCGTATGGGATTATTTCATCTACATAGCGGCACCCCTCCAATTGGATATAACGTTCCACAATAGTCTGAGTGGGTTTCGCTTTTTCGGGAAAAACCTCTGAAGGGTCGGTATTAAGCCCTACAATCAAATAATCGCAGTGTCTCTTTGCTTCCTCCAACATCATGATATGTCCCGCATGCAATAAATCAAATACGCCAAAAGTAATTCCAATTTTCATTTTATAAGTTCTCTTGAAAGGACTGATGGGAGCGCTTAAGCTCCATTCCATCATTTTTAATTAATTAGATTCTAATTCTGTTTCTCCCCTGAATTTGCCTCGGCAACAATTCGACGCAATCCCGAACTGGAGAAACGGTGATCGCGACTATTAAAATAAAGCTCAATTCCTTTCTCTTCGCAATAAGCTCTTCCGGTAAAATTCTTTTCTCTATATTCATCACCGACAATCCGTACATTAATATTGAACGAGCGTAGAATATCCTCCAAATCTTGCTCTGTTGCGTAAGGTACTATTTGATCTACATATTTACAGCCTTTTAGCTGAATGTAACGCTCAACGACAGTCTGTGCGGGTTTGTTTTTTTCAGGACGATCCAAAGTCGGATCAGTCTGTAATCCACAGATTAAATAATCGCATTGCCGTTTTGCGTCTTCTAGCATCTTGATATGGCCAGCATGCAACAGATCAAATGCACTAAAGGTTATACCTATACACATGTCTTTAGCAGGTATATTTATCATAATCAAACTTTTATTAAATAATATGGTACTATGTTATTTATCAAAGATAAACTTTATAAACAGAACAAAGGAACGAATTAATTCGTTCTCGGATAAATAAGAGTAAATATCATGCCAAAGAGGGGATATTTTCATGTCGAAGGTACAATTGCGCGCACGCCCTAGCATCAGATAGCGCTTCATGATGATTCAGTTCAATGCCAAGCACATCACAGCAGGCATTTAATCGCGCAGGTTTGAAACCTTTCCCCTGATATATCTTGAAAGTACACTCCCATTTATCCGTCAGTCCCAAATGATCGTAGGGCAAATTGTAATAGCCCATCGTCTTACGAAGAACACCGCGGTCAAATAATTCATTATGGGCTACCATAACCCGATTATTAATAAGGGGATAAATGCGAGGAAATAATTCTTTAAATGTAGGTGCATCTGCAGTATCCCTGGGCCGAATACCATGCACACGTGTCGTTTGCCACATATATTGATTTTGGGGCGGCTGAATCAGCGAATAAAACTCTTCAACAATAATGCCCTTCTCTACGACAACTAGGCCCACAGCGCAGGCGGAATTTTGGTTGGCTGTGGCCGTCTCGAAATCTATTGCAGTAAAACTTAATTCTGATTGCATCATACCCCCTCTTAAAATTGGGATAAAAATAAGATTTTTTTCTTCGTGCTCAAATAACCAAATTTATGTCGATAAGATATCAATGTATAATGTGTTAAAATAATTTGATCTATTGGCTAGCGGAGGTATAATTTATCTTTCTCTTCTTTTGTAGGATAATTAATCAATACAGCTTTATACACGCCCTTGAAAACAAATAGACTTCCAGCAGCAACACCGATAATTTTGTGCCGATCGATAATATCCCGAATATCTTCCAATGAACCCGCTCCTCCTAAAACTGTCATTGGCAGCGTAGTTTTCTCACGAGCCTTATCAATCAGCGTTTTATCATAGCCTTTCATCATTCCATCTTGGTCAATTGAGTTAATAATAATTTCCCCCGCCCCCGATCGCTGCGCCTGTTCAATAAATTGGAAAGGGTTGATCCCTGTAGACTTCTTGCCATTATGAGTATAAACTTCATAACCACCAAAAAGCTTCTTCTTAACATCTAAAACAACAATAACAGATTGCGCTCCAACCCGATCTGCGATTTCTGTTATTAATCTCGGATTCTGTAATGCTGCAGAAGACAAGGCTATTTTCTCAATTCCGAGCCCAAATATTCGTTGTGCTTGATCAACGGTTTTCACTCCCCCACCATAACACAACGGCATGCGCGATTGGTTGGCGATACGCTCTATCAAACTGTAATTTGGTTCTAAACCTTTTACTGTTGCATCGATATCGAAAATTGCCAGCTCATCTACAGCTTTTTCATTGAAGATCTTTACAGCGTTAATGGGATCACCAACATATTTTGGATTTTTAAAATTAACAGTCTTTACTAATCCTTTATCCTGTATAAGCAGGCTGGGGATGATTCTCGGTCTTAACATTTTCTTCTACTTTTAACTTTGCAAAATTTCCCAATAGAACTTCACCATAGTGATGGCTTTTTTCGGGATGAAATTGAATTCCAAATCGATTTTTATATTGAGCGGCTGAAGTAAATTCTCCTCCGTAGTTTGTAACAGCCAATATATCCCGCGAACGGTTACACTTAAAGTAGTAGCTGTGCAAAAAATAGAAAATAGCATCTTTTTCAAGCCCGTTAAACAATGCGAAATCTTTTATTGGTTTTACATCGTTCCAGCCCATATGTGGCAACTGCGTTACATAGTCTATCTTTTTTCTATCAAATATCTTCACTTGAGCATCTATCCAGCCCAATCCTTCCATCTCACCCTCGTCGCTACTCTTCGCCATCATTTGCATTCCGACACATATACCAACCACCGGAATATCCTTTCCAAGCACCAAGTCATCCAGAGTCTCACGCATACCGGATTGCTTCAACTGTGTCATGGCGTGATCAAAATGCCCGACACCAGGTAAGATTAACTTCTCTGCTCCAATCAAGTCCTTCCTTGTCTTCGCAATTTTAACAGGTACATCAAGACGTTTGTAAACATTAACAAAGGCATTGATATTTCCGACACCGTAATCTACTAATGTTATCATCTAAATAAACGCTTTTCAATTTTCAACTTTTGCATCATCTTTGCTCCAAACTTGATGATCTCTATCTTACTTTTATAATTTTTATAGGTCTTATTTTTACCCTCAAAAATCACCTGCAATTCCTCCGGAGTTAAGTCCAATTTGTTCGCAATATATTCAAATTCTCTTTTCAAAAATTCGTCAGACAACTCGGGGTGGGATATCCTTTCCAAAGCCTCCTCACGCGTCATCTGTCCCGTTAATATAAGCGAAGAAAAATGTGCGCGCCGTTTCTCATACCCAAATTTGCGTGGCAGCCAATAGTCTTCGTAAAAACGAGTAAAACGAGATTCATGATGCTTGTGCTGAAAAGATTCCCAACCATACCTTTCGAACAGCAAATTTTCCGCATCTTTTTTGAAAAATGGAATGAGGTTAAGCGGCTTGAAAACCTCCATCCCATAAATATAGCGATAGAAAATTTTATATTTTAAAATATCTACCAATGGAAATGTTTTTAATTTACGTGTACCAAATTGCCTGTGAATATCTTTGACTAGACGCACATCTATGCCAGGAAATCCGCCCCACTCTTCAGGCTCCCGACAGCATTCTGTTGAAAAATTACCCCCAGTAAGTACGTAATTTATCTTATGTTTTTTAGCAAATTTATACAATGCAGAAAAGAATGCATAATCTTGGGGTAAGTCCTGGTCCGCAATTTGGGATTTCAAAAAAGCGACCTGCAGATCCTTCATCTCTTCCCAATTAATCACTTCAGTATAAAGATCCAAGTTTAAGCCATTAATAAGCTTTTCGATATTCCCCACTGCTTTGTCCGTATTCCAGCCTGCGTCCACATGAAAGATCAGAGGTCTTAATCCCATAATTTCTTTTGCTACATAGGCTAGGTAAGAACTGTCCAAGCCTCCGCTCAGACCAATAATGCAATCAAAGTCTTTATTTTTACTGGTCTTTTTTATACGATCAGCAGTTTTCATCAACTCTTCATATCCACGCTCATTCGTATGCCAATTAGGCAAAATATTTTCAATATAGTTCGTATAATAATCACTCTCACCCCGTTCATTGAAAATGATATTTGGATCCGAAGTATCCATTATTGTTTTGGTACAGATTTGATATGGCCTTTCTCTTTTCATCTACTACACTTATTTAATATATCATAATATAGCTCCACATAATCTTGAAAGCGGTCTTCTTTCTTAAAGTTGTTTAGAGCGCGTTCCCTACAATTATTTGAATAGTAAGCTTTTCCTTTATCTTCAATCTCAGAAATCGCTTCAATTAATGAGGTTGAATCTTTCTGAATGACAACGATTCCGGTACCAGCGTCAACAGCCTCTGAACTTCCCCCTGAGTCAAAGGTAACTACGGGTGTTCCACAAGCAAGTGCCTCCAGATTCGTTGTTGGAAAGGTATCCTCCAACGTTGGATTCACAAAAACATCCGCAGAAGAATAGAAATCCACGAGCTCATCGATATTATTTGTCTTTTGTAAAGCGATAATATTTGGTGGAAGCTCAGCAATTTGTCGTTTAGAAAGCCCCATCAAGACGATCTGGAAACGGTCGGTCAAACTACTTGCCATTTCAATAAAAAATCTCAATCCTTTTCTAGTGTCCCAAGGGTTGGCTACGCCCAAAATTACAAATTTATTTTCAATATTAAACTGCGTCTTAATATTATTACCAGAAGCTCTGAACTTATCGACATCAATTCCATTTTGGATCGTTTTTATCCGATGAGAACCAAGAAATGATTTTCGGACTTCTCCTTCCAACCATTTTGATACGGGTACAATTGTTAAATTGTCTACGGAATTAAATAATCTTCTCTTATCCAGAAAGTTTTTACGAGAATTATCTTTAAACAATGCTTTGGGATATTCTCCCAATTGGGGGCAATCATCACACTCTGTCTGCCATTTGAAACATCCTACCAAATCGTAATAGGCACAATGTCCTGTAAATGACCAACAATCATGGAAAGTCCAAACAATCGGTTTCCCAAACCTCGTAAGAAAATTAAAGAGCAATTCGATGTTTATATAATAACCATGCAAATGCTGCATATGAATAACATCTGGATTAATCCGCTCAATTTCCTTAATTAACTTTTTGGTGGCTCTTCGAGAAAAGAATCCATGCCTATCAGTAAGCCGTGTCCCAAAGGCATGTAAATAAAAATCTATCTTATCACCAATTTTATAAGACGACGATGTGGAAGTTGTCCCTTCTCTACCATAGGCAATTATACTTTCCCATCCCTCGGCAAGCACGGCCTCTCCAATTTGCTCAGCAATCCGACCAACAGAACCTATATTTAACTCACTACTTATTTGAAATACGGTCATACTTTCATTTTACAAAATATTCTCACACAACTTTAGATAATCAATGGAACCATTAGTCTCATAAAAACATACAGATTTCTTGAGGAAAATTATTTTATCAATCACATAATCCATATGTGGAAAATGAGTAAAATTGACCTTTAAATCATTGATTCCAAAAATCAAACACATATCATCTCATCATTTATAGTTTCAACCGATTCAACATAATTACTCAAATTAAATATCAGGAACATTAAGTAATAAATTATTACATCCATAAAGTCAATAAAAAAAACCTGATCGGTAGAAGCCCGGATTAAAAGAATTGCAAACAATCCTTTATAAAAAATATTTCCTTTCACGAAAAAACATTTCAATATAATCGCAAAGAAAACCAGGCTAAAAATGCCCCAAAAATAGTGGGCTGAAAAGAATGAATTATGTAAATTAAAATCAAACCTTTCGAACACAGGATCATTCAATGATACACCAAAAACGAGTGCCATCGGATCACCTGTCATTTTACTCAAATACAGTTGATTAATATCCTCCCTTCCTGTCATATCTACACCCAGTTCAATAAATCGTCCAAATGACGATTCATATAACTGCATAAGCAAATGATAATTTGTATAAACAAAAACACCTGCTACAGCAGTAATAATTAGTATCCGCTTTACCTTAGAAAACGTCGAAATAAAACTAAATTGATAAAAGAAAATGAATAGCAAAAGTAACAGAGAAACAATAATTCCTGAGCGTCCAACCAATAAAAGAGCTAGGACAGAGCAATTCAATGCGGGTAAAATACTAACCTTTTTATTCCATCGAAAATCTTCTATATAGTAATAAATGGTATATAACAGTGCATAAAAGCTCACCATATTTCTACTTCGCTGATATAGAATGTAATCTGGATCTATACCCTGAAAAATATTAAAATAAATAAAAGAGCAGTAAATAATCAAAATAAACGCATATATCTCAGGACCGATTCTACGTTCTAAGTAGAACTGTAAAATTATTCCAAAAAACAGTTGATAGACGATCAAACTACTATTGACGTAAAAACCTTTAAAAATAAAACAAATACCACCAAAAAAAGATAAGACTGCAAAAACGCTTGTATAAAAGACATTTCTTGACACTGATCTAAACTCAACACAAAAAACCCCCACTAAATAAACCAGCATAACTTGCATAGGAATCAAGCTGGACAGGGAAAAGCCTAGAAACAGCAAGTGGTATAGTAGCACGTAGACACTGTACCTATTTAAAGCCGGAAGTTTAAATTGCATCTATAATCGTATTGTTTATATCAGTCAGATAAAGTAATGCACTTGATCCGTCATGGTATACAAAAAGCTCTTTTGCAAACTTATGAAACGTTAACAAAATCATTTCCACCATAACATTATTAGATAAAACGAGATCAAACTCAAATTCGCTACTGTATTGTTTAATTCTAGGATGTGGTTTTAATATCAGTAAAGTATCGCCAGTAGCCGATTTTTTTCTATCTTGAAAAAGATCTTCGATTTTTTTGTTATAATCCCAATTTGTGAGATAAAGGTAAACCGATTTCCCCTCAACCATTTCTCGATATTCCCTTCTTTCTTCGACAGTAAGCATTTCATCACAAATCTCATTCAAATTGTCGATAAATGGCTTGCGAAAACTAAATCGTTGATTTTTAAAATCCGCAACAAGTTGTTCATGTTTGGGGAGATCATATAAATAAATGCCCTTCACAAATTTACTATCACCAAAATGCTCTTTATTTCCTAAAAATTTTAAAAATTGATACAAAATCTTATTTTTACATCTCGCGCTCAACAAGTCATTTCTGTAGCTACCATACCCCTCTTCATATACAAAGATCTCCCGTGTTTTTATCTTAGATAACATCCAGTTAGTCTGAAGACCATAATCCGAATCAATAAACAGTTTATCGTGCGCATTGATCTCCTTACTTAAAAACGAAAATAATTGACGATAAGAATCAAAACAAAATTTTCCATCCCAATATATGCTGTTTTTAATCTTTGCATAAAACTCAGCAGCGCCATGAAAATCACCCAAAAATACAAGCGTTTTTGCTCCTTCCACGTCAATGTTATGAGCATTACAATACTGTAATGGGGTGCTTACTAAAAAATAGTTCATTTTTATATTTTAAGAAAGTCAGGATCTTTGATAATACGCATTATTAATGTAATAATGTTATTAATCGAACGCCAATTCAAACTAAGAAAAACTACACTTGAAGCAGCAATGCAATAGGGTATATAATATTCATTAACAAAAAGAACTGGGCATACCACGAGCAATGGAATATACAAACGATAACTACATCCGAAATTAATGATCTTTAGAAGGGATGCCGATTTTCCCAATAACAAAAGGTAAACTTTATTTGCCAGAATAATATTAAATATAAAATAGGAGAAGGCTGTACCCAAAATTGCGTATGCTAATTCAATCTTAAATATTGAGATCAAAACAAGCGATAAGGCAAAGCACATAATCAATAGGACAAAGGAAACGATCGCAAGATAGCGTTCACCCCTTTTCGCGATAATTAAACTTTGAAAACCGAAACTGTTCGCCAATAATACAACTGATATCACAGCCGTTAAAAACGATTTATAGGTACCTTCATAACCTGGCATAAATCTAATCAGGATTGGATAACAGATCAATGAGCAATAAAATCCCAAATGAGAGAATGTCAAAAAAGCTTCTCTAACCCGTACAAGTAATTTCATGGATTCCGCTTGCGACAAAACATTAAATCTATTCAACAATTTTGGCCAAATTAGAAATGAGAGGGAATCCGTGATCAAGACAATAATATTTGCTATTGAAAATGTAAAAGTAAAGAAACCAAACTCCTCTATAGTATAGTATTTACTAACAAGCGAACGCACCGAAATAAAAATAAAATAGAAACTCGCATTGTAGAAAAATAAGGGTAGTGCCAAGCCCAAAACCCGCTTCAAAAGTCTGATATCTAAATTAAACTTCACTGCAAATGGCATCCTGAAAATCAAAATAAGCAATGCAATAATGTTAGATAAAGCATAAAACCATAAAATGGATTGAAGGAGATGTTCTCCATTAAAAATAAGCAATGATGCCAAAGTCCCTAATGGCAAAAAGGACTGCACCAATGAAATAGGTATTAATTGGTTATAAACCCTTAAAACATTGGAAAATAGCGCTATAAAATAACCTGATGAAAAAATAACAAGTGTAAATAGAAAAAACCGTTCAAGCTCATATTTCTCCCCAATATGCGCCACAAATACAAAAAAAAGATAGCAGCTAAGAGCAACAATGTTTAAAATAGCAATTAAGAAAACAGAATTTCCAACAATATAAGATATAAATTGTGTTCTGTTTTTGTTAAAGGAACAGAACACATTCACAGCATTTGCAATCCCCAAATTAAAATAATCAAAGTACTGAAGCACTAATGATATAAATGCCCATATCCCAAAATAATGCGGCCCCAATTTTACAGCCAGCAAAAAAGCATTCAGGAATTGTATTCCGAATACAAAGTATTTAGAAAACAAAAACACTAAGGAAGAATTGACCTTTTTAACAGCCGTCATATTTACTGCCTATTTAATTTGACTTTACTACGTATCAATTCTTTAATCAAATCTTCGCCGATGATATACTCTACGAATTCTCGAAATACACCTTCGCCACCTTTCTTTTCGCAGATATAGGAGCAAATTTCCTTAATATAACTTGGTGCGCTGGACGGGCACGCGGAGAATCCCACATTTTCCAAAACTTCGATATCATTTAAATCATCTCCAATATAGGCCACATCCTCTAAAGCAATATTTAATTCCGAACAAACTTCTTTCAGTAGCGTTAATTTATCTTTAACACCAAGATAATACTGTTCAATATTTAGCTTTATCGCCCTACGCCTGACAATCTCAGTTTGCTCACCCGTAATAATCACTACCGGAATATCTAAAGCTTTGGCAAAGAGAACTCCCGCACTATCAAGGGTATTAAATTTTTTTAATTCATTGAAATCAATATCATAATACATACCACCATCGGTCCATACTCCATCAATATCTGTTGCTATTAGCTTTGGTAATTTCATTATGATACAACTATTTAAAAATTGATAAAGGCGCTATAGATAATTTCATCTTTTGCGATATCCTTGTTAACAGTTTTACCGATGATAGTGTCCTTTTCTGACCACTTCAGCCCATCACCAGGAGAGAGCAAATGAAGGTCATCTGCTGTAATAATATCACCCGCTTTAAGGTCCTTTAATGTCGCTATCGAACGCTCTAATTTAACTTTTGCAGCCTTTACATCATCCTCAATAAAGATATCTTCTACGCCTAAAGATCCTTCAAACAATCTGATATCACGGACCATCCTGTTCACACCATCTGGTCCTAAGGATCCAGCCTGATCAGTCCCTTTCATTCTTCTATCTATTGTGATATGTTTTTCTATAATTTCAGCCCCCATTGCAACAGCTGCGAGCGGAGTAGCGATGCCAATCGTATGATCTGAATATCCAATCTTATAGTCAGGATAATTTTTCTGCAAATAAGGAATTGTGTTTAAGTTTGTATTTTTAGGATGCGTTGGATATTGTGATACACAATGTAAAATACTCAAATTATTATGATATTTAGTAATTACATCAATAGCATCATCTAATTCCTTTTTACCCGCCATACCCGTGGAGACAATAATCGGAATTTGGGTTTCTGCCAATGCCTGCAATAAAGGGAGATTAGTCAAATCCCGGCTCGCAACTTTCAGATAATCTGGTGTAAAAAGCTTTAACAGAGAAAGACATCCAATTGCACACAACGTTTCAACAAAATCAACACCTTTTTCTTTGGCATATTTATAGACCTCAAAGTGTTGCTCATCATTCAACTCCAATACTTCGCGATGTGCACCATAAGTATCCGCAAATGCATGTGGTGAATTGTAAGCAGCATCCATTTGCGATTTTGACAGTTCTTGTTTCAAATCTCTTTTCGTCAATTTTACAGCATTCATTGGCTGCAACTTTAAACCAAAGAGATCTTCTTCAATTGGCCGGCAAGCTAAATCTATGATCAGTTTCGCTAAATCAACGGAACCATTATGATTTTGTCCTATTTCGCCGATAATATATACATTTTTACTTTCCATATATTTTATTTTTTATTGCTCATAATAATTGTTTCCATTTTTTCCAATAATTTCTCATCACAACTTATCTGTTCAGCAAGTTTTTCAAAAGGTTCATTCAGAAAACTTCCATATTTTTTCCCAATTGACAGAAGATTGTCATAGTCCTCCGCAGTATCAATCGTTAGTCGAATACGTTCAAAATCTTGTTTAAACATTGTCAGTTCGACTAACTTGACCTTATAAGTTTTAGTATCTGTATAAATGCCGTAAGTCACATGCTCCTTAATTTTGAGATCGTCAATTGATTTATCTAATAATTTAAGCGCCTCCAAACCGACAATCTCACCAAAGATTCCAAAATGAGTGAGGACAGTAGGTACATTTTTATAGGAAAATGAAAAATAATCACAATTTTCTGCCCTATACTGCTCAAGGAGGCTCTTCAGCTTTTGAAGATCAATCAATGGACTATCGGAGCATATTCTTATTACAGTATCAAAGTTATAATAGGATGCTGCGCCAATATAACGCTCAAGAACATTATTTTCATCTCCCCGATAATAGGCTATTTGATGTTTCGATAAATAGTCGCACAATTCATCGTCATTTCCATTCGTAGTCGTTGCAACGACGATCGGTAAATCCAATTCTCGCAATCTCTCAATTAAGAAAAGAAGTATTGTCTTACCTTCAAATGGTTTTAATATCTTTTTAGGAAGTCTTGTCGAGCCTAATCTCGCCTGTATTATAATACCAATCATAAACCTATTTAACTCAATCTTTCATGGACATACGAATTGTATTCATGACAGTTAATACAATAACAGTCATGAAACAAAGAAGAAAAGCCCCAATAACCGCTCCTTTTATTACTCCTATTTTATTCTCTTTAACAGGGTAAATGGGGCTATCGATAATCTGAATTAACGGTGCCTCCTTCATTAACGCAAGTTTTGATAGTTCCAAATTTTGTAAAAGCTGAGCTAAAATAGTTTTATTTGTTTCCGCAGAAAATTGTGAACGTTGTGAAGGAACGAGCCTAAGAACTTGTTTAGTGGGATTTAAATTTGGTGTATTGTCAATCGCAACAGCAGCGGAAGAGATTGCACCATTCATTGCCGCTCTTACAGAATCTGTTTTATGTTGTAAAATGGAAATATTATCCAACGACTTTTTTGTCTTTGTTTTAATATAGAATTCGTTTACTTCAGCCACAAGTGCTTCATTAAACTCCTTTGCAAAAACTTCATTTGTTCCGGAAACATCAATTTTTATAATGGACAATTTTTTATCAGGTTTTCCAACAGCCAATTTTTTAGCATTAATATCGTCTACAACTTTACTAATAACACTGTCCCTACGTCTTTGCATAGTCGCATTATTTTGGTGCTTCAGCGCAAAATCAACAGTTAACAATTCTGGGCGCTTCTTCTTCCATTCATCCTTTAATTGTTCCATTTGAAAGTAATGGTCCAATAACACTTTGGATGAATCACTTTGAGATGGCTTTAGAAGCGCAGCCTCAATCATTGTCCTCGATTTATACAGTTCGATTAAATTATCCCCTTGAAAAATTCCACCATTTCCTCCGCCAAGATCCACCCCCATCATGGAAGCGATTCCCGCATATTGGCCTAATCCATTACCAGGTTCGGCTCCTTCCAATACAAAACTCGTTGTGGCGGTATAAATAGGCTTTTTCATTTTAGCATAGAATATACCTACCACTGAGCCCAAAACAACAGCAAGGATCAAAATATACCATTTTGAGATTAGGTAATAAATCCAATTCTTTAGATTAAGAACGAACTCTTTTAATGTAATATCGTGTTTATTTTTAGTCCCGCTCATACCTATTTAAACAAACTAATAATAATCGCCAATGTTGAAGCAATACCTGTTCCTATACCGATCCATGCTTGCGAACTCAATTTCTCTCTTGGCGCGCGTTTAGGAACAACAATCTCAGCTCCCGGCTTCACTTCTGGATACCCGCCGTCTTTACCCTTAACTGCACCATTTGCATATTGAACAAATACACGTTTTTTCAAGGCATTGTCGGTAAATCCTCCAGCCTGATTGACATAATATTTCAAGTTCTTACCTTTAACATAGACGACATTGTTTGGATTTAAGACCTCACCCACAACTTTTACGGTCTCCAGTTCTTTTGGCACGGTGATAATATCACCGTCTAAAACGAGAAGGTCTCCTTTTTCATAAGGCTTTTCTAAAATCTTATTCAACTCAATTCCCACAAGGTTACTTGGCTCGATATCTGAAGCAGACATCCCCTGTTGTGATACTTTCGCCAAAGCGGCATTTTTTGCTTTAGAGCCATCGTTACTCTTTTCGGCATCTTTATAAGCATCTTTCTCTAGGCTAGTATCTTTTTTATTACCTTCTTCATCTAAGTCATCCTTTTCCAATTCTTTTTTCAAACGCTCCTTTTCTTTCTTCTCTTGTTCTTTCAATTTAGACATACCTGTGCGTTTCAGGGAAGCGCCCTCCGTATAAGCATATGGTGTAAGTCCGCCTGCACGTTTAATAATATCTGAAATACGTTCGTCTTCACGTGCAATAGTATAAAAGCCCGGATAAAGCACTTCGCCTTCGATTTTGACCTGACGCTGTGTACGAAACCCAGCGTCGCCCAAAATGGAGATGACATCGTAAGGTTGCAGCGTCATATTAGGATCTGTGAGCACACCATCTTTAATATCCACCAAAATAGTTTTCGAAGAGCGATGGTCAGTCACATCGAGGTTTTGTATGCGACGAGCAATTTCTACGCGCGCATTTTTAGCCGCTTCGGTAAATCCACCGGCTTTTTGGATGATATCGCCCAATGTGGCGTTACTCGCAAAAGGGAAATCACCCGGAAAACGCACCTCTCCTTGAACAGTAAATTTATATTCGTCCCTTAAATCAAAAATGGACGAGATTTCGATCTTATCTTCTCTTTTCAATGGAATATCTGCAGCAGTTCCAGCTAAGATGTCACGTACATTGAAATTGATCAGCTCGGAAGTATTATCGGCTTTCAAGCGATTGATCATGCCTCGTTCTAAAAACGCATCCTCACGTACGCCATCAGCCATTTCCAAAACCTGTTTTAACGTCATCCCTGGTTCCAAACCAAAAATACCCGGACGAAACACCGCGCCTAAAACACTGACACGGTTGGCGAAACGTTCCAATATAGGCTCTACAATATACTGGTCACCTCCCTTGGGTGTATAGTTTGCAAACTGATCCGCGTAGATATCTTGTACGCTACGCTCCCGCCCTGTTGTTTGAAGGACTTTAACTTTCGCACTATAGGCATTTTCGGTAAAGTCACCAGCATAACGCAAGATATCTGATAGCGACTCTCCCGGTACCGTTTCAAAGATTGCAGGGCGCTTTACTTCGCCTTCAAATTGTACTCTGGCCCCATAAACGGGTATATGAATAATATCTTGATCCTGCAAACGGATATTTCCCTGTTGTATACCATTAGCCAAAAAATCATAGACATCGATGGTGCTTACCACACGATTGCCACGGATTACCTGAATTTTACGATAAGTTCCGTTTTTATTCGGTCCTCCTGAAGCATATAATGCATTAAATACCGTTGCCAATGAAGGTAGGCTATAGGTCCCAGGTTTCGTCACAGCGCCTGTCAATGTCACACGAATTGTACGGATATTACCAATATTAACGCTCACTTGTGTTCTTCCCGAACGTAGCGCTGGATAAGTGCTACTCAAACGTTGCTCAATCTTACTTTTTGCCGCTGCTATGGATAAACCCGCCACATTGATTTGTCCCACATATTCCACTTTAATGGTTCCATCTGGACTTACCGGAAGTTTATAGGATGCTTCATTATCCCCAGTGATATCCAATAAAATCTCATCATCAGGGCCAATAATATAGGAACTTGGTGTAGCCATACGTAAGTTAGGCTCGAAAGTAATGGCGTTATTCTTAAAGAGGTCAGAGCCAAAAATTTTCAGCTTCCCCTCCTCATTTTCAATGGAGTCCCGTTTATTTAACTGTTTAGTTTGCAACGAATCTGTATTGGAATAACCGCTCACTTGACGGCCATTGCTCCGACTATTGCGAGATTGGCTTGATGATCCCTTCAACTGATCCGGCTGTTGTTTTTTTCGTTTAATTGTGGCCAAACGTTCTTTGAGTTTCTGAACCTCAACAGCAGACACACCCTGTGCACGTGCGAAACCATCCAGCTGACTTTCATCGTAGCCCATTAATGCTGCCTGTTTCACATATTGCTCGATCTGAGCATCACTAAGATTATCAACTTTTATATTCGCAGGGTTGGTCTGTGCTTGTACTGTGCCCACAAATCCTGCTATACATAACCATAATATTATTCTTTTCATTCGATACGTCGGCATTTTGCCGCAAAATTAGTAAAACTATTTAATTAAATGGTTTAAAAATTTACTCAACGAGCCCCCTTCCTCTTTTTTGAAGCTCTGTTACCTCAATCGGTAAGAGGCTTTATTAAGATCTCATAACGTGATTACAACGATATTCGCTACTTCCAGTTCTCAAATTAGCACTTATGTATATACACGCCTTTTATTATGCCTATTAACAAATTATGAGACCTTCCGAAGCGCTGAGATATTCTTCTACATTACTCTTATGGTCAATAAAAACTTACAGAACAGGAATAGATTCGTTCAAGTAGAATAATGAAAGTTTTATTAACTTCGTAAAGTTAAGCATAAATTAAATGAAAAGTCCACTCTTTAATCTTTGGCTATCCATATGTCTAATAGCCCTATTCAATTGTTCCTGTAAGGACAATACAAAAGGCAAGCAGCAAAATGACCAGGCGCAACAAAGCGAAAAACCGCTAAGCGCCGCAGACAGCACTTTATTCCATTTCTGGGATAAATTTGATATGCGGGATACTGCGCAAGTTAAAAACCCGGAAAAAGGCGAACAACAGCTTGCCGATTTTATTCAACTATTGGCACAGACGCCAGATTCTGCAACAAGAGACAAAGCTGTAGATCTGATGCTGGACAAAGCAAAAGCCAATCGAACAAGCTTTGATTATTTCATTAAACAATATGAGCATTATCTATACGACGGCAATTCGCCCATGCGTAATGATATTGTGTACGAATCGGTTTTGCGCTACCTAATCAAAACAGATTTGCTTTCAGACCTTGAAAAAGAAGCCTACAGACCAACGTATAAATTGGTCCTCCGCAATAAAGAGGGAAAAACTGCCGAAGACTTTACTTATGAACTAGCGAATGGCAAAAAGCAAAAGTTATCGGATACAAAATCAAAATATACCTTCTTGATCTTTTACGATCCGGATTGCTCGCATTGCAAAGAAACTATTCATCAGCTCCGCGATACTCCTCAGTTGGTACAGCTCTTTTCCCAGCTACAAGTACAGGTACTCGCGATCGATCCATGGGGTGACCGCACAAAGTGGAAAAACTATCAGTCACAGCTGTCTGACCAATGGATCAACGGTTTTGACGGGGAAAGCAAAATATTGTCTTTCAACTTATACGATCTGAAAGCTTCGCCAACGATTTATCTTTTGGATGAAAACAAAAAGGTATTATTAAAAGACACCTATTTACAACAAGTCATTGCGTATTTTGTTAAAACCAATCCTTAGCTGATGTCTGAAAACACAAACGACAGCAAATCACGGGTTATTTCAAACGAGGACTATTTTGCCGAGGTACAACGCATCCTTCGTGAGGGCAAGGAAGTCCGCATCAGAATCAAAGGAAACAGTATGCTTCCATTTATTAAGGATGGTGACACTGTGCTCCTACGGGCATATCAGGGAGAACCCTTAGTTTTGGGCTGTAATATACTCGCGAAAGACAAGAATAAGTTTGTCTTCCATCGGTATGTAGGCAAGAAAAATGGTCAATATATATTAGCGGGAGATGGCAATCTTGTACTCCGCGAATATGTAGGAGCAACAGACATCATCGCTATCGCTTACATGCACTATCCGCAAACCGGAGGAGAGGCCGTCGACATTGACTGTAACTGGGCAAGATTACGGGGATTAGGCTGGTACCATCTCCGCCTGATTCGCCGCATCGTCGCAAAATTGAAACGCTGAGACAAAAAAATCATTAACTTTGGCTTAAAAAAATCAAAAAAAGCATAGGAATTCGTTTATATATTTGAAAGAATATGCTTTACTTTATGCATAACAATTACAATATGGAGCATCCAGCTTTAAAGCATACACAAGTTTTAAACTGCTTGAATACTCCTTGTAACGATTAAAAAACACATTATTTACATATGAAATTAAGATCGGATTTAGTTTTGAGAACAATTGGTTCAGATCATTTGATTGTGGATCCTAGCCAAGATATGGTTGACCTATCAACAGTTTATACGCTAAACAGCTCTGCAGCATGGTTGTGGGAACAACTCAAAGGAAAAGAATTCACGATTGACACTATCGTTGATTTACTTTGTGAAAATTATGACGTGGACATCGAACAGGCAAAATCCGATGCAGAAATTCTTCTTCAAGACTTCCAAAAACAGGGATTATTGGAAAAATAACCATTATTTCAAACCGAGACATTAAATGAAGAGCGTCTGGATATTCCATATAGCAATTAATAAACAAATTGATTATATGAAATGAACAACAATAGCTTGAAGCAACACCTGCGCTGGGCTTGGTCAATCACCCAGGGATACCGAAGCAAACTGTTCCTCTATTTCATGCTGGAACTGATATGCATTGGCCTTTCCCTCGCTTTTGTGTTTTTATCCAAAAAGGCTGTCGACACGGCAACATCTCATGGGGATTTACCACTGAAATGGCTACTTATTGGCATCGTGGGAAGTATTGCCTTAAATGTAGGCATCAAAGGGTATTCAGGTCGCATGATGGAGCAGATCAAATTGAAGCTTACGCTCCAGCTCCAACGAACGATGCTCGACGCGCAAATGCTCTCCATATGGCAATTAGTCAAAAACTGGCATACCGGCGATATCCAGATCCGCATCCAGACGGACTGTGAGGAAGTCGCCAATACCATCGCCAATACCTTCTTGTCTTTTATATTAACCACGATCCAGCTATTGGCGTCTGTCGGTTTTCTTTGGTACATGGACCCGATGCTGGCGCTGATGATCCTGGCCATATCCCCTCTTTTTGTATTTTCAAAATTGTATTTCCGCAAGATGCGTAAGCTTAGCAAGGAAGTCAAGGAAGAGGAGAGCAACTTTTCAAAGGTGCTGCAGGAAAATCTTCGTTTTCGACTCCTCATTCGGGCCATGGGCATCTTCCCAAAAAGAAGAGAGAAACTCTTAGCGAGTCAGCATCAATTATTATTGTTGAAAATACGCCAGCTCAACTTCTCCACATACACTCAGGGAGCCATGAAAGTAGCCATGAATGCCGGTTATTTAATCGCTTTTATCTGGGGGATCTATCGATTACAGGCGGGGCAGATTTCATTCGGTACCATGACCGCTTTTCTACAATTGGTTGCACGAATACAATCGCCCATCCTCGCACTGATTGCTTATATCCCCGGCTTCGTGCGGTTCCGTGTATCTGCAGATCGGCTATTGGAATTGCAGGCTGGAGAAATCGAACCTCAGTTAACACAACAGCGTCTCCATGAGACACAAGAACTTCGAATCAGCGACCTCTCCTTCCGTTATGAAGATAAATGGGTATTACAAAATTTAAATCTTTCCTTAAAGACGGGTGAGCCAACCGCTATTATCGGACCGAGTGGAAAAGGAAAGACAACATTGATCCGTTTACTGCTGGCATTGCTAAAAGCTGAAAAAGGACAAATTATGCTTTTAGATAAGGATGGTGAAAGAGAGTTAACGGCCAGCCATCGGATCAACCTTGCTTATATTCCGCAGGGAAATTCACTATTCAGTGGTACCATTCGTGAGAATTTACTCCTTCATGTGAAAGAAGAAGGGGCAATGGATATGCAAAAAGCACTTTGGCTGGCCTGTGCAGAATTTGTATTTGACCTACCCGACGGAATTGATACGGTCGTCGGTGAATCTGGCATCGGCTTATCTGAAGGGCAGGCACAACGCGTTGCTATTGCACGCGCACTCATGCACGACGGTGATATATGGCTCTTCGATGAGGTTACTTCCGCATTGGATAAAACGACATCGGATACGTTAATTCAACGACTATTGGAACATGGAAAGCACAAAATCTGCTTGTTTGTAACACATGACCTCCACCTGGCCGAAAAATGCCAGCAACGTATTTATCTCGACTAATCCTAATTCGAGCAACATAGTGGATCAATAAGACGCATATCGCCACAATAGACAAATGAAAAGAAGTAGCTGACATCAGCTATGAAATAAAAAGAAATGACCGGCAGATACTTAAGCCTGAATTTCTAACAAGTTTTTAAAAGACAAATCGGGCGAGCCCACGAAATAATTATTTAAACATGAATTTGACGACATCATCCGAATTATCCCAGACACGCTACCGCATCGCGGAATTAATACTGGAGTTTAATCATCCAGCAGATTATCCGCTAGCCCAGCTACTTCCTTCGTTTCGCGACTTCCAATGGCTAGACTCCACCGACAAAACAGACATTAGTATCACTGTCAGTGTAGCAAAAGCACCGATACCTGAGGATATGGGTATACTTCGGACAGACGAGTCCATTGCATGGGGAGATCGATTTCGTTTTTATGAAAAAGAGGATACTTTCATCACAACAATCAGCAACGAACAGGGCAATGGGGTTTGGTACCTCCAAAGTGACCGCAACTTTGAACGTTCTTTACTGTATGTCCCTGCAAGCACAGCGGATGAACAGGGTGGTGTTATTACCTGGATGGCGATGATGATCTTTGGGCAAGCCAGCCTGCTGCATAACACCATCATGATCCATGCTTCTGTTGCAAACCACGCCGGCAGAGGTGTCGCTTTTTTAGGCAAGAGCGGTACCGGTAAGAGTACACATAGCCGCCTTTGGTTAAAACATGTCCCAAACACCTCTTTACTCAACGACGATAATCCAGCTATTCGAATAACCGATGAAGGTGTATTAATTTATGGAACACCTTGGAGCGGCAAGACACCGTGTTATAAAAATGAACAACTGCCCTTACAAGGATTCGTTCGCTTGCAACAGGCTCCTAAGAATGAGTTCGAATGGCAAACTGGACTTAAAGGCTTTATCGCCGTATTGCCGAGCTGTACTTCCATCCGGTGGAACAAAGAATTATTTTCCAACATGAACACTATTCTTGAAAAAATCATCGCTCAGGTTCCTGTTGGCTACTTAAAATGTTTGCCGGATGCTGCCGCAGCAGAACTGTGCCATTCTTATCTTTTTTCGAACGAATAAAATGGATCAGATTCGTACTTTGTTCGTACCTGCTTCGGATGCGGACAGACTTTGACCCAATATACAACAGACCTTGACCAGATCCTGAACAGGAATTATCTGGTCAGGATCTGTACAAAGTTTCTACACGTATTGATCAGCCCCGAACGCTGTCCGAACAAAGTACGAACACAAGGCGAATGTTCCTTGATTAACGTTTCTTGATCATGCCACGGTCTGGTCGTATATTAACCTCGCCTTGCTCAAGCGTGCGGTAGCCCTTTCGGCTTACTGCATTGATAGAAGCCTTGGTGGTAATACCCGGTGCAGCATCGTTCAATGCTGTCGCTAACATCGTTTCTTTCTTGTCACCTACATCGACAAATACATAATCTGTTATATTGCTTTTATCGGGAACCAACCCATCCCAATAGTCTGAAAAATTCGCAGAATTTTTCAAAAGAAAGGAAACTGGCCAGAAAGATACCTTCTTTTGGACAACCTGCTCAAAGAAGCCTACAGGTTTACCGTATGTACGCGCACCAGAGGCTATGATCTGCACTTGCAGATAGGGCTTGAGCACATTAATTAACATTTCCGCTGCCGATGCTGTACGGTCACTCACCAGGAAATAAACTTTACTCAAGTTCAGATTGCTTTTGCCCTCAAACTTGGTATCCTGAAACATTTTATTGATGCTCGGCGTCGCTTTGATATAATCGTTCACTTCATAGGTTAGCATTAGCTTTCCTTTCGTAATGGCTCCACCAATTTTATCGGCAACATAAGCAGAAGCGTCAACATAACCACCGCCATTGTAGCGTAAATCAACAATTAAACTTTTAACCTGCTGAGTCTGAAATTTATCAAATGCTGCATCAATCTTTTGTTGATTGACATTATTATTCTCAATTTCCTCAAAAGACGATAAAGCGAGGTACCCAACATTATTTCCATTATACGTGTAGATCGAATCTTTATAGATCGGGTCAATGGTATAACCATTCGCGTATGTAAGATCTTTGGTTGTTGTTGTTCCGTCCTGATGTTTCACCTGAAGCTTAAGTGTACCAGCGTCCAGGGCAGCATTCAGTTTATTCATCATTTTGTCCCGAGCACTTGCATCATTAATTGTACAACCAGTCGTCGTACAGGTGACGGCGATAGAATAATCAGAATCACCGTTGACTGCCGTAATAAAATCGGAACGCTTAAAACCTGCCTTTTGGGCCGGAGATCCGCCTTCTACAAAATAAATAATGGGCTGTGCCGTTTTTTCATCTTCCGTGCCCAACTGAACATAGATGCCGTACCCATCGTTCGTATCCATCTTAAGCCTGCTAGAAGCGGCTGCTCCGGTGTTATATCCATCTAGCCCCAACATATAGGAAAATCGGTCAAAGACTCCATTTGGATAAGCCGTATGTGCTGGGGTCATCTTCTTCAGCGCATCGAGAACCAAATCTGCTGAACCATATTTATCCGTGAATTGAGAAGGATCACTGGTATAATCAGGAATGGATTTATCCCAAAGTGAATATAACTTATAATACTTGTAGATATCATCCTTGATCAGCTGCGCTTCGGTGCGCTCCACTGGTTCCGGCTCGGGCTCGGGTTTAGGATTATCCTTTTTGCAGGAAAAGACAAAAAGTCCAGTCAGTGCTATGGTGGCCAAACGTCCTGTTTGTTTTAAAGGCTCTAAGTTCATAGTTGAAACATTTGTAAAACAAACATAAATAATTTAAGTTGATCCACAATAAAAAAAACACGCTAACTATGGAGAGTGCCAGTGTGTTTACTACCTATTGAAAAACGTTAATAAAACAGCCGAAAAGAAAAAAAGGTTTTAAGAAAATAACATTTTTTAACAAATGATTTGTCAGGAAAAAGAATATTCATACATTTGCGTTGTTTATAATTAATCTAAATAAATATTTAACAAGTGTATAAACGATCATCGGATCAATCCATCATGAAAAACATAAAGTTCCATAGTATCTTATTTCTCCTTTTTATTCACTGCACAGTAAACGCACAACAGTTCTCAGCATCACTCAAAGGATTTGTAAAAACCCAGACCCAACAGGGCATCGCGGGATCAACCGTACGAATAGGAAAAGTCAACCTATCAACTGATGAAAATGGATACTATGAGATCAAAAATATCAAAGAGAGAAACATTACAATTAGTGCTTCGGCTGTAGGCTTCCAAAAGCTATCAAAAACCATCGTTCTTAAAACGGGCGAGAACAATTTAAACCTTGAGTTGATATCGGATCAAAAAGAAATTGATCAGGTCGAAGTCTTTGGCCGCACCAAAGCTCAGGAAGTGAATCGACAAGCTTTTAATGTGACGGCAGTCGATGCGACAAAACTATACAATACCACAATGGATATTTCAAGTGCCTTGGATCGTGTGGCAGGTGTACGAGTGCGGGAATCCGGGGGTGTTGGGTCTAATTTCAATCTGATGCTGAATGGCTTTAATGGGGATCAGATTCGTTATTTTATCGACGGTATCCCAATGGAGAACTTCGGGTCGGCATTCCAAATTAATAATATTCCAATCAATATCGCAGAAAGGATCGAGATTTACAAGGGTGTCGTACCAGTATGGCTCGGTTCGGATGCCTTAGGTGGGGCAGTGAATATTGTTACAGGTGACCGCATGAACAGTTATGTAGATGCCAGCTACTCTTTTGGATCCTTTAACACACACCGTACCGTGATTAATGCGGCTCATACAACAAAGAAAGGCTTATACTTCCAATTGAATGCGTTTCAAAATTATTCTGACAATAATTATAAAGTCACCGTCGACGTAGCTGACATTAATACTGGGGTTTATAAAGAGGGAGTTAAACTTAAAAGATTCCATGATACCTACCATAACGAATCGCTTATCGCGAATATCGGTATCGTTAATAAACCTTATGCAGATAAACTTCTCTTTGGTGTCGTCCTAGGGCAAAGCTATAAGGAAATACAAACAGGAGCTCGTATGGTATCTGTCTTTGGTGGTTGGCACAATAGAGGTACTACGGTAATGCCGACATTTAAGTATAAAAAGAACAACTTCCTGACCAAAGGACTAGATGTGATTATTAACGGAAACATCAATTTGGGAAGCAACCAGAATATTGACACTGTTCACGCCCGTTTCGACTGGTATGGCAATAGAAAAAATCTCGACGGACCAGGCGGCGAACGTTCCTACTCGATGTACAAATACAAAAACAATGCTGGGGTAGCAAATGCCATTATTAACTATAAACTTTCGGAAAGACAAAGTCTATCACTGACAGACGTATTTAATACCTTCAAACGCAGCGGTCAGGATGAGGTAAATCCACAGAACGCAGCTAACGAACGTGCTCAGCTAAGTCAAAAGAATGTTTTATCCTTCGGTTATCAATACGATATCAAAGATAGATTTAGTTTGAATGCCTTTTTAAAACATTACAACCAACATAATACGAGCGGCAATAATGAGCTGGAAAAGAACATTTCAAGATTAGGATATGGAACAGCCCTTTCTTATTACCTAGCTCCGACTTTACAGATCAAGGGATCTTATGAACTCACAACCAAAATGCCTACACCAACAGAACTTTTTGGCGATGTAGAAAATTACGAGGGAAATGCTAGTTTGAAACCAGAGAAAAGCAACAACATGAATTTAGGGGTACTTTATGATTTCCATTTGAATCCGGACAATCGCTTCGCCTTAATAGCCAATGCTTTCTATCGTCACGCGGACGACTTTATTTATCAACGGTTGAACAACAACCAGTCCAAATATGTATCGGACAATAGAGATGGCGTTCGATCAATCGGTGGCGACTTAGATCTGCGCTACTCGCACAAAAGATGGTTTATGGCTGGATTAAATGCCACTTATCAATCTGTCAAGAATATGCAAAAAGTAGAGCCTGGTTACACAGGCGTAAGTCCATTATACAAAAATCAGATGCCAAATATTCCCTATCTATTTGGCAATCTGGACGCGTCAGTTATTTTTCCAGAGCTCGGAGGCAAAAACAACCGGTTAAATGTTGGAGCCAACCTCCTGTATGTTCATGAGTTTTGGTTGTATTGGCCAGGCCTAGGTTCAACCGACGCAGATGCTGAAAAGAGAAAAATACCGACACAGTTAAGTGTAGATGCAAACATCGTATACTCCATCGCAAATGGTCGGTACAATATTGCTCTGGAAGGCAAAAACCTCACGGATAACCGTTTGGTTGACAATTTCAGTCTACAAAAGCCAAGCCGCGGTTTCTACCTCAACTTACGTTATTTCTTCAACAAACAAAATAATTTATAAATATTTCAAACATGAAAACAAAATCTCTATTCTCCCTATTAGCAGCAGCTATTTTATTCGGATCTTGCTCAAAAAGCGAATCTTCTGGAGGCGAAAGCACTGATGGTGGCAGCAAATATATCGTTGCAGTAACTCCAATTGCAAGCACTGGCGTAGCAGACTACCTGGTTACGGCTAATAGTCTTGATGAGGGAACAGTTTCGATCCTCGGTAACGGAATCGAGCAAGACGGAACTTACCGCTATTATTTGACAACTAACAACAAATTCTTCAGCTTCTTATACGGACAAGGTAATCCAGGAGCAGTGACAGCCTACAATTTAACCGAAGGTAAGTTAAAAAAATTGACAAATTTTCAGTCGGAAACTGTAGCCGCATTTGCGGCGGTCAAAGAAGATGTATTAATGACTAAAATGTCCAGAAATCTGGCGACACCAACTCACACCTGGTACAGAGTCAACACCAATAGCCTGTCTATTGTGGGAGAAGGATCATTGAATGCGCTGGAACTGGCCAACAATGGCGAAATTGGCTATTTTAGTTGGTTGACGCAAGTAGGTAATAAAGTATATGCGCCATTCTTTTGTATCCAAGGTTCATCCTTTACTACTGCATACCCAAACAAAGCATGGGTTGCAGTATTTTCTTATCCGGAGATGAAACTTGAAAAAGTTTTTACAGATGAGCGTACGAGCTATGTAGGCCAGTACTTTACCAACGGTCTAGGTACAGTAGAAAATGGTGATATTTATGCCTTCTCCGCAGCAAATGCCACGTCAAAAGTTGGTGATGTTACCAAAATCACGTCAACAAACCCGCCCGCTATTTTACGTATCGCATCAGGCACGACAGAATTTGACAAAAACTATTTCTTTAATGTAGCTGAGATTTCTGGTGGTTACAACATCGTTAACTGGACCTATGTTGGCGGAAATAATTTCATCGTAAGTTCAAAGAAAAAACAATCCGATGGCACTTACAGCGCGGCGACAACAATTGCAGCTGTAAACGTCGTAGACAAAACATTTAAAATTGTATCGGGTTTACCAAAAGCAGATGAGGTAAAATCATTTACCCAAAGAAACAACTATAGCAAAAAAGATGGCAAAACAGGCTACATTGGCGTAAACCTGACTTCTGGAGAGAGCTATGTGTATAAGATCGATGCCTCGGCTGCAACAGCGACCAAAGGCTTAAAAGTTGAAGGTGGTACGATTACCGCAATCGAACACTTAGACTAGTCTTTCTTAACTGATAATCGTATACCCAATATGCGAATTCATAGCATATTGGGTATATCCATAAATCAACAGAACTCACTATGTACACATTTTTATTGCTGCTTATTTTCACCGGTAGCTTTTTCTGGTACTGTTCCTCCGAAAAGGTCAAAATAACACAAGGCCCCAGTCTCTTGTTGAATCTTGCAAAAGATAAAAACCGCTCAAGAATATTAGCCATTGTCCTTCTCGGACTGGCATGGATACTGACCATCTATCTGCAGGGCATACTCTCAGGAACACTGGCCTTTGGCGCTTATACCATGGGATTCTTCAGCCTAGTTGTACTTTTATGGCCCTATCGATATTTTCAGTGGAAACAACTGACAGCTGTCCTTCTAATCGCTCTTCTTTTTGAATTTTTTATTTTTTAAAACATGCCGGCCAATAAAAAATATCTGAGCAGCCCATTCCAACGTTTCCTCAAATTGACCGCCGGATTCTTTGGTGGTTATTTCGTGATGTTATATCTCCATCTTTGCCTAACAAAAGTATTTGATAAAACAGACATTTTGATTACGGCTTATGTTACAGGTTTTATCGCTTGGGGTGTGCTATTGCTTATCGCCTTTCTTTCACGAAACGGTTGGATAATATGGGGCATTTACCTGCTTCTTATTGCTATATTCTATAGCATATTTATCTACCTATAATCACCTAAATTATGAATCTAAGACGTTATAATATCTATTTCAATACGCATACAATCTCAGGAATAATCATCTGTGCCATTTTATATGTAATTTTCTTCGCCGGATCCTTTTCCTTTTTTAAAAATGAAATCAATGCCTGGCAAAAAAATGAATCCGACAAAGGTGGAACCTACCGAAATATCGTTTTTGACCACCTACTGGACTCCATTGGTCGGATCAAAGAACTCAAAGGCAGGGATATTGCGTTCTATATGCAACATAACGGCCATGCAAGTTATGTCAATATAGGTACCTCGCAGGATACGATAATTGCTAATAAGGCCAAAGAGTTGGCGGCAAAAAAAGAACTGGAGGAAAAAAAGAATAGAAAAGCGAACGTAGAGGAAGGAAAAAAGAAAAAACGAGGGCGTGGGCGCCGTGGTGCGGAGGACTCGATGTATTTTACCTATGACCTTGCCACAAAAAAACCGTCAGATTATAGTGATAGCTACACGATGGGGGAGTTTCTCTATCGCCTCCATTTCCTTGCTCCGCTCAACCAGATCGGAATAAATATCGGGCGCCCTTTTGGTTATACCCTGGCTGGACTAGTATCCTTTATCTTCCTATTCGCATTGATCTCAGGTCTAATGCTTCACTGGGACAAAATCAAATCAAACTTCTTTGTATTTAGGCCCGGAAATAAATGGAAAACGGTATGGACGGACATGCACACAGCCTTGGGTGTGATCGGATTCCCTTACCAGTTTATGTATGCGCTGACGGGGATCGTGCTGATTGTGAACTCGGTACTGATTATTCCCTTTAGCAAATACCTATACGATGGTAAGGAGGATGAGGTTTATGCTGCGCTCGGTTACAACGACAATACAAAATATACTTATTTGTATGAACCACTCACCACAGCTTTCAACATGGGGAATTTTTTAGATAAAGTAGAGAAAAAATGGCCAAATAGCCATATGAACCGCATCTTTATCAAAAACTACGGCGACAAAAGCATGCATGTCGTTGCCTTATATGATGCTGATATTGATAAAAATTTTGCTGGTTCGGGCAGGCTGATTTATCGCGTAGCCGATGATAAGATCCTTTTTGAAAAATCCGCAGCAGAAAACGGTTCCTATCTAGATTATATGAAGGGGTTCATCTACCGTTTGCATCTTGCGGATTTTGGCGGCTATCCTGTCAAAATCATTTATTTTGTGCTGGGTATCATGGGCTGTTTTGTCATCATTTCGGGCATACTGATCTGGCTGGTCGCACGGGATAAAAATAATATCCCAAAGCGCAAACGTATCTTTAATTTTTGGGCTGCCAATGTATTTATGGCCAGCTGCCTAACGATGTTCCCTGTCACCGCAATGACCTTTATCGCGGTCAAGCTGGCGACGAAAGTGGACCAGCCTTTTATATTCCATGTGTATTTCTATAGTTGGCTGGCATTAGGTGTTTTTTACATTATCCGACGTAACATAGGGAAAACAAACTTAGAAACACTCCTACTTGGCTCGGTATTGTCTTTAGCAGTACCTATTGTGAATGGGATAAAAACGGGGAACTGGATATGGGAAACTTATCGCTCAGGCTCAAATGACATTTTACTGGTAGATCTACTATGGTTATCCTTAGGAATAATCGGACTACTCATCTTTAAAAAGATGTTACAAACGGCAAAAAAGGAAAATGCGAATGGCAAAAAAGTTACTGGAGCAACTACCAAAAGCCATACGAAGTCTGGCAATAGCAGCGATGGCGACAGTGCAACTGGTACAGGCAGTCCAGTGCCGCCAAAGAGAGCCTTTGCCCTAAAAAACAAACCTGCTACAGAGATCTAAAATTTCGTTGTTCATATCTGCACTGGGCGAGCTTTAACGCTCGCCTTTTGCTATACCCACATTAATACTTATATTTATCTTTCCATTTGTCCCGTAAACTCTGTCTCAATTTTTCCTCCTGCGAATTTTGCCCAGGCTCATATAATTTGACTCCACTAATTTCTTTGGGAAGAAATTCCTGAACGACAAAGTTTCCCGGATAGGCATGTGAATATTTGTATTCGGCGCCATAATTTAAGTCCTTCATCAATTTAGTCGGCGCATTGCGGATATGCAGCGGTACAGACAGATCTCCAGTTTGTTTCACCAAGGCCTGTGCTTTATTGATTGCTTCATAGGAAGCGTTGCTTTTAACTGAAGTCGCCAAATAAATAACCGTTTGCGAAAGAATGATACGTGATTCGGGCCACCCAATGACATTGACAGCCTGAAAGCAATTGTTCGCCAACAACAAGGCATTCGGATTGGCATTGCCAATATCTTCAGAAGCCAAAATCAACAACCTCCGTGCAATAAAGGATGGATCCTCCCCGCCTTCGATCATCCGTGCAAGCCAATATACTGCGGCATTCGGATCAGACCCGCGGATTGATTTAATAAAGGCCGAAATTATATCGTAATGCTGCTCACCCGCTTTATCATAAATGGCCATATTTTGCTGTACCTGCTTCAAAACAAAAGCATTTGTAATTGGCTCCTTGTGCAGTACAGCAGCATTCACAACCAACTCGAGAACATTCAACAATTTACGTGCATCGCCACCAGACAACCGCAACAAGGCCTCATATTCTTCTACAACAATCGCTTGTTTCTGTAAATATTCATCTTCATGTAATGCTTTTTGAATTAATCCAATAAGATCTTCTTCCGAAAGATGTTCCAATACATACACTTGGCAACGCGAGAGCAATGCGGAAATGACCTCGAACGATGGGTTTTCTGTTGTTGCACCAATCAGTGTCACAAGCCCGCGTTCAACAGCCCCTAAAAGTGAATCTTGCTGGGACTTGGAAAAACGGTGAATCTCATCAATAAATAAAATGGGTTGATCTTGGTTGAAGTTCATCAGCCGTTCGGCTTTTTCGATGACTTCACGAATATCTTTCACCCCTGCCTGAATTGCACTTAATGAAAAGAACGGCCGGTCCAGCTCTCTTGCGATCAGCAAGGCCAAACTTGTTTTTCCGACCCCGGGAGGTCCCCACAAAATCATGGATGGAATATTTTTTTGCTGGATCGCATGGTAGAGTACTGCATCTGGGCCCACAATATGTTGTTGTCCTACATAATCACTCAATTGCCGCGGTCTAAGTCGTTCTGCTAATGGAATTCGTGTCGCCATAACACAAAGTTAAAAATTAAACGGCACAGCAACTAAATATTTTAGCTTTATTCATCCAAACTCTTCTATTATGAGTTCTGCAAAGCGATAAGCATCAAGCTTTCACAAGCATAATTTTGAGGGGCATCATTCGCCGTTCGATATTACTTTAACATTTTTTCACACAATTTTTCGTCATATTTGCTCTATTATATATGTAAATTGCTTTTGGCAGAGCATAACCGACCGTACAGGTTTATCGAATCAAGTAGTAGATTGCTCAAATATGTCCTTTAGCTAAATTTATGTAGACGTTAATAATAACGTAATATTTTATGAGAATGACAAAATACTGGATTTCTATATTTACCGCTTTGGCTGCATTCATGAATATACCATGTCAGGTAATCGCACAGGATGCCGCCAAAGATTATACTGGCGCAATAAAACAATACGATGCTACCTTTAAAGGTATCGGTCCAGAGGTCTATTTTTTACCACCTCCAAAAACGGCCAATGAAATACTAGCAGAGAATTATGCCGACAAGAAGTCTTTCAGCAAAGAAATTGCCCGGCAGCTCCTGCTCCAGCGTCTATTATTGCAACTGCGGAGCACCAATAACTTGGGCCATTTTCAATATTTAATGAACCCCATGCCTACTGCGGCAAATAGCTGGGATAGCGCTATAGAGACGCAGACAAAAGCTGAAAACTGGATTGCGGGTTATGCGCTTGCCAATGAAGCAGCCTTATTTTCAATTAAAAATAACGATAGCAGCAATGCCTCAAAATTTCTATATCAGGCGCTTTCCTTGGCAAATCGTACCGATAACAGGGATGATATTGCTACAATTAATATGAACATCAGCAATTTCCAGCTGTATAGTGGAGACTTTGTACGTGCTGAAGAGAGCGCACAAAATTATCATACCTATGCCATGAAGAGCAAAAGCTATGCAGACCAAGCCAACGCCTGGCTTTTAATTGCTATGGCACGAGCCGGTCAGGGAAATTATAAAACTGCCGAGAATAATATTATCCGCAGTGCGATCCCTTTACTCAATAAGGCCAAAGCCTATGAGGGGAAGATTTTTGCATGGGAAATGCTTGCTGAAATTTATTTTAAGCAAAATAAATTTACCGAAGCTCAGTGGTTTCTGCTACAAGCCCGCGACTTGGCCAATGCAAAAAAACTGAGTAGCGAGCTCGCTGAAATCGAATACTTGCTGGCCTCCTCCAAGCAAAAAGATGGTAATTATAAGGTGGCGATCAAAGAATTTGTGCAAGCCGCTGAATTGGCTTCAGATGAAAATAACAAACAGCTCTCACTCGCTATATTGGATAAACTAGGCGAGGTCTATCTTGTGTTAAAAGATTATCCATCTGCTGATCAGACCTACAAAGCCTATACACAGTTAAAAAATGAATTGTACAATTGAAACATTTAAAACAATCTACCCCTTCTAGTGGTCTGTTGAAAGAGCAGTCTACAAAGAGATTTTAAGCTTTTTGTAAATATTGAAGGATAAATCAAATAAATTTTTAGATTCTGCGATAATGTGCTACGAATTTCACTAAATTTAGCACGCTCATCAATAGGAGCTGAATATTTTTTAAAAAGAATGATTATTAAAACCGTCGAAAATATGTTTAGGAAACTCATATTTGCACTTTTTGTTGTATCCATTGTTTCTTGTGGTTCAAAACCACGAGTGGCGCTTCCTGATGATGGAGGGCTTAAACCAAGCACACAACATCAAATTATCGCTAAAGAAGTCTCGGGATTATTGGAAAATGCGAGCTACAAAAAGGTCAAAATGAATGATTCGATATCGGGTATCATATACGATAATCTAATCAAAACTTTGGATCAAGGAAAAAATTATTTGCTTCAAGCGGATATTGATGAATTTCAAGCGTACAGAAACAATCTTGCACAGGATATCAAAAATGGAGATCTTTCTGCTGCATTCCATATTTTTAATGTCTATTCAAAGAGATACCTGGACAGAATGCAATATGCGCTTTCAGAAATCGATAAGAAACAGGATTATACGAAGGATGAGTATTACCAACCTAACCGTGAAAAATTAGGCTGGTTCAAAACAGCAGATGAAGCCAACGACCAATGGCGTAAACGCGTAAAATACGATCTGCTCAACTTAGAAACCGCGAGTGGTAAATCGACCGACAGCGCGAGGACCAAACAGGTGGAAACACTAAAAAAACGCTATGTCAATTTGATCTCGCAGGCAAAGAAAACCAATGCCAACGATGCTTTTCAAGTGGTCATGCAAGCATTGACAGATGCTGTTGACCCACATACGTCTTATTTTAACCCTTCCTTTGCACAGGCCTTCAATGAAGGAATGGCCAATACGTTTGAAGGAATCGGAGCACGACTTGTCGTCGACAACGAGGCCGTAAGCATCTTCGAAATTATCCCTGGTGGACCAATATTCAAAGACAAGAGCATTCATGTCAATGATAAAATCATTGCTGTAGCCCAAGGAAAAGATGGTGAATTCGAAGACATTATTGGCTGGAGACTTGATGCAGCCGTAGCAAAAATCAAAGGTCCAAAAGGAACCATTGTTCGCCTGAAAATTATACCTGCTGGTCAGCCAATGAACTCTCATCCGCGCATTGTATCTTTAGTACGTGAGAAAATCGTCGTTGAAGAAGAGTCTGCGAAAAAAGAGATTATGAACGTCAAAGGTGCCGATGGAAAAACGTACAAAGTGGGTATCATCAATATTCCGAAGTTCTACATGGATTTTGAAGCTTACAGAAGACGCGATCCAAACTATAAGAGCACAACGAGAGACGTTAGGTTAATCTTAGACACCTTGAAACAAGAAAAAGTAGATGCTGTGGTTATTGATTTGCGATTCAATGGTGGCGGTTCCTTACCGGAAGCAATTGATCTAACTGGTTTATTTATCGATAAAGGCCCAGTTGTACAAGTAAGAGACACCAAAAATAACATCGATGTCGAAGAAGATAAAAACGCGGGTGTGTCCTGGGATGGTCCACTGGGCATCATGATCAACCGCTTCTCGGCTTCGGCTTCTGAAATCTTTGCCGGTGCTATCCAGGATTATGGAAGAGGTATTATCTTAGGATCTCAAAGTTATGGTAAAGGAACAGTACAATCGGCAATCGACATGTCACGCGTTATCAGCCCGACCAGCCGCTTACTACTAAAGGCCTCAGGTGAAAAAGATCCAGATACCCCAGAAGGTGCTCCTCAATATGGACAGATCAATATCACCCTAGGTAAATTCTATCGTGTAAACGGTAGTAGTACACAACATAAAGGGGTTACACCAGATATCGTATTCCCTTCGCAGTTCTCCGCAGAGAAATTTGGCGAGAGCTCAGAAAAATCAGCGCTCCCTTGGGATCAAATCCAATCGAGCAACTTCAAAAAAGTAGCTGATTTAACTGCTGTTGACAAAAAATTAGAAGCTATGCATGAGGCACGCATTAAAACCTCATTGGAATATAAGTATCTAAAAGAGGATATTGAAGAAGCTCAAAAAGATGAGGATGTTAAAATTCCATTGGAACTCAACAAATTCAAAAAAGAGAAAGATGACAACCTCAAGAAAAATAGAGACCGCATCAACGCTTTATTGAAATTGCAGGGTAAACCAGCTTGGGAGGAAGGTAAGTCCCAACCTAAAATCGATCTTGACTTTGTGAAAGATGAAAGTGCCAAAGTGATGACCGATTATATTATCAACTTTCAAGCAAAAAAATAGAACGTATTCTCTCTCTTAAAAAAGGCAACCGTAATCGCGGTTGCCTTTTTTTTTCTGAAAGTGTCTGATCTTATTGGCCAGAAAGAACCTTCAGTTCGCTTTCATCGCTGTTGGAGTCTTACGAAGCCATGAAGGTTTTATGACATTCATCACAATAGGGAGAGTTTAACATTAAATTCACGTTTTCTTTGTAACTTATCGCTACATTCATTGTTTTAGTAATATACCGGTACTGCTTGAAGTCCGAATGATTCCCATAGCTCATACGCTAAAGATTTTGCAGGACAGGATGCACCAACCAGGTTATAGAAGTTAAACGTATAAAAAAGAATATCATGAAACGTATCCTCCTGTTAACTGACTTTTCAGAAAATGCTCTTCTGGCAGCACAACAAGTAGCCCTATGCACAGAAGCCTGGAAAACTCAAAAGGTTATTGTCTACCATACTTACAATAGTGTTACCATTGTCAATAACGAACCTATTGTCATTGTCAATGATGAGGTAAAAGAGACCAAAGAGAAAGAACTGACAGCATGGTTTGACCAAATTAGATTATTGTTCCCTCCACAAGTGGAACTAACACATCAGATGGAAGATGTTGATCTGCCATTGGGAGTCAACGACATGTGTAAATCGCACGACATTGACCTTGTCGCATTGGGTATCACCGGACAAACAGGTTTTGCTAAGATCTTGGTCGGAAGTAATGCCATTACACTGATGGACATCTGCAATAAGCCCATGCTTATCGTTTCCCATAAGGTAAATCCTGCCGTCCCCAAAAATGTATTGGCTACAACCGATCTGAAGGAGGTAGACAGAAAGCTGGATTTATTCAATTTAGATCAGGTGTTAGATACTTTCAATGCACAATTGTATGTTTTGAATGTCGCTAAAAAAGAAGGTTCAGCCGCAGATTTGGCACAGGAATTAAAGCACCTCCATGAACGCCTGGACAAATATCATCCGATTTATGACTACATCAGCCATGATGATATTGCACTAGGTATTGAAGAATATGCCAAAGAGAAACATATTGATCTCATACTTTCATTCCATAAAAAGCAAGGACTATTAGCGAGCTTATTCAAAACAAGCATTTCTAAAAAAATAGCCTGGAATGGCGCTGCCAACTTACTGGTTATTCCCATGGATAGATCGTAGAAATCTGTGCTCTGTAAATATCAACAACGATGGACTCGTTGTCCAACAGAAACAAATTATACGACAAAAACGCCGCAATGTATTCTAAATTGCGGCGTTTTTGTCGTATAGTTCTTCCTCCGGGAAATCTCTTACCGGGGAGTCTCTTATTTCTTGTCAACCGAATGTTTACCCGGCCCAATAAGGATAAGTCCTAAAAACACAAAGCAAAGCTCAATCGCATGTGATGCACCAGAGATACCATCTCCTTTAGAAAGATGCATTAATCCAGCGATGACCATCGTAAATGCAAGCAATAATGCCGCTGGTCGGAAAAAGAGCCCTAGCAGTAAAAATAGGCCCCCAACAGTTTCGGTTGCAGCTGCCATAAAACCCCAAAAGGTAGGCATAAAATGAATACCAATATTACCCATAGATTTTCCGACACCTGCCCAGAGCTCAGGACCGCCCTGCAATTTGGGCAGACCGTGCATGATCATCATCACCCCAAGTCCGACACGCAAGACCAAAAGTCCCGTATCCCTATATTTACCCAATGAATTCCAAATTGCCATAAAAAACGTTTAATTTATTAAAACTTGAATTACCGATCTCCCTAAATTAATGAAATTATTTAAATTGAACAGCTCACAGTACTCACCATAATAAATAAAGCTATTGCATTTATAATACTTAATGCGTAATTTGATGACTATAGACCCGATTATAATGCTTTGGAACGGCTAAGACAGCGTAAAAACCTTAGCCACGGATTATGGATCAACAAATAACTAAAGGATGAAAAACCTACTCTTGTTAACAGACTTTTCGGACAATGCCTATGCTGCTGCTCGATATGCCGCACAATTAGCTCCACTTTGGGGCATTGAAAAGGTTGTCCTATACCACACATACGAAGTAATCCCTACCGTAGGTACTGAACCTGTTGTCATCAGCAATTCAGAAATCTTGGAAGAAAAACAAAAAGATCTCAATACCTGGCAACAGGAACTGATGTTGCTTTTCCCTGAGGGCATTGCCTGGAAATCAGTTCTTGAAGAATATGAACTGAGCTATGGCGTAAACCGTACCTGTGCTGAGGAGGACATTGATCTTGTTATCGTCGGGACTGCAGGTAAAAGCGGCTTAAAGAAACTGCTTCTTGGAAGCAATACCCTCAAGCTGATCGAAAATTGCCACACACCATTACTGGTGGTCCCCGCACGAGCAGAATTTCGGGTACCCAAAAAGATGTTGATCGCCACCAATCTCAAAGAGGTAAAACTAAAATTAAACCGCCTTTTGGTTAATGCCGCCGAAGTATTACGGAAAAGTGAGGTCTATGTCGTCCATGTGACTAAAGAAGATCCTGCAAATAAGGCGGTAAATGCCGAAATAACAACCATGCAGGATTTACTGGCTCCTTATCATCCCATCTATAGTTATATCCTCAATGCAGACATTGCTTCAGGGATCAACCAATACATCAACGAAAACCATATCGACATGATGGTCACTTTCCATCGGGACAAGGGCTTATTAAGTCGGATTTTCAATACGAGTATAGCGCAAAAGATGGCCTGGAAGAGTCAGGCTGCCATGATGGTCATCCCTGTACATTCGGGATAATCAATAAACGGGATAATTAATAAATAAAACAACGAGATTCTGTTCAGCTTCTCCTATAAATAGGTTAACTGAACAGCATTTACTGTTGTATTCAAGGCTACTTTTCGCCCAAATACCAGGGCGTGATTATCATCAATATGCCCTGCTGGGTAGCCAAATGCTACCGGAAAATCATATTCTTTCACTATATCCCACACAATTTCCGCTACACTTTGCCCAAAAGCAGGATCATTGTCTTTCATAGCAGAAAAGCCACCTACAATTAGACCATTCAATTTTTTTAATTTCCCCGCGCGCTTCAATGCCCTTAGCATTCTGTCTACGGAGTAATAGGCTTCACCTACATCCTCTATAAATAAAACTTTATTCTTGTAATTGACATCCGAATTAGAAGCAAGTACAGATAGTAAGATTGCTAAATTTCCACCGACCAATTTCCCTTCGCCTTTACCCGCACGATTGGGGAATAACGTTTGCTCGTAGGCAAAATCCATATTATGGCCAAACAATGCATTTTTTAACGTTTCCAACGATGCTTTTGTGCCCGTTTCAAAAGACTTTGGCATCTGCCCATGTATTGTTGCAATTTTATAGTTCCGTTGAATATGACTATGCAATACGGTAATATCGCTAAAACCCACTAACCATTTGGGATCTCTTTCAAAGCTTGAAAAATCTATCTGATCGACAATACGAACACAACCGTAACCTCCGCGCGCGGCAAAAACCGCTTTAATCGACGGATCATCAAGTGCCCACTGTAGATCGGCAGCGCGTAAATTGTCATCTCCGGCAAACTGATGGAACGATGTCCCAACAGTCTTCCCAACCACAACCTCCAGCCCCCAGTTCTCCAATGTTTTTATGCCAACATCAATAGAGCCTCGTATAAAACTCGCAGGACAAACGATAGCTACTTTATCGCCTTCTTTCAGAAAATCAGGTATTTTGGACATCTTTTTTATCGCTAATGATCAAACAAAAACTTCATGGCTTCGAAGACAGCAACAGCTATGCAATCGAACTGAAGAATCTTTCTGGCCAATAACATCAAACACTTTCAAAAAAAAGGACCTCTACATTGCAAAGTCCGATTATAAATTTACTTGATATATTGTGCTTATATGTACAAATAAACGTAAATTTATCTAAGTTTTCTACCGCTATTTTGAATAATATTTCTACGATAACAAGCTGTTAAATGGAAGCGCATTTTAATCAAGTTGAAACAATCGTAGAAATGAGCCAAAACAAGAATTCAAGAATAAATTGTTCGATATGACACGCATTTATATTGCATATAAACAGCAATTTATCTAAGTTTGCCAAAGAAAACAAGTACACACTTTAATATACTTTCAAGCATTGAGTATTCTAGATAAAAAACGTTATACCATCACATCGGCATTACCTTATGCCAATGGTCCTTTACATATTGGACACCTTGCCGGAGCTTATATCCCAGGGGATATCTTTGTCCGCTATTTGCGTCTGAATCAAAAAGATGTAGTCTATGTATGTGGTTCAGATGAGCATGGTGCGGCGATTACCATCCGTGCTAAAAAAGAGGGCATCACCCCGCAACAAATCATTGACAAATACAATAAACAAATCAAAGAAAGCTTTGAGGAGTTTGGTATCTCTTTCGATATATATCACCGTACATCGGAGCCCATACATCACCAGTTATCACAGGATTTCTTCTTGAACCTTTACAACAAAGGTGAATTTGTGGAGAAATTTTCGGAGCAGTACTACGATGAGGAATACCATCAGTTTTTGGCCGACCGTTACATTACGGGAACTTGTCCAAATTGTAAGTCCGAAGGCGCCTATGGTGACCAATGTGAAAAATGTGGGACATCGCTTAGCCCAACAGATCTGATTAACCCGATTTCAACATTGAGCGGAAAAACGCCGGTTTTGAAAGAAACGAAACATTGGTACCTACCTTTGGATAAATACCAGCCTTGGCTTGAAAAATGGCTGATTGAAGGAAAGAAAAATATCCTTAAATCCAATGTTTTTGGCCAATGTCAATCTTGGCTTAAATCCGGTTTACAGCCGCGTTCAATGACAAGAGATCTGGATTGGGGCGTTGATGTACCTTTGGCTGAAGCAGAGGGTAAAAAACTATATGTTTGGTTAGATGCACCTATCGGGTATATCTCAGCAACAAAACAGTGGGCTTTAGACCATGGTAAAAACTGGGAAGACTATTGGAAAACCCATGAAAACCCAGCAGACGATTCTACGCTGATCCATTTTATTGGAAAAGATAATATTGTTTTCCACTGTATTATTTTCCCGGCGATTCTTCATGCACACGGCGACTATATTTTACCAGAAAATATTCCAGCCAACGAATTCCTTAACCTGGAGGGCGATAAGCTGTCCACGTCCAGAAACCATGCGGTTTGGTTACATGAATACCTACAGGAATTTCCTGATAAACAGGATGAATTGCGTTATGTATTGACTTCCATATTACCGGAAACTTCGGATGCCGAGTTTACCTGGAAAGATTTCCAAGCTAGGATCAACAATGAGCTCGTTGCTATTTTTGGAAACTTTGTCAACCGGGTAATGGTACTTTCGCACAAATATTTTGATGGCAAAGTATTAAGCGGCTCTCCGCTAACAGCTGTAGATCAAGCAGTACTGGATGAACTGAAGTCATACCCAACTTCGATCAAATCGTCTTTGGAGCAATTCCGCTTCCGTGAGGCATTGGCAGAATTTATGAATGTAGCTCGTCTGGGCAACAAATACCTTGCCGATGAGGAGCCATGGAAAATCATTAAAACAGATGAGGAACGTGTCAAAACAATCCTAAATGTAGCGGCTCAAATCGTTGCTAACCTTGCTGTTCTTGCACAGCCGTTTTTACCGAAAACAGCGATCAAATTATTTGAAATGCTTAATTTTCCACAAGGAAACTGGAACGACGCAGGTTCAGATGCTTTGATCCAAGCTGGACACCAATTGGGTGAAGTGCAATTGTTATTCGACAAAATAACCGATGAACAAGTTGACTTCCAGCTAAACAAACTTGCTGAAGCAAAAGCGAAAAACCTAGCCGATAATGCCAAGGTTGCTCCTGCAAAAGAAAATATTAGCTTCGATGATTTTGTTAAAATGGATATCCGTGTCGGAACGATTACAGCAGCCGAAAAAGTTGCGAAAACAAAAAAATTGTTGAAATTGACAATCGATACTGGTATTGATACACGCACGGTCGTTTCGGGTATCGCAGAGTTCTTTAGTCCGGAAGAGATCGTAGGCCGCCAGGTATCCATCTTAGTCAATCTTGAGCCTCGCGAAATAAAAGGAATTATGTCACAGGGCATGATTCTTATGGCCGAAGATGCAGATGGTCGATTGGATTTTGTTAAACCCGATACAGCAATTAAAGTCGGAAGTACGGTACGTTAATATAAGACCTACCTCCATTTATACAAAAAGCCTGTTCATACGAACAGGCTTTTTTATCATTTAGATAGCATCGATTATCCCCTAAAAGAGTATACTCTGCAACCGCTTCTTAAACGCCTTCTCATCCAGATAATCATAGACGGTATCTTTCAGTTTTTTTATGATCTCTGCCCTGGATTCCGCAACAACTTTCTTCTTTTTGGTCAGCACATTGGAAAATGCGGTATTGGTAATCTCCACCTTTGTGGCAAACATATTTACATTCATACTTGGGATGGATATCCCCATCACTAAGCCCGGGAGTCCGTGTATAAGTTCAGGACCACCGGAGATGGGTATTTGTCCCGCAAAAAAGGCAACCACATAGACCGAATCTTGAATAATTCCATTGGCTCTTCTGCAGTCATAGCCCGCAATATTCCGGTATTCATCGGTATACTTCCATTTTACAGTAGGCAATGAATCTTTAAGCAAGAGCTGATCATCTCCAAAGGGGAGCAATTTTAAGAATTCCTGATTCTGGAAATTAATGTACGTTTTTGAATCCGGGAGAATAGAATTATAGTGAGTCACATTACGATAATTTGCAGGATAATCTTCTTGCACCGTTTCAAACAGGGTTTCATTATCGTAAAATTTCAGAATATGGTGGGTCACCACCTCTGCAGGCCCATTCTTTACCGCATTGTCGACCATCAGCTTATCCCAGGTATCTAAATCGGGTTTGCTGAGATAATTGCGTTTTAAGAAATTCTGCACATGAAACTTCCGTTCATAAGTCACCGTTCCACTGCTCGGAAAATACGCGTGTTGTGCATGGGCTGCTCCTGAGCTCAGCAATAATACCCAGACCATCAACTTTATATACTTACTCATTTGGCATCTCCTTTCATTGTTGTAAAATTGTAGATTACTTTTAGCATTCCATAACGACGCAATACGTTGTTGCTGGTCTGGATAAATGAAGTTCCATTCTGATAACGGTACACCCCATTGTTTCTATTTAAAATATCATTGACAAATACCTGTACTTCCAGGGACTTATCTTTCAATAATTTTTTGGAAACATACCCATTCATATTGATCACGTTAATGGATTCAAGTGTTTTCGTCGCGGCCTGATAATTCTGGTTTGTCGACAGTGAAATTTTAAAGTCTTTTGGTAGATAATAAGTAAACTGCGAATAAGACGCGAACTTAAAGGTCGTTCGATTCAACTCGGGCTGCAAATAGGAACTCATCTGCTCCACACCAGGCATCAAGGAGATGTAAAAATCCATCTTATTTGCTTTATATCTATTAAAGCCTATTTCAGGTGTTATACTCCTTGTTTGATTTCTATTGAGCTTTGGTTCTTCGTTATACGATGATAAATAACTAAATTGGCTATTGTACTGACCGTTGATACCGATATTCATCTTCAATCCCCATTTCTTTTGTAGCACAAAACTGTAAGATCCACTACCATAAATACGCCAATTATCCTTATCAATATTGACATAGGAAATTTGTTGTGTACCCTCGTCCAGGTTATAGCGTACATTGGTATTAATATTCTTCTTACCCTGATCTGCACTCGCATAAAAATAGAATCCCTGGTCTTTCAACTGCTTATAGCTATTGTAATTAATCGAATAGGAGTTGTTAAATCCTGCTTTCAGATTTGGATTATCCAAATATTCCACAAGCGGCTGTGCGTTTTGCTTTAAAGGCTCAATTTGTGTCAAGGAAGGTTGTGTTGTACGTCCGCTATAACGAAATCCTAAGTTTTTGCTCTTCGAAAGTTTGTAATTCACCGAAAAGTTGGGGTTCATTGAGGTCTGATTACGCTGCAATGTTGTGTTGAGATTATTATATGTTCTCTTTACATCCTCAAAATCGACTCTGTTACTCAGATTTACGGTTAATGTATTCGACTTGTAATTCAGGGAAGTATTCACTCCATTTTTCAAACTGGAGAAATCGAAATCATTTAACAGATTTTGATCCAGGACAGTGTATTTACCTGTAGCAGGATCTTTATCGAATGACTGATTAAGGGTCTCCGATTTATTGCTATTGAATGAGTAGCCAACAGCGGCGGTCAGTCGTTTTGACAGCGGCTCTGAATAAGTTACTGAAGCCCCGTACGTATTATTTGATAGCTTATCATTTTTATATTGATCGATCACGGTTGTGTTACCCGAACTTTGGAAAAAGTTCTCGGAAAAATATTGGGTTTTTGACCTATTCTGATCGGTATTTGCATTGACATTAAAGGTAACGGAGCGACGTTCTTTTTTGAAACGACGTGTTAACATCGCATTGACATTAAATCGATCCTGATCGCCATTCAAATCGGTTTTCGAGGTCGTCTTTGTGATCAGGGTTCCATCCAACGTGCGTTGATCAGCATCAGAATTGGAGGAATTATCACGGCTAGACTTGGTGAACCCCATATTGACGGTCAAATCGGAAAGTGAATCTAATTTCAAATCATACCTTACATTTGCAACATTTGATTTGTTTTCGTTCTCGGATTTAGTCACATTATTATCCACCTGTGCGCGTTCAGGAAGGTTATTCTGCGCGTTATACGTACTTGTATTGTTGACATTGATCTGATTCCGCTTGAAGTTTGCATTGATCTTATGCTTATCATCTTTGGATTTGTCGGAATAACTTGCGCCCATGTTTATGGCCTTAGGCACGCCGCCACCATAGTATTTACCGTCCCATCCCCCTTCAGAACCATCACCACCGGAAATCATAATGCCACCACCGTCCATCATCTGTACATTACTACTTCCGCCCACACCATATTTTTGACTATCTTCAAATCCTAATCCGACCATTCCATCATTGGCCAGAATGCCATAAGCAGCGATTTTCTGCGAGCCCTTAAACTTATTGAGCATGACTTTTCCGCCATAATATTTATCTGTACCGGCTCCCGCAACAGCTTGGCCGAACATTCCTTTTTTCTTATCTTCTTTAAGCTTAATATCAATTGTCTGCGTTCGTTCACCATCATCTACCCCTGTACGTACGGCAAGATCTGATTTCTTCTCATAGACTTGTACCTTGCTAACCATATCTGATCGAATATTCTTAGTAATCAGGGTTGGATCATCACCAAAAAACTCTTCCCCATCAAGCAATACTTTTTTTACCTCCTTACCTTGAGCAATGATCTTGCCTGACCCATCCATCGTAATACCCGGCAATACCTTCAACAGGTCCTCCACTTTAGCATCCTTCTCTACTTTAAAACTAGCGGCATCGTATTCGATGGTGTCGCCTTTAATAACCACAGGAATTTTACCATTCACCTGAACCTCTTCCAATAGTAGAGCTGCTTTGGATAGCTTTACAATACCAATATCTAAATCTTCGGCGGCCACATGGATATCTTTTACCAAGTCAGCATACTGCGGATAGGAAACTACCATTTTATAGGTACCTGTGTCGAGATTAGCAATTTGGAATGTTCCATTTTCCTTCGTCCGACCGAATTTAATCAAAATCGAATCTTTGGGACTGAGCAGCGCGATTGAAGCTTGATGTAGTTTTGCAAGATCTTTGATATCGGCCACCGATCCCACAAGTTTATGTTGCGCATAAGACTTGGAACTCAGTACGGATAATAAAAGAAACAAAACTAGGGAATAGGTTAGTTTCATAAATTTCGTTTATATATTGTCGAGGTAAATATATAAATGTTGCTACGGAAAATTCGTAAAATAATGTTAAATAATTATGTAATTAATAAATGAAACTTGACCCACTCAAATAAAACACGATAATTCACGCTATATCAATAATTTAATCTCATAAAAAAAGAGGCGTAACTTATTTGTTACGCCTCCAGTCTAAATAGAAAAATATATTTTATTTCCTTTAATCTACATTCAGGTTCAATTCTTTTTCCTTATTGATTAAATGGGCAATACTTGTATCATTTAAAATCTGCAACATGGCATTTCTCACCTCTACAAAAGTATCGCGTATGCCACAGGCATGCTCTTGTGTACACTCTTCGCAGGAGCGGTAGAAGTTCAAGCTCACGCATGGCAGCAAGGCTATGGGGCCATCAATCAGTCGCATCACCTGCGATAAAAAAACATCTTCGGGAGCCTTATTGAGGCTATAACCACCTCCAGCACCTTTTTTGCTATAGAGAATTCCGGCATTTCGCATTTCAAGTAGAATTTGTTCCAAGAATTTTTTTGGAATATTCTCCTCCTGCGCAATCTTCACAATCTGCATAGGCTCATTACCGTAATTACGACCAAGCACCATCAGTGCCTTTATTGCATATTTTGTCTTTTTGGAAAGCATAATTTGTTAACCCCCTGTTGAATTGCAAATTTACGTTTTTTATTCAATAGAATAAAACCTTCATGATTTCACGCATGCAACAACAGTCACCTTATTGCCCCAATACCGCCGTGATCGGTTTTCCGATGCTACCATTGGGCTCAGTAATGTGCAAGAGCGACGAAATTGTCGGTGCAATATCCACAATATGTACCTCTGTATTCGATACACCCGGTTTAATTCCCCAACCCATAAATACTAAAGGAATATGGGAGTCATAGCCAGACCAGGTACCATGTGTTGTACCAGTCGAGCGTGGCGTACCGTCATACCATTGTGGTTCACAAACAATCTGAATAGCACCGCTACGTTTAAAGTTGTAACCATTGATCATTTTTTCGCGAATAGGCGCCGGAATCATCAGACTTCCCCCCTTTTCCATATCAGCAACATAAGCGACACCTTCTGTATGGCGAAGCTCACGAATGATGGTCTCTTTTATTTTATCACGATCCAAGTTCAAAGAATCAATCAATTGATTATTTAAGTGCACCTGGTAGTTCATCATGCTTTTAACAAGCTTCTCTTGTCCAAATTTCTCTTTAAGGGTTTTGTTAAGTCCTGTGATAATCTGACGGGAATAGAAATAACCACCATTTCCTTTCATATCCATAAAGAACCGAGAGTTATAAGAAGCGCCATGATCTGCTGTCAGGAAGAACGTGTAGTTACCCTTGCCCACCGTCTTATCGAGGTAGTTGAAGAAATCGGCAAGCTGTTTATCGAGCTGCAGATAGATATCTTCAATCTCCACTGCTGTCAATGAGTAACGGTGCCCTACATAATCTGTTGCGGAAAGACTCACACAAAGGAAGTCGGTATTTTTGGTCGGGTTATTTCCCATCTGCTCATTTTTGATTGCTTCCATAGCCAGATCCAACGTAAACTGATTACCCATTGGTGTGGTTTTGATCAGCTCATAGCCTTCGTCTTTCATTAGCTTAGAAGTCGCACGCGGCAAAGTCGGCTTTTCTTCACCAGGGTACTTACCTTCGTAGATGTTATCATCTGCAATACTGTTGGCAGCATAGGTGCTGATATCATACATTGGTTTCCAGTCGCCTTTCAGGTATTTTTCAGCCAATTTTTTCTTGTTGAAGTCTACCACCCATTTTGGCAGCTTATCCATGTAGAAATTAGAGGTGATCCAATCACCTGATTTAGCTTCGAACCAATACGCTGCATCGGCAAAATGCCCCGCCGGTAGAATACCGCCACGGTCTTTGATCGCGATACCGATCACTTTGGATTTAAAGTTAGAGGCGAGCTTCAATTGGTCCGTTACGGTCGATGCAAGCAAATTGCGTGGGGACTGCTGCCCTTCCTTGGCTGTAGTACCTACACCGACAACATTGTCGTCCTGCGTACAGTACATATTTTTACCCGTTTGTTCTTCAATCCAGTCATTGCCCGCAATACCATGTATGGAAGGAACGGATCCTGTATATACCGAACTGTGTCCAATAGCGGTGTATGTCGGAATATAATTAATCAATGTATTTTCACAGGAGAATCCTTCTTTCAAAAGTCGTTTGAAACCATCATTTCCATATCGATCTGCAAAACGATATAAATAATCCCAACGCATTTGATCCACCATCAGGCCGACAACCAATTTTGGTCTTTCTGGTTGTTGCGCCATGGACGAAAGCGCCGCTATTCCAAGGACGACACTTAAAAAAAATCTTTTAATCATAATCGTATTAAGTATTGAAATATTAGTTTTTTATTTACTGCATAGTATTCCATCAGACCTTAACAAAAGGAACAATAAATCGGAACTTATTGGCAGCCCAGTTGCCCTGATTCAGATTACTTCACTTCGCTAAAGTAGGGTTTAATCTTTTAAATGTGCTTTTAAAAATTGACCTGTATAAGAATCTTTACAATGAATAAGTTCTTCAGGAAGTCCCGCAAAGACTAGCTTTCCACCTTTATTCCCACCCTCAGGACCAATATCGATGACCCAATCTGCTGATTTGATCATATCCATATTATGCTCGATCACCAAGATACTGTTTCCTAGGGCAATCAGTGCATCAAATGATTTCAGTAACTTCTTAATATCCTGAAAGTGTAAGCCTGTCGTTGGCTCATCAAAGATAAAAAGTGTCTTCTTGCTGTTATTTCCCTTAATGAGGAAGGAGGCCAGTTTAATCCGCTGTGCTTCACCGCCAGACAATGTACTTGACGATTGCCCGAGCTTAACGTAGCCAAGTCCAACGTCCTGTAAAGGCTGCAATTTCGCTAATATTTTAGGCTGGTCTGCAAAGAATACGATCGCTTCATCAACACTCAGCTCGAGGACATCTGCTACCGACTTGTTCTTATAGTGTACATCAAGCACAAATTGTTTAAATCGCTTGCCTCCACATGCCTCACATGGCAAAACGATATCGGCCATAAATTGCATTTCAATTTTAACCTCACCTTCGCCCTGACAAACATCACAACGTCCACCTTCAACATTAAATGAAAATGCCGCAGGTTTCAATCCAGCAGCTTTGGCTGGTGCCTGGTTGGCATATAAGGCCCTGATTTCATCCCAGGCTTTCACGTAAGTCACCGGATTGGATCGCGAAGAACGACCGATCGGGTTTTGATCGACCATTTCAACTTGTTCGATCTGGGTAATATCCCCCTCGATCGCATCATAGACCCCCGTCTGCTCACCGGAGTAATTACCTATCGACTTCTGCAGTGCTGGGTAAAGGATACGTTTGACCAAGGAGGTCTTACCTGATCCCGAAACACCCGTTACCACAGTAAACGTATTCAATGGAAATTGTACATCAATCCCTTTGAGGTTATTCTCATGGGCTCCTTTAATGGTCACACTATTGGACCATGGGCGGCGTTTTTTGGGTACCTCAATCTGGCTTTTGCCACTGAGGTATTGACCCGTAAGGCTCTTTGTATCTTTCAGAATCTGCTGATATGTACCCGCGAAGACCATTTCGCCGCCATTGATCCCGGCTTCCGGTCCGATATCGATCAGGTAATCTGCCGCCTCCATCATCTCCTGCTCATGCTCGACTACCACAACCGTATTACCAACATCGCGCAGAGATTTCAGCACAGAGATGAGTCGCTGTGTATCACGTGGATGAAGTCCAATACTTGGCTCGTCTAACACATAAATAGAACCTACGAGTGAACTTCCTAATGAAGTTGCCAGATTGATCCGCTGTGATTCCCCTCCAGAAAGGGTATTCGATAGCCGGTTCAAGGTTAGGTAACTTAATCCAACATCGCACAAAAATTGCAATCTGTTATTAATTTCAGCAAGAAGTCTTTTGGCAATGACCAGTTCATTACCCACCAGTGGTAACGTTTTAAAGAATTCCAAGGCTTCTTCAAGCGGCATCAAAACGATATCGGTGATAGACTTGCCCCCTACTTTCACGTAAGTGGCATCTTTGCGTAAACGGGTTCCACGGCAGTCCGGGCAATCTGTCTTCCCGCGATAGCGAGACAACATCACCCGATATTGAATTTTATAGGTCTGAGCTTCGAGCTCTTCAAAGAATTGGGTAAGACCCGCAAAATATTTATTTCCCGTCCACAGCAGCTCTTTCTGCGCCGCAGTCAGGTCCATGTAGGCACGATGTATGGGAAAATCAAATTTCAGTGAACTTTTAACAAGCACTTGTAACCACTCGCCCATTTTCTCCCCTCGCCAGGGAGCAATTGCACCATCGTAGACCGAACGGCTTTTGTCTGGAATAACAAGATCAGGGTCAATACCAATGATCTTTCCATAACCTTCACATCGGCGACAGGCACCATACGGATTATTAAAACTGAAGAAATTTGGTGTAGGTTCTTCAAATGTTATTCCATCAAGTTCAAATTTATGGGAGAAATGATGTCTTTGACCATTTTCTTCCATATAGAGCTCACCCTTACCCTCGAAAAAACCTGTTTGGACAGAGTCAGAAAGTCGATTGACTGTATCATCGTCCTGTTCAATACGAACCCGGTCGACGACAATAAGCACTTCACCATCCTGAAGGTCTTTATTGGCGACGGCCTTATCATCGATAATAGCTTCGATTTTCTGCATACTATCCCCAAAGACGACACGCACAAAACCTTTCTGCAACAAGAGAGACAGCTCTTCCTTGAGTTTACGCCCATGAGAAGGAATAAGTGGCGCGAGAAGCGTCAACGTTGTCCCCTCTTCCAAATTCAAGGCAAAATCCACCACTGAACTCACACTGTCTTTGGTCACCTCGCGACCAGATACAGGAGAAATTGTCTTTCCGATTCGGGCATATAACAATTTCAGATAATCATAGATCTCGGTGGATGTTCCTACCGTCGAACGGGGGTTGGAAGTAATGACACGTTGCTCAATGGCAATTGCAGGGGCGATACCTTTGATGTAATCCACCTCCGGTTTATTCATCCGTCCCATAAATTGTCTTGCGTACGAAGAGAGACTTTCGACATAACGTCGCTGTCCTTCGGCATAAAGCGTATCAAAAGCTAAGGAGGATTTTCCTGAGCCCGACATTCCAGTGATAACAACTAATTTATTTTTAGGGATATCAACGTCAATATTCTTTAAGTTATTAACTCTTGCCCCCTTTATCTGAATATATTCTTTTGGAGTGTGTTCCACCTGTTTACTCATAATAATCCTTATCTCACACAAAGTTACGTATTCTTGGCTGATTATATTCCTGCGAATTAAAAAGCAATTCGGTTTTCTATCACCTGAATTTCAAAAAAGAGGAACTGTTCCAAAGTCGGCAAAATTTTGATGAAAGGCTTCATTCACGGCAAACAGGCAAAGCTACGACCAGCTATAATTTGAAATACATCAAACAATTTAGTTTCCCAAACAATTATTATTTAACATTTTTTTTTTCGATTAATCCTTCCAAAAACAATACAGTCCTATAGGTGTTATTTCTGTTATAAGCGTGTAGCATTTTTTACAGATAGCGCGTTTAAAAAACAAATAAAAATAAGAAAATGGGGTATTCGAGTTTATAACACATACAAAACCGGAATATTTCATGGCCATTAAAATTAAATAATTGCATATATGAAAAAAAATGTATTTCAAGTAATGATGCTATTGATGATCGCATTAGTATCCTCAACAACTATTAGTAAAGCGCAAATGGTTATCGACAAAATTGACTTAGGCATTTTTCCTAGCCCAGAAAAAGGGTACAAAAAAATGGTGATTGAAGTTCCCTATTCAGAAAGTGATAAAAACAAAAAAATAGAGTTTTCGGTGGGAAAATGGATGGAAGTAGACGGATGTAATACCTTTAATTTATCGGGCACTTTAGAGAAAAAAGATCTTCAAGGCTGGGGTTATGACTATTATGTATTCAAAACAAATGGCAATGTCGCCAGCACTATGATGGCTTGCCCAAACAAAGAAAAAAGAAACCTTTTTGTTTCAGCACAACCTGAGACTGTGCGTTACAATGGCAGAATGCCGATTGTGATTTACGTACCTGAAGCTTATGATGTGCAATTCAAAATCTACACAACTGACGGCGACACCTATCGTGCTGCAGAGGTAAGAACAAAAAAGTAAACCACTACAGCTATTTGGTGAACTAAATATCCATGCAATAAAAAAGCCCTCGAACAATGTTCGGGGGCTTTTTTTATATCGCGTTCCGCTATTGACTATTGGAATTTCTTCGCGTTTACTTTACGCTCATTTTCAGTCAAATAGATTTTACGCAAACGGATAGACTGTGGTGTAACCTCAATGTATTCGTCAGCTTGGATATACTCCATAGATTCCTCTAAAGAGAATTTAATCGCTGGTGCTATACGTGTGTTATCATCTGTACCCGAAGCACGCATATTTGTCAATTGTTTACCTTTAACGATGTTGATCGTTAAATCATTGTCACGGATATGCTCACCCAAGATTTGGCCTTCATAAATATCCACACCTGGATCAACGAAGAACTTACCTCTGTCTTGTAACTTATCGATAGAGTATGCTGTAGTTGTACCTTTATCTAAAGAGATCAATACACCGTGCAAACGTCCAGGGATTGTTCCTCTCCAAGGCTCGTAACCTTTTAAACGGTGTGCCATAACAGCTTCACCTGCTGTTGCTGTCAATACGTTGTTACGTAAACCGATGATACCACGAGAAGGAATTTCGAACTCAAGATGTTGCATTTCACCTTTCGTCTCCATCACTAAAAGTTCACCTTTACGTTGAGTTACTAGCTCAATTACTTTACCGGAAACCTCTGCAGGTACGTCAACTACCAACACTTCGATAGGCTCACATTTTTTGCCATCAATTTCTTTTAAGATTACTTGAGGTTGACCTACTTGTAGTTCGTAACCTTCACGACGCATTGTTTCGATCAATACGGATAAGTGAAGGATACCACGTCCGTATACCAACCAAGCATCTGGAGATTCAGTAGGAACGACGCGTAAAGCCAAGTTCTTTTCTAATTCTTTTTGTAGACGATCGTGGATGTGTCTCGAAGTAACCAATTTACCTTCTTTACCAAAGAAAGGCGAGTTATTGATGGTAAACAACATGTTCATTGTTGGTTCATCAATGCTGATAACTTCCAGTTGCTCCGGATTTTCGAAATCTGCAATTGTATCACCGATATCAAAACCTTCGATACCAACTACGGCACAAATATCGCCACATTTAACTTCTTCCACACGACGACGGCCTAAACCTTCGAATGTATGCAATTCTTTAACACGTGATTTCACGATCTTGCCATCACGTTTTACCAACGAAATAGGTTGACCTTCTTTGATTGTACCACGCGCTACACGACCGATAGCAATACGTCCTACGAATGTAGAGTAATCCAACGATGTGATCTGCATTTGCAATGTACCTTCAACAAATGGGGATGGTGGGAAATGACTGATGATAGCATCTAATAATTCAGATACATCTTCTTTCTTTTCTTTCCAATCTGTTGACATCCAACCATGTTTGGATGAACCATATAATACAGGGAATGCTAATTGTTCTTCTGTCGCATCTAGGCTAAAGAATAAATCAAATACATTCTCGTAAACCTCTTCAGGACGACAGTTTTCTTTATCGACTTTATTGACAACTACCAACGGTTTCAACCCAAGGGATAATGCCTTTTGTGTAACGAAACGTGTTTGTGGCATCGGACCTTCGAACGCATCCACAAGCAAAACAACACCATCAGCCATTTTCAATACACGCTCAACCTCACCACCGAAATCGGCGTGACCAGGTGTATCAATAACGTTAATTTTTACGCCTTTATATTCAACAGAAACGTTTTTAGCGACAATAGTAATACCGCGTTCACGTTCTAAATCGTTATTATCCAGAATTAAATCACCTGTACCATCATTGTCTCTAAAAAGATTTGTGAAGTGTAAGATTTTGTCTACCAACGTAGTTTTACCGTGATCGACGTGAGCGATAATCGCTATGTTTCTAATATTTTGCATCTAGCAAGTAAATTTGTTTTTAAATTCAGGGTGCAAAGATAAACATTTTGCACCATAAATTTTATAACTATGTGTATTTTATTTAATTACACCTAATTCTTTACCTACTTTAGTAAAGGCGGCGATTGCTTTATCCAGATGAGTAACTTCGTGTCCTGCCGAAATCTGTACACGGATACGAGCTTTTCCCTGAGGTACAACAGGATAATAAAAACCTATTACATAAATTCCCTCATCCAACATCTTGGATGCAAATTCCTGCGCTAATTTCGCGTCATAAAGCATCACAGGCACAATCGGGTGGAAACCTGGTTTGATATCAAATCCAGCAGCCGTCATTTTTTCACGGAAGTAGATTGTATTGGATTCCAATTTATCACGTAATGCAGTTGTCTCGCTCAGCATGTCCAAGACTGCTACAGAAGCCCCTGCAATTGCTGGTGCTAGGGTATTCGAAAATAAATAAGGACGTGAACGCTGACGTAACAAATCGATGATTTCTTTTTTACCGGAAGTAAAACCACCAGAAGCACCACCTAGCGCCTTACCCAAAGTACCTGTAATGATATCTACACGATCAATTACATTGAAAAGCTCGTGTGTACCACGTCCAGTTGCACCGATAAATCCTGTACAATGCGATTCATCGATCATCACTAGCGCCTGGTATTTATCCGCAAGATCACAGATCTGGTCTAATGGAGCTACAGATCCATCCATCGAAAATGCTCCATCTGTAACAATGATTTTGTGCCGAGCACTGGATGCAGCCTGCAATTGCGCTTCCAGATCAGCCATATCCGCATTTTTATAACGGAAACGTTGTGCTTTACACAAACGAACACCGTCTATGATAGAAGCATGATTTAATTCGTCGGAAATGATGGCATCCTCAGCGCCAAATAACGGTTCAAACACTCCACCATTAGCGTCGAATGCTGCCGCATATAAAATAGTATCTTCAGTTCCGAGGAACGTAGAAATTTTTGCTTCTAATTCTTTATGCACATCTTGGGTACCACAGATGAAACGTACGGAAGACATTCCATAACCGTGTGTATCAATCGCTTTCTTAGCAGCTTCGATTACTTTTGGATGTGAAGAAAGTCCCAAATAATTGTTCGCACAAAAATTGACAACTTCTTGTCCTGTGCTTACTTTGATGTCTGCTCCTTGTGGAGTAACGATCACCCGCTCTTGTTTATACAATCCCGCTTCTTTGATTGCTTCCAATTCCTTTTCTAAAACTGGTTGTAATGTATTGTACATAATTTTATTTTTTTATACAATATTACAGTTTTTTCATTGGAATAAGTTGCTTTACCTTTCGAGAAAAGGGCTATTCACGGAGAATTCACCCCAAATCAATGATTTGGTAACATTAAACCGATTGCATAAAATTCCTTTTTTCAATCGATCTACTTTTCCTTTTGCTTTGATAGCGAGCAACTGGGCGACAAGCCCTAGACATCTTCGTCCTGCAGGCAGGGTGCAAGCGCGGTGTCTCAATGGTCAATCCACTTAAAAAAGGTGGACTCAACGTGGACTCAAGGTGGACTCATTGTGCTTGCAGTCCGAAGCTGGTATAACCTTATCTCAACTTTGGTCTCTCGCATTTTAGACGAAAAGCGCCAAAATTTTAATAACAGATAGGAGCGAAAGCTAGCGGATTTAAGCTATCGCATAACAAAAGGTCTTATCCATAAAAATTTCGTGAAAATAGCGTGTTAGGCGCTGCAATGTGAATTACTCGTAACGAAGCGCATCGACTGGATCCAGTTTAGATGCTTTTGAGGCCGGGTAATAGCCCGATAGCATACCGACGAGTCCACATACCGCGAAACCCAAAATAATCGCTCCCCAAGGTATAATAAAAGATGTGCCGAGCTGCAGCGCCAGAATATTACCAATCAAAATACCAATAAAGATCCCGGCGACACCTCCAATCATACAGATCACAATTGCTTCCATCAGAAATTGCTTACGTATAACACTCGGTGTTGCACCAATTGCCTTACGAATACCGATCTCTCGTGTACGTTCAGTGACCGAAACCAGCATGATGTTCATCAATCCGATTGAAGCTCCCACAAGGGTTATAAAAGCAATCACGACCGCTCCCAAAGTAACCATAGCCATATTTTGCATCAGCATCTGGGCAACCGCATCTGATTTGGTGATTTCAAAATCATTTGACTGCCGTGATGACAATCCGCGAATATTCCGAAATACGATTGTAGCTTCGCCGATTGCGGCTTCCAATCGCATGGGGTCATTGGAAGAAACAGTGATCACATAGGAAGGCTCGGTACCCTGCATCACTGCCCTGGCCTTGATCAGGGGAATAAAGCAGGCTCTATCCCCACCCATCCCGGCAGAAGAACCTTTACTTTTTAAAACTCCTATCACCAAATAGCGGATATTGTTAACAGTAATAAACTGTCCTATTGGATCAATAATTTCGTTGAATAGCATTTTACTCACTTCACTACCGATGATGATCACGCCACTACCTGTTTCAACCTCTCGCGTAGAAAAATTACGGCCTTCGCTGACAACATACCCTGATGTCTGCAGATAATTTTCATCTGTCCCGATCAGGCCGATATTGGGGTTTGTCTTTTTGGATTGATATTTTGCGGTCGTATTCCAACTCACATTGGCACTGATTGATGTCAACGCATTAAAGTGAAAATCCTGTCTAAATCTTGCAGACTGTGCGTAGGTAATATTAGCAAAGACTTTTGAGCGAGTCCCTTCATTACCGATCCGAACATTCAATCCCCTGTTGCGTATGTTGAAGGAATTTGATCCCATCGACGAAAAGGAATCTGTCAGCGAGTTTTTCATGGCATCAATCGAGGTCAATACCCCTATTAACGCCATCATCCCTATGGCAATGATCAGTGCTGTTAAAAATGTCCGCAGCTTATTCCCTACAATGGACTGTAGTGCAAGCTTGACATTTTCAACATAAGACATCTTTACGGCCATAGAGCTGGTATTTATAATTTGTAGGGATGAAAATACTGTAATTCCAGCACAAAACCAAAAAGGCAATTTACTTCCTAGAAATAAATTGCCTTTTTGGTGGAATCTGACCTATCCATGCAAGCGGATTATTTTGATTTTGCAGCCATTTTCTATCTTAATTAATTCTTTTCCATGTCTCGGTGCGTCCAAGCAAGCTCACACCCACATAACCTCGTATATCAAGCTTATCGCCTTTTAAGGTCATCTTGCAGCTATACGTTTTGCCCGACTTCGGATCATAGATCTTTCCGTCAACATAAGTATTGCCATCTTTATCAAAATTGGTCAAGATTTCTAGCCCTTGTACATTTCTACTCTGCAGTGCTTTATCTGGATTTTTTATATCTTTCTTCGGCTGACCGGCTTCATTATTTGGAAATTTCAGCCAATAGAGCTTGCCAAAAAACTTATCGCCTTTCTTGTAAATTTCAACGCGACCTTCGCCACTTGGGTTTTCCCACTTTCCGATGATGGGATCTGTTTGCGCAAATAATGCTACTGTAGTCAGCAGCATTATGAATGACATCATAATTTTCTTCATGGGTCTATTATTTTATGAACTTAATTCTCTCAATTTCCGCCCTATTGTCAATATAATCGCTTGTTTAAACCACCCAAATACTCCTATCAATCCTTTTCCACCATCAGCAATCACCCTTCTTAACGAGTATAATGACTGACCGCCAAATAACAATAGCATCATAGCTTCTGAATAAATATACAAAATATTTACTATGCCTGCATATATTTTTATTTCTAAAACTGCTCATCTTCAATCAGCCGGTCCGCGCTAATCCACGCCAACGGCTCATCCATGCCCGTTCCTGCAGAAGATTCAAAAGTCCTCATCTAGCCAAAGTTTGGCATCGGGTTTGCACGATAGTTATTATATTATTACTTTATTTACTCTTTATAAATTAGCACATATTATGAAATTTATTATTAGTCTTTTACTTACTGGTGTAGTCGTCGCAATAGCGTGTTGGATTGTCCCCGGCGCTCATGTTGCTGGATTCGGTTGGGCTATCGTTACAGGACTCGTCATTGGATTTGTCAATGCGACTGTGGGATCGATTTTAAGGTTATTTACGTTCCCGTTGAATTGGCTTACCCTTGGCCTGGTTTCTTTTATTATTACCGTATTGATGGTCTTGTTATCAGACTCGCTACTCGGCTCCAAATTTGATGTAGATGGATTCTGGACCGCTGCGCTGTTTGCCATTGTCGTTGCCATATTGGAAATGATTATTGGCAGTACTTCGAAAGATTAAAAATACATTCATAAAATAGCAGCGGGCGTCCGCATCAATACATGTGGACGCCTTTTCATTTCTCAGCGATTGCCACCCTTTCTTGCCGACACCATCTTCCCTTGTTGACATCATCTGTCGTTTGAAAACAGCTTGTTTACTGTTCCAATTCCTTTAAAATAATCGTCTAAAATAATTGCCCTTATGGGTGAGTTTATCCTCATTTCCCTCGCTTTTTACAGCAGAATTCGCTAAATTTAATTCTTTAAAAGAACCGCTGATATATGTGCGAACACAACCACGAGCATAGCCATGACACACTGGGGCACGGCCTTCCAACACAGGAGCGTCCTTGGTGGATTACCCAAAGCAAGCTCCTCATGGCTCTTGTCATTCTACTTACGTTGCTCCTATTGAAATATGCTTTTAAGATTAGCCTTCCCTTTGGCATCAACTTGATCTTAAATAGCATCGCCTATCTTCTCGCGGGAATCCCCGTTATTCAAATGGCATTGCGCAAGGCAAGCCGTGGCGATATTTTTAATGAGTTCTTTTTGATGACCGTTGCGACCTTGGGAGCTTTCGCCATTGGAGAATTTGAAGAGGGCGTCGCTGTAATGGTGTTCTATCAAATCGGAGAATGGTTTCAGGATACTGCCGTCGACAATGCCAAGAAATCAATCAAATCCTTATTGGATATACGCCCTGACGCAGTAACGGTCATACGCAATGGGCAACAACAGCAGATCAATCCTAAAAATGTTGAAATTGGCGAGACTATCCTTGTAAAAGCTGGAGAAAAAGTGGCTCTGGATGGTACATTGAAAACGGAAAAAGCGGCATTTAATACCGCAGCATTGACTGGAGAGAGTAAACCCGATACAAAATATTCCGGTGATGCTGTCTTTGCAGGTATGATCAATTTGGAAACAGTCGTTGAAATCGAGGTATCCAGCGTATTTGAAGATAGCAAGTTGAGCAAAATTCTCGAAATGGTTCAGGATGCCACTGCACGAAAATCCAAAACTCAGCTGTTTATCGCTCGATTTGCCAAAATATATGTCCCCATCATCTTTGGGCTTGCGCTCTTGGTCCTTATTGCACCCCTATTTTTTGTTCATGACTATAATTTTAAGGACTGGTTCTACCGGAGTTTAGTCTTTCTGGTGATCAGCTGTCCCTGCGCCCTGGTCGTTTCCATTCCCCTGGGTTATTTTGGGGGTATAGGCTTAGCTTCCCGAAATGGTATATTATTTAAGGGCGGGAACTTCCTCGATGCCATCACTTCAGTCGATACCGTTGTCATGGATAAAACGGGCACGCTTACAGCCGGTGTCTTTGAGGTAACTGAAGTTTTTGCCGTCAATGGAGATCCAGAGGAATTGCTGAACTATGCGAAAGCCATTGAGGCACATTCAACGCACCCCATTGCGAAGGCGATCGCCAGTTATCATCCCGGCACTGCCGCATTTCAGGCTGAGAAAATCCAGGAAATAGCAGGCCACGGACTTTTCGCTACTGTTAACGGAAAGCCCACACTCGCGGGCAACAGCAAATTACTGGACAAATTCGATATTGGCTATCCGGCAGATCTAAGGCAAATGGCATACTCCATTGTATTACTTGCCATCGAAGGTCAATATGCGGGTTATATTACTGTTGCAGATCGAATTAAACCAGATGCCAGGGCTGTGATCCAAGCCATGCATGCTCAAGGCTTGTATACAGTCATGTTATCTGGAGATAAAACAGCGGTGGTAGATGAAGTCGCTAAAGAACTTGGACTCGACAAAGCCTATGGCGATCTCCTTCCTGAGGATAAAGTAAGCCATGTACAGCAGCTGATTGATCAAGGACGCCGCGTTTCCTTTGCCGGCGATGGCGTAAACGACGCTCCTGTAGTTGCCTTAGCACATGTTGGCATTGCTATGGGTGGACTGGGAGCTGATGCAACCATTGAAACTGCTGATGTTGTGATCCAAAACGATGAGCCACACAAGATTTTGTCGGCCATAAAAATTGGAAAAATAACCCGAAGTATTGTGTGGCAGAATGTCATCTTGGCGATGGGAATAAAAATCATTGTTTTGATCCTGGGCGCCGGGGGCATTGCAACACTTTGGGAAGCAGTCATTGCTGATGTGGGCGTAGCTCTTCTGGCGATTTTAAATGCCATTCGGATCCAGCATAAACAAGTTTAAAAACTGAGCGATCATGTAATGCCCCAAAAAAGCACTGCCCCCAAAAAGTTAGATACTTTCTGAGGGCAGTCCTGTTGTATAAAGGATCTCTTTTAGATCTTAGTTAGAAATTTAATCCCGCCAAGCTTTATAGACATTAATCAATCCATTGGTAGAAGAGTCATGACTCGTAACCGTATTCGCGTCACTTAATTCCGGAAGGATTTGATTCGCCAATTGTTTACCTAGCTCCACACCCCATTGATCAAAACTATAAATATTCCAGATCACACCCTGCACAAAAATCTTATGCTCATAAAATGCGATAAGTCGTCCTAAAGTACGTGGTGTCATTATTTTGAACAGGATGGAATTCGTCGGGCGATTGCCTTCAAAGACTTTATAGGCTTTAAGCGCTTCTATTTCTTGGTCCGATTTGCCTGCTTTCTTTAATTCGGCAACTACTTCTTCCTCCGTTTTGCCATTCATCAAAGCCTCAGTCTGTGCAAAAAAGTTAGACAATAGCAATTGGTGGTGGTTTCCGATCGGATTAAGGCTATTGGCAGGCGCAATGAAATCACAAGGAATCAATTTGGTACCCTGGTGAATCAACTGATAGAAGGCATGCTGCCCGTTCGTACCAGGTTCACCCCATATAATCGGTCCAGTCTGATAGTCCACCTGTTGGCCATTACGGTCAACATATTTGCCGTTACTCTCCATATCCCCTTGTTGGAAATATGCAGCAAAACGGTGCAGATATTGATCGTAAGGGAGAATTGCATGGCTTTCGGCCTGGAAAAAATTATTGTACCATACACCAAGCAAAGCCAATATCACGGGAATATTGGATTCGAAAGAAGTTTCCTTAAAATGAACATCCGCATCGTAGGCACCTTTTAAAAGTTCCTCGAAATTATCAAAGCCTATTGCCAAGCTAATGGAAAGACCTATAGCAGACCATAGGGAATAACGACCGCCTACCCAGTCCCAAAACTCAAACATATTTTGAGTATCTATTCCAAAGGCACGTACTGCCTCTGTATTCGTGCTCAATGCTGCAAAATGCTTAGCGACATCCTCCTGAAGGGCACCACTCGCCAAAAACCAGTCTTTAGCTGTATGCGCATTGGCCATCGTTTCCTGCGTTGTGAAAGTTTTTGAGGCAATCAGAAACAAGGTTGTTTCAGGATCCACAGCTTTCAATGTTTCAGCAATGTGTGTACCGTCTACGTTGGAAACAAAATGTACATTTAAGCGCGTTTTATACGCTTTTAATGCTTCTGTTACCATCACAGGACCAAGATCTGAACCACCGATACCGATATTAACCACATCTGTAATTTCTTTACCCGTATATCCTTTCCACTGACCAGCTATAATCTTTTCCGTAAAAGCTTTCATTTGTGCCAACACGCGTTTAACGTCGGGCATGACATCCTTTCCGTCCACATAAACGGGCTGATCGGATTGATTTCGCAAAGCGGTGTGTAATACCGGTCTATTTTCTGTCACATTGATGCGCTCACCCGAGAACATAGCCGCTATCGCATCAGCAAGGCCGCATTCTTTAGCCAACTGAACCAAGAGCGCTTTTGTCTCTTCGGTAATCCGATTTTTGGAGTAATCCAAAAGTATATCTTCGAAAGCGATCGAGAACTTCTCAAAACGTGCGGGATCTGCGGCAAAAAGTGCACGTAAATCTTTTTTTTCGCTATTGCTAGATAGACCTGATAATGAATCAAAATGCTGCGCTAGATTCTTATAGGCCTCAGTCTTTGTAAAATTAATTTTTGGGAACATACTGTTTTTACTGAAATTATTTATTTTAAACATCAATAAGAGCCTTCAGTATTTCATTGTTACACATCGTGTAGATCCTTAAATGAAGGTTTATTCCGTTGACAATACCAAAACTAAAAAAAAAAGGTCAAATTATCCCTATTGGACAATCTATATTGGGTGCGAAGTTATTCGATAGAAGCACGAATTTATTAATTAAAATTTCTACTTTAGCGGATATGACAAAAGAACAAATTCAAGACTTGAGGGATCGTGTTACTTCCCTGAGGAGGCATCTTTGACATCGATGCACGCAAAGAAGAAATAGAAAGAGATCAAGCTATTACGCTTGAAGCGAGCTTTTGGGATGATTCCAAAGCTGCAGAAAAAATACTCTTGGCCATAAAAAACCAAAAGGTATGGACAGACCACTTCGACGAAGTTGCAGCGGCGGTTGAAGACGCATATGTCATGTATGAATTCTTCCAAACTGGCGACGCGAGTGATAAGGAAGTGGACGACCAATATAAACTAGCTTTAGCGCAAGTCGAGGAACTCGAATTCAAAAACATGCTTAGCGCCGAAGAAGATCAGCTCGATGCAATTTTACAGATTACAGCTGGTGCCGGCGGGACTGAAAGCTGCGACTGGGCTGCCATGCTGATGCGTATGTATATTATGTGGGGCGAAAAAAATGGGTATAAAGTGACCGAACAAGATTCGCAGGAAGGTGACGTTGCAGGTATTAAGAGTGTAACATTACAGATATCAGGCGATTTTGCTTATGGCTACCTTAAGGGAGAAAACGGTGTACACAGGCTCGTTCGGATTTCTCCGTTTGATTCCAATGCAAAACGCCATACCTCTTTCGCGTCTGTTTATGTCTATCCCTTGATTGATGATAATATTGAGATTGATGTTAAGGATTCGGAAATCGAATGGGACACGTTCCGCTCAGGTGGTGCAGGTGGCCAAAACGTAAATAAGGTGGAAACAGCTGTTCGATTACACCACAAACCTACTGGCATTATTATTAAAAATCAGGAATCCAGATCGCAATTACAAAACAAAGAAAATGCGATGCGCTTATTGAAATCACAGTTATATGAGATTGAAATGCGTAAACGCCAGGAAGCTACCGCTGCTATTGAAGGCAACAAGAAGAAAATAGAATGGGGATCCCAAATTCGAAATTATGTCCTACATCCTTATAAGTTAATTAAAGATTTACGGACCAATTACGAAACATCCAATACACAAGCTGTCCTGGATGGTGATCTAAATGATTTTCTAAAAAATTATCTGATGGAATTTGGCGGATAAAGACGATTCCGAAACTTGATGATATTGAAGACGTTCTCTTTTGGAGGCGTCTTTTTTTTTGCACTATCTTTTGCTTTTTTTATTTGACTTAAGCAGAATTTATTCCCCCCCCCACGCATTGCCCCCTTTCCTACACAGTTTGTCACAGAAATTGTCAATTTCTCTTAACAATTAGCGGGCAAATGTTAAAAAACCTTAAAAGTCTACTGCCCATATCGTTATTATATTTTAATCGATTTTTATTACAAAACAAAATTAAAACACTGAAAAAGAACAACTTACTTAATTTTATTTTGTATCAATAACGTTACAATTTGAGCAGTCGGGTCATTTTTGGCACAAAATAAAGGCATGTGTTTTGCGTTTATGGATTCGTAATATTTTCATTACAAATGATGCCGATTGCGGCATCGATTAAATATAGAATGAACGAATGTATATCTAAAATAGAACGGTTATGAATTACATGAAAGAAAACTCGATCGTATCCAAGCAGATGACCAAACAATGGAAGCCTGCGGTATATGATGTAAATGCAGGAGAAAAGCAATCTGATCATACAGTGAGCAAAAACGAGGAAAGCAACTTTGGTCCAAAAGAATATGGTATTTTTGGAGCGACTTTTTTTATACTATTTGCGTCAGTTTTTGGCGTATACATGCTTCAGCCAGATTTTGATGCATTACGTTTCCAACGTTTAGACAGCATCGGCGGAACATTTCTGATCGCCTTAGGTATATTTTTAGCTGCTATCGCCGTTAGCTTTTTGATTTTTTTGATTGTACTACATCGTAAATATAAACCCATCGCTTCTGTATCGGACGATGAGCTACCTACTTGTACGATTATTGTTCCAGCTTATAATGAAGGACAGTTAGTCTATGATACCTTACATAGTTTGGCTAGCAGTGATTATCCGGAGAAGAAACTTCAGATCATCGCCATTGACGACGGTAGCAAGGACAATACCTTTGCCTGGATACAACGTGCCAAAATGGAATTGGGCGATCGTGTTGAAATTTATCAGCAGCCCAAGAATATGGGTAAGAGACATGCTTTGTACCGTGGATTTAAGTTAGGTACGGGAGAAATCTTTATTACGGTTGATAGTGATTCTATTGTTAAAAAGGATACTATACGTAATATGGCGAGTCCTTTTGTAACAAACAAGGAATGTGGAGCTGTTGCGGGTAATGTGCGCGTATTGAATAATAAAAAAGCGATTATACCTCGTATGTTGAATGTTAGCTTCGTATTCAGCTTTGAGTTTGTACGTTCTGCGCAAAGTATGTTGGGTACGGTCATGTGTACACCAGGAGCCCTGTCCGGCTATCGCAAAGAGGCTGTCATGAACTGTTTGGAAGATTGGATCAACCAGACTTTTATGGGGCAACCGTCTGATATCGGTGAAGATCGTGCCATGACGAATATGATCCTAAAACAAGGTTATCATGTGTTATTTCAATCCAATGCATACGTTTATACCGACACTCCTGTACGTTACAAAAATCTGTACAAGATGTTTATCCGTTGGGAACGAAGCAATGTGCGCGAAAACATTGCGATGAGTAAATTTGCATTTAAGAATTTCCGTCAAGGGCCTAAATGGGGAGCACGTATCTTATTGCTTATGCAATGGAAAAAAGTATTATTGTCTTATCCAATGATGTTTTTGATGCTGTGGACAGTATTTCATTATCCATTGATGTTCTTAAGCTCAACGTTGGTCGGTATCTTAATATTTTCCAGCATCCAGGCCTATTTCTTTGCTTCTAAAAACTCCGACGCCAAAGAAGCTTTCTGGGCTTATAGTTACAGTATATTTTATGCCTTCAGCTTATTCTGGATTACACCGTATGCGATAGCGACAGCTGGACGCAGAGGTTGGTTGACAAGGGGTTAAAATTAAAGCAAAGAACGTATATTTACAGCTATATATGAGAGATTTTAAGGTAAAAAAGATTGCCATCATTGGCCAAGGATATGTGGGATTGCCATTAGCAATAGCATTTTCCGATTTTTTCCCAGTGATTGGATTTGACATAAATAAAACACGTATTGAAGAACTTAAGCAAGGGCTTGACCGCACCCTAGAAACGGATCAAAAAGAGTTAAAACGGGCGCGAGATTTATTCCATACATCTAACCAAAGCAAAGGTTATGATGCGAGTAATTCTATAGCTGACATTGCAGATGCAAATGTCTATATTGTAACTGTCCCAACTCCGATAGACCGTTATAATTCACCAGACTTGTCCCCCTTGTTAAAAGCTTCTAAAATGCTTGGAGAGCTTTTGACAATAGGTGATTTGGTGATCTATGAATCTACTGTTTATCCTGGTTGTACTGAAGAAGAGTGTATACCTGTTTTGGAGAGTTTCTCGGGATTAAAATTTAATCAAGATTTTTTTGTTGGCTATTCACCAGAGCGCATTAATCCAGGCGATAAAGTAAATTCACTTCAAAAAGTCATGAAGGTGACTTCCGGAAGTACGCCTGAGGCAGGATTGGTGGTAGATGGACTTTATAAAAATATTATTGAAGCCGGGACACATTTGGCCCCCTCAATCAAAGTTGCCGAAGCTGCCAAAGTGATCGAAAATGCTCAGCGTGATGTAAATATTTCCTTTATGAATGAGCTCGCGCTAATCTTCGACCGAGTGGGCATAGATACACAGGACGTGTTAGATGCTGCAGGTACAAAATATAACTTCCTTCGTTTTAAACCGGGTTTAGTCGGAGGCCATTGTATTTCTGTAGACCCTTATTATCTTGCCCAAAAAGCAACTCAACTAGGCTATCATCCTCACGTCATTTTATCTGGCAGAGAGGTGAATGATCAAATTGCTTCTTTCATTGCTTCAAAAGTTGTTAAACTGATGATTCAAAAAAATATCAAATTTGAGGGAGCCAAAGCGCTGGTATTGGGTATCACATTCAAAGAAAATTGTCCAGATATTAGAAACAGCAAGGTCATTGACATGATCCATGACCTCCAAGAGTTTGGATTAAAGGTAGATGTCTACGATCCATGGGTAAATGTAGATGATGTGAAATCACATTTCAATCTCGATCTATTGTCATCTCTTCCTGAATCTGCAGATTATGACAGCGTTATACTTGCCGTTGGACACCGAGAATTTTTACATTTGGATCTCAACAACTTAAAAAAGAACCCATCCGTTGTTTTTGATATCAAGGGCATACTCGACCGAAAATCAGTAGATGCCCGTCTATAAGGACTTTATTTTGATTACATCGGTTACTTTCTCAGGTCTTGATCTACTTAAATTTGCAACAAGTAGATCAAGATTTTTGTTACCTCGCATTTTGTGCAATCGTTTGATTAAAAAAAACATTATCATATTTTTTGTTTTTAATACTAACTTAACACCACAATTATAAATTTGGCCTAAATTAAACTAAGGGAGTACACAAATTGCGGTAATTATGGAACAGTTAGATGACACCGTGCTATTCGTTGGGATTCAAGCCAATGACCGTCATGCTTTTTCGGAATTAGTCAATCGCTATTCTGCTATACTTTTTCGATTTATACAGCGCCGTGTTTCCTGTGTTGAAGACTGTGAAGATATCCTGCAGGAGGTATTTGTCGCCCTTTGGAACAATAGACACAAAATAAACATTGAGTCCTCCCTCTATCCGTATCTTTTTAAAACAGCCAAGTACAAAATCATTGACTGGACTATTCATGAACAAAGGAAAGTTGTCCGTGCTGAAAACCTCTCCAAGACCTTTCAAACACAAACTTTAACCACTACATCTGAAGAAGAGCTATTGGCAAAGGAACTCGCTGTGCTTATCGAGCAAGAAATTGACAAGATGCCTTCAACAATGCGATCTGCTTTCTCGCTTAGCAGAAAGGAATCCATGTCTATTAAAGATATCGCCACGGAACTTGCACTATCAGAACAAACCGTAAAAAACAATATCTCCCTGGCTTTAGGCTGGCTCAAGCTTCGATTTAAATAATAATCCGCTAGACGAACTTGTGTCATGTAGTCTCACTTTCCAACACTTCCTAATTTAAGACGCTGTAATACAATAATTTATATTTTTTTTGATTTTTCTTCGGTACTTCTCTTCGCATAAGGGGATTATAGGTTTGTATGAAGGAACAAGAATCATCAGATCAAGCCAAAGCCTTGCTAAAAAAATACTTGGAAGGCCAATGTACAGCGGCGGAAGAACAACAGGTACTCCGTTGGTTTTATACATTGGACCAATTCGAGAACGAGCTGTCAGTGAACGAAAATCCACCCGATCTGGCATCACGTATCAATGCAAGATTAGATGACCAACTATTTGATGAACCTGCACCGCTCAAACGAATGAGCTGGGTACGATCTAAATGGATGGTTGCTGCCACGCTTATCGCCATTTCGGGGTTTAGCTTCTGGTTCTATCAAAAATTGTCCTCACCAGCACAAATACCGCTTACATTGGCAGCGGAGGTTCGTTCCCACAACAAGACTTTTCACAACGACATCCTTCCGGGAGGACATTATGCAAAACTTATAACACCGACAGGAAAAGAGCAGCAGCTCGCAGATCCATTTGTCCAACAGCATAATTCAACGACAGCTATAGCCGGGAAAAATTTCCGTGTTGATGTACCCAAGGCCGGTACTTATATGGTCATTTTAGAAGATGGTACAAAAGTATGGCTCAATTCGCTCACTCAACTTTCTTACCCAACACATTTTGAGGCAGATCAACGTCAAGTTACATTAACGGGAGAAGCTTATTTTAAGGTCGCTAAGGATGCTAGCCGACCTTTCCGCATCCACGCCAATGGCACAACAATCGAAGTATTGGGCACCACATTCAATGTAAATGCGTATCAGAATGAAGTATCCACGTCTCTCGTGGAGGGAAGTGTCAAAGTTCTTAAAGAGGGTAAGCAGACGATTATTAAGCCAGGGGAGCAAGCGACAACATTGGCGAATGATATTCAGGTCAAAGTAAGTGATCTAGCAAAAAATACGGCATGGCAGCGTGAAGAATTTTATTTCGACGGCAGCAATTTCAACGATATCACGCAGCAAATTGCACGTTGGTATAATGTTGAATTTAAAAATATCGAAGCCATCACGAACGCTTCTACCTACAAAGGCTCCATAAGCAGAAACAGCAAGCTTTCGGAGGTATTGGAAATCCTTGCTTTAGCGACAGGGCGAAAATTCGACATCAACGGTCGGAACGTAATCGTGCAATGAAATTGATTATCTACCTAAAAAATACATCTATGGCATAAACATCGACTTATCGCCTGGCAATAACAAAAGAAGGGGATGTTGACGCATCCCCAGTTAAATCCAAGGCTTATTTTACTGATTACCAACAGAAATTTAAAACCTCAAAAATCATTCTAATTTATGAATTTTTTTTCTCCAATGAAAAGGCAGGAGAAAACACGGGAATTCCGGATCCCTCCAGCCTTTAAAACTTTATGTATGATAAAGTTAAGCACTCTTTCTTTGCTTTCCCTTGCTTTGGGAGCACATGCCTCGGGAAATGCACAAACAGTCAATCTCTCCTTGAAAAAAGTAAAGGTTGAGAAAGTTTTACAAGAAATTTCTAAGCAAACAGACTTACGATTTTTTTATGATGAAAAACTGCTGAATAATCTGCAGCCCATCAGTGTGGATGCAAATCATGCTTCCATTTCACAAGTGCTATCCAAAGCACTTAAAGGACAGAATCTAAGCTATCAGATTCTCAACAACACCATTGTAATTTCCGAAAAACAACAGACAGATTTCGAAATTACAGGTACAGTTCGCGATTCGCAAGCAGCACTTGCCGGTGTAACGGTGTCTGTAGAGGGAAATTCCGCATTATCTACAAAAACAGATGCCAACGGACACTTTTCGCTTCGGATACCTGAGAAAGCGGTATTGATATTTCAATATATGGGCTATGCAACAGAGCGTATAACGGTAGGAAATCAACGCACATTGAATGTGACTTTACAAACGAGCACATCACAATTAGATGAGGTGGTGGTCGTTGGTTATGGTACACAACGGAAAATCAATTTAACGGGCGCCGTTGACCAGATTTCCGCCAAGGAAATTGAAAATCGACCTGTTACTAATTTAGGTGCTGCCTTGCAGGGATTGATCCCCAACTTGAACATCACCAACGCGAGCGGTAATCCTTCGCAAAGTGCAAAATTCAATATCCGCGGTATCACATCAATCAACGGTGGTGAGCCTCTTATATTAGTAGACAACATTCCTGTCACTGGCGATGAGTTAGCAAGACTCAATCCAAATGATTTTGAAAACGTATCGGTCTTAAAAGATGCGGCCTCAGCTGCAATCTATGGAGCTCGTGGAGCATTCGGTGTAGTTCTTGTAACAACCAAATCTGCCAAGTCCGAAAAGCTTCAGGTGAATGTAGGAATGAGCACACAATGGCGTACCACCGGTAAATTGCCTGATGTTGTCACAGATCCGCTTACCGTGATGCAATATAAGCACGATGCTGCTTACCCATTATATGATTTGTATCCAGATGCAGTACGTGAATATGCTAAAAAGCTTCAGCAGGATCCGAGTTTACCCAACACGATCTTGGACCCTACAAACCCAGAAAAATGGGCTTATTATGGCCAAACCGACTGGATGAAGGAAGCCTATAAAAAAATGGCTCCAACCAATACGCTCAACTTGAGCTTGGGCAAAAGAACGGACAAATTAAGTTACTTATTCTCTGGAGAATACTATAAGCTCGACGGTGCACTAAAATATGGAAATGACAAACTTAACCGTTACAATGTCCGCAATAAAATGGATATGCAAGTCACTCCTTGGTTAAACTTCGGAAACAATACGGTATTAACAAGCCGACAATATGAAGCACCTGTTTTCATGGGCGGTGATTTCTTTTGGAATGTGAACCGTACCTCATCTTTGGATGTTCCAAAAAATCCGGATGGCAGCTGGACGCAAGCAGGCGCTGGCCTTTTGGGACTATTACAAGAAGGAGGACGAAGAAAAGAAAATATCAACGAGTTCCAAACAACATTCAATGCCAAAGCAGATCTGATCAAAAACATATGGACAGCTAACGCAGATGTTACTTTCCGTCGTTCCTTTGGTGTAACAGATGGGTATAATCGTCCTGTGCAGTACAAGACCGGACCGAATGCTACGCCTCAATATGCTGGTGGAACTGTACCTTCCGCATATAAGCAGCAGGAAAACACCCGATATGATGTAATCAACGTGTATACACAATATACACAACAGTTTAATGACCACCATGTCAGCGCCTTAGTCGGTTATAACCAAGAATATAGAAATACAGAAAAGAATTATGCTCTTAAAAATGGTCTTTATTCGGCTGATATACCATCCATCGGTTTAGGTAGTGGAGCGACAACAGTTACCCATAGTATCGACGATTATGCACTGCAAGGTGTATTTTATCGTCTGAATTATGATTATAAAGGGCGTTACCTTATTGAATCCAATGGCCGTCTCGACGGTTCTTCGCGCTTTCCAAAGGGTGACCGCTGGGGATTTTTCCCATCGGTATCTGCAGGGTGGGTACTTTCTGAAGAACAATTCTTTAGCCCGCTCAAATCTGCGATCAACTTCTTAAAACTTCGGGGTTCTTATGGACAATTGGGTAACCAGACTGTCTATGATAATAATATGAATCCACTAAGTTATCCTTATTTGCCTTCTATGACAGTGGATAACGGCATTCCTCGCGTGATTGAAGGTAATCGTCCGATATCCTTGAATCCACCATTAGTGGTCGCCAAATCCTTAACATGGGAGCGTATTTCAACAATCAATGGGGGTATTGACTTTAATCTACTCAACAGTCGCCTAAATACGACATTTGATATTTACAAACGGACCAATGAGGGTATGCTGATCCCAGGAAGAACTCTTCCGGGTGCTTTTGGTGCTGACGCACCGAACTTCAATGCGGCCGACATGAAGACGAATGGCTGGGATCTACGCATTAGCTGGAAAGACAAGTTCGACCTAGCTGGCTCGCCATTCCATTATAACGCTACATTTACACTAGCAAACAGCAAAGCTACAATTACTAAATTTGATAATCCAACGGGCGATATTAGACAACATTATGCCGGACAGCGCATCGGTGAGATCTGGGGTCTTCAAGCAGATGGTTTCTTCCAAAATGAAGATGAGCTAGCCAAATTGGATCAAACCGACGTAGGAACGGACGATCAACAATATAAATACTATGTTGGTGATATCAAGTTCAAGGATATTGCGGGCGGGCCCGATGGAGGACCTGACGGTAAGATCACTAAAGGTAAACAAACCCTTGCTGACCATGGTGACCTCAAGATTCTAGGCAATTCAGAAATTCAATACCCCTATAGCTTAGACCTTTCAGGTTCATGGAAAGGTTTTGATCTACGTGTATTTCTTCAAGGTGTCGGAAAAAGAGACTGGTATCCACCGGGAAGCCAAATCTATTTCTGGGGAATTTATGCACAACCCTGGACGAATGTGACCAAACAGAACTTAGACCATTGGTCTCCAGATAACAGAGACGGGTATTTCCCACGGATAAAATCTTACAGTGCAGAAGATACCGGGCAAGAACTCGGCATACCTAATACACGTTATTTGCAGAATGCAGCTTATTTGAGGGTAAAAAACATTACTTTCGGCTATAGCCTCTCTCAGAATTTCACAAAAAGAATAGGCCTACAGGCCGTCCGCTTTTATGTAAGTGGCGAAAATCTATTTGAACGTTCAGGACTCAAAGTAAGCATAGACCCAGAAGCGTTAGGCGATACAAGAGTATATCCTTTCCAACGCACCTATGCCTTTGGATTAAATGTTAAGTTTTAATACGCATATTCATGAAAATATTTCATTATACTACACTAGCATTGTCTTTATCACTATTGACAATAAGCTGTAATAAAGACTTTTTGGATCGCAGCAACAAGACGGCTGTCACAGATCAAAATTTCTTTAAAACTCCAGAAGATCTCAAGACTTATACCAATGGTTTTTATCGATTTATAAGCGCATCATATGACGATATCTTCTCAGATAATATCGGTGGGTTCACAGGGAGCAGTTCGACCAACAATATGCTCCGTGGCACACTAACACCAGGCAACGCATCGGGCTGGTCTGATGAATGGAAAAATTTACGCCGCATCAACTATATGATGGATCACCTTGGTACTGTAACCGGCGATCAAGCACAAATAGATCATTATGTTGGAATCGCCCGTTTCTTTCGTGCCTACATCTACTTTAATTTAGTACGCGATTATAACAATGTTCCTTGGTATGATACGGCTTTGGGTGCTGAGGACGAAGCCATGTACAAAGACCAAGATTCTCGCGAGGTTGTTGTTAAACATATTATGGAGGATCTTGAATTTGCCGCAGCTCATATCAGAGAAGATAAAGTAGCTGGTAATTTCAAAGAACGTGTCACACAAGGAGCTGCATTAACACTGTTAGCGCGCATTGCCTTACACGAAGGAACATTCCGTAAATACCACGAGGAGCTAAATTTACAAGCTTCTGCAGATGAGTTCTTAAAAAGAGCAGCTTCAGCATCCCAAGAAGTTATAAATTCTGGAAAATACAAAATTCATAACACTGGAGCTAAAGAGGTTGACTTTAGAACATTGTTCAGCAGCAACAATTTATCCTCGAATACAGAAGCGATTTTTATCCAAAAGAATGATCGTTCACTGGGTATCGCAAACAATTCACACACCGTATTGGACTGGCAGTGGGCATTAAGTGGTGAATTGATGGAAGAATTCCTAACAGCCGACGGAAAATCGTTTACATCAACTCCGGATTACAAAACGAAAACCTTTACGCAGATATTTCAAAACAGAGATCCTCGCCTAGCTGAAACCATCATGCCTGCCGGATTTAAAACGGATCCAGCCAACCCTACGGCTTACCTAATAAAACCTAGTTTTGGCGGATATTTACAAATCAAATTCTACCCTAGAGATCCTGCTCTCCGTGGTGGTTGGGACGCAAACTACACCGATCTTCCTATTATGCGTTATGCTGAAGTGTTGCTAATAAATGCGGAAGCTAAAGCCGAATTGGGAACGCTTACACAAGCGGATTTGGATGCAACCGTGAATGTTTTACGTGGACGCGTCGGTGTGCCAGCATTACAGTTAGCAACAGCCAATACACAGATAGATCCTGCTCTTGCGGCCCGCTATCCAAACGCGCAAGGAGCCAATAAAGGAGCCTTGTTAGAAATCCGTCGTGAACGCCGTGTTGAACTTGCCTGTGAAGGTTTCCGCTTCAACGATGTGCTACGATGGAAAACAGGAGACTTACTAGCCGTTGCCCCGCATGGAATCTACGTACCAGCATTAGGTGCCATGGATGTTACCGGTGATGGAAATCCGGATATCGCCATCCTTGAAAATGAGAAAGCAACAGGTCCAATCGACCAGTTACCGGATGCTGTAAAAACCAAGCTGGTAAAATATTACCTCGATGGAGGCGCATTTTACCTCAGCAATGGTACTTCGGGGTATATTATGATGACTGTTGACCAAAAAAATAAGCGGTCATTTGTCTCTCCAAAATATTATTACAAACCAATCCCATTGGGACAAATAACATTGAATCCAAATCTAAAACAAGTCTTTGGATGGGATAAATAGTTAATAACCTTATTCACATTTTGCTAGCTCTGAAACCGGAGCTAGCTTTTTTATTTAAACAACATGAAATTACTCAAATTACTTGCCTGCTGCCTCCTTCCGATTCCCTCCCTTTTTGCACAACAGCGCGTCGGCCGGGTTTTTGAAGATCAGAATGCGAATAACCTGTTCGAACAGAACGAGAATCTCCTAGGCGAAATCACAGTATCCGATGGCTATGATGTGGTAAAAACCAACAGAGACGGAACATATACACTGCCCTATAACCCCAATGCCCGCTTTTTGTCTGTCACTGTACCCAGTGGCTACAAGGCTACCAAAACACATTACATTCCATTGCGCGCGGATGCCAAAAATCTAGACTTCGCTTTAGTCAAAGATGCGGTCCAACAAAACGATTTTCTACGCTTTATCCAAATTACGGATACGGAAACACCGCTATACGGACCTTGGATTGATAATGTCAGAAACTACGCCAAGCAACAGCGTGCAAGTCTGATCATGCATACCGGAGATATCTGCTATGAACCGGGCATGCTTTTTCATGCCAAGCAGGTCAACAGTGAACTCATGGGCAGACCGACCTATTATACCGTCGGAAATCATGATCTTGTCAAAGGTGAATATGGCGAGAAGCTATTTGAAGATCTTTTTGGACCGACATATTACTCGTTCGATGCCGGGCCGGCTCACTTCGTCGTTACACCAATGCCAAATGGCGATTATAAACCCAGCTACACCGCTGATCAGATCATAGCTTGGCTCAAAAAAGATCTAGCTGCCATGGATAAATCCAAGCCCTTGATCTTTATTAACCATGACTTCTTTGTAGGGCCTGACTTTGTACTTAAAGGAGAAAAAGAACAGATTGATTTAAAGCAATATAACCTTAAGGCCTGGTTCTATGGACACTGGCACAACAATTTCGTTTTCAAACAAAATGGTGTCTATGTCGTTTGTTCCAATGCCCCCAACAAAGGTGGTATTGATAATTCTGCCGCACAGTTTGTTGTCGTCGATATTGACAAACAAGGTATCAAGAATATCAAGCCGATCTACACAAACTTACGTGCCCACATCCAGTTGGTACGGCCCGTGGGCAATCAGTCGTTAAATGCAGACCAAACGCTGCCTATACTGGTCAACGCCTACGATAGTGAGCGACAAATACAGGGCGTAGACCTCACAATATCCGCACATGAGACCGGAAATCGCATAAGCTCAATTGCGCTGAAAGCCTCCGGAGATTGGACATGGCAAGCAAATGTTCCTTTCCAAAAACAAAATCACAAAGGACAATACGATGCACTTATCACGATTCGCTACGAGAATGGTGAACAGACCCTAAAGAAAGAAACGTTTAGCCTCGCGCCAGCAGAAAATGATAAGATCAAACTACAGTGGTCCACTTCAGTCAATGGAAATATCTGGAAAACAAGTCCTCTGGTTATTGGCGATAAACTTTTTATAGCCACAATGGATGATGGCATAGGAACCAGTCATGCAATCAAAGCCTTGGATAGACGGAGTGGAAAAGTATTATGGTCTCTGCCAACTATAAATTCCATTAAGCATAAATTACGTTTCAGCGATGGTATATTGTTGGCCACCGATGTTGAAACCAATGTCTATGCGATAGATGCAAGTACAGGTAAAATCCTGTGGACAAAGAAACCTTCGGCTCCAAGTCTCCCGACCTTTGTTTCCGGCGCTGCGCTTGACAACGGGATCTATTATACTGGATTAGGAAAACGAATGTCGGCAATTGATATCCATACAGGCAAACCGTTATGGGAAGGTGTAGAACCGTCAGGCGGAGAAGCTACTCCAGCAGAGCTATCGGTTGTCGGTCAAGTTCTTTTAGCTGGATACAACTGGAATGCACTCTGTGCTTATGATATCCATACCGGAAAACTGCTCTGGAAACGTCAGGAAGATGGTTTACGTTTTAGAAGTGGCGGGGTAACAGCTCAAAATGATTACATCTATACGACCGGCCTCAATGGTATCTTTAAGATCGATCTAAAAACGGGAGAAATCCTACAGAAGAGCATTAAAACCGACGATTTTAAGGTGATGACTGCGCCAAAAATCGGTGAGAACCTTTTGGTTATGCCAACTTCCACCAACGGAATAAAAGCCTATGATCTACAGACTCTGGAAGAGAAGTGGCATTTTCCCACTGGAGAAGCGCTTGTCTATTCTTCGGCATACAGTAGTCCTGATAACCATAAACTGGTCGGCACAGTTGAATCTGCAGTTATTGAAGTCAAAGACAAGTTAGTTTTTGGTGCTTCAGACGGCTATGTCTACGTCCTTAATAAAGCGGGTAAACTCCTATCAAAATTCAACCTGGGTTCGCCTATATTTTCAGACATCACAGTAGATGGCAATTTGATTTATGTTGCTGATTTTGCGGGAAATGTTTCGTGCTTTAAACTCTAGTATTTATACATAGAACAAAAAAGGGAGATGCTAACTTTAAAATAAGCTAGCATCTCCCTTTTTCTTTTATTCTTAAAAAGTGTACACCCCATTCGACTTATGATCAGCGAATCTTGGGATACCTAATCTTACCTAAAGTAAGGTAGGGTTGTCCATCTTTTATAACCGACAAAACCTGTGCGTCAGTTTCTACAACTTACATCCAACTTACGCTACCAGTTTCAACGTCATAGTTTGCACCAACAATCTTAATTTTACCCTCTTCTTCAAGTTTACGGAGCGTTGAGCTTTGTCTGCGAATGTCACGGATCGCATGTTTAATGTTCTGTTGATTTAGTTTTTCAAGCAACACACTATTTTTAGAAGAACGTTCTTCCCCTTGATCGATCACCTCATTAATGATCGGGTCGAAATGGTTAATCAAATGGTTTAGGTTATCCATTCCCATGCCCTCGATCTGTGCCGCATCCAATCCTCCTTTTAATGCCCCACATTTGGTATGCCCTAGAACGACAACAAGTTTAGAACCTGCCACATTACAACCAAACTCCATCGAGCCTAAAATATCCTGGTTGACAAAATTTCCAGCGATCCGGATACTGAAGATATCGCCCAATCCCTGATCAAATATAAGTTCAGCTGAAGTACGGCTATCGATGCAGCTTAGCACCACGGCAAATGGCCATTGTCCCTCACGCGTAGCGTTCACCTGTTCGAGTAGATCGCGGTTAGCTTTCAGATTATTAACAAAGCGCTGGTTTCCCTCCTTCAGGAAATCTAATGCTTTTTCAGGTGTAATCGTCGATTGTGTTTCGTACGTATGTGCCTTCATAAAATTTTATTATTTGGAATATTAAAGGTAAAATTAATACGTTACATTTTAATTACCAATAGGAGAAAATACCTGTAATTTCTTATATAGCCCCAGTGACTTCGTTCTTTGTGTAATAATCCATCCAAGCTTTAATTCTTCCGACAAACATTTTAAGATAGTTTTCTGTCAAAAATATGTTGGACCAATCAAATCTTTGTGCCTGTACGCCAAGATAAAAAATAAAAATAGAAGCGCCAGCTTTTGGTATTAAGCTGAGCTCTTTTTCAGATAAAAATCTAGTGCTCTGGTATCCCCGTAAGAAGCTTTGCATTTTTAATTCATACTGCTCTTTATCTGATTCTATGAAAAACAATTGTTTACAGAAATATCCAACATCTAAAATTTGCCATCCATTTCCACAAAAGTCAAAGTCAAAAATCGTAATCTCCTTTTCGTCTGTAATGGCCATATTATCATACCATATATCCATATGTATAATTCCGGTTTTCGTATTATCAAAATCTGAATTTTGAAAATTTTCTCCAAACTCCCTAATGAATTCCATTTCTGGTAACTTTTCCGAAAAGATTTGTTTTAAATACGCATAAGGTAGTTCTATAAGAGACTCTTTATGATAAGACACTCGGTTAATGTCCTTGTTTTCTGTATGGTTGTGAATATTTGCCATTAGAGAACCTATTCGAAAACAAGTTTCGTTGTCCATAAATCGAATTTTCTCACCTTGAGCAAAGGAAAAAAGTACAACGTATCTAGTTCCTTCAGGAGCGTCTATTTCTTGAATGAATGCTCCGTCTTTATCTTCAATTGGAAAAGAAACACTTAAATTTTTATTCTTCAATGACTTCAAAAGTTCAAGCTCTTCAATAATTTCGGTTTTTGACCTCCAGTTATGACTATAAACGCGCAAAACATATTTCGTTTCGGTATTGGAAAGAAAATACGTGTGATTCATTCCTGTTCTGAATAGGGTACAATTGTATTTGTCGTCTAGACCATATCTATCTTTCACAAAATCTCCTAATTGTTTGGCAGAAAGAGTAGAGGCTATAACCGGAAATGTTGTCATTTTTTTAGTTGCTAAATTTATAGTTTCGTTAATGAAGGATGTTTTTCCGAGTACATACGAGCCGCGATCATTTCTGAATTTAGATGCTAATTCAAGTTTTAACTCTTCGTATTCCTTTGCCCGTTTATTATTAGAATTTAGATAATCCCGAAAGTCAATTTGCGCCCACATTGCATTGTCTTTTGGGCACATGTGAATATGGAAAATTTGTTCGTTCTTTCCATCAATGTTATATCCTTTTCCAAATGTTGAATATTCCGCTATATTTTCTCTTGAGGGAACTTTAAAATGTGAATAGCCTAGTGCTGAGAATTCGTCAATTAGTTCCTTGTTGAACAATAATGCTTTTGGAATCTCAATCATTATATCAATATAAGGTTTAGATTTGATTGAGCTGATAGCTGTACTGCCAAAATGTTCGATTCGTAAAATCTTTTCTTTTCCGATCTTACCTAAAATCCGTTGTTTTTCGGCCGTAAATATATTTTTCCATTCAGGATTATGATCAACTAATTCGACGGGAAAAAGTCTATTCCAATCGTCCTTTTTCAATTCTGTTAGGCTCTTTTTCATTTTAGTTATTGCTGGAATTATTAACTGCATTAAGGTTTTAAGTGAATCGTGTAGCTAGATAAAATGCTTATGACACCCTTTTTTTCCTGGAAGTTCGTATTGGTTTTGTAGATACTAAAAGACAAAAAAAGCTTACAATATGAATTGCAAGCTTTTTTAAGTTTTAATCTTTCGATCTGTAGCCCGTAGGGGAATCGAACCCCTGTTTCAAGAATGAAAATCTTGCGTCCTAACCCCTAGACGAACGGGCCGTTTTCTGTTTCGGTGTGCAAATATAGAAATATTTATAAATGTGTCAAAATTTTTATCTTTTTTTTATTCATATTTTTTAAAATAGATCATAAAACCCTCTAGAATAGCTATATTTAGAGTCATTGAAAAAGTAACCAACATGACTAATTTTAAAAAAATCAAAAAACCGCTACTCTATGCCGGACTAGGCTTGGCTTTATTAAGTCAGGAAGCATATGGCCAGAAATCGAGTGCTATCGCAGATCAACTGCAACTCACCTGGAAGGTCAAAGACGGACAGAATATCCGTAAAAATCCGGTATCCACCCTAATTTTAAAAAACAAGGGGAAAAGTGCTGTTCAACTCAACGACTGGAGCCTCTGGTTTAATTTTATTCGCTCTATTGATCCCGATAAGGTCGACAAACGTTTTGCGATAGACCACCGAAATGGGGATCTCTTTCAGGTTAGCTTTAAGAAAAATAACTTTTTATTAAATGCGCAAGATACAGTCCACATCGATTTTATCACGACTGGACTGGTCAATTATACGGATGGACCAATTGGTCTATACCTAAAAAATAATAAGACTGGGCTTGCAACAAATATTTCGGATTATTCTGCGGTTAAAATTGCTCCCCAGTCGGAAGCTGAAAAAACAGATTACTTTGCTTATAAATACGATCAAAATAAGCTGGTAGAGGGTGCAGTAGCACAGCATATCATCCCTTTACCAAGCAATATCAGCATCAATAATAACGAGAAATTCAACCTATCGACAGATACAAAACTGTTTGTTGACCATGAATTTGCTAGCGAAGGAGTCTTTCTGACAGACTTCCTGAACAGCTATTCAGGCGTTAAGCTAGCAGCTTCATCCAGTCCACAAGGCGGCATTGAAATTGTCAAAGCAAACAACTTAAAGCCCGAATCCTATCACTTGACGATTGGTGCTAAAGGTATACGAATAGAGGCTTCTGATAAAGCTGGTGCATTTTATGCCATACAATCGCTAAAATCGTTGATCAATCACAGTCAATGGAATAAAGCCACAAAATCGATCACATTACCATACGCTAACATTGAAGATAGCCCGCGCTATGGGTACCGTGGATTTATGCTGGATGCTGCCCGTAATTTCCATAGCAAAGCCGAGGTTTTAAGAATATTGGATCTCATGGCTTCTTACAAGTTGAACAAGTTCCATTTCCACTTCATTGACGACGAAGGTTGGCGATTGGAAATTCCGGCCCTACCCGAATTAACGGCTATCGGAGCCAACCGTTCGGCTAATTTTGAAGATGGAAAGGCAATACAGTCTGCTTATGGATCTGGCGCTACGGCTAAGCCGCATCAATTCTACAGTGTTGCTGACTATATCGAAATTTTAAAATATGCACAGGCAAGACATATAGACGTCATACCAGAGGTAGAAACTCCTGGTCATGCCCGCGCAGCGATCAAAGCAATGCGCGCGCGTTTTGCACATTATTCAAAACTTGGCGATAAACAAAAGGCAGAGGAATTCTTGCTGGACGATGCAGAGGACAAATCCGTTTACAATTCTGCACAAAACTGGAATGACAATGTCATGAACCCTGCCCTACCTTCAACCTATCACTTCCTGAGCAAGGTGATCGATGAAATCAAAGCGATGCATGATCAGGCTGGGGTTCCGTTGAAAATTATCGATTTAGGGGGCGACGAGACGCCAAGTGGTGTTTGGGAAAAATCGCCAAAGGTATTAGCCTTTATGAAGGAAAATAATATCGCCAATGTGCTCGATGTATGGCCACTGTATATTACCAAAATTAATACCCTTGTTCAAGAAAAAGGGTTAACGATGTCTGGATGGGAAGAAATGGGTATGCGCAATAAAGGAAAAGGCATGGTTGTCAATGCCGACCTAGGAAAATCCGGCATCCATTTGAACGTATGGAACAATCTCCCGGGTCAAGGACAGGAAGACCTCGCTTATCGATTGGCAAATGCAGGATATAAAGTTGTTTATACGAGCGCTGCAAACAACTATCTGGATATGTCTTGGGACCGTGATTTTGCTGATCCAGGACACAGCTGGGTCGGTACGGTTAATCTGAATAGAACTTATTCGTTTTCTCCTGAAAATTTCTTCATCAATCTGCGCAAGGATGACACCGGAAAAGATCTTAGACCTGAGGCATACACCAATAAAGAACAGCTTACAGCGGAAGGGAAGAAAAACCTCCTCGGTATCAAAGGGGCCTTATGGGCAGAAAAGGTATCTACTGACCAGCGTCTTGAGGAAATGATATTTCCACGTTTAATAGCGATTGCTGATCGCGCGTGGGCACCCGAACAAACCTGGGAAAAAGGAAACTCTTTTGACGAGGCCACTTATCGTAAATCGTATACCTCCTTTATCAAAAAATTAGGTGAGGATGAATTGAGAAAACTGGATAGGATAAATGGAGGCTATACCTATCGACTTCCTAAAATTGGAATCAAGAAAGAGGGTAGCCAACTCCTCATCAATACCGATTATCCCGGTTTCAAAGTCTATTACAGCGACAACGGCACTACGCCAACTTTGAAATCCAAAATAGTGAACGGTTCGATACCATTCCAGACTGGAAAGAAATACTTATTTAAAGTATTTGATGCCAAAGGACGATCAGGTGATGTAATCAGCTATTAATTCATTGGGACGCAAAATGATAAACGCTATTGGCGTTGACAATAAAAAAAGCTGCCTAAGATAACATCAGTCACTTCAAAAATCGACTGTTTGAACTCGCACTTAAGCTGATAAAGGCAAAATAGAATAAAAAAAGGGCTGTCCAAAGAAGTTGGACAGCCCTTCTGTTTTATATAGATATTGTATCCTTAAAACTTATAACTCAATGCAACAGCAGCATTTCTTGGATCGATCTGATTAATAAAACCACCTCGGAAGTATGAATTCAATCCAATCTCATTGGTGATATTATTTACAAAGACTTTCGCATCAAATTTGCGCCATTTGTATCCCACCTGTGCATTTAATGTGGTATAAGCTGGCATATTGAAAGGTTCTGTACCATAATATTCGCCATGTCCATTTGGCGTTAAGCTATATTCATTGACAGGTCGGTCTCCAACATAATAAACGCCCGCACTTAAACTCAGGTTCCGAAGAGCTCCTTGATCAAATACATATTGTATCCACGCATTTGCCGTATGTTTTGGAGCATTCATCGGTGCCGATCCATCCATATAAGATGGTGAATTTTTATATCGTGCATCTAAATAAGCATAGCCCAACATCACAGTCAAATTTTCCAATACACGACCGTTCAACTCTGCCTCAATACCATCACGTACCAGATCCCCTGCCTTAAAGTATAATCCTGTAGGATCATTGGTTCCGGCCTTATACTCCGCATTGGTCAAGTTAGAGGTATAGATATGGAAATAGGTTAAATTGAAACGTAATCGATTATTCAGCCAATCGGATTTAATTCCCCCCTCAAATTGTTCGGTTTTAGAAGCACCTGCTGCTGTACCATCGGTTAATGGATTCGCAGCATTCCTTAAATTCGTTGAGTTTGTATAAGACCCAAATACATTAAAATTCTCAAATGGCGTAACAATCACCCCCGCCATTGGATTCCATGCAGACTCCCTTTTATTACCGTTTGATGTGAAATCTTTTGTTGTAATTTCGGAATAACGTAAACCTAATACAGCCTTAATGTATTTATTAAATTCAATAACGTCCTGCCCCATAAATCCTATAGAAGAATAATAACTTCGTACAGGAGTTCCTGCCGTATAGGCGATTTGCTTTCCTTTTCGCTGGTTACCCAAAGAATCGACATAGACAACCTCGGATAGATCATTTACCCAATCGCCGTGAATATCAATAATATCTATAACAGAACTATTTTGATCGGCTTTTTTCAAAAGAACATTTTTCTCCAGTGGACTTAATTTTCCTGCAAAAGAAGTTGTTGTCGCATCAGCAATACGATAGTCCACCCCGGCTTGAACCAAATGTTTTACTTTACCCGTATAAAGATCTTTTCCGATCAAGTCAAACTGAAAAGTTTTATTCTTGTCATCGCGCAAGCTTTTGCTCATTGAGCGCGAGAATGTATTATATTGTTTTGCATCGTCTTTAATCAATGAGGAAGAAGATGATTGGTTATCAACCTGATAAGATGACGTTGCAATAGAAGCTCTGATGCTCCAGCGATCACTCAATTCATGATTGATCTGGGCCATAAAGCTCTTCATCTCTGTATTATTATTATCGGAATTGAAGCCCAAAAACTTATTGTTCGGAATAACATATAACGCATTCACCCCTTGCGAAGGATTTAAATTGACTGCGGAATTAACCGGCGTGCGATTATCGTTAAAATAATCACCCTCCAAAGTAATTGTCGTCTTATCCGTTGGTTTCCAAGCTAAGGATGGATTTAGATAAACACGGTTGGAGGATACACTTTTGCGGTAGCTATCACTACGTTCATAAGCGCCATCCATTCGAAAAGCAACGGTCTCTTTCTTATCCAGTACCGTTTGGAAATCAAAGGTTGGGCGGAATTGCCCCCAGCTTCCTGCACGGACACCAATCTCTCCAGAATTCGTGAAATTAGGAGTTTTAGTGACCACATTAATTACCCCACCAGCATTACCGATATCCGTAATAACGCCCTGTGTAACCGCAGCAGACCCTTTAATCATTTGAATAGACTCCACACCTTGCATATCAACGACTCCAGATGCAGTCTGAAATTGAGAGTCCATCCGCACACCGTTCTTCAATACAGGTACCCCTCTGAAACCACGTGTTGACAAAGATTCTTTAACACCCCCATAAGAACCAAACAAGGTTACCCCCGGAATATTTCTTACAGCATCCGTCAACGTCAGAATACCCTGATCTTGAATGACCTTATTGGAGATGACAGAAATACTCTGAATTTGATCCGAAGGTTTCAATGGCATACGTGTAATCATTTCCAAGCCTTTTGGCTTTTTGTTGCGTTCACCAAACACTTCTACCTCATCAATTGCCTGCTCATTGCTCACTAGGGTGATTGGATCAATAATCACTTCAGGGCTCTTCGTGCTAAAAACATAATCGATAACGGTTGTATGGTAGCCCATGTAAGTGAATTTAATCACCGTATTTTGGTCGACGCCATGCAGTCTAAAATGACCTCTATGGTCTGTACGGACCTTTTTATCTCCGATTGAAACGGTTACTGAACTTAAGGGATTATTTTGTGTATCGACGACTTTACCTTTGACGATTCCCGAGGTTTGACCATATACTGCACCTCCGATTAAAAATGTAGAAGCGAGAGCTAGTAAGTGTTTGTCCATGTTAATAATTTTGGGTAATTATTTTTAATTATTCTAAATAATAACGCAAAGGTATAAAAAATAACCTATTTAGAATGATTAAAAACAAAAAAGTCCTGAACCACCTCAGGCTCAGGACTTTTTTATGTCGTCAGACAGTTATTTTATAGTCAGACAATTATTCTAGTCAAATTTCCATCTTACGAACGCTTCAATAGCTTCATAATTTGCAAGACCTAATTGGTCATATAAAGCTGCGGTTTCGCTTGTACGGTCTTCAGCACGTACCCAGAATTCACGTGGATCATCTCCAGGGAATACAGGTAAATCTTTTTGAGATTGGTGTTTGAAGATGGCTAAACGTTTGCGATAAACTTCTTGTGGAGATAACGGAACGGCCATTTGGATCTCGTGGATTGGGTATTCATGCCATGCTCCTCTGTATAACCATAACCAACAATCTTTGGTCCACTCATCTGTTTTGCTCAATCTGCTCAATGCTTCAAACAAGATATCGAAACATACTTTATGCGTACCGTGTGGGTCAGCAAAGTCACCTGCAGCAAATACCTGATGTGGTTTTACCTGACGCAACAATTCCATTGTTTGTTGAATATCATCTTCAAAAGATACATTTTTTGAAAACTTCTGTCTATCATAGAAGGGTAGATCCTGGAAATGGATATTTTCATCTGGCAAACCAACCAAACGAGCTCCTGCGATCGCCTCACCCTTACGGATCAATGCTTTGATTTTACGGACAAGTTCAGTATCGATCTGATTTGGTTTTTTTGTTGCAAAAATTGCTCTTTCCTCATCATAAATTCGACCGATCTGAGAAGCTTCCGCCTCTGCCCCTATTTGTTTTGCTAAATCTTCAGCAAACTCCAGATAACGTACGACATCATCATCCCAAACAGCTGTATTACCACAAGTTTGGTAAGCAACATGGACATTGTGTCCTTGGTCTGCCAAACGAATAAATGTACCCCCCATCGAGATGACATCATCATCCGGGTGTGGAGAAAATACAATTACATTTTTCTTCGCTGGATTGGCACGCTCAGGACGTTGTGAATCGTCAACATTGGGTTTACCTCCTGGCCATCCCGTGATCGTATGCTGAAGTTCGTTGAATATACGGATGTTGATATTATATGCCGGACCGGTCTCTGTAACCAACTTCGCCATTCCGTGTGCATTATAATCCTCGTCGGTAAGTTTCAGGATTGGTTTTTTGATCTCCAAAGCTAACCAAACGACTGCTTTTTTAATTAACGAAGGTGTCCAAGTAACATCTTCTGCCAACCAAGGAAGATCAAAACGTGTCAACAATGAAGCTGCAGCTTCATCAAGAATAAATTCAACGTTATCCGATAATTGTAGATAAGTTGCAGGAATCTCTGCGGAGATTTCACCCTCAACTGCTTTTTTAATGATCTCAGCCTTTGTTTCGGTCCAAGCCATCAAAATGATCTCTCTCGCTTTAAAAATTGTACCTACACCCATGGTAATCGCTTTTGTTGGTACATTTTCTTTTCCACCAAAAGCACGTGAAGCATCGCGACGGGTCAAATCGTCCAACGTTACGACACGTGTACCTGAGTTAGGTGCAGAACCTGGCTCATTGAAACCGATATGGCCGGTACGGCCAATACCTAATAATTGAATATCTAAACCTCCAGCAGCTGTAATTTTCTGTTCGTAAGCCTCACAGAATGCATTTACTTGGTCAGGAGCTAAGGTACCATCTGGAATATTTACATTGGCTGCATCAATATCTACGTGGTCGAACAGGTTTTTGTTCATAAAGGTCACATAGCTCTGATCAGCGTCAGGTTGCATCGGGTAGTATTCGTCAAGATTGAAGGTAATCACGTTCTTAAAGCTTAAACCTTCTTCTTTATGCAAACGAATCAATTCTTGATAGACTTTTACCGGTGTGGCACCAGTAGCAAGGCCCAGAACAGCTTTCTCACCTTTCTCTTGCTTTGCACGAATAATTTCAGCAATACGATTTGCAACGTTTTTCGAAGCTGAATTTTGATCTGGATAGACGCTCACAGGGACTTTTTCGAAGCGCGTTTCTTCCAATAAATTTAATCTAGCCATTTTATGGGTATGTTGATAAACGTGAATTACAAATTTATAAAATTAGTACCTCAAGTTGAAGTAAAATTTTAATAAAGTCGTTCTTTCTTAGCGATATTTTAAATAAAACCTTTTAGCTATTCTGTTAGCTCAATAATAGGGTTATACCTTATTCAAAATCTCGACGGCTTTCACTAGTGTTTCATCCTTTTTAGCGAAACAGACCCGCAAAACTTGTTGATTTGTAGCTTCTTTATAGAACGCAGAAAGTGGGATTGTTGCAATTTTGTGCTGCCTGGTTAACGCGCATGCAAATTCAAATTCCTTCTCCTGACTGATGTTACTATAATCTATATTAAGGAAATAAGTTCCTTCGCAAGGAAGAATCTTAAACCGGGATCCCTTTAATCCATCCTTCAACAAATCCCTTTTCCGCTGAAAAAAATACGATAGGCCTTTGACGTAGTTAATGTCCTCCAGATATTCAGCAATAGCAAATTGCATAGGCGTATTTACGCTAAACACATTGAACTGATGTACTTTTCTAAATTCTTGCGTTAATTGCTCCGGGGCAATGCAATAACCAATTTTCCAACCTGTTGTATGCAATAACTTTCCAAAGGAAGCAATAACAAAACTTCTCTCCCGCAAGGTGGGTATCTCCAGTACCGATTGGGGCGAAACACCATCGAAAACAATATGCTCGTATACCTCATCGCTCAGCAACAACGCATTGGTACCTGATAACAAATCTCCAAGTTTAATCAATTCTTCTCTACCAAGTACTTTGCCTGTTGGATTATTCGGATTATTGATGATGATTAAACGGGTTTTGGAATTAATTAACGTAGCTACGTAATCCCAGTCAATCTGAAAATCCGGAGCTAATAATCGCACGGGAATAACTTTACCACCGAACAATTCGATCGTCGGCGCATAACAATCGTATGCCGGTTCAAAGATAATAACCTCATCTTGTGGCCTAACAACTGTGGCAATAGCTGTAAAAATTGCTTGTGTGCCGCCAGACGTCACAGTAAGCTCCGTTGTAGCATCAACCGACACGTCATAAACTTCACGATATTTTTTAGCGATAGTATCACGTAATGTCTGTGCCCCAATCATTGGCGCATACTGGTTATGCCCCTGTTTCATTGCCTTAGAAACCAATTGAACCAACTTCGGATCGGTCTCAAAGTCAGGAAAACCTTGCGACAGATTTAAGGCTTGCTGCTCATTGGCAAGCATCGTCATTTTGGTAAAGATCGTCGTGCCAACATGTGGAAGTTTAGAAGTTAGGTTGAAGTTCATTTTTTGACATTTTATTAATCTACTAAATTAGTGGATTTTCTTATATTTGTAAATATATATAAGAATAATAACATGATAAAATACATCACACTACTTTTTTTAGTTCTGCCATTCTTTGGTTCTGCACAAAAAAAAGAACTTACCAAAGAGGAGTATATTGCCCGTGTCAAAGCTGCTCCAGATTCAATCTCGACATTGGTTGACTTGCGTAGAGTGGGAGGTTATGACCCTGTATACTCTGAGCTTCAGGCGCTTTATAATACCTTGAGTAAAAATGTCAAGAATTCAAGTGAAGGAAAAGAGTTCCAAGACTACTTAAATACATTGGAAACGGTTCAAATTGGAAAAATAGCTCCTGCGTTTACACAAAATGATACTACTGGTAACCCTGTAAAGCTTTCGGACTTTAAAGGAAAGTATGTTCTACTTGATTTTTGGGCATCTTGGTGTCCAGATTGCCGTGTCGAAAGCCCAGATCTTGTAAAAACATACCAACAATTTAAAGGTGAAAACTTTGAAATATTGGGTATATCCTTTGATAAGGATCGCAATTCTTGGATTAAAGCCATCCATGCAGACAAATTGCACTGGCGTCATGTTTCGGATCTCAAACGTTGGCAAAATGATGTCGGAACATTATACGGCGTAAAATCTATTCCTCAGAATGTACTGATCGATCCCAATGGTAAAATCGTCGCCAAGAATTTACATGGTGATGCTTTACGCGCGAAATTGAAAGAAGTCCTGAAAAAATAAACTATAGACGATCCATAAAAAAGACCGTGCTTTAGTAAAAGCATGGTCTTTTTATTTTTATTCTTTGGAAAACCCCATTTTTCTGAAAAAATCTATATTAAGATGATCCCAGTAAATTAGGATATTAAACGATTGATTGCCCCTTTTTCTCGCTTAACCAAACAAAGCACTGAAGATGTCCTCCAATTTGGCAACCGGACGAATGGCAATATTATATTTTTTAGCATCCAATCCTTTGGTATTGAATTTAGAAATAAAGATACCATCAAAGCCCAACTTCTCGGCCTCCTGTATACGCTGTTCAATGCGATTTACGGCCCTTATCTCGCCCGATAAACCAACCTCACCGGCAAAAGTCAGATTGGATCGAATCGCAATATCTTGTTGTGAAGAAATAATTGCAACAACAACAGCCAAATCGATTGCAGGATCTTCAACACGCAACCCACCGGCAATATTCAAAAACACGTCCTGTGCACTTAACCTAAAACCAAAGCGTTTCTCTAAAACAGCCAGAAGCATGTTTAATCGCTTCGTATCGTAACCTGTAGAGGAGCGCTGGGCATTTCCAAACGCCGAGTTACTCACCAGTGCCTGTACTTCAATCATCATAGGGCGCACTCCTTCGAGCATCGCCGCAATGGAAACGCCACTAACAGGTTCATCGCGCTGGGAAATCATAATCTCCGAAGGATTTGACACTTCCCTCAGTCCCGACCCTTGCATTTCATAAATACCCAGTTCTGAAGCCGATCCAAAACGATTCTTTACGGCCCGTAAAATTCGGTATACATGATGGCGATCACCCTCGAATTGAAGCACCGTATCCACCATATGTTCTAAAACCTTTGGCCCTGCAATAGATCCGTCCTTGGTAATATGCCCTACAATAAAAACTGGTGTACTGGTTTCCTTTGCAAACCGAAGCAATTCTGCGGTACATTCGCGTACCTGAGAAACCGATCCTGGCGCCGATTCAATTTGTGCGGAATGTAAAGTCTGTATAGAATCTATGACAATGACATTAGGCTGCACCGTCTCGATCTGCTTGAAAATATTTTGAGTAGATGTCTCGGTAAGGATATAACAATTTGCTTTAGAAGATTGTGACAATCGCTCGGCCCGCATCTTAATTTGCTGTTCGCTTTCTTCTCCAGATATATAAAGTGTCTTGACTTGGGGGATCGATAACGCGAGCTGTAACATCAACGTAGACTTCCCAATACCGGGTTCGCCTCCGATAAGTACCAATGACCCCGGAACAATACCACCACCAAGAACCCGATTAAACTCCTGATCAGGAGTCAATATCCGTAATTCATCCTGATAGACAATTTCGTGGATGATCGCAGCTTTATTCGCTCTTTTCGTGCTTCCGCCTGTGGTAGAACTACGCCATTCGGGCACTTTTGAACTCGCCTTTTCGACGACTTCCTCAACAAAACTATTCCATTGCTTACAAGAAGGGCATTGTCCCATCCATTTGGGAGATTCGTAGCCACAGTTTTGACAGAAGTATGCTGATTTTGATTTTGCCATGCTACGAAATTACAAATTTATAGCTGTTAAAAGCGTAATATCATGCCCCATACGTATTATATTACCCAGGATATTATGCAAGGACTGATCAGCCTTTCCATAATGCTACTCCTATGGCGGCTTAAGTCAATATACAGTATATTACATATTACTAGATACCACATCACTATTTTAACAATACGTGAACAATGCTGCGTGTATACTGGAACCTTACTCACAAACCTTAAAAAAACCGAAGTGTTATTCTTCATTTTCTTTTAAGATGCGCAAGAAATTTTGTCCCATGATCTTCGCAACATCTGTCTTTGTATAACCTCTCTCCAACAGCGCTTTAGTCAGTAGCGGAAATTTAGAGACATCTTCCAGACCTTGCGGTGAGGATTCTATGCCATCGAAGTCCGAGCCTACAGCAACATGATCAATACCTACTTTTTTGACCAGATAGTCGATATGATCCAATAGTTTCGACAGTGGAGCATCGGCTTGCCGTTGAAGTTCTTTTGGCAACTTTTCATACATGGACCAGGTACTCAATGTTGTATCCCCCTTATCACCAAATTTGCCTACATACAAATCCTTAAGTCTTGTTTCATAGGATGGATCCAAAAAACCTGAATAAAAATTGACACCAACAACGCCGCCATTTTTTTTCAATGCCTCCAATTGTGCATCTTTCAGATTGCGGAAATGTGGACATAATTCATAGGCGTTGCTATGGGAAACCAAGATCGGTTTCGTCGTTGTCGCCAGCACGTCATAGAAAGTCTGCTCTCCGCCATGGGACAGATCAACCATCATCCCTAATGCGTTCATCTTCCGAATAATTGCTCGACCTTCTACTGTCAGCCCTTTATCCTTGGGATTCATACGCCCTGATTCCATTGCAGCGCAACTCGCCCAGGACAAATTGTAGTTCCAGGTTAAAGTGAGGTATTTGGCACCACGCTCATAGAGTTTAATCAGATTATCAACACTTCCTTCAATCATATTTCCACCTTCAACCCCCATCAAAGCGACTATTTTTCCCGTTTTTAAGATCGAATCGATATCACGTGAAGATTTTGCCAAACTTATTTTATCGGTGTTCACCGCAATCATCTTTTCCAATGCATCTATCTGGTCATTGGCGTGCTTAAATGCCCCGCATTTCCACTTCGCATCATCGGACCACACAGCAAATACCTGCACATCGACACCTCCCTCCCGCAGTCGCGGTAAATCTGTAGCTCCCGTACTTATTCGCTGACCAATGTTTTTCCCTGGGAAAATGGATTCGTAAATCACATCATTGTGTCCGTCGACGACCACCAAATCTTGGTGTATCTGTTTATAGTCTTGACTATATCCAACATTGTTAAGTGTTGTCATTGCTAGTCCAAGTAATAGCAGGCCTTTTATCATTTTTGACTTTCATTGATCGTTTCATAAATAGCGTCCTGAATCCTGCTTCTGATATTCAGGTCCAACAGCTTGGTACTCACCTGAGGATGTACGCGATTAGACAAGAAGATATAGATCAGTTGATTCTGCGGATCAATCCAGATACATGTTCCTGTATAGCCCGTATGTCCAAATACAGAGCTATTCGCTAACTTAGATGGATATTCATTTTTTGGGTTTGGATCCCAACGGTCAAAACCTAAGCCCCGACGGCTGCTTGTCGATTGCCTGGAGGTAAATAAATCTATTGTTTCGGTTTTAAAGTAGCGCTCCCCCCCGTACTCTCCTCTATTCAATAACAGTTGACCATAGATTGCCAAATCATTTGCTGTAGCAAATAATCCGGCATGCCCGGCAATACCGCCAGCCATTGCCGCACCCTGATCGTGGACATAGCCTTCTAGCAATGTTTTCCGAAAGGAGGTATCCTGCTCGGTAGGAACGATTTCATCCTTTGCAAAACGCTCTCGGGGAAGGTAACCCGCACGCGTCATCCCTAATGGCCTGTAAAAGTTCTCCTGCACATAATCTTGCAGAGGTTCAGCGGTCTGATGTTCTGCAACTTCCTTCATCACGTACATACTGATATCACTATACACATAATTTCCAGTGGGTTTTACAGGTGATTTTAGCATCTCGGGCCACATGACATCGCGGTAATAATTGTTGAGGATATAGCTATTGTCGGCCATTTTCACTTGATGGTTATCATCGCGGACTGAAACAACGTCTCCAACTTTCAGATATTTATAGAAGGGAATAAAAGGTGTAAATCCTGCTTCATGCAACATGACGGAACGAAGCTTGATATCCTTTTTATTGGTATACTTTGCCTGCCATAGGTAATGTCCCATGGTACTATCCAAATTAATAATATTCCGCTCGGCAAGACGCATAATGACAGGAGTAGTGCCGGCAATCTTACTCACAGATGCGAGATCAAAAATATCAGTTGTTTTGGTGGGAACATCTTTGGAATATGTGTGAAATCCGTAAGATTTCTCCAAGAGTACTTGCCCGTCTTTCACAATCATGACAACAGCCCCCGGTGTTGCTTGCTTATCGATGGCTTCTTGTGCAATGGCATCAATTTTCTTCGTCAATTTGGTCAGGTTCAGATTAGAACTTGAGGCCGCGCCATATTGCAGCCTTGTCTGTGTGGTTTTGACATGACCCGCAGTGATAGGAACCCCACCAAAAATAGACATTGCCATCTGACGCTGTCCAATCTCTGAAAAAGGAGCAAGTAATTCGATCAAATCAGACTGTGGATGCTCCGATAAACTCTTTTTGCTCTTTTCATTTTCAAAAAAATGACAAAGGATAACTTTTTTATTGTTTAATACGGCCTGCTTCAACTGTGCTAGACAATCTGCATCTAAGTCATCTTCCTTTCCAGCCACAATAATGGTGTTATAATATTTGATGTCCTCATCAAATTTATTAAAATCAAAAACTTTGGTTTCTGCATAACGCCCCAACTGTTCTGTGAACATCGCATATTTTGCCGCGTTAGGAACGACAACTGCAATGTGGTGTTGATCCAGATTCTTTAAAGGCAACACTTGATCGAGGTTATTAAACAGTATTGTTTCGTTTTTGATCGTCGACTTATATTGAGCAAACAGGGGGCTAATACAGAACAAACCTGCAAATAAAGCCCCAAAAAATCGTTTTTTCATTCTGCTTTTATCGTTTTTTAGGTTCTATCAAATAAAAATACGAATTAAATAACGAAGGAATATGCTTGCTCGAAAAAAAATCAATTTTGTTACCCGACTTGACTATCGGGGTTAATAAATTCTGTCTCCCTTTGGTCATAGCAGATTCAACTATCCCCGGATTGCATCATGAAGGTTTTTTCTGTAAGTTTGACTAATGCCAGAATTGATTCAAGATAAAACAATATTTTCCTTGCTGGAAGTCAGCCGCAGTATCCAAAAGACACTTGCAGAGCGGTATAAGAGTTTGTACTGGATCAAAGCCGAAATGAACAAGCTCAATCATTATACGCATTCTGGCCACTGTTACCCTGAACTGGTTGAGAAACAGGATGGTAAAATTGTCGCTGAAATTCGGTCCATCTTATGGAAAGCTGATTACAATCGTATCAACAACAATTTTCTTAAGGTCGCCCAAGAACCTTTGCGAGAAGGGATTACAATGTTATTTCAGGCAAGTATCTCCTATGACCCCATGTACGGATTAAGTTTGCGCATTGTTGATATTGATCCGACTTTTACCTTAGGTGAACTTGAAAAGGAGAAGTTAGACAGTATTCGAAAGCTGAAAACAGAGGGCATATATGAGTCCAATAAATTATTGGGCTTTCCGGTGGTTCCCAAAAGATTGGCGATTATATCAGTAGAAACAAGTAAGGGACTTTCTGATTTTTACAAAATTATTAATCAAAACCCTTGGGGTTACCGCATAGAATGCACGCTCTTTCCGGCATTATTACAAGGAGACAAGTCAGTACCTTCTATTATCAATCAGCTTGCAGTTATTGCTGAAAAAATCGACAAGTATGATGTCGTCGCCATCATACGTGGTGGGGGTGGTGAGGTTGGGCTTTCCAGTTATAACAACTACTTATTGGCACGTGCTATCGCTATCTTCCCAATCCCTGTATTGACGGGCATTGGACATTCGACGAATTACACGGTTAGCGAAATGGTCGCCTATAAAAACGCGATCACCCCCAGTGAGCTAGCCGATTTTCTGATCCAGAAGTTTCATAACTTTGCTATTCCGGTTGATAAGGCAGCGGAAAGTATACAGCAACTCATTCTTACTCGTTTTAAAGAAGAGCGCAATGTACTATCTCAGCTCGCAACACATATACAATGGATTGGCAAAAGGGAAATTCAGACCTCGAGAGCCGCTGTTCAGCAATTTCAACATGAGCTGAACTCCTTGATAAAATTACGGCTTTACGAGCACAAGACAGCTTTGGCTCATACCGAGCGAATTATTCAACTCTCTGATCCAATTCGGTTATTAAAACAAGGTTTTTCAATTACTAAGGTTAATGGAAAACTATTGCAGTCGGTGACACAGGTATCACCGGGCGATGTGATACAGACGATACTCGAATATGGCGAACTTACCAGTACTGTAACGGATAAATCTCCGAAAGAAGGTTTGGATGCGGACCAGGCTTAATTTGGCCATCGATACACAAAATTTTAAAGAAAGCATATCATAATGGAAAAGAATTATACCTATACAGACGCCTTTAACGAGTTGCAAACAATCGTAAGGGAAATTGAAAATGGCACAACAAATATTGATGAGCTCGCTGGAAAAATCAAGAGGGCTTCCGACCTCATTCAAGTCTGCAAAGCCAAGTTAACAGCGACAGAGGACGAAGTAAACAGTTTATTACAGAAAATATCCCCTGCTCAGGAAACGGATGATGACGAATAGTTAAACTAAACGACAAGGCACATCAAGATCCTCGGTAAAATAATAACTGGCACATAAGCGGTGGTAACCATCTGCTATGATAAGTTTCCCATTTGCCCGAACCAACAGAATTGGAGATAGCTTTTCTTTCTTCTTGATCTTTCTTAGATTTTCCTTGACGTGGCGATTGGTATCAGGAAGCAGCGGAAGTGCACTAGCCCGCAAAATATCCTTGGATTTCTTTTTTATCGTAGTTGCTCGTCTAAGTTTGTCAACAAAGGCCTTACATTCTTCCGGAACAAATAAAAGCTCCAAATAATCGTAAGCTGCGGGGAAGTCATGTTCCTGGGGATCCGCTAACCAAAAAGCCTGTCCTTTTTCAATTTTAACTGTACTCATAATATAGCTATCATTTCCTAATACATTTCAGCTCATCCTAAAGCATGCTAATATTGATAAGCCACGACCTGCCTATCACGGCGTACCGTTTCTACAAATTCCCGATGTTTGGTCACATTTCCCGTCAATCGCCATATGGTATTCAAACTTTCTTTGTTATAGCGTTGACTTACAATGACTGCCTTAAAACCCATCCGTCTGATTAACTGCTCGGTATGTTCAAAATCTGCCTCAGATGAGGTCTGCAGTTCATAGTCTTTTATTTTGTGATAATTGTCAATATAGGTTTGTAAATAAGTTAACAATGCCAAAATCGCCAAAACCAACCCTACACCAATAAACGCTAAAAATATATATCCGGCACCAACACACATGCCCAAAGAAGCTGCAGCCCAAATTGTCGTAGCGGTCGTTATACCACTTACTTTATTGTCTTCTTTGAAAATCACACCTGCTCCTAGGAAACCAATACCAGTAATAATGTTTGCCGCCAATCGATCTGGATTTGCCAATCCAATTTTTAATGAAAGAATAGTAAAAAGACAAGATCCAAAGCTCACCAATATAAACGTCCTCAAACCCGCGGATTTATTGCGATATTCACGTTCAATCCCAATCAGCAGACCTATTAAGACTGATAACATAATAAGTAAAACGTCACGCGATTCAAAAGGTTGCAATAGGTTATCCATGAGTTTATTTCTTCTTCATCCAATTTAAGAAAAATAGGGAGATCTATCAAATGACCTCCCTATTAAAGAATAGCTTTTCTTCGACCTAATACATTGGTACTTCAATTAGCAGTAATGACGTATCATAGTAAGCTTCAATCGCTATTTTTTCTGTTTCGTATAAACCAATGGCATCCCTTCTTGAAAGCATTTCATTTGCTACAGCGATCTTTCCTTCCAAAACAAAAAGATAAAGCCCATTTTGCTCCGAATGAACAGTATATTCAATCTTTTTACCCGCCTCTATGTCTGCCAAGTTAAAATATGCATCCTGATGTATATGTACAGCATTGTGATCCATTTTATCCGGTGAAACAATCGTTGCAAATTTATTGTGCCGATCTAATTGAAGGTAGGATTTCTGATCATATCTGGGCTCCAACCCTATTTCGTTGGGGATTACCCAAATTTGTAGAAATTTAACAAGCTCCTTCTGATCGCTATTAAACTCGGCGTGCTGCACCCCAGTACCTGCAGACATGATCTGCACATCTCCTGTTTGGATCGTACGGCCATTGCCCATACTATCCTGATGTGCCAGTGCCCCCTCCAGTGGTATGCTAACAATTTCCATATTGTCGTGTCCATGCCGATCAAAACCTTGACCACCTTCCACCTGATCATCATTCAATACCCTCAGGGCACCAAAATTCATCCTTTCGGGATCAAGATACTGTCCAAAACTGAATGAATGCGCACTTTTCAGCCAGCCGAAATCGACGTGGCCACGATCACTTTCCCGATGTATAATCTTTTGCATGTTGTCCTCCTTACTGCATAAGCTTCTAACTATCAAGGACAAAACCCATACCAACAGGAATATAAACCCAAAATCTGACAATTTGTCAAAAGAGAGGACTACAGTGGCTTTAATTTATCTGGAGCAAGCGAATGAACGAGTGCACGTGCGAGAATTCTATTCGGGTCTATGATAATCATCCCATTGTAATCCCGTTCAGGGATAGCCAAAGGTAACTCTGCACAACCCAAAATAATGACCTGCGCTCCTTTCTTTTTCAGATCATCCATGACCAACAATATATCTTCCCTTGCTTTATTCGCAATCGGTACCGGTTGGGCCTTTATTCCATAATCCTCATCATAGATTGCATTATTTACCTTCTCTTGCTGTGATCCTTCCGGCTCAACAACAACGAAACCTTTTCGAATAAATGCTTCCCGGTATAAACTGCAGATCTGCTCTCCTGCGGTAGACAAAATCCCGACTGTCGTGTCGGGATAGTTTTCGTCTACAAATCGGACAGTCTCATAGACGATATGCAATAGCTTCAAACTGCTCCCCATACGAGCCATCTCATCTTGAACAACAGAAAAAATCGGTTCTGCATGTGCCGTATTGGACGGAATAGCCGCAATGGTCGCTCCGGCCATTTCAAGTTGTCTTAAAATTGCAGCGATAGCCTTACCGGGATTAACATTGGATTTATCCAATAAATACGCCGTTCGGTCAGAGATCAAATTTGGACATGAGAATAACAAGAGCGGCAAGTGTTCCTGATCGGATCTTGCCGCCGTCTCATCTATAATTTTCTTCGTAATATCCAAGCCGCCATAAGGGCCTAGTCCACCTACTATTCCAATCATAAAACTATTTTTATATCATAGATATAACCAATAGCCTTACAAATGGTTTGTAGAAATTACCATTCTATGGACTGATCTTCGTCAGGAATCTGCGTATTCAATTGCCGTTCCAAGATCAATGAGCCCGAAACCTTAAACTTAATAGCTGTCGTAGAAACCAAGGTATAATCCGTAAATTCATAATCCACATTATTTACCGTAATATAACGATGCAATAGGTAAGGACGTACAGCATCCATCTGTTCCGAAACAGTATAACTTGCATCTTTTTTAACAGTAAATTTCATATTTGGATTTTCAGCCCGGAATGTAACCCCACCGGTTTCATTGAACGTTGCAAAGACCTTATAATTCTTCCTATCTTTACGATCTTCATCAATGTTCCCTGCATAAAAGAAAACTGTATTTTCATCAACTACATAACTTCTTATTTGGCTCTTGACAATCGGAGTCTCACTTTCATGCCCATCCATCACAACTTTTAAGGCTGTGCCACTGTAAGTTCCTGAATAATTATTGAAAGGATTTACACGCAGCAATGCTTTCTTATAGTATTTCCTGGGGTTTATTTTGTATTTAGCCGCCGGATCCTCTAAAATAGTTAGTGGAAGTACCCATTTTTCGGCCATATCAATTCCTTTTAACGAAAAATCGATAGCCATTAACGCGGTGTTCTCCCCCGACTTTATATTTACGGTCTCAGGGATAGAAAAATACGTATTATTCAACTGCTTGTAATAGAAATCTTCTCTGGTCTGAAAACGTTCATAATTCAATATGCCCAATGTATCGGGATCCACCGCAACACGTACTGAAAGATCCGTATTATTTGTGGTCGATCCACTCACTTCCAACGGCTGTAGAAATGTAGTTTTTTGCCCCTCTTTATACCGGACATAAATATTTGCGACACCCTCATTTTCCAGAGGGGCTTTAAATGAAACGTAATGTTCAAATTGTTCCTCTTTCCATTCATCGTTGCATGCATAGCATACACATAATACCATCAGGAAAAAAAGCTGTATAGATGACTTTTTCATAAATTGCATAGTTGATTAATCATTATAAGTCCAACCAGGGTTTTGTGTTAAATTCTTATTGCGTTTGAGCTCTGTATGACTAATTGGCCAAAACCACATTTTATCCGCGAAGGTCGTTTTCAATGTCCAGATCGCAACGGGTTGATAAAAAAGGTCGCGTTCCTTTTCATTCATCAAGACATTACAGCCATAAACCGGCAAAGCTTCTTCAACCGGAGCATCCATCCAACGACGTAAATCATAATAACGTTGCCCCTCACCCATCAGCTCTATAAAACGTTCACGCTTTATTGTATTACGCAATTCATTCTTATTTCCATATACACTCGCCGAAAAATCAGGAACTCCACCTCTGATGCGAACAGGCTGAATACCTTTTTTAATTTCAGCTACATCACGGCTTATCGTATAACTTCCTCCACGCCAAGATGGAATCGTAAAAGAACCACTTAATTCATTTAATGCTTCGGCATACATCAGTAATATATCAGCATAACGGATCGCGGGTTCTGCCTTTGGAACGATACGCGATCCAACACCACCTTCATAGGTATCACTTGGGTGAACAAACTTTTTAACACCAAAACCCGTACGCAACCAATAACCATTAGCAGAGTTAAAGCCATTGCCTTTCGGATCGGCACTATAATAAAAAACTTGTTTATTACGATTTTCTTCTTTAGTCTCATTCAGCAGTGTCCAGAAACTTCCGCTATAAGCAACTGAAGCATAAAACCGTGGCTCACGATTCGCATATTGTAAAGAAACTCCAGTACGCAGAGGCCGGTATTTTTTTGCATTATAATCATCCTGAGTAACATATCCCGTACTTCTATTGGAGCCATTACCACGTCCTATTTCTTTATCTTTACCTGGTACATCAGTCCCATCATTCATGTAATAAGCATCGACTAGTTTCTGTGTAAGCCCATGTGTATTCCACCCTGTTGCAGAGCGTGGTAACTGATGGATAACCATTTGGTCAATCCCCTCATTAGGCTGGTTACTACCACGTGTAAATATAAGCTCAGGATTACCTGAGGCAGATAAAGTACCGTCAAAGACCTGTGCGTATGATTTTGTTGGATCAATATTTGCCCATCCTTCAGGCCAGTTTTTACCTGAAAAATTATGATCCTCAGGTGGTTTTACTGTTGCATCATCCCCTGTTTCCTGAAAGGGTGCTGTATAAAGTTTGTATACTCCCAATTCGATCACATCCCGCGCAGCAGCAGCAGCCTTCGCCCATTTCTCTTCTTTAAAGTCGACAGACAACAATCGTTTTCCTTGTTTGTCTACCAATAGTGCTGCATAGCCGGAATTATTACCATTGGCTAACGGACTTGCAGCATAGAGCAGTACTTTAGCACGTGCTGCTAATGCAGCACCAACAGTTGGCCGAGCCGAACCGTCCTGCCCGCGCTTCATACCTAAGGATTCCATTTCTTTAGCCGCCTGTAACAACTCATCACTTATATAGGTTGCACATTCCTCATAGGTACTTCGGGGAATTGCCAAATCGTCATAACTATCGGTATAATCCAGCCCTTCATTAGGCAATAATGGAACCGGACCGTATTTACGGAGCAATAACCAGTAAAGATAAGCTCTTGCGAAACGTGCTTGTCCGCGATAATCTGAAATTTCAGTTGCAGACATTTCAGTATTCATATATATGTTCTGAATAAAAGTCGAGGCATTACGAATGCCAAAATAGCATTGCGTCCATGTACCTTGTTTATCTGCTTCAGTATATTCTCCCATCTTGAACATATTATAGGACAATTCGTTTTTCGATGGATCGTATACTTTATCTCGATCGCCATAGTACATGTCATCCGCAAAACAATGCGGTGTCAATCCTTTACTCGCTACATCCGCATTCTCACCAACAAATTGTTGAAATACTTCGGCCAACCATTGCTCCGAGTACACTTTACTTTTAAATGTCTTCTCTATTGTAAGACGATCCTTAAAATATTGATCGGACTTTAAATAATCTTTTTTGCAGGACGAGAATATACTTACTCCCAATACAAGCATCATGGCTATGTTTAGTTTCTTTCTTTGCATCTTAATAAGTTTTATAGGTTGACATTGATGCCAAATGTGAACGATTTAGGCAAGGGATAATCTTCTCCTCGTGGTGATGCCAGCTCAGGATCCCAAAGCTTGAATTTCGACCAGGTTAGCAGATTACTTCCAACCAAGAAAATACGAATGCTATTTGTTTTGATTCTGTTGGTAAGTTCTTTTGGTAAGGTGTAACCTATATCCAATGTCTTGAGACGGATATATTGGCCATTACGTAGCCAAAAAGTTGACTCTCTAAAATTATTCGGATTCTCTCCATAACTCAATCGAGGATAAGAAGCATTAGGATTTTCTGTTGACGGATCACCGGATATATCTGCAGATATCCAACGGTTATCTCCCATTACTCCCTTCAGCACTTGTCCCCATTCACCTTCACTAAACGCATATACTGTCTTACCATAGGTAAAGAACGTGGATTTCCCGGCACCCTGGAAGTGAACGCTAATATCCAAACTCTTCCAGCTTACAGATGTACCGATACCATAGACAAGATTTGGCCGCCGTGTAGCTCCGATCGCGACACGGTCACCGTCATCGACGATACCGTCACCGTTGACATCTTTATATTTAATATCTCCAGGCTGATAAGTTCCGAATATTTGTTTCGGACTATTCCGTATATCATCATAGTCTTTAAATAACCCTAATGCTATAAGTCCCTTCGCCTGATCCACCCGATAGCCTTTCTGATTTTGATAACCGTATACATTATTTTCTTCATCAATCTCCGTGATCGTATTCTTACTGAACGTAACATTGCTGCGTGCAGTCACATTCACTTCGCCAATCTTTTGTCTATATTCAAGACGTCCATCAAAACCTTCAGATTTTACAGCCCCCACATTTGCACTTGGCACACTTCCAAGTCCAACCATGATTGGCAGGTAATTTCTTGCCATATAGATCCCTGTCCGTTCCTCATTGAAGAAGTCCAAATTCGCAACAATCTTATCTTTAAGCAAGGCGACGTCAAAGCCTAAATTTCTTTTTGTGGCCATCTCCCAGGTAACATTTGGCGAAGCGACCTGTGTATATTGCATTCCAGTGAAGTAACGGTTAGATCCATAATCCGCCCATTGATAACCATTATTTGCGATCTCTCCGATGGTATACAGGTAAGGGAATCTCACACCACCGGCCAACTGATCATTACCGACTCTTCCCCAAGAATAACGAACCTTGAACATATTCAACCAGGAGACATTGTTTTTTACAAAAGGCTCTTCTCCAATGTTCCAGGCCGCCGAAAACGCTGGAAAAAATCCATATTGTTTGCCTGGAGCAAAGTTTTCTGAGCCATTATACCCAAAATTAAAATCAGCTATATAACGCGATTTCCAATTATAGGTCAGTCTCCCCGCAAGACCTTGGTTTCTTCTTGCGATTCCATTTTTGATATCATCGCCAAGATCGACCGTCCGAATAAGAGCATCACGCGTAAAACGGGCAACTGCACCAATATTATGATTTCCTATGCTGCGGTCATAATTGAACATCATGTCATAAAACTCGCGGCGTTCACCGCTGGCAGCACTGGACTGATACAATTCGTGCGGATCTGAAATATGGGTAAATACGAGATTTCCATTTTCGTCCCGCGCACGTTCTGCCCGCCACTGTTCAGGCCATTTACGACGAGAAATACTATTGTCATTGTTTGTATCATAACCAATAATTCCCCTGAACCGTAACCCTTTGGTTATAAAATCAAAATTTTGCTCAATAGAAATATTCGTCTGTATCTTGTTTTGCCAATTCTCATTATACCCTGTTTGTGTAGCGACCACCCAAGGATTTGTCTGATTTCCTGTTCCAATTGCTGGAACATAACCATTTGAATACATGACAGGTGTGCGAATTGGAGAATACCCAAATAATACACCCCAAAAGTCATTATCTCCCAAGCCTGGGCTATTCCTTTTATTGAGGGAGCCTGCAACGCCAATTTTCAGAACTGTGCTTTTGGTCACGTTAATATCTGTGTTCAACCGGTAGTTATATCTTTTGTAATTTGCATTCGTATTGTAATCATTCCGCAATGTTTCATCCGTCTTGTACATTCCGCCTTCATCAATATAACTTCCAGACAAAAAATAACGCGCAGTAGACCCGCCTCCGGTCATATTCAGATTTGCCCGGTAAGTCATCGCCCCATCTTTGAGCAACAGATCCTTCCAGTTGACATTAGGATAAAGGTCGGGATCCAATCCCAAACGTAATATTTCCAATTCTTCTGGCTGATAGATTGGCGCAAAGTTTCGCGTAATGCGCGCTTCGTTTAGGAGATTAGCATACGTAACACCATCTTCAAATTCAGGAGTAATGGTACGGGTATTATAAATATTCTCATCTTTGAAATTGATATTAATCTTACCGTCTTTCCCTCGCTTCGTGGTAATTAATATGACACCATTAGCGCCTCGAGAACCATAGATTGCAGTAACGGCAGCATCCTTTAACACCGTAAAAGTTTCAATATCTTCAATATTTATGTCATTAATATCACGTTCGATATTGTCAACCAATATAAGCGCAGAAGAGCCACCCCCAAATGTAGATATCCCCCGAATCCAGAATTCGGAAATATTTTTTCCAGGCTGGCCCGACTGTCCCATAGCAAATACCCCTGGCACATTACCCGCCAATGCATTCGATAAACTTGAAGTCGGATTTCCTTTCATTGTGTTTACATCAACACTACTCGTTGCAGCTGTCGATGTAAGTCTTTTTTGTGTACCAGTTCCTGTTACAACAACCTCTTCGAGCACACTGGTCTCTGATTCTTTTAACGTCACATTGATAACATGACCATCTTTTATTAATATTTCTTGTTTTACATAACCTACAGAAGAGAACACAAGAGTCTTGTAACGTTCTACTTTTATCTTAAAGTTACCCTTATTATCCGTTGTCGTCCCAAGCCCGGGGGCATCCTTTATGGAAATGCTGACACCAACAACAGGCTCCTTTTTAGCATCAGCAACGACACCTGTTACTTCTAGAATATCCTGTGCCAATACTCCGAAAGTGCCACACAGAAGTAACAAACATGTTAGTAATATTTTATTCATCATCTTTTTCAGATTAATCTTGGTTATTTTCATCCATTTCTTCCAATGCTATTTTTCGGATTCGTCTATTCTCGCGGTCACCGATATAAAAAGCACCTTCTTTCTCATTGTAGGCAATACCCGACGGACGGTCAAATCTTGCTTCTTCTCTCAAGTCACCATTGACGTAACCATACGGGTTTGCATTTAAGCTTGAACTGCCACGACCAGCAAACGTAGTTACTGCCCCCTCAGGTGTAAGTACACGGATGGCATGATTCATAAGGTCTGTAAAATAAAAGTCGTACTGATCTGGCTTACCTGCTTCTACATAGGTTTCATTTTTAACAAATACCCCTTGGTAAGGTTGATTGACACGAGCGGATGAACCGACACCATCCTTGTATCCCGATTCCCTGACTTTTCCACAAACAAGATAAGGCTGGTTAAAACGTTTCTTTTCCCAATTGTAATCGGCACGCATAATATAGCCTTGGTTAATAACTAAAATATAAGCGTAATTTCCACTTGGGTGAATCAATGCTCGGTACTCCCATTCCGGATCCTGAATGACATATAGAAACTCTGCTTTAGTCGTTTTATCTGTGAAATATTGATTCAGGTCAAAACGGTAAAACTCTCCTTTCGCATAGCTATTAAAGTACATTTCGCCATTGACCGGATGAACAGACGCACCATTACATTGCTTACTTCTTGTCAATACCTCTTTGTCCAAAAAATTCCTAGCACGCGAAAAAAGCAGGGTAGATTCATCATTTTCTCCCCCACGATCCTGAGCCACAATCATGTAGTTACCATCTAAAGAAAAATCAACGCTACGTGGACGAGAAAAATCCGAACGCTTTTTAGTAATTGTACTATCCTCAAAATTAACGAGATAAAGTCCGTTATTATCATCAAAGGTTACCCATAGGTGCTTCGGATTTAATGGATCAAACTTCATAAAAGAAGAAAGCCAAAAACCACTTGCCATCTGATTTTGGTCCGCATCTTTAAACTTCCCATCTTTCCACGGTTCATCACCGCGAGCGTTTCTATAACCAGCCAGAGTTGATACAACAAGCTTACGGTGATAATCAAAATTTGCTTCCGCCTTTCCGATGATAGGTCTTGTCTCCCCCCCAACACGCACTTCAATATCACCTTTGAAAGCCTGTTTTGGTACGAGACAGTAAAGTGACTCCCCCAAAGCATTAATAACGACAGCCTTTTTCCCTCCAATAAAAACAGCCACATTTTTTGGATCGTTTCCAAAGTTTTTACCATAGATTATAAGTCGCTGTCCCATTCCCCCCGATTTTGGAGTGAAGTCCGAGACAACAACAGGTTTGGACGGATCAAAGGGCACACCTTCTGGAATGCTGCTAAGATTGTCATTCTTACAGCTTACAATGCCCAAAATAAGCACCACAATCGACCAAATCATCCGATTTAGAAACCAACTATCAGTTTCTATTTGTTTCGTTCTCATAAGTTTTATTTAATTGGTTAGAATTTATTCCATAAACATTCCTATACCGCCGTCAATGAATCCCACATTCACTGCTTTTGGGACATATCCATTAACATTGCGTCAGCATAACAGCTATTTTAGGAGGTAATTTTAGGACGAACGGATTGAGGCTCGCCTCATCACCGAGCGAACGCTTAGTTTTAATTTCCACATAATTGGCTACTTTTATATAAAGCTAAATGGTATTAGCTATCTTAAGCTAAAAAAAGACTTTCTGACAATCGCTTCAAAGTCTTCCGGTTTTTAAAATTACTTTTCTACTTATTTTTCTATTTTAAACTCACAATAGCTATCAACCTTAACGATTCCCATTCCGTGCTCTACACTATTTTTTTTTCACGAAGAAAATTGACGAATGATTTCTGATTTGACTTTCTAAATGCTTCTCTAAGGTTTTCTTTCTATAATTGATTACTCAAATTTAGGGATTGTAAAGATTCTGATACTATAGAATTATCTCAATAATATGCTTATTTGTATCAAAGCAAATAAAGATGCCTACATATTTGCGTACACCCCACTTCTCGGATATTATTTTGAAAAAAGGTTAGCATGTGAGAAGCATTTTGCTTTGGCTGACTGGAGAATTAGCCAGCTATTCGGAGATCTTATGGATCAAGCCGTATCATTTGCTGCTCGCTTGGGTTCAAACAAAAAAAACCTGCAAAAATATTTGCAGGTTTTATCTTTTGTAGCCCGTAGGGGAATCGAACCCCTGTTTCAAGAATGAAAATCTTGCGTCCTAACCCCTAGACGAACGGGCCTTTTTATGCAACTCCAATAACATTGTTGTTTTTGGAGTTGCAAATATAGACCTTAAAATCAGTATTCCAAAAAAAAAATTAAATATTTTTTAAATAAGGTCGAAACCGATATCTCTTCTGAAGTATTTCCCTTCAAAATAGATCCTTCCAGCATCTGCAGTTGCCTGTTGAAGGGCTTCAAACAACGTATCTTGCAATGTGGTCACAGCAATTACACGTCCACCTGCAGTAACGATCTTACCATCTAACTCCTTCGTACCTGCTTGAAAAACGATGGATTCTTTGACATTTTCAATATTGGCGATCTCTTTTCCCGACTCGTAATCTCCGGGATAACCTCCCGCAACCAACATCACCGTCACCGCAGTTTTTGGAGATACTGTATAGGAACGTTGCTCCAAATTACCCTGCGCGACACCTTCCAGTAAATCTAATAGATCCGATTCAATACGAGGCAATACGGACTCAGTCTCTGGATCTCCCATGCGAACATTATACTCGATGACATAAGGTTCTCCTTCTACATTCATCAGACCTATAAAAATAAATCCTTTATACGGAATACCATCTTTTTTAAGTCCTTCAACTGTTGGTCTGATAATACGCTCTTCTACTTTATTTAAAAATGTCTCATCGGCAAAAGGAACCGGAGATATCGATCCCATACCTCCCGTGTTTAGGCCTGTATCACCCTCCCCAATACGTTTATAATCTTTTGCAGAAGGAAGCACTTTATATGAATTACCATCTGTCAAAACAAAAACAGACAATTCAATTCCTTTCAAGAATTCTTCAACAACCACAACTCGGCTAGCTTCTCCAAACTTTGAATCTGCGATCATTGCTTTTAGCTCAGCTTTAGCATCTTCCAGCGTCTCGCAGATCAACACTCCCTTGCCTGCAGCTAAACCATCAGCCTTAAGCACAATCGGCAATTTTTGCGTTTCAAGGTAAGCTAATCCATCTTCCAACGATGTTGCATCAAACGATCTTGAAGCGGCAGTAGGTACGCCGTGGCGATCCATAAATTGCTTTGAAAAATCTTTTGAGCCCTCCAATTGAGCGCCCTCCTGTTGTGGTCCTATTACGGGAATATGCTTTAAATCTTCCCGATTTAAAAAGTAATCATGAATACCTTTTACCAAAGGCTCTTCGGGACCGACGAGCACCATTTGCACGTTATTCTCCAAAACGAAGGAAGCAATAGCAGCAAAGTCAGTAACTTTAATATTTACATTCTGACCATACGCACCTGTTCCAGCATTTCCTGGAGCAATAAACAATTGATCTAAACGTGGACTTTTCGACAACTTATAGGCGAAGGCGGATTCACGACCTCCTGAACCGATTATTAGGATATTCATAACACAAAGATATTTTTTTTATGCTAATTTTAAGGTATCAGATCGTTTAAAATGAGACTAATATTTTGATTTATAAATTGATTAAAGGAAAATATTTTCTAATTTTCATAAAACATTAGTCATATGTACGCTAAATTACTGCTGTTAGTAAATTGCCTCCTATTCGCTTTGTTGGCGTCAGCCCAGATCGATCAGACGTTGCAGAAACTGGATACTTACCATGCACAGCACATCAGGGAAAAAATCTATCTCCATTTGGACAAAAATGATTATTCGGCTGGAGAAACTATCTGGTTTAAACTATACTGCACCACCGCCCCTTTTAATTATTTGAGCAACATGAGTAAAATTGCTAATGTAGAATTGATATCTCCAACCAATAAGATCATTAAAAGTATCAAAATTCCAATTACACTCGGTCTAAGTATAGGCGACTTCAATCTGCCAGACACTTTGGAAGAAGGCTCATACCGCGTTAGATCATTTACCAGATGGATGCAAAATGACTCTGTAGCCAATTTCTATGAACGCGTTATTCCGATCACAAATGGCCGATCCGATAATATCATGACGAGAAGTGAACTCGTTAAAAACGGAACAGAAAACATGTTCCAGATTAATCTCAAAACCATTCAGGGAGCCCCGCTAATTAATAACAGCATCAGCTATACCCTACAACCGAACAACAATAAAGAAAAATCCGGCCGATTAAAATCGAATGATAATGGAACAATAGCTTTGGAATTGAAAGATGACTTTAAAGGCGGAACACTGTCTTTACAATTTCTTTCTTTGGATAAAAGACGTATTCTCAAAAGTTTTGTTATCCCCGATCCAAACAGCCAAAATAGCATTCAAATTTTCCCCGAAAGTGGCGAACTGGTCAGCAACATATTATGCAAAACAGGTTTCAAAATCCTTACTCCTGCTGGATTGGGGAAAATAGCCAAAATAACCGTGGTGGAAGAAAATCAAACGACTATTGCAGACTTTGAAACAAATTCACTGGGGATGGGAAGTATCCCGCTCGTCCTACAGGCAGGAAAAAAATACGTCGCTACAGCCCTTTTCGAAGACGGGTCTTCCACGAGCACAGCCCTACCGCCAGTGCTGAATTCCGGATATGTTCTTACGGTAAATTCCGGACTAAAGGATAAGATTGCTGCACAACTATCCGCGACAGCGGATCTGGTCAACGGCAAAGATATATATCTGGTAGCCCAATACAATGGCCTTGTCTTCCATGCCGCAAAGCAGAAATTGAATGGCGCGGACATCTTATTCAATATCCCCAAAAAAAACCTGCCTTCTGGAGTTTTACAATTATCCATCTTAACAGATCAAATGGTTCCTATAGCAGAAAGATTAGTGTTTAATTACAATACGACATCGACCTTACTTCCTGTCGCCGTAGAACTCAACAAATCCAGCTTCACAACACGCGATAAAGTGATGGCAAATCTTTCCGTCAAATATGACGATAGCGACACGTCAAGATTTGCAGCTCTCTCGGCGTCAGTGGTAAACCTCAGCAAGGTTGATTCCACGACAGATCGCTATTATTCATCTATTGTCTCGGAGCTCCTATTGAAATCTGATCTTCGCGGCTTTATTGAACGGCCCAATTATTACTTTGAGGATTTAACGAACATTAGACTGACAGAGCTGGACAATCTTATGTTGATCCAAGGTTGGCGCAAATTGGACTGGAAGAATTACACAATTACATCAACTACTTCGTTCCTTCCTGAAAAAGGACTTACCATAGCTGGAACAATCAAGAAAACGGCCCGAAAGGCTGTGGTGCCAAATGCCAAAGTAACGCTGATACCGACGAGCAATATGTTGCTGAGTGTAGATACGCTGACAGACAATAATGGCCGATTTTCATTTGACGAACTTTTATTTGCAGACAGTGTCAAGTTTATTGTGACAGGTGATGGCCCTAAAGAGAAAAAAAGAGTTGATATTGTTATAGACAACCCACTCACCCCCCCTCCAAATCCGAGTAAAGATCAACCCTTGCTGGTTAACGACATCAATACCACGCTGCTTACACAGCTGAAAAATAGCCAACAATTCCTTGGCGAATTGGAAGCTGCGGGCATAATCCAAAAGAGCATTCGGTTGGAAGAGGTACAGGTCAATAGAGTACGAACAAATAAAGCTGACAAGAACTCCAGAAACCTCAATGGGCCAGGAAATGCCGATCAGGTCATCTCTGCAGACGAATTATCCGGCTGTGCTACATTTGCTCAATGCCTCAATGGACGGCTAAATGGTGTTATTTTTCGAAATGGAATCCCTTATAGCACAAGATCGATGAATAGTCCGATGCAAGTTGTTCTCGATGGAATGTATATTGAACCCGAACAAATAGATATGATCAACACTGCCGACATTGCGAGTGTTGAAGTCTTGCGTAGTATTGGAAACACGGCGATTTATGGCATGTACGGAGGCAGCGGCGTTATTGTGATTACCAGTAAATCCGGAGATGCGATTGCTTCATCTTATACCCCTACAGGAATTCTAACGATCACGCCAAAAGGGCTATATGTGCCCCGAACCTTTTTCAAGCCCCAATATGATGCAACAATCCAACATAAGCTTACACGCGATCTACGGACAACAATCGCATGGGAACCAAATCTGATCATACCAAAAGATGGGAAAACGCATTTCGAATTCTTCACTTCTGACGAACCTGGGACTTACAAACTCACCGTTGAGGGAATAAGCATGGATGGAAAAATTGCGCATCTTGAGTATTTAATAGAGGTAAAACCACAATAGCAGTGCAAACAAATCGTTAAATTTAAAGACAAAGGTTATGGAACATATTAAAACCAAAATAGAAGATCATATTTTAAGTATTTTCCTCGACAGGGGAAAGTCAAATGCCATCGACACAGAGCTATTGAAGGAACTGATAGACACTTTAGAATCTTCCCAGCAAAATGAAGCCATTTATGGTGCAATATTGATTGGCAAGGAAAACTTCTTTAGCGCAGGACTGGATCTAATTACCTTATTCCAATACGATGAAGAACAGATTCGGGAATTCTGGAATTTATTCTTGGAAGCGACATCGTTACTCGCCGCTTTTCCAAAACCAATAGTTGCCGCAATATCTGGTCATAGCCCTGCTGGGGGCTGCGTACTGGCGCTCTGCTGCGATTATCGCATTATGGCCGAAGGGAATTTTGTGATTGGCCTTAATGAAATTCCAGTCGGACTCATCGTCCCTGAAAGTATATTTCAGCTTTATGCATTTTGGATCGGAAAACGGAATGCTTATCAGAATTTACTCGAAGGTAAATTGCTTTCTCCTGTAGAAGCAAAAACACAGGGTCTTATCGATGACATTGTTCCCGCCAATATACTCTTCAATACCGCAACAAAAAAAATAAAACAGATCACGCAGTTCAACCAAAAGACCTGGCAGACATCCAAATTGAACTTCCGAAAGGAAATAATCCTTAAATTGCGCGAGAATAGGGAAGAGACAATACAGCGCATCCTCGAACAATGGTGGCTTCCGTCAACGCGCTCTATCCTAAAGTCAATCATTGAAAACTTGACTTCAAAGAAGTAATATTAAACAAAATCATCATGAGAAATCTCTTTTTCTTTATTCTTATTTGTCTCACTGCAAGCACAATCTCCTGCAGAAATAGTAAAAAAGAAGATAAGGCTGTAAAAATCGTACAGGATTCAATTCCTGTGGATACCCTACAAAAACGTGACACGACTGAAAAGGAAGTAAAGAAAGAGAACTCCGAAACTCTGGAGGAGGTACTGGAGAAACTTGCTAAGGCATATTCAGAACAGGACAGTAAAACAATAAATTCCTATGTACATCCCAAATTGGGAATTTATATAATCTATCGTCCCGGTGCGCTAGACTCTTATGTGCACCAAAATAGCTTTAATTTTTCTAAACCTGTGCCAGAGTACCATTCTTATGAAAAGTTAACGTACAAAGGCCCTTTGAAGTACGGAAAACTACCTATTTTTGATTGTGGTACGATGAAGTGGGATAAAGCCGGATTCTATTATGATAAAAAGTCCCGCCCTAATGAACTATCGCAAACAGCAAAGTTCATGAATGAAATTCTTGACGCCAAAATTAATAACACTGAATTACAGCGACTAAGAAATATAGAATCCAAAAGTTATAGAGCCATTATGACCTCCAATGAGCATGAAGAACCCTTTGTTTTTCATGTGACAAAGGAGGGAGAAAAATGGTATATTACAGTCATAGACCGCGCTTATGCCGGATGTGATGCATAATATGTTGTACATTTTAGCCAAACTTAACGATAATGAAAAATTTAGATAAAGACATACAAAAGAAAATCGAAGATTGGTTAACCCCAAGTTATGATGAAGGAACTCGAAAGGCAGTTCAGGATTTAATCGACAATAATGAGGAGACAGAACTTACAGATTCTTTTTACAGGGATCTCGAGTTTGGAACTGGTGGCTTAAGGGGCATTATGGGGGTGGGCTCCAATCGTATGAATAAGTATACGATCGGCAAAGCCACTCAGGGATTAGCCAACTATCTAAAGAAACAGTTCCCAGATCAGGAGATTAAAGTAGCGGTATCTTATGATAGCCGCAACAATTCGCAGGCATTTGGCCAGCTGGTTGCGAACGTGTTTGCAGCCAACGGCATCAAGGTACATCTGTTCACCGCATTGCGCCCGACCCCAATGTTGTCGTTTGCCATTCGTCATTTCGGCTGTCAGAGCGGTGTTATGCTAACGGCTTCACACAACCCAAAGGAGTATAATGGTTATAAGGCTTACTGGAACGATGGCTGCCAGCTGACTGCACCTCATGATAAAAATGTAATCGACGAAGTAAATGCAATCAGCTCAGTTAGCGCTATTAAATTTGACGGGAATACGCAAAATATCATTCCTGTCGGGGAAGAAATCGATCAGCTCTATATCAATGCCAATAAAACATTAAGTATTCATCCTGAAGCGGTAAGGGCTCAAAAAAACTTGAAAATTGTTTTTTCACCAATACATGGTACCGGAATTACCATTGTTCCTAAAATGCTAGACGCATGGGGATTTGAAAATGTTTCAGTCGTTGCCGAACAGGCTACACCTGATGGCAACTTTCCAACGGTAATCTATCCAAACCCCGAAGAGGAAGATGCAATGGCTTTAGCAAAGAAAAAAGGGGAAGAAATTGATGCTGACCTTGTACTGGCGACAGACCCCGATGCCGATCGTGTAGGAATCGCCGTAAAAAATAATAAGGGACAGTTTCAACTGCTCAATGGTAATCAGATCGGAAGTTTATTGATATACTATGTCCTCAGTGCAAAAAGTGAACTAAAACAACTCGGATCGAATCCATATATTGTAAAAACTATCGTAACCAGCAATTTACAGGCCGATATCGCAGATCACTATGGTGTAATGCATTATGAAACACTTACAGGCTTCAAATATATTGGTGAATTGATTACTAGTTTAGGGGATTCAGCGCAATATCTGGCCGGTGGCGAAGAAAGTTATGGCTATCTTGTTGGTGATCTTGTGCGGGATAAGGACGCTCCAAACGCTTGTGCTTTCCTTGCCGAAATGACCGCCTATTTCAAAACAAAAGGAAAAACTGTTTACGAGGTTCTATTAGATATCTACAAAGAATTTGGCTGTTATCAAGAAAAGCTCATTTCCCTAACCAAAAAAGGAAAGGCTGGTGCCGAAGAAATTCAGGCCATGATGAATGGCTTACGTCATAATCTACCAACCACACTCGGTGGAATTAAAGTCAGAGAAATCAGGGATTATCAGCTTTCCCAAACCACAGATATGAGTACAGGAGAGCAAAGAGCGATCTCATTACCGAAGTCTGATGTGTTACAATTTATTACCGTAGATGGCGACGTGATTTCTGCTAGGCCCTCGGGAACGGAACCCAAGATTAAATTTTACTGTTCTGTAAAAGAAAGCTTAAAGGATACCGCTGATTATGTTGATGTACAGGCTATTTTGGAAGAGAAAGTAAACCGTATGATGAAAGATATTGTAAACTAATGGAAAAGTGGAAACGATTATCCTCTGAATATATCTGTAAAGAGCCTTGGGCTACCCTGCGGAGAGACATTTGTGAGCTTCCAGATGGACGGATCAATGACCATTATTACGTACTGGAGTATCCGGATTGGGTAAATATGGTCGGAATTACTGAGCAGAACGAACTTCTGGTCATTAAACAATACCGCCATGGAGCAGGCGTTATTTCATTGGAGATTCCCGCAGGGACAACAGAAGAAGGAGAAGATCCTAAACATGCTGCTGTGCGTGAAATGCTTGAAGAAACAGGCTATCAATTTGATCAGATTGAAGAAATCGCCAAGCTTTATGCCAACCCAGCGACAAGTGGCAATATTACCTATACCTATCTGATGACGGGTGGAAAAAAAGTTCAGGAACAGGCATTAGATGAACATGAAGAAATCGATGTTTATCGTATACCGCTTGAAAAAGCAAAAAGCATGTTGCTGGACAACAAATTCAGTCAGGCACTACATGCTAGTGCGTTATTCTATGCTTTCAACAAATTAGGCTTGTTATAAAACAGGCCTAATTTTATTCTGTTTTTTTCATTCATACTTTTAATTTTCACTAGCTTGCTGATTTTTGTACCTTTGCATCATGGCAAGAGAAATTTTTGAAACCAAGCGAAAGGCGCTGAAAATAAATCTAAACCCAGAGATTTATGGAACCTTTGCAGAGATCGGTGCTGGACAGGAAGTCGCACGTAACTTTTTCAACGCAGGAGCAGCATCAGGCACAATTGCTAAAACAATGTCAGCTTACGACATGGCTTTCAGTGATGCGATTTATGGTGAAGAGGCTGATGGTCGATATGTCAGCAGAACACGTTTAAAGAAAATGCTCTCCCATGAATTCAATCTTCTTACCCAACGACTTCATGGCGATAAATACTGCAACAAAAAATTCTTTGCCTTTGCAGATACCGTAACAACCCTCAATTTCACCAAGACAAATGAACCTCATGGCTGGATCGGACTTCGCTTCCAACATGAAGTTGGAGGCCCTACAAATGATATCATTGTCCATGTAAGACTGCTAGACAGCGACAACCAATTGCAACAAAAAGTTTTAGGTATAATTGGTGTAAACCTATTATTTGCGGCTTATTATTATACAGACAATGTGCAGACCATGATCGAATCATTGGTCGATAACCTTTCTGTTGGTTCCGTTGAGATTGACCTGGTTAAATTAAACGGGCCTCTATTTGAAAACGTCAACCAACGTCTAATCAACTTATACCTGATTGCAAAAGGATTTGCTAAAGCCGCAATATTCCAGCCTGATGGTAAAGCGGTACAAATCAAAGATTATCTGTACAAAAAGAACATTATTTTACTTCGTACCAAATACCGTCAGAAATCCCTTCCAAACTTTGATCTCTTCAATCTTGCCGTTGAACAGTTCAAAAAAAATACGGGTGCAACTGACGCAGACACCATCGTATTAATTGAAGTCCTGATGGGAAATGTGTTGGAAGATACACATGAAATTACAGATGAAGACCTGCAAGAATTTGCTTCTAGGGCTGACGAACTATGTGCGACAGGCAATAATATTATCGTTAGCAACTTTAGAAGAAATAATCATTTAGCAGAGTTTATAAGCAACTTTAAGCCTAAGAACATTGGAATTGCAACCAACGTTTACAATTTAAAGAACATTTTCAATTCAGATAATTATAATAAAGAGTTATACACCAATGAACTCCTTTCCTATATCTCGGGAATGTTCAATAAAAATGTGAAACTCTACGCATATCCTTATCTCTTAAAAAAAGAAAATAAGATTATCACAACCCACAATATGCCGGTTTCTGAAGAAGCCAAACCCTTATTTGAATTCTTAATTAAAAACGGCTATATCATCGATATTGAAAATTACGATGAGAAATTTGTAAAAACCGTATAAGCAAATTGTCTCCAAAATTTTAATTTATTATATAGCCCAATTTTCTTAAATTGGGCTATATTTATTTTTGTGCCTTATGAAGCAAGAAAATGTAATACTGGTTGACAGCAATGACAAGATGATTGGCAGCATGGAGAAATATGAAGCCCATGAAAAGGGGCTATTGCACCGCGCTTTTAGTGTATTTTTGTTCAATGACCAAGACGAATTGCTCCTGCAACAAAGAGCATTAAGTAAATACCACTGTGGCGGACTTTGGACCAATAGCTGCTGTTCGCATCAGCGCCTGGAAGAAAGTAACGTAAAAGCCGCCAAAAGGCGCTTAATGGAAGAATTAGGAATTACTGCAACAGACCTTCAAGATGTCTTCTCGTTCGTTTATAAAGCTCAATTTGACAACGGACTTACTGAGCATGAATTCGATTATGTCTTATTCGGAAAATTTAATGGGACTCCAGAAATTAACGAAGAAGAAGTTGCCGCAACAAAATACATGAATCAACGGGAAATTCAAAATGAAATACAACACTCACCCGAGCAGTTTACCCCTTGGTTCAAACTAATCTATCAACGTGCGTTTGATACTTACTTTAGTATATATAAAAACAAATTATAACAATCTTATACCGTGCAAAAAAAGATCCTGCCTTTTAAAAAGCAGGATCTTTTTTGTCTTTAGTTTAGCGAATCGCTATAAGAATTTTTTATAGATGGAATACAGAATTTTAAGATCATTCTCACTCATGAACGCTGTATTTACGTCCTGCTGAATGTAGTGAATCTTAAATGCTTTTATTGCTGCATCGAGATTACTTACATCGTAACCGATGATACGTAATGCCATTTTTGGGTTAAAGTCTGCTGGAGGTACCTCTAAATAGTCCTCATACCAAAAACCGAATCCTTGATCAGCCAGTTTTTTCCATGGGAAACGTGACGGATCGTTTTTTCGAGTTGGTGCCAAATCCATATGTCCAATAAAATTTGCCTGCGGGATTTTATAGGTCGTTTTTAAATAAGTCAACAACTGCGTTAAGGCATTTATTTGGGCATCAGTCCAAGGATCAGTAGTCCCATTATTGTCCAACTCAATGCCAATGGAAGAAGAATTGAGGTCCGTATCATTGCCCCATTTCCCCAAGCCCGCATGATGCGCACGATAGAGGTCATTGACCATCTGCACGACTTTTCCATCCCGACCTACCACATAATGGGAGCTCACACCTGCTTTCGCGGAATGAAATGTACGGATGGTCTGTCCCAAAGAATCCTGTGCAGTATGATGAATGACTACAAAATTTGGTTTACGGATGCCGAAATTAATCGAGGCGATCCATTGTTGTTCCTTGACATTCACCTTCTCCAATTGACCGGTGACAGGCGATTGTTTATAGAGTTTTGAAAATTCTTTTGCTTGCTTCTTATATACCTTTTCAGTCTTCGCGTATTTCCCTCCCGCACAGGAAGCCAATAATGCTGTTGCGACACAAAGATTGATGGAAAATTTTAGTATCTTCATATTGAAATGTTTCAGCACAAACTAAGGCAAATTTGCCAACAAAAGCAAATTTATTAGCTTCGTCCTATAGTTCGACATAATTTCCAAATATCCTTTTCTTATACATTGCGGAACAAGGCCGCCTGCTTTTAAAAAAAGCCCAAACCAATGTTTGAGCCTTTCCCATGTCAACTATGCATTTCCTGCTTAACTGAAATTACATTTTTTATTATTTCAGTGCGCTGAGGTTCAATTTTGCCAAAAACCCTTTCAGCTCGTCGAGGCTATACCCATTCCCCCGAAGGGTAATCAGATAGCGGTCTTTCTCGAGATAACTTATTTCGGAGCTTTTTGCCGTTGAGCCTTCCACTCCTTTGCTATCTGTTGTTTCTGCTCGTTTACCTTCAAATTCGCCAGTTTTTTCTATTTCAGTATCTGTAATTTTCTCTGAATCTACCATGAAGCCCATTTGCGCCAAACCCACGATTGCCGAAGCTGTCTCGCCCGCGCCATCAATGATATTGACTTTAATTTCCTTCTGGTTATCGACGGTATAAGTCGCCTCTCCAGATACAACTTCTGCCCCGTACATTGATCCGCCAGAATAGGACGTTCTTTTTAAACCATCTAAGCTTTCCGGTAAAAAAGCCTTCAACTCTTCCGAACTTAATGGTTTCTCGGATTTAAGTTTGGCTTGAAGGTCTTCCAATTTTTTTGCTCCATCACTCAGATTGCCCAAGTTCGATACTCCCTTAACTACATCCGAAATTCCAGCCTCTTTCTCCTTAGCATCTTCGCCGCCTTCACTGGATTTGCTGTTGCCGCAGCTCGCGACCAAAAAGCCCAGTCCTAAGAGAACAGGCATTACTTTCCATTGTCTTTTCATGATTATCAGTTTTAATTAAAACGCTAAAAAGAACAAAATAATATAATTAATCTAAATTTTAAAATCTGTTCGCATACGATCTTTAGACCTTAAAGCCCGACCTAAATTTCTACCTGTTACTTGTATTACCTAGGTACTGCCAAATGGGACTGCGCTACACAAAAAAAGGCCTCTATACTCGTATAGAGGCCTTCCGTTATAACTACCGAGATTATGCTTCGGCGTATTCTTCAATTGAAGGACACGAACAAATCAATGTACGGTCACCTTGAGAGTCGTTCACACGACCTACTGAAGGCCAGAATTTACGTTCTCTTACATACTCCAATGGGTATGCGGCAGTTTGACGACTGTAAGGTCTGTCCCACTCATCTGCAGTTACAACCGAAGCTGTATGTGGTGCATGTTTCAGTACATTGTTAGCTTGATCCACGTCTCCTGCTTCAACCGCAGCGATCTCTTCACGGATAGCAACTAATGCATCACAGAAACGATCCAATTCAGCCTTAGACTCAGATTCAGTAGGCTCAACCATCAATGTTCCTGCAACAGGGAAAGAAACAGTCGGTGCGTGGAAGCCATAATCCATTAAACGTTTTGCAATATCTGCAACCTCGATACCAAAGTTTTTGAATCCACGGCAATCTAAGATCATTTCGTGTGCACAACGTCCGTTAGTACCAGAATAAAGTACCGGATACGCATTTTCTAAACGTGCTTTAATATAGTTTGCATTTAATATTGCTGTTCTTGTCGCATTTGTCAAGCCTTCACCACCCATCATTGAAATATAAGCATGGGAAATAAGCAAGATCGATGCTGAACCAAATGGAGCTGCAGAAACAGCTGAGATACCCTCTTCACCAGAAGTCGAAACCACTTCGTGGTTAGGTAAGAAAGGAACTAAGTGTTTTGCAACACCGATAGGTCCCATACCTGGACCTCCACCACCGTGAGGAATACAGAATGTTTTATGGAGGTTCAAGTGACAAACATCGGCACCAATATGCCCTGGGCTTGTCAATCCAACCTGTGCATTCATGTTCGCACCGTCCATATAAACCTGACCGCCGTTTGCATGAACAATTTCACAAACTTCAATGATCGACTCTTCAAATACACCGTGTGTAGAAGGATAAGTCACCATCAGTGAGTTCAAGTTTGCAGCATGTTCAGTCGCTTTTGCTCTTAAATCTGGAATATCGATATTTCCTAATTCATCACATTTCACAACGACCACTTTTAAGCCTGCCATAGAAGCAGAAGCAGGGTTTGTTCCGTGTGCAGAAGCAGGGATCAAACAGATATTACGTCCATGATCACCACGGCTCTCATGGTAAGCACGGATAACCATCAGACCAGCATACTCGCCTTGTGCTCCTGAATTTGGTTGGAAACTCATCTTCGCAAAACCAGTAATTTCAGATAACCAATCGTTCAATTCACCGATCATTTGCATATATCCAGAAGTTTGATCTGCAGGAGCAAATGGATGCAAACCGCCAAATCTCGCCCAAGTAACTGGCACCATTTCAGCTGTAGCATTCAATTTCATCGTACATGAGCCCAATGGAATCATCGAGTGGCAAAGCGATAAATCTTTTGCTTCCAACGATTTGATATAGCGCAACATCTCATGCTCAGAATGATAGCTATTAAAGTTTGGATGTGTTAAGTAGGCAGAAGTACGTACTAAATCGGCAGGAATTGAAGAACTTAAATTCTCTTCTAATGCATCGAAATCTACGTCATTCAATGTTTTACCTTGAATTTTAGCAAATACTTTGACAATCGTCTTAATATCTTCGTATGTGGTTGTTTCGTCGATAGCAATTGAAACTTCCGAACCATTATAATAGAAGTTTAATTCGTTATTTAATGCTTCAGATTTCAAAGCACCAGCATGAGCACCTAAGTCTACACGTAGTGTATCAAAATAAGCTGCATTCAATTGCGTATAACCCAACGACTGTAATGCTTGATCCAACAGATTGGCCAAAGCATTGATACGTGATGCTATATTTTTGATTCCTTCTGGGCCATGGTACACGGCATAGAAAGAAGCCATAATCGCTAAAAGAGCTTGTGCAGTACAAATATTTGAAGAAGCTTTATCACGGCGGATGTGTTGTTCACGAGTCTGCAAAGCCATACGCAATGCATACTTTCCATTTGAATCGGAAGTAACACCGATAATACGACCAGGGATATTACGTTTGAAGCTGTCGCGTGTCGCAAAATATGCTGCATGAGGACCACCAAAGCCCATCGGTACGCCAAAACGTTGTGAATTACCAACAACAACATCTGCGCCCCATTCTCCCGGAGGCGTTAACAATGCTAAACTCATCAAATCTGCAGCAGCACATACGGTAATATTCTTACTGTGAGCTGTAGCTGCAAATGATTTATAATCAACAATTGAACCATCCGCTGCAGGATATTGAACAAATGCCGCAAATACATCATCTGTTAATTCTGATTCAGCAATAGCCGCAATTTTAAGTTCAATACCAAAAGACAAGGCACGGGTCTTCAATACATCAACCGTCTGCGAATAGGCATTGTCCGACACCAAGAATACGTTAGCATCTTTATTTTTCCGAGCTGAATAAAGCATAAACATGGCTTCAGCTGCAGCCGTAGCTTCATCCAACAAAGAAGCATTTGCTATTTCTAAACCAGTAAAGTCACAAATTACAGTCTGGAAGTTCAATAAAGCTTGTAACCTACCTTGTGCGATCTCCGCCTGATAAGGAGTATACTGCGTATACCATCCTGGGTTTTCAAATACATTTCGTTGAATTACGCCCGGAAGGATTACATCGTAGTAACCTTGACCAATAAAAGATTTAAAAACTTTATTTTTCTCAGCGATTTCCGCAATACGCTTTAAATAGGCTACCTCAGACAATGCTTTAGGAAGATTTAAAGGTTTTGGAGCACGAATTTGAGAAGGGACCGTTTGGTCAATAAGTTGGTCAATTGACGAAACGCCTAATTTAGCCAACATTTCATTCGCTTCAACTGGACTTGGGCCATTGTGGCGACTTTCGAATTTTTCTTGGAAGTGTATATTGCTCATGTGTGCAAAAAGTTAACGCTTATAGATAGTTAGCGACATAATAATTAGGCAATTAACTCTCTTATAAACAGTCGTTTTTTGGATGAGCAAAGATAGCAAAATAAATGCCTGAAAACGAAGCAAAAAAGTGGATAAAAAGTCAGTTTTACTGAGCTACTGAAATGCAATCGATTGTCTTTGTCAATTAATTTTTGGAATAACCTCAAACATACAGATTGTTCATTATAAATATAACAAACAATACAGCAATCGTTTGCTACAATTTTAAAAAAACACCGGGTTATCTGTTATTTCACCTGCGTATTTCTTTCATTACTTCACTATTCTTTTTTGCAATGCCAATGAATTTTCAATAAATTAGTATATGTACCAATTGTAAAGTGACTTCGAAATAACGATAAACACTTTTTTGCTAAGAACAACTGATATCAAGGGTATTTTGCTATCAGGAATCTTAACAAAGAAAACATTATCCAGCTAGGGAAGCATCTCTTTTGACAAATGTAAATTATCACAAAAAACGAATATCATTTCTTTTTAACGAATATAAAACAGCGAAGTAACGATTATAAACCATGAGAAAACAGGTAACAGACAGCGTTCTTTTAGTAAGACCCTCTGTCTTCCGTAAAAATGAACAGACTGCGGTCAACAATTTCTTCCAAAAGGATATCGAAAATCTCAGTATAGAAGAAGTCAACAAAGAAGCGCAAGGAGAGTTCGACGCGCTAGTAAATGAATTGAAGTCACATGGAATTTTGGTGACTGTCATTCAGGACGACGAGAAATCAGAAAGTCCCGACAGTATATTCCCCAATAATATTGTCTCCTTTCATCAGGATGGAAAAATAATTTTTTATCCTATGTTTGCTCCCAATCGTCGAAAAGAACATTTATTGGATTTCGAAGGTCCATTGAAGCAAAACGGTTATTATGTGAAACTAACTAAGGATCTCAGTGAAGCCGAAAACAATAAACAATATTTGGAGGGCACTGGCGCACTTGTCTTGGACCGCGCTCACCGTGTAGCCTACTGTGCCTTATCCGAAAGGGCAGACCGAGATATGCTCGACGAATACTGCAGGACTGAAAACTACACACCTGTTGTATTTCACGCTTTCCAAACTGTCCATGGAGAGCGGAGACCTATCTACCACACCAATGTGGTGCTAGCCGTAGGCGAAGACTTTGCCATCTTATGCCCACAGGCAATCGATAATCAGGCTGAGCTCCAAACGCTGCTGAAGAGTCTAAAAGATACAGGCAAAGAGATCATTGAAATCAATGAGAACCAACTCGAATCTTTTGCAGCAAACTGCCTCCAGGTGAGAAATAAATATGGTAATCGTTTTATTGTCCTCAGCAATCAGGCTTTATCCTCACTGACTTTATATCAAACAGCACAATTAGAAAAGCATGGTAAAATCATCCATCAAGATCTACATGTTATCGAGACATGTGGCGGCGGAAGTGTGCGCCACATGATGGCTGAAGTTTTTCTTCCGAAAGAAAAAGTCCTTGTATAGCGATTAAAGATCTGCCTACAAACCCTATTGCATGTAGATTTCCATAAGCTTGGATCTAATGACTGTAAAAGACGAATCCCCCAAAACTATTGCTTTTGGGGGATTCGCTATAAAAAGTGTCTTTTATATCGTTTTATGTGATTAGAACGAATACCTTAATCCCAATTGGAATTGATAAGGGTTACCCGAAGGTGACACGATACCAGAGTTGTTTACATTATAATTAAACTGCTGTTTCGTAACATCAAAAGGCACCAATTTCTCTCCAGCGGCGTCCTTTCCGCCTAAAGCATATAGATTTTGATTACCCAAAGACTCATTTATGCCCCAAGTCTTCTTAAATAAGTTGGCAACATTGAAAAGATCTCCCGATAATTCCAATGCATGGTTTTTATATAAATTGAATTTTTTAGCAATTCTAAGGTCTATCAAACCATAAAAACCATTCACTCCACCATTACGTTCAGCTATTTTACCTTGATATTTTTTAATAAAATCTTTAAGGCTCTGACTCGCTTCCGGATTATTCAACAAATTGTTCAATCCAGTAATCAACTGTTTTGATGTATTGGGATTATTGGGATCAAAGATAAAGGCCAGATCATTGTCTCCAGCAACAAAGTCTCCATTTATATTTCCTCCGGCCAGTAAACTGTATCGTGTACCACCAATCCCTGAGTAACGTACTCCAACACTCACACCATAAAATGTTGGCAAAGTACCATAGATCACAATCTTATTGCGGAATTGATTGTTCGAATAACTCATCTTACTCAAATCGCGGGGATCGTCTTTCACAGCCAAAGATAAGGTCGCTGTGTTCGCCACGTTTCCGTTGAAAGAAGTATTATCTTTCGCATCATTCCACGTATAGCTAACGGATATAGATCCGTCTTTGTAATATTGATAACTCGCATCCAACACAACTGCAAACTGATTTACTTTCCCTTCCGAGTTCAATTCCAGCACGCGGCCAAATTTATCGGAAATTCGTCCTTTTTTCCAATCCGGAGCTCCGTCAACAATCGATGCCGCGGGAACGAAAACACCTCTGTTGTCCTCATTCACTAATCTGAAGAACGGATCTTTGACCATGTTACGATCAACATACATATAGTTATTACGCCCTAAATTCATATACCCTGAAAGACTAGCTTTCAATTTTTCGGTAAAGAAATGTGTGTAAGATACGTTAGCCTTGTACACCACTGGTATTTTCGCATCAGCTCCATAGGTGTTGATCGTTGGCACTTGAAATTGTGCCAGGGTTGGCGTTGTTGACGGATCTTTTCTGTACCTCACAAAATTAGGTGTAGGCACATCGTTACCACGGACATCTACTGTCGCAAAATGCTTCCCATCAAAAGTTAGGTTATTGATGGTCATATAATTGTTAATATCAGACGCAAAGATACCTGCTCCTATCCGGAAAAAGTCCTTTCGTTCTTCATTCACATCCCAAGTCATCTGGAAACGCGGCTGTACAACAAACGATTTTAATTTGTGATCTGTACGCACCCCTACTTCTTTCAACAATTCTTCATTCAAAGGAGAGGTTGGATAATGACCATAATCCAAGCGTAGTCCCGCAACCAGATCTAATCCTTTCGCCAATTTGGTTTGCAATTGACCATATGCGCCGGCATTAAATATCTTACCTACCACAGCCGGATCACTTACCAAAGGAACTTCACGATAGTAAGCATACGGCTTCATGTCGTCAAAGTTTTGCATAGCAGTCTTTCCATCACTCGGTCTAAAGTGAAAGCGACCATTGACTTCACTTCCATAAATCGAATTTGCGTGGGTATACATCAAATCGACCCCAAAAGTATAATTGATATTATCAGTACTGTAATAGATATTATCGACAAGCTGAAATACATTATTTTTAAATGATTCCTGCGCAAAACGATGTCCGCCCAACTGCAATGTGGTTTTTTTATCTTCTCCAGCAACCTTAGATACTGCATCTTCTACAATTGCACGGGGAATATTTTGACTAGGCAAAAGATCTCCTGGACTACTTTTTTGATAGGTATAGAGATGTTGTACTTTCAATTCATTGGTTACCTTAGGGGAAATGGTCGTACGCAAAGTTGCCAATAAACTATTATCAATGTTTTTATCATTTCCATAAGACTCATATAGGGTAATTGGCTTATTATCCTGTAATCCCAACTTATTGTTGTCACTTGTAAAGTTATTTCGGATAGTCAATAAATTTTTTTCATTAATTTGCCAGTCGATTCGCCCAAAAATCGCATCAGACCCTCGCTTCTTATCAAAAGTACCATATTGACGTTCATTGCCCAATCCATACTCGCTACGCCCAATATTGACAAACTCATCCAAGGTGGCATTAGTAACATTAAATCTCTTCTCGTCGGCTTCAGAATTAATATCCGCAATAATCAACGGACGGGCATCGCGTTGATGATCCCAAGCTACAAAATAATGTAATTTGTCTTTAATGATGGGACCGCCTAGTGTAAATCCATATTGATACGTAGAGAAATCATTACTTCGTTTGTTTCCTCTAATATCGTATGGGCTGGACAACCAATCGGCCCTTGAATAAAGCCATGCGCTTCCGTGCGTTTGATTTGTTCCTTGTTTGGTTACCGCACTGACTGTCCCTCCCCCTGCTCTTCCATAAGTCACATCATATTGGTTGGTGACCACTTTAAATTCACGAACGGCTTCTATCGAAATGGAGAACGGAGCACCACTACGACTGGTTGTTGAGCCTGCAGAAGTCGGGTTTTTGGCATTCATACCATCAATCGTAAAATTAGTAGAGGAACCCAACTGGCCACCGATATTATCGCCCTTACTCAAAGGAGACAGGTCCATCAGCGAAGTAAAATTCCGACCGTTGACAGGCAATTTCGCAATATCCTTGGCCGTAACCGCTGTAGCAGCACCTAGATTTTCTATTTTATTCTTTAGGGTACTTATTCCTGTTAATTCAACCGTTTCTAATACATTTGAGGTATTTTGGATAGGAATCTTCAGGCGGACGATATCGCCTTGATTTAAATTAAATCCAGAACGCACTTGTTCGCCATAGCCTATATAAGTTACTTTGATCGTGTAGGGGCCGCCTAAAGGCAACTCCTTAAAGTTGAAATCGCCATTTGCATTGGTCGAAGTCTTCGTTGTGAAACCTGTTGATTCATTACGTACTTCAATTGAAGCTCCGTGAACTCCTTTATCATTTTCGTCCGTAATCTTGCCGGAAAACCCAGCTTGGGTCGTTTGGGCGTACAAACCTGTTCCAAGCGCAATGGCACATGTTGTGAGTAAAAATTCTTTCATTTAGTTGTTGGTTGTGATAATGAAAGCAAAACTACACTGGAACTGTTAACAGGAGCTAAACGAAATATTATGAAATTATAAACAAAGCATTTTAAAATATATATTAATAAAAATGAAAGCGATTTTGAAAAAAACAGGGGAATATCGGAACATGCAACAAAAGCATTTTAAATAGGGATAGAAATAGACCGTATCTGCAAAAAGCCTGCATAATTCATAAAAACCAATAGAAATGATCCGAACCGACGCTTTCTTGCGAATAACATCACAAAAAAAAGTCAGCCGAAGCTGACTTGCTAATACAAAATTGTGAACTTAAAATCCAATGGATTAAAGTATTTGTAAAGATCCCTAAATAGGTTATCTCCATATTTGACATAGAGTAACGCAAAATTTTCAGACCTTTCCTGTAGTCCTCCGCCGGGAAAGAGCTTTTCCTTCACATTATCAATATCGGTTAAAGCATGTTGATGATTTCGCTTTTCGGCTTTCATCAGCTTTTTCTCCAAATTATTGATCGCTTTTTTTAACCGCGCTTTTACCGCTTCCGTACTAGGGCCTAAACTTGGATCTATTTTGTGGGTTCGTAACTTTATCTTACCAAAAATAGCGTTCAGCTCCATCCATTCGTCATTAAGATTCAAACGTTCTTTGGTATGACGTCGAATATATTCTTTTTTCAGCACTTCTGCTGGACGAAAGATACTCTTAAAGGTTAGATCAACGCGAAATAATTTAGCGGCAACGTTGTCCTCTGTTATCATCGCTGAATTGCGCGGTATCAAAATTGGAAAATCTACCTGATATTGGTCAAAGTTAGACTTCAGTTGCATCCAATAAACCATTTCGGCGCCACCACCAATATAAGCAAGATTGGGAAGTATAATTTCTTGATACATTGGACGCATAACCACATTTGGACTGAAACGCTCTGGATAATGATCAATCTCCTGTTCAAGCTCAGCCTTCGTAAAATAAATATTCTGGTGCAATACTTCGTATCGACCATCGGCAGCGAGCACCAAGCGCTCCCTAAAGTCATCCGTCAAATAAAAGAAATTAATCTCACGAGCATGCACTTGGGTAGAGAAACCATTTGATTCCAGCTCTTCCGATCGCGCTGTTATTGCCTTAAAGCTTTTTTCAGATAAGATATCTTCCTTGATAATTGGCTTGAACAGTTCCTTCAACTCCCGGTCATCCGCATCGACGATCAAAAGGCCGTAAGACTTAAACAACTCATTGACCATATACCGTGTTGCATCTGCTAATCGATCATGGTTCAAATAGGCTTCTTCAACAATCCGTGTAAGTTTAGTCGAATTTTCGGAAAGCCCTAAAATATTTGTGTACTGCTTCACAGCATCAACGATTGTTGCTGTATCCATTCGCCCGGTAGCAGAAACTGCAGGCGTATCCCAACTAATTTTCTTTCCGAAGACTTTCGTATGGTTGATTTCTTCAAAATCATGATCTTCGGTAGCCATCCAATATACAGGAACAAAATTTTTATCGGGGTGTTTGTTCTTCAAATCTTCGGACAAACGTATTGCCGTCATGATTTTAAAAATAAAATACAAAGGTCCGGTAAAAATATTGAGCTGATGTCCCGTCGTGATGGTATAAGAATTTTGGTCGAGCAACAGCTCTATATTGGCAGCTACAGCAGGAGAATCCTTTAATAGCTCGCCATATTGCTTTTTAAAACGCTCAACAAGAATCTCCCGGTGTTCAAATTTCTTCTTTTCGTTCAATTGCTTTTCAAAACCAGCCCAGGTAGGCCAGTTTCCTACAAAAGATTTTAAGGCTTCATCATGCGCCAAATAGGCCAATAAAGTCTTAGAGAAGCTATTTGTTTCACTATATTCAATATAAGTTGCCTTCATCTGCAAATTTTATTAATTATTGTCTATTCTTAATTGATAACGAAAATCTCTCTAGCAGCTTGATAGGCTAGACAATCCAAAGCCATGGATCCCAATGAAATTATCGGATTTCACAGATCTGGTTTCAACGGATCCAATTATTAAAGAGCATATACGTTACAAATTTGTTTTTTGCCTTGGCAAAATAGTGAATTTTCACAAAAGGATGGTCCTGCTTCTAAATTATATCATTCTATTGACAATTCATTTAATTCAACATTTACACTTAATATAAACTTTCAGTCAATTCGTTACGATAAAAAATTAAAAAATAACATACGAATAATAATTAGGCAACATAGATAACATAATTTAACGACAATAAATTTCTATAAATCAATTTTATTTTATGAAAACAAAAACATATTTTAACTTTTATCATTCATTAATGATAATTTTTGCATTAGGCTTATCCTCTTGCAAAAAAAATGACAATGTAGCTACGAAACCAGAAACAAAGTTTACTACTCAAAAAAAGGCAAGTAGACCTTTACCTCCCGGTGATGAAAACTTATTACCAACATGGGATTGGACGCAAAATAAATGGACCACGTACTTTAGAAACTCAAGTGGCAATATAGGAACTGTCACGACCTTAAATCCATTTATTGACGGGAGTCAAAAAGTATATGGCAATGTAAATGTAAATAATGCTGACATGACTCCAGCCCAAGGATGGATGCTGGTTTCGAGGGATTTCGGAACCACTGCTGATGCAAATTCCTATCCATTCATTATTCTTTATAATAAATATAGAGGTATTTTAAGGGTATGCATTTTAAGAACAAATGATGTATTATCGTCCTACCAAGAAATTTCTCTTAGTTTTGCCCAAAATTCAACTTATCCAAAGTTATTTAAATATGCGATTGGAGATGATGCCAATGCAAGCTCGATTCAAACTGCCATTACTCAGGCAGGAGTAAATGAATGGATGATAGGTGATTTTGATGTAAGCTGTTACGACAACTCATTTGACAACTATTCTTCATTTGTAATTAATTTAAGAGAAATAGCTGAATCAAATATATCCTTGGAAGGAAATATAAATCTCCAAGGAACCGCCCAACCTGTCACATCGAGTAAAACTGGACCATTAGGACAAATTAGTTCCATCGCAGGTTTTTATTCATCAACTGCTGAAGGTATTTCAAAAATTACCAAAACTACAGCGAACTCGATCCAAAATCTGATGACATCAGGTGGTGCAGCAGCATTATTAAAGACTTTTTATAAATTATTTACAGGATTCTCTGGTGGTGGCGGTACCGCATCCGTTTATAACATCAATTTACGGGGGCCAATTACTTTAAATGGTAAACTAACAACATCATCACCGAAAACTTCTTTCAGTGTATATTTAAAAAATTTACCTTCGGTAAATGGATATCGGGCGGTACAAAATATTCCTTGGGGAGTATTCTCAATTGGTAAACTTCTCACTTCCAATGATACCGAACAACCTATTACAGTTTGGGTTCAAAATCCAGGAAGCCCTGATTATAGTGAAATTACTGTTGGATATTACCGCAATGTTCAATTTCAAACAAATTTTATAACAAATTCGTCATTTACGATTAATCCAGCAATTACAAATGATGTTCAAAGTATAGAATGTGTTAGTATCGAACAAATAAATGATAAAGTAGATCAAAATGGAAATGTTATTGAAGGCCCATCGGGAATAATTAGAACGACCTATAATATAAGCGAGTTTCAAAACCTTAGTTCGTTTCAAAATCGAGTGGTAAATTTCTCCTCAAAAAATAACTGGTATATAGCAGTAGGTATAAAGATCATTTTTAAAAATGGATCTATCATATATAAAGTTATACCTGTCTAGTCCTATAATTAAAGATTTCAATGTGAAATCCGTAATCAAATCTATTTAAATACAGAGATCAAAATTCTTACCGAATTTTGATCTCTCTTTACGATTAGATCTGTAAAACCTACTTCAATTATAAACATGGATATTATAAGGAAGTCCTTACAATTTCACCATATAGATCGAAATCTTCAGCTCGGTCGATTTTTACCTGAACAAAATCACCAATACGTGCATAAGAATCTGCAGCAGGAATCAAAACTTCATTGTCGACTTCCGGAGAATCGTATTCTGTGCGGCCAATAAAGTAATCGCCGTCTACCCGATCAACCAATACTTTATACGTATTGCCCACTTTGGACTGATTGATATCATACGAAATACCTTGCTGTACTTCCATGATAGCTTCCACACGCTCTTCTTTTACTTCCTGTGGCACATTATCCTCTAGCGAATGTGCGTGCGTCTTTTCTTCATGAGAATAGGTAAAACAGCCTAACCTGTCAAAACGGGTCTCTTCAACCCAATCCAACATCTCCTGGAAATCCTGTTCAGTTTCACCTGGATAACCACAAATTAATGTCGTACGCAAGGCGATATCTGGAACTTTGTCACGTATTGCGTTGACAAGATCGATCTGTTTCTGTTTCGTTGTACCTCTTCGCATAGACTTCAACATCGGATCAGATATATGTTGCAATGGCATATCCAAGTAATTACAGATATTTGAACGTTCATTCATGGCGTCCAAAATATCCATTGGGAAACCCGAAGGATAGGCATACTGCAGTCTGATCCATTCGATACCATCAACATCTGACAAATGGCGCATTAAATCAGAAAGATTGCGCTTTCCATAGATATCTAAGCCATAATAGGTCAGGTCTTGTGCAATCAGAATCAATTCTTTCGTGCCGTTCGACGCGAGAAATTTTGCTTCTTTCACAAGATCGTCAATGGATTTGGAAACGTGTTTACCACGCATCAAGGGAATTGCACAAAAAGAGCAGGGACGGTTACATCCTTCGGCAATCTTAAAGTAAGAAAAATGCGAAGGTGTTGTCAATAAGCGTTCACCCAACAATTCATGCCGATAATCAGCACCAATGGATGACAATAGCTCCGGCAAATCATTAGTACCGAAAAAGGCATCAACATTGGGGATTTCAGACTGCAACTCTGGCTTATATCGCTCAGAAAGACAACCTGTAACGATCACTTTATTGATTTTACCCTGATCTTTTAGATCCGAATATTGTAAGATCGCATCAATCGATTCCTGTTTGGCATTATCAATAAAACCGCAGGTATTGATGACGACGATATCATTCGCCTGTATATTGGATGCTTCATGCACGACTTCCATCTGATTGCCCTTTAACTGGCCCATCAGGACTTCACTATCGTGAATATTTTTCGAACAGCCCAAGGTCACCACATTAACACGTGGTTTATTGATCAAAGGCGCTGGTTTCGCGTATTTTGTCTTCATATGATTAGAAGGTAGACTCTATTTGAAAAGGGAGTCCACAAATTCCTTTTTGTTAAACAACTGAAGATCACCTATTTTCTCTCCTACACCAATGTATTTCACCGGGATCTTAAATTGATCAGATATACCAATAACCACCCCACCCTTAGCCGTTCCATCGAGTTTAGTCAATGCTAAGGCATTCACATCCGTTGCCTGCGTAAACTGCGTACATTGCTCAATGGCATTTTGTCCTGTCGATGCATCCAAGACCAACAAGATTTCATGTGGTGCACCAGGAACAACCTTTTGCATCACATTTTTGATCTTCGTGAGCTCATTCATGAGGCCAACCTTATTGTGCAAACGGCCTGCTGTATCAATGATACACACATCTTCACCATTTGCCACTGCCGATTTCACGGTATCATAGGCCACTGAAGCAGGATCCGAGCCCATTGCCTGAGCGACAACACGCACGCCAACACGCTCACCCCATAATTTAAGTTGATCAACAGCAGCTGCCCGAAAGGTATCCGCTGCCCCCAATACAACTTTGCTTCCAGCTTGTTTCAGCTGATGAGCCAGTTTGCCAATGGTCGTTGTTTTGCCAACCCCATTAACACCTACAACCATAATAACGTATGGTTTATGATCGCCATAATTGAAATTCTCGAAATCAGCACTATTGTTCTCTGCCAGTAGCGTTTGAATTTCCTCTTTCAGGAGATTATTTAGCTCAGAAGTAGAAACGTACTTATCGCGGGCAACACGGGCTTGTATGCGATCAATGATTTTTAAGGTAGTTGTAACCCCAACATCAGAAGTAACCAAAACTTCTTCCAGATTATCCAGCACATCGTCATCTACTGTTGACTTACCAACGACGGCTTTTGTAATCTTGGAAAGAAAGCCTTCTTTTGTTTTTTCCAAACCTTTATCTAAGGCCTGTTCTTCTTCTTGTGTTTGTGGTTTTTTCTTAAAAAAATCAAATAATCCCATGGAGTGTAGTAGTGAAAATTGATGTTCAAATATAAACAAATGTCCTCAACAAAAAAAGCCCTTTCGGTAGGATACCAAAACGGCTATTTTTATCGAATTCTTTTTAAAGAAAAACTTTAAAAAAGGAAAATGCTACTAGTTATTTTTGAGCTGCTGCAACTACGTCTTTCACTTTATCGTTGTGAACCATACCTTCTTTGAAAGTATACGCGCCAGTTTTTGCAGATTTAGTAGTAATAATAACCTTTGTAAATTCTTTACCGCCACCTTTTTGTAACGATGCAACTGCTTTCTTTGCCATGGTATATTAATATTTTACTTAGCGTCTCTTTCAAGGGCTAAGATGTGTGACTTACTTAATTTCTTTATGAACAGTAACCTTTCTCAATACTGGGTTGAATTTTTTCAATTCCAAACGCTCAGTTGTGTTCTTTTTGTTTTTAGTAGTGATGTAACGAGACATTCCCGGAAGACCACTTTCTTTGTGTTCAGTACATTCTAAGATAACTTGTACTCTATTTCCTTTTTTAGCCATTGTTTTACTTTATTTTGATCCTATTATAGGATTGAAATTCATGAATAATCTTAATGTAACAGGCGCGACAATCAATTAGATTGACCCTTTAACGATAAATTTATTGATCGCTGCTGTAATCCCGTTCTTGTTGATAGTCTTGATAGCAGAAGTAGATACTTTTAACGTAATCCAACGATCTTCTTCTGGAATGTAAAAACGTTTCGTTTGTAAATTTGGATAGAATTTACGTTTAGTTTTAACGTTTGAGTGAGAAACGTTATTTCCTGTTAACGCCGCTTTGCCTGTTAAATCACAAATTCTTGACATGATATTATTTTTTTGTTGTCTTTATTACAATATGTTAATCCTTTGCACTCTCTGCAAAGAGTTTGCAAATATCTATATTTTTTTTTGGATAAGCAACAAGATAATTGGAATTATTTTTAAAAATAGTTCTACACAGGAATGGTAAGGGCAAAAATAAAGGATTTTATTGTATTATATTTGCTCTGTAAAGAAAAATAGTTTTCAACAATTCACATTTATGAACAAATATCTTCGCAAGGGCTTAAGGGAAATAATCATTGGTGTCGTACTTGTAATCTTAGGATATTATCTGATGGAACAGCGCTCCAACTGGTATAAACTCGCTATGCTTGTCGGAGTTATTGCATTTAGTATCGGTATCCTGACTTTAATCTATCGCATGATTCGTAAGGTAGACCGAAATGCCATTATTGAAATGCGTGAGGAATCGCATAAAAAAGATAAAGAAGGAGATGCTGAACAAAACTAGGGGTATAGTATTAAAAACAACCAACTATTCGGAAAGTAGCCTCGTGGCGCAGCTCTACACCGAACAGTTTGGCATGCAATCCTATCTCATTACTGGCGCAAGGAAGCCTAAAGCAAAGATCAAGGCCAATATCCTTCAACCCTTACATTTATTAGAGATTGTCGCTACATATAAAGATAATGGTTCATTACAGCGGATCTCCGAAGCTCGTCAAGTCCCTGTTCTGCAAGAAATTCCTTATGATATTGTCAAAAGCTCGCTCGCTCTTTTTCTGAATGAAATACTCTATAAAATTCTGAAGGAACAGGAAAACGACCATTATCTTTTTGAATTCATCCACCAATCTATCCGTTGGCTGGATGAAACGCATTTAAACCTGGCCAATTTTCATCTCGTTTTTTTAATCAAGCTAACCCGTTTTCTCGGGTTTTATCCGGCTGAATCCAAGCAGGCCCACCCTTATTTTAATCTTCATGAAGCGACCTTCTCAAATAGCCTTCCTGAACATCCGCTTGTATTACAAGAACCACATACGTCTATTTTCAGAAATTTAATCGAATCCGAATATTCGAATTGTGATCGAATTAAAATGAGCAGTTCGGATAGGCAATTCCTATTGGAAAAAGTGCTCGACTTCTATCGTCTGCACCGCACAAATTTTAAAGAAATAAAATCGCTCTATATACTCGAAGAAATTTTTAGATAATTAAGCCCAAGTTTCCTATTCAAAAGATCCAACAGGCGTTCTTTGGATAATAGGAAAAAATATCTCCTGCGAAACGTGAAACAATCGAAGTAAAAAACACGGCAAACACAGCACTGGCAATCACCCACTTGCTAACATAAACTATCCTCTCAGATAAATTCTTGGTACATTTATTGTAACAAAATTGAAATAACATTTGGTTTACTAACATCATTTTCACCTAAAAAAGTATTAAAGATATGGAACTTAAAGAAAACTTTTTAAAGGTTGTTCGAGACAACTATGCCAACTTTGAAGGAAGAGCCCGCCGAAAGGAATATTGGATGTTTTTCCTTGCAAATCTTATCATTAGCGCAGTATTTGGAATACTGGGACAAATTGCAAGCTTATTTACGTATGTCTCAGGCTTAGTAAGTTTAGCTTTACTAATTCCAGGGATAGCCGTTACGGTCCGAAGACTGCACGACACCAATAAATCAGGCTGGTTCATATTAGTCGCCTTGATTCCATTTATTGGTTGGATCTATCTGCTTTACCTATTGGTTTTGGAAGGTGACAAGGCTTCAAATCAATATGGTCCAGACCCCAAGGCGATTGAAAACGGCTCAAATCATCCCTTTAATCAAAGCCAAGATCCTTTTGGTTCTTCTCGGCCACAGGATCCATTCGGAAGTTCACAACCTACGAATCCTACGCCACCTGCACCCGACAAAGACCCCTTTGCTTAAGGCTAACCCATATAAAAAGCGCTTTCACAAGATTGTGAAAGCGCTTTTTATTTAAATTCTATTTTTGATCTTTCCCGATCAAACTAACGAAAATTCACCGCCCCAAGAATAGTAACGGATTTGATTCTCTAGCATCCAATTAGAATTAATGTCTGTGTTTTTTCTTTTGTTGCCCGGGAGCAAAATCACGAGCAGACTGCTCTCCATAGTATTTTTTAGCCTGACCCGGCGGCATTTTTTTCGGACCTCGGCCATGGCTGTGGCCATGATGGGTGGAATAACATGCCGACATGGAAACCGCTATTACAACAGAAAGAACCAATAATAAAGTACGTTTCATCTTAATCTCCATATTTTAAACACTTCATTACAATTATCAGTCCAAAATGTTTAACCGACCATAACAACCGCCCCCGCACCTACTCTTTGAAATTTCCAATGCTAAGGATAATATCAATCCTGGATTATGAAATACAACTGCATAAAAAAGCCCATGCTGTTCGCATAGGCCTTTTCACAATAAATATATCTTCAATCTAATTAGATAACTCTTACATTTACCGCATTAAGACCTTTACGGCCTTGTTCAACTTCGTAAGATACATTGTCATTCTCACGAACTTTGTCTACTAATCCCGAAACGTGAACAAAAATTTCGCTCTCGCCTGAGTTAGGGATGATGAAACCGAAACCTTTGGTCTCATTAAAGAATTTTACTTTACCTTCTTGCATGGCACTATATTATTAATTTCCCTAAAGGTATAGAAATAAAATCAAAAATCTTAACCTTTTTATTTTTTTTATCCGTTAAACTTTTTCATCAACTTTGGCTCCAATCTTGTAGCAAAGCGATAATAGCAATCGTATTATTATAAAAACTTTAAGACAAAAAACATGAAAAAAATACTTTTAGGACTTGCCTTTTTAGGTTTGATGACTCAATTAAACGCACAACAAATGGTTAATAAAGAATTTGTATCCACGGTAGGCCGTGCCGAAGAGGAAGTAACTCCCGATATCATCTACATCGATGTAACACTGAAAGAGTTTTATGAGAATGGTAACACCAAGAAAAAAGCTGCAATAGACAAATTAGAAAAGGATCTGTTTGATTCGGCAACAAAAGCTGGTGTTAAAAAAGAGGATTTTACCATCCAAAATATCTGGAGTTATAACGTCCCGGACAAAAAGAAAAAAGATACAGATATTCTACTTTCGAGACAGTACCGTATCAAGGTAACCAACTTGAATAATTTGGATCAATTACTAGATGGAGTCGACAAAGCGGGTATCCAAAGCACTTATATCAGTGAATATGACTATTCGAAGAAAAAGGAACTGGAAAAAAGTTTAAAAACCAAGGCAGTATTGGATGCCAAAGCTAATGCACAGATTCTAGCAGAAGCAGCAGGTCAAAAAATTGGCAAAGCCATCGTATTATCTGAAACACCGCAACAAATTATATTTGGCGTTCAACCGATGATGCGTAACGCTATGTATAAAGGCGCCATGGCCGAATCGGCAGATAGTGCTGCTGGCAATGGGCTTGATTTAAATATCAGACCAATGAAAGTGACGAGTGAGATCAGCGCTTCGTTCGAGTTATTGTAATCATGCACAGAGAAAAAACTCCAGCAGATAAATTAAAACAAATTGACCAAGATTTCGGTTGGATCGACCGAATATCTTGGTTAATGGATAACCAGTTTAAAATTGGAGGATTTCGGTTTGGTTTAGATCCGCTGTTAAACCTTATTCCCCTAGGAGGAGCAATAGCGGGTTTTGGAACATCACTTGTCTTAGTCATAGCCATGTGGCGTAATGGCGCCAGCCCCAAGCTCGTCATACGCATGCTCCTCAATATTTCCCTGGATGCAATTCTTGGTAGCATTCCTTTCCTCGGAAACCTGCTCGATTTTTTTAGCAAAGCCAACGAAAAGAATATCAAATTACTGAGACAACATTATTATGAAGGAAAACATACGGGTTCAGGTATCGGAATCGTCATCAGTATCTTGATTGTCTTTTTCCTGCTCATCGCTGTTACATTGTATCTTATTTGGACATTATTCTCCTGGGCTTTTTCGCTGCTCAATGGTATCTAATGCCAGCAACTCCCGTCATTCTCTCACTAAAATAGAATCCTTGGTATTTCTGGGGAAACAATGACCTATATCTAATATCTATTTAATAATTTTGATGTCGATAGTCATCCCGTTATGACATCCAAAACTTAATCTCGAATTTAAAATGAGTAAAAAAAGAATATTTGCACTGATTTTGATCGTCGTCATGCTGGCCGCAATTTTGACGAACCCCAGCAAAGAGGAACATGAAAAAATTGTACGTGCGAAAGCTGAACAACTATTGAAAAGCCAGCTTCATGCAAAAGATCAGGAATTTTTCGGATTGGGGATGCAGCTTTTTGGCAACGACATTGTCGATAGATTTATTCAAACTTCGGTCGTGGTAGACAACTACTATTTGTTTTCTTTAACAAAAATAAAATGGCAGGGCACCGAACAGATCATAGGCGGAGGAGCTTTTAAACACATCTGGCTGAGCCCAAAAATTGATGAAAAAGCAGACGAAATTATTGCTGCATTGAAAAAGATCTAATATGCCTTTAGAAATAATTTACGAAGACGAATCTATCGTTGCAATCAATAAACCGCATGGACTATTGGTACACCGATCTTCTATCGCACGCGATGCTTCAGAATTTGCGCTACAGCTCCTTCGGGACCAACTAGGAAAAACAGTTTATCCCGCACATCGTTTGGACAGGAAGACTGGAGGCATACTGCTATTTTCGCTAAATAAGGAGACTGACCAATATTTACAAAAAAGTTTTCAGGAGCGCAAGGTCGACAAAAAATACCTCGCTGTACTCAGGGGCTTCGCACCAGCGGAAGGTCTGATTGATTATCCCTTAAAAAGGGACGATGGTACGCTTCAGGAAGCACAAACGTCTTTTCATTTACTTGCTCAAAGCGAGCTTGCCGTTCCCTTCGGAAAATTTCCGACGTCACGATACAGTCTCGTCGAAGCCAATCCAATTACAGGTCGTATGCATCAGTTACGCCGCCATTTCGCGCATATCTTCCATCCAATTATCGGCGATCGCCCGCACGGATGCAACAAACAAAATAAGTTCTGGAAAGAAACGTACCAAATGGATACCATGCTGTTGCATGCCTCGGAGCTGACCTTTAAACATCCGTTATCGGGCGAAGACGTTCATATCGAAGCGCCCCTACAACCCGATTTCATCAGAGTATTGGAAATATTAAATCTCAATGAAGTATGTTAAAATTGATTCTCGAAGCTTTCATAAGCATATCCGGTATCACCGCAGCTTCTGGTATTGTCTATCAGGATAGGCAGATCCATATCGTTTCTGACAATAGCAATTACATCTACAGCTATCATATCGCAGACCAAAAGTTGTCTAAAACGGCACTACGCCAGTCTGATCCGATGGAAAACATTCCTAAAGCAGCTAAATTGGATTTGGAATCGATCACTTTCGATGGAAGCCGCTATTATCTTTATGGTTCTGGTTCTACCCCAAACAGAAACAATAGTTTTATTTGGGACGGCAAAACAGTCCTCGAGGAAGACTTCAGTAAAATCTATTCTTCCTTAATGGAAAAATTCAGTATTTCCAAAGAAGACTTCAATATTGAAGGTGTTGTTCATGTAAAAGATAAGATCCTATTTTTTAACCGGGGAAATGGTCCTAAAGGCACAAATACCATTTTAGAGTATCACCCGCTTTCTCCTGGCCAGTCCCGATGTATCCCGATTGAACTACCCAAGCTAAATGGCATCTCGACAGGCTTCTCAGATGCGACCCTGGTTGGAAATGAAATCTATTTTATCGCTACCGCCGAAGACGCAAAATCGACCTATCTGGATGGAGAAATCGGAGGTTCCCTTCTTGGAAAAATACCTTCAGATCTTTCTGGCAAACCCGAGACATTCGAAATTCCTGAAAAGCACAAATTTGAAGGAATCACGTTAAAAGAGAAGACGGCCCAAGGCCTTGTTTTCCTGCTGTGTGAGGATACCGATAGCGAAGATGATCATGTGACCATCTATTCGCTCCAGGTAAGCAATTAAATCGATTGTTCTAAAATGGATTCACAGTGAGGAATCACGTATATTTTATTAAATTTGTAGCTGATTAAAACTTAATTTTTATGTTAAAAAATACTGCCCTTTCGGAGACGCACATTGCTTTAGGAGCAAAAATGGTTCCCTTTGCAGGCTTCAACATGCCCGTACAATACACAGGCATCAATGATGAGCACGAAACAGTTCGCACAGGTGTAGGAGTTTTTGATGTAAGCCACATGGGTGAATTCATCCTAAAAGGTGAAAAAGCCCTGGATCTACTTCAAAAAATCTCTTCCAATGATGTGTCAAAATTATACGATGGCAAAGTTCAATATGCTTATATCCCCAATGAAACTGGCGGTGTAGTTGATGACTTCCTAACATACCGTATAGACGATAAGACATATTTTTTGGTTGTGAATGCGTCAAATATTGAGAAAGATTGGAACTGGATCTCCAAGTACAATACAGATGGTGTGGAGATGAAGAATATCTCGGATCAAACCTCTTTATTTGCAGTACAAGGTCCTAAGGCTGCGGATGCACTTCAATCGCTTACAGATATCGAATTAGCTCCAATGGAATACTATACTTTTGCAAAAGGTACATTTGCGGGTGTAGAAAATGTGTTGGTTTCTGCAACAGGATATACTGGCGCTGGAGGTTTTGAAATCTATGTGGCCAATGAAGATGCCCAAAAAGTATGGGATGCTATTTTTGAAGCAGGTAAAGCTTATGGAATCAAACCAATTGGTTTAGGTGCCCGTGATACTTTACGTCTAGAAATGGGTTTCTGCCTATACGGAAATGATATCGACGATAATACATCTCCTTTAGAAGGCGGTTTAGGCTGGGTAACGAAGTTTACAAAAGACTTTGTGAATTCTGCGGCGCTTAAAGCGGAAAAAGAAGCTGGTCTAAAGAAAAAGCTTGTTGGTTTCGAGATGATTGACAGAGGCATTCCTCGTCATGATTACGAAATCGTCGATGCTGATGGAAATGTAATTGGACGTGTTACTTCAGGTACGCAATCACCAACATTGAAAAAATCAATCGGTTTAGGTTATGTGGATACAGCCTTTTCAAAAGACGGCACCGAGATCTTCATTCTGATCCGCAATCAAAAAATAAAAGCAAAAGTAACAAAACCACCATTTGTGAAGTAATAAAAAAAGCCTGCTTAAAGCAGGCTTTTTTTATTACTTCTTCTTTTGTTTTGTAGTAGGTTGCTGTTTACCGCTTTCTTTTTGTTGAATAAGCGATCGAACCCGTTTGCTTAAAACAACGCGGAGGTAGATCAAAACCACCAAAAAGGCGATGGATAATCCCGTTACCAACATGTTGCCGGCCTTATACCCTTCAAAACCACTGTAAACTAAAAATACAATAGCCAAACTCAACACTATATTTAGAAAAAAATACTTTAACATATTACTTTTTTATTAATCCCAATACCCGTTGTCTCCATCCTCCAAAGAAATAGAATGCCCCACCAACAATGTTTAATAAAACGATCGTCAAAGCCATCAGCATCCTTTCTGTGTTAGAAATTGTCCTCGAAAGCATGATTTCCCGTAGAACCAATATTACCCATAGGAGAGACAATAAAATGGAAAGGCTACCTAATATAGGGAATATACCAAGGTTAAATAATCGCGCTAAAATAGCTACGCTATAAAAAGCAAGACTAAACAAGAAAGCTTGCTTAGTCTGATGCTCCAAATTCTTCATCTTAATAAACGTCTAACTCTGGATCGATTTCCTCTTTCCAAGCTAAAATTCCGCCTTTTAAGTTTGCAAGATTGTCAAAACCCTGTTGTTCCAATAACATAATCGCCTGTGCAGAACGTTTTCCAGAACGACATTGTACGATAACAGGTTTATCTTTCGCAATCTTATCCGCTTCGATCAATATACCTGAAAGTGGAATATTCAATCCATTTAAATTTGATACTTCATACTCAAAGGATTCACGAACGTCTATCAACTGAAAATCTTCGTTGTTATCGATTTTATTCTTTAATTCTTGTACAGATACTTCTTTCATTTTCAAACTATTTAATATTCAAATATACTACATTTTTTCCGAAAGTGTTCGCTTTCATGGATGCTCAAAATCAGTCATTGTTCGTGAGAATAGTATAAAATATACCTCAATTTTCAGTGTATTAACGGCGTTAGAAATGCTAGACGAGTTTTCCCTATCTTCGCATCATTTTATCTGGATCATTTTAGGAAGTTTTTTGCATGCACAATTCGCTTGTAGAATTTTCCTTATCTTCACCCAGACTTTACTAAGCTTTATATGAATTCAATACCTAAAATTATACTGTCTATATCTTTACTAGCACTCTCGGCAGTAACTTATGGACAGCAAGTCATTTCCGCACAGGAACGCCAAGATGTGAGCCGCATACTCAATACCTTAGCCGCCGACGATATGCGCGGTAGGTCTGCGCTGACAAAAGACATCGAACCTGCTGCAGATTTTATCGCTGCTGAAATGAAGAGAATAGGCCTTACCCCCTACGCAGAACAAAATTATAGGCAAACATTCCAATTGGATAAAATCTCTCCGATAAGCAAATCCGCAACCATCAATAAGCAGATTATTGCAGCTGACCATATTATTTCACTTGGAAATCACGTGGATTTACAGTGGGATAATCAAAGTAGCCTTAACATCGTCGAAATAAAATCGGGTGATGATTTTGCGAAAGTATTTAGAGAACATTCACTAGCCAAAGAAAATACACTTGTCTTGGTAGATCCTTCCTTTGAAAGCTATTTTGTACGTTTTGGTCAAATGCTTAACGCTCCAAAATTTATAGAGGAATCCACCAAACAAAAACCATCGATTGTCTACCTTTTGACAGCAGAAAAGCCCAAAACATTTCAAATTCATATTGAGCGGAAACTTCAAAATTTCCCCTTGTTTAATGTGGCGGGAATTATTCCCGGCAAAAGTAAACCCAACGAATACGTCATCTTTTCGGGACATTACGATCATATTGGCATTCTTCCGGCAGTGGGTCAAGATTCTATTGCCAACGGAGCCGATGATGATGCCTCGGGCGTAACAGCGATGTTGACCCTTGCAGATTACTACAAAAAACAGAATAAAAATGAAAGGACCCTTATTTTTGTCGCCTTTACCGCTGAAGAGCTTGGCATGTATGGCTCAAAATATTTTTCCAACCATATTAATGCGGATCAGGTAGTCGCGATGATCAATATGGAAATGATTGGAAAAGATTCAAAATTCGGCCCCAATACAGTGTATATTACGGGATATGATCAATCCAATCTTGGTGAATTGATGCAGGAGAATCTGAAAAATACAACCTTCAAATTCTACCCAGATCCTTATACCAAACAGAATCTGTTTTACCGTAGTGACAATGCAGTATTAGCGGCTAAAGGAGTTCCGGCACATTCGTTCTCAACCTCTCAAATGGATAAGGATGAATACTACCACACCGTAAAAGATGAGGTATCTACGCTAAACGTTCAGAACATTATTTCCAGTATAGAAGCGATCGCGATAGGTACCTCGGGAATTGTAGAAGGTAGACAAACACCTTCCCGCGTCGAAAAACTAAAAGATTAAGAAACAGCCGAAGCTTTGACTTCCTTTTGCATAACATAGTCGTTTAGCACATAGTCATAATAAGGAATATCAATAGTTTCAATGACCTCAAAGCCCTGCTTTAAATAGAAATGGTAAGCAGGGTTATTTCTATTTACATTTAGTTCAAGAATACCTTTACCTTTTAGTCGTGTTTTTTCTGAAGCGAAGTCTATCAGTGCCTTTCCGAAACCTTTTCCTTGAACGTTAGGCATCAAGTAGAGCTTTTCAATACGGACGCGATCTTCAAGAGTTCTCAAGGCAATAAATCCTTGTGCTACCCCTTCTTCTTTCAAAACATAGAAAAATTGGCCATTAACCATGCTTTCCGCTAATCCTTCTACGGTATAGCTTTTTTCCAGCATAAAGTCAATTTGGTCCTGTGAAAGTATCTCTCCATAAGTAACTGGCCAAATAATATGCGCCATATTGGAAATGCTTCTGATATCGCTTTGTTCTGCCAATTCTATTGTTATCATGCGATCTTTTCTCCTATTAAAATGTATTTTACATGGGAAAATTTAAGGGCAAATAGGCCGTCTTTTTCCATTTCGTATTCGTTGTCACCAATCTTAATCAAGCCTTCGTGCGTATTTTTTCCATCAGTATCAAGTCCCTCAATTCGGATCCTTTCCCCTGCCGGCTTCCATTTGGTGAATCCCGTTGTCACAAAACAATAGCGAACCCCATTCGTGATAAGGACAACATTAATCTGCTCAAGATAGGGCTCGTAATACGCCACATCAAGCTGATCGGTCAAGATATTCACCGCTTTATAATGATGTGCTATAAGGTATTCAATAGCCGTCCTTAGAAAAGCATTCTTATAGGAAATTATCTTCAGGTTCTCCTGTGACGCGTTAATGGTATTTTTTGTAAAAACAATATCGAACTTATACCCTCGTGCATCCAGTAAATCCATTGTTCCTTCTTCGATTACAATGGTTGGGCTCCATTCCAGTAGCTGGCCCAAATCCTCTTCATCAATAAGGAAAAGATCTTCAATCAGTAATGCGGGTTCCTGATTTTCGCGGACAATATGATGAGATGACATAGGTTCTATTTAATAACCGAGCCTACGTAACGTGATATAAGCCATCAATCCCGTACTGATCTCCAACGAGCTTTCGTCCACATCAAAGGTAGGCGTATGAACAGCTGAAGAGATCCCTCGCGCTGCATTACCTGTACCCAAACGATAGAAACAAGCATTAATTTCTTGCGAATAATAGGAAAAATCCTCCGCGGCAGGCCATAGATCTAAGTCTACAACATTTTCCTTACCAAGATATTCTTCTGCAAAAGTGCGTGCATTTTTAGTCAATTGAGGTTCGTTTATTAAAAAAGGATATCCCTTACGGACCTCAAATTCACAAATTGCCCCCATACTTTCAGCAATGCCGACAGCAATTTTCACCATTCTTTCATGCGCCTCAGCACGCCACTCCTCGTCAAATGTGCGAAATGTACCTTCCAGATATACCTGATCAGGAATAATATTTGTCGCTCCATTGGCTATAATCTTTCCAAAAGATAACACCGTTGGAGTACGTGGATCTGCAAATCGACTAGCAATCTGTTGCAAAGCGGTAATGATCTGTGCTGTAATAACAATTGGATCAATATTTTGGTGCGGATGTGCACCATGCCCGCCCCTACCTTTGACTGTCATAAACAGTTCATCGCAGGAAGCCATGTATTTTCCCTCTCGGAAACCAACTTTACCCACCTCGATAAAAGGCATCACATGCTGACCTATTATGGCCGAAGGAGCTGGGTTTTGCAAAGCGCCCTCTTTGATCATTAAGGAAGCTCCTCCTGGCAAGCGCTCCTCACCGGGCTGGAAGATCAATTTGATCGTTCCTCCAAATTCGGCTTTCAGGCTATTCAATATTTTAGCTGTCCCCAAAAGAGAAGAAGTATGTACATCATGACCACAGGCATGCATCACTCCAGGATTCTTGGACCCATATGAACGGCCCTCCACTTCTTGGATTGGTAAAGCATCCATATCTGCGCGTAATGCAATAACTTCATCTGATGGTAGGTCACCTTTGATTAGAGCGACAATACCCGTATCGGCTTTAGCCTCATAAGGAATTCCCAATTCATCCAATTGCGCTTTTACAAATGCCGAGGTATTGTATTCTTCGAAGGAAAGTTCAGGATTCTGATGAAGATGTCTACGATTGGAAACCGTATCTTCAAAATATTGATGAGCTAAGGCCAGGACTTTTTCTTTCGTACTTGCCATAAGGTTGATTAATTTATTGATATACAAAAACGTTCTCTGAAAAAACAAAGACGTTGCTAAAATATTGACGTAATTCGCGCATGAAGGCATTTGCTTCTGAACGACTTCTAAAATCTCCTACCTTAACGCGATAATTGGGTTCATCATAGGTGATATAGGTATCAATATCTTTATACATGCTTCGGAAACGTGTCTGCTCCGAAAATGCCTGATTGCGATTTGATCCAGCGAAGATCTGTACACGGAATCCCCTTACTTTGACCCGCGTTGCCGCTGAGCGGACGACGGGTTTAGAAGGAACTACTGTCGTTTTGCTTTCGACAGGATTGATCCCCATAGCTGCCCTGAAATTTTGAAGCTGTGTAATCAATGAATCTTTGGTTACAATTACTCCACCTTTTTCTTGTGCGTTCACCTGAGCTAGCGCAAACAACACAAGTGCATGTATGAAAATCAATCCTCTCTTCAGCATAGTTTAACCTTTCTTATCGATTAGTTATTTGCGCCGTGGCAATTTTTATATTTTTTTCCTGAACCACAAGGACATTCGTCATTGCGTCCCACAGTATTCTCATTACGAACAGGTTCTTTTGCACCCTCATTCACATCCTCTTCACTCACACCTGTAGGCGAAGCCAATTCAGCTTTGCTTTCAACAGTTTTCACTGGCGCCTGCTGTACTTGTCTCGCTTGCATAGAAGTCGGTTCTTGACCTGGAATCTCTCCTTTGAAAATAAAGCTAACGACATCTTTATTCATTGAAGCCAACATCGATTTAAACAAATCAAACGCCTCCATTTTATAAATGATAATCGGATCCTTTTGTTCATAAACAGCATTTTGAACGGATTGTTTCAAATCATCCATTTCACGCAAGTGCTCTTTCCAAGCCTCATCGATTAATGCTAATACGATTCCTTTTTCAAAAGATTTGAAAACTTCTTTACCGTTGCTTTCGATCGCTTTTTTCAAATTCGCCGAAACTTGAATGCCACGGATACCATCAGTAAATGGAATAACGACATTTTCGACAATTTGACCTCTTTCCGCATACACATTATTCAATACAGGAACTGTCAAAGCGCCAACGGCTTCAATTTTATGGTGGTAAGCATTAATTGCATGCTCAAATAGACGATCGGTCAAGCCTTCAATTTTGCCTTGCGCAAATTCTTCCGCAGTAATTTCTGGTGTAATCGCAAAAATACGGATTACTTCGATTTGGAAATCTTCATAGTTACCTTGCTCTTTTGCTTCAACGACAATTTCTTCGGCTACATCAAAAATCATGTTGTTCAAATCCACATCCAAACGTTCTCCAAACAAAGCGTTTTTACGCTTCGAATAGATTACAGTACGTTGTGAATTCATGACATCATCGTATTCCAATAGACGTTTACGGATACCAAAGTTATTCTCCTCCACTTTACGCTGTGCACGTTCGATGGATTTAGTCAACATACTATGTTGCATCACTTCACCTTCTTCAACACCCATTTTCACCATGATGTTAGAGATTCTCTCTGAAGCAAATAAACGCATCAAGTTATCTTCCAAAGAAACGAAGAATTGCGAAGAACCTGGGTCTCCCTGACGACCTGCACGACCACGTAACTGACGGTCAACACGACGAGATTCGTGTCTTTCGGTACCGATAATTGCAAGACCGCCAGCATTTTTAACTTCTTCGGTCAATTTAATATCCGTACCACGACCAGCCATGTTCGTCGCGATGGTTACTTGTCCCGGGCGTCCAGCTTCAGCTACGATATCAGCTTCTTTTTGGTGTAACTTCGCATTTAATACATTATGTTTGATCTTACGCAATTGAAGCATACGGCTCAATAACTCCGAAATTTCAACCGATGTCGTACCAACCAATACTGGACGTCCTGCATCTGTCAATCGTTGAATTTCTTCAGCTACTGCATTGTATTTTTCACGTGCCGTACGATAAATCAGATCCTGACGGTCATCGCGTTGTGCAACACGATTCGTCGGAATTTCGACCACATCAAGTTTGTAAATTTCCCAAAGCTCACCGGCCTCTGTCGACGCTGTACCTGTCATACCCGAAAGCTTGTGGTACATACGGAAGTAATTTTGCAGTGTAATCGTTGCGTAAGTTTGTGTTGCATCTTCTACTTTCACATTCTCTTTCGCTTCGATCGCCTGGTGCAAACCATCTGAGTAACGACGGCCGTCCATGATACGACCTGTTTGCTCATCAACAATTTTCACTTTACCTTCATCAACGATATATTCAACATCATTTTCAAACAAGGTATATGCTTTTAACAGCTGGTTAATCGAGTGAATACGCTCTGCTTTAATTGAATAATCGCGCAGCATGTCTTCTTTCTGAGCTGCCTTTTCTTCCAAAGTCAAAGAAGACTTTTCAATTTCGGCAATCTCAGTACCAACATCTGGTAAAATAAAGAATGAAGGATCTTCACCTGTTGCTGTAATCAACTCGATACCTTTTTCTGTCAATTCTACTTGATTATTCTTTTCATCAATCACAAAATAAAGTTCTGCATCTACTTTAGGCATATTTTTATTTTGCTCTTGCATATAGTAGTTTTCTACTTTTTGTAAGATAGAACGATTAGCACCTTCGCTTAAGAACTTGATTAATGCTTTATTTTTAGGTAAACCTCTATAAGCTCTTAATAATGCTAAACCTCCGCCTTCAACATCAGAATCTCCTGCCGCCAGCGCTTTTTTAGCATCATTCAAGACTGTATTGATGTAAGCTTTCTGTACGTGCACCAAACGTTCGATACGCGGTTTTAATTGGTAGAATTCGTGTTGATCGCCACGAGGAATCGGACCTGAGATAATTAATGGTGTACGCGCATCATCAATCAATACAGAGTCAACCTCATCGACCATGGCAAAGTGTAATTTTCCTTGCACCAATGCGTCTGGAGTCTGAACCATATTATCACGTAGATAATCGAAGCCAAACTCATTATTCGTACCATATACGATATCCGATTGATAAGCTTTACGACGTTGCGGGGAATTTGGTTGATGTTTATCGATACAGTCAACAGATAGCCCATGGAACTCAAATAACGGCGCATTCCACTCCGAGTCACGACGAGCAAGGTAATCATTCACCGTTACGATGTGTACTCCTTGACCAGAAAGAGCATTTAGATAGGTCGGTAATGTTCCTACCAACGTTTTACCCTCACCTGTTGCCATCTCGGCAATTTTACCGCTGTGCAATACAATACCACCGATTAACTGGACATCATAGTGTACCATGTTCCAAGTGACCTCAGTACCTGCAGCCATCCATTTGTTTTTCCAAATCGCCTTATCACCATTGATGATAACATTTGATTTGTAAACAGCCAATTCTCTGTCAAAATCGTTGGCAGTAACTTCTAATTCTTCGTTTTCTGTCAAACGTCTTGAAGTTTCTTTTACCACGGCAAATGCCTCCGGTAAAATATCCTTCAATACCTCTTCCAACTTCTTGTCACGGTCTTTGGACAATTTGTCCACTTGCTCGTAAATAGAAGTTTTCTTTGCCATATCGTCCTCGTCTTGATCCGCTTCTTTTTTAAGCGTATCAATTTCTTGGTCAATATCTGCTAGGTAATTTTTAATTCTTTCTTTGAAATCAACGGTCTTGGCACGTAACTCGTCATTGGTTAGATTTGAAAGCTTCTCATATTCAGCTTTGATTTGGTCTACCACAGGCTGAATTCCCTTGATATCTCTCTCGGATTTACTTCCAAATAATTTACTTAAAAACTTTAACATAATTTTTTTTCTATCTCAACTTAAGATTTTGTACAATAATGACTCCAAAGTAAAATTGCAGACAATTTGACACTAATCGGGCAAATTTAGTTATTAGATATGATATCTAACAGCTTACATCCATTTTTTTTACGTTATTTTTATTGAAAATGTCAGTTCCTTTCAGCCAGCAAGAATCCCATATATATTTATCCCCTTTTACGCTACCTTTACGTGAAGTTTTTCTGGGTAATATTTGCCTCTAAACCGTCAGCTGATTATGATAAGAACAACTTTTGGTCTGATTGCGGAATGAATCCCAGTTCCTGCGCCTTTTCAAACATCTTCGTAATCGCATCACGTCCTTCATGCCCCAACTCTACAGAATATTTATTGACATAAAGTTCAATATGCTTGTACATCACCTCTTCACTCATTTCCTGTGCATGCGCACGAATAAATTCAAGTCCAGATTTCGGATTGGCAAATGCAAATTCTACACTTTCCTTTAAAATTGTATTCAACGTATCCTTCACCTCTTGTGGCAAGCTACGTTTTACGACAATTCCGCCAAGAGGAATCGGAAATTTTGTCGTCTTCTCCCAGTACTCCCCCAGATCCACGACTTTATGCAGTCCTTTTTCTGCATAAGTGAACCTATTTTCATGAATAATCAATCCCAAATCAATGGATCCATCAAGTAAGGCTCCCTCAATATCCGAAAAAACAAGTTCTACTTTATTTTTTAATTCGGGGAATGCCAAGCTTAATAAAAAGTTAGCGGTTGTATACTTTCCTGGATACCCCACTTTCAGTTGATCGAATCCATCCAGGCTTTCAGCTCTTTCTAATTTTTGCTGAAGTAATTTCGCTAATTTCGGATCCTTCGTAATCAGCATAGGCCCTACACCAAATCCTAAAGCACTACCTGCATCGAGCAGTTCATAATCTTCAACCGCGTAGGCAAAGGCATGATAGCTCAGCTTGGTGATGTCAAGATCGCCTTGAAAAGCTTTTAAGTTCAAGGTCTCCACATCTTGATATTCCACCTCAAAATCCAGTCCTTTGGTATCTATCTTATGATGAATCAATGCATCAAAAATAAATGTATCGTTTGGACATGGAGAAAATCCTAATGTTAATTTCATGTTGTACAAAATTTTTCCCATCCGTCAGATGGGATTTATGAATTTTAATCAAACCGTAATTCTATGCGTTATCAGGTAAAGTATCATTGCCAAAAAAGTACTGGCAATAATTCCTTTTCCGAGATGATCGTTCCCCGATCGATATGCAAAACGTAAAAGCACTAAATTAACCAATACGGCTATGGTATAGATAGCCATGGGTTTCTCGGGTAAAAAATGAAGTTCAAGATCCGTAAAACGTACTAAAATATGAGCCAATACTGGGGATACAGTACCGATACCCAATCCTATCCAGAGATTATTTTTCACGTTTATCGTCTCCCCTTGTATTTCCCAGATGATCAAAGCTCCATGAATTCAATTCTGGAATAGCGTGATGTGCCGTCATATCGAACTGTGTCGGAACGACAGATACATAACCATTGGCCAATGCAAAACTATCGGTATCTTCCCCCCTGTCCTGCAAGACAAATTTACCCGTTGTCCAATAATAATCGCGATTGTGTGGATCAATGCGTTCATCAAATTCTTCTACCCAATGTCCTCCAGCCTGTCTACAAATTTTAATACCTTTAAAACCTGCTGTTTGCGGAAAATTAACATTCAGCAATGTATTTTTAGGAAGACCATTCGCCAGCACCTGCTCGGCAATAGAAATCACGTAGGGTCTGCAATAGCTAAAATCCGCATCATGAGAAAAATTATCGAGCGAAAAACCAATAGAAGGAATCCCTTCAATAGCCCCTTCTACCGCAGCAGACATCGTACCGGAATACAAAACATTGATTGAATTGTTGAGCCCATGATTGATTCCCGAGACGCATATATCTGGCTTTTGCCCTTTAAAAACTTTATTCACCGCAAGTTTCACACAATCTACCGGTGTTCCTGAACACTGATACATTTCAACCCCTTCATATAAATTGATTTTATCCAAACGTAGCGGTCTACCAAGTGTAATGGCATGCCCCATTCCAGATTGTGCCGAATCAGGAGCAACGACAACAACATTTCCGATTTTCTGCATCTCCTCTAACAACACCTTAATCCCCGGTGCTGTGATACCGTCGTCATTAACAACTAAAATATTGGCTTTCATATGTAAATAATTTCTTTTTTAAAGGCCTTTACAGCATACCCAGCTATTTCTATCCCTGTTTGTGCTTTTAGAACCGGGTATTTCTTTTTAACCATATACGAAGTTAGTAAATCTGAAACCGAGATGTAAATAATATTGACACAACAGGCAATTATTATCTGTAAAAGGTTGCTCATTAAGACATGACAAACAGCATAAGCGACTGTGGAAACAGGAGTTCAAACGAACACAGGGAAGCTGCAAGGGAGCGATGAGTTTAGGTGCAGCAAACGAAGATGAGATGGTAATCAAGTTATACGTTTTAACAGTGCTTGTTCAGTGCTCGTTCAGTGATTGCTCAGTGATTGCTCAGTAACGACTGAATAAATACTGATTAATCACTGTCTAAACATTGGTTAAATATTGTTATTAGGTATAATTTGGTAGGGGTATGATTTACCACCGATCACTACGACATCGTTTGCGTAAGATTGTGTCGTTATTGACAAATATTAGCCCTAAATTTAGCATTCAAACAGACAAACAAAGATAATAATTCAGTTATGAGCATTAATTTTGAATCCCGTTATGCAATAGGGCCAAAGGAATACAAAACTTTAGATACACAAGGGTTAAGGGAGAATTTTCTAATTGAAACAGTTTTTGAAGCAGACAAAATTAATTTTGTCTATACCCACTATGATCGCTATATGGCTGGTGGAGCAATGCCTGTAAGCTCAAAAATCAAATTAGATACCATTCCCGCGTTATTAAAAGAACCTTACTTCCTTTCTAGAAGAGAGTTGGGTATTATCAATGTCGGTGGGAACGGTCAAGTTGAAGTTGACGGCATTACTTATGATCTCAATACCAAAGAAGCCCTTTATATCGGCCAGGGTGCTCAAGAGGTTTATTTTTCAAGCAAGGACGCCGCACACCCCGCAAAATTCTATTTAAATTCTACACCTGCACATTGCAGCTACCCAACTAAAAAGGTAACGAAAGAAGATGCAAATAAAATAGAATTGGGTTCATTGGAAACAGCTAACCACCGTACGATCAACCAGATGTTATTGAACAAAGTGGTGCAAACCTGCCAATTACAGATGGGAATGACCGAGTTAAAACCAGGGTCCGTATGGAATACAATGCCATCCCATACCCACGATCGTCGTATGGAAGTCTATTTTTATTTTGAATTACCAGAGGGACAGGCGGTATCACATTTTATGGGACCCATCGATGAGACCCGCCATATTTGGATGCATAACGATCAGGCTGTAATTTCTCCACCATGGTCAATTCACTCCGGAGCTGGAACTTCCAATTATACCTTTATATGGGGAATGGCGGGTGAAAATTTAGATTATGACGATATGGACAAATGTGCCATCACAGAATTGAAGTAATATGAAAAAAACACTCGTATTGAGTTTAGCGCTAGGACTTTCAACACTTGCTTTTGCGCAGAACAACAAAACCATTACTGTAAACAACTCTTCCGCTAGCGCAAGAACAGAGTTGATCAGTATCCCTTATACAACATTCGAGAAACACTTCGAGTTAAAAAACAGTGTATTTACGATTGTGGATAAGGACAAAAAGGAACTGGCCTATCAACTTGAAAAACTAGGAAAACCGACGGCACAAAATATTTTAATCCAAATAACCGTTGCTCCTAAAAGTTCAACAACCTTTGGTGTTAATGGGAATAAACCTACAGCTATTGCTTCCAAGACCTATGCAAGATACGTCCCCGAACGCAAAGATGACTTTGCATGGGAAAACGATATTGCAGCGTTTAGAGCCTATGGAAAGGCTTTAGAAGGTAGCTCTGAAGACGCACAGGGTTTTGACTTCTGGGCAAAACGTAGCAATGACCTTGTTGTTGACGAATGGTATAAAACTGGGGATTATCATGCCGATCATGGCAAAGGCTTAGATTATTATTCCGTTGGACAAACCTTGGGCGTTGGTGATGCAACTCCGTTTATTGACGAACAGGTTGTTTACCATAAGCATTATCGCCAATACGAGGTATTGGACAATGGTCCGCTACGCTCCACATTCAAACTTATCTATGAACCGGAGAATGTAAAAGGTCAGCAGCTACAGGTTGAAAAGACCATTTCCTTAGATGCTGGGAGTCAATTGAACAAAATAAGCTATTCCATCAAAAACGCAACCTCTGCCTCTACGCCAATTGTTGTGGGGATCGCTAAAAGAAAAGAGGAAAAACCTCAAATTCTAAATGATGTAAAGAATGGTATTTTAGCGTATTGGGAACCTGCAGAAGGAGATAAAATTACTGGAACTGCGGTTATCCTACCAAAAGTAAAATATATATTCAAAGATAGTCCAAAACAATTTTTACTGGCAACCACCGTCAAAAATGATAAACCATTAGTTTATTTTGCGGGTGCTGCGTTCAATAAAGCAGGTAAAATAGGTAGTTTTGAGCAATGGCAGTCTTATGTAAAAATATTTAAAAATAATTTAGATCAACCGTTAACAATAAAATATTCAAAATAATGTCCATACTGCAATCTTTTGACTTAAGTGGGAAAGTAGCCTTGGTAACAGGCTGCAAAAGAGGAATTGGCAAGGCAATTGCCGAAGCATTGGCTGAAGCCGGAGCAGATATTATCGGCGTTTCAGCGTCATTGGAACCTGAAGGCTCTGCAGTAGAAAAATCCGTAAAAGCATTAGGAAAAAATTTCTATGCCTATCAGTGTGATTTCTCTAAACGGACAGAACTTTACAAATTTATCGAAAAAGTAAAATCAGCGCATCCGACGATTGACATTCTGTTTAACAATGCTGGAAATATCCTTCGTAAACCTGCTGCCGAGCATCCAGATGAATATTGGGATGAAATTATCGAGATCAATCAAAATGCGCAATTTATATTAACACGTGAAATTGGAAAGGACATGATTTCACGTGGAACTGGAAAGATCGTATTTACAGCATCTTTGTTAACTTTCCAAGGTGGTATCAATGTTCCGGGATATGCTGCTTCAAAAGGAGCTGTAGGATCTATGGTAAAGGCTTTTGCGAATGAATGGGCTTCCAAAGGTGTCAACGTAAACGGATTTGCTCCAGGATATATCGCCACGGATAATACCGAGGCACTTAGGGACGACCCTGAACGCTCTAAGTCCATTTTGGACCGTATACCTGCAGGTCGCTGGGGAACTCCAGAAGACTTTAAGGGGCCAGCGGTATTCCTCGCTTCAAAAGCTTCTGATTATGTACATGGAACTATCCTTACCGTGGATGGTGGCTGGATGGGAAGATAACAATCAACCTTTACGATTAGTTTGTTTTAAAAGTCTTTATCCGAAGGGGTAAAGACTTTTTTTACAATTCTAAATCCCAGATTACTAAAAGATGCATTGGGACTAACTGAACCTATATATACTGTATTGAAAGCAGCACAGCTATTTTTACTACACCACCAGGAGCCTCCTCGGGCATGGGCAATAGAGCGATCACCATCTCTTTCAAGCTTTCCGGTACAAAATTCAAAGACATTTCCAAAGATGTCATAAAGCCCCCATGGATTGGGTTTGAATTTTCCGACAGGAGAAGTATACAGATAGCCATCAGAATAATCCGCTTTCAAATGATCTCTTCCATGCCATACATTTGCATATTCACCCATATTCTCTTTACTGAAACCTTCAAAATAATAACCTTCGCTACCAGCTCTTGCCGCCACCTCCCATTCGTCAAAAGAGGGTAATCTACAGTTTGCCCATGTACAATATGCCAGCACATCCTTATAGGAAATGCAGGTAACAGGATGATCCATCTTAGCCTCAATGCCGCCACGACTTACACCATTCGGAAAGCGCCAATAGGCTGTACTATCCTGTAGCCAACGAAACTCCGCCAAGCCAGGCTCAAAGACCATGGCGTTGTGATAGCGTTCTGCTAATGTTTTATAGCCTGTTGCTTGAACGAATTTCTCAAATTCAGCATTTGTCAGCTCAAACTTAGCGATCCAAAACGATTCAATACTCACTGTTCTTTTTGGATTGTCTAGACTACCTGTATCACCCAAATGATAGTCTCCGGCCGGAATCTGGATATAGTTTCCAGCTTGGGCTTCACATTGGAGATGTAAAACAATCAATCCTATTAAATAGAGTAATTTCCTCATTTTCCTTGGCCTTTTTTATAATATGCTTTCGCTGTTTCAATAATATACCGTTCATTTGCCTCGGAAAAATTCACCCAGCTCTCATAGTTTGTATCCGGACCGTAGAGTTTGTAATATATTTTCGAATGTTTAAAATCGGATAATTCTCCCTTGTTTAAAAGCAACAAAAGTGTTGTCAATATGTCTTTGTCCCGCCGGTTATTCTGGTAAAAATCAATTAGAAAAGGAATACTTTCCCAAGCGTCCATCTCCAAAATCGCCGACTTATAATTTAGGCCCATTTCATTTGTTTTGCCGGATAGCTCCCGGATAAAATTCAAAACCTGAGCCTTATTTTTTTTCATATAGGAGATTTGTCGTTCGCTCCAAAAAACACCGTTGTAAACAAAAAGCAACTGACCGAATATCTTTTTCTGGGGCTCATTTACAAACATCCGTTCCGCACAGGCTTGACTAAATATTTCTGGATAAATCATCGTATACGTGAATTTTTCCTCAGCAGTCAAAGTAGTAAAATCACGAGCAGGTATTCCAGCATCATAATCCGTCAATGCTTCGTCAGGAAGGGTCTTTAAACGTTTATCGATTAAAAATTGAATCTTTTTTGTGCTAAAAGGGGGAATACTATTTTTTTCACGAAAGGCATAATAAGAAGAGTCCTGAGGCCGAGGATCCCCCCATGCAACATCCGTATTTTCCTGTGCATTAACGACGACGCCCCCTAATCCCAAACACAGGAATACTAAAAATCCAACTGCACTACTTGCTTTTTTTCTCATCGTAATATTTAAGCGCCCGACTAAAGATCAGTGCCTCATTTTCTTTATTGTAATTTAGATAGGAGTAATAATTGCTATTTTCTCCATATAACTTTTTAAAAGACGTAGACTTTATAAATTCACTATATTCACCACGTTTCATCAGCAACATCAATAAGGTCAGGCCATCTTTGTCTTTCGGTGTCTTCTTGGCATAATCAATAATAAAAGGAATCATTTGCCAACCGTTGAGCTCCACTAGGGCATGCTTATAATTTACCCCCATCCGTTTGCTTCGGATAACAGATTCCTGAATAAGTTTGATTACTGAATCCCTATTCTCCTGCAAAAAATCAGTCTGTCTTTGTGACCAGGACGATTCATTAAAACCGTCCAATAATGTACCAAAGATTTTTTTGTCGATCTGCGTTTGGTATTCAGGTATAGCGCAATTCTGTGCATATAGTTCTGCGTGAATCATGGTATAGGTAAACTTTTCGCGCAGGGATAGCTTTTTAAAATCAGTAGCCGAAATTGCATTTGTTCCAGCATCAGTCGTTTCTTTATCTTCTTCGGGGATTATTTTTGCGATTAACGCTTTTACTTTGTCCAATCCATAGGGCGGAATGGTCATTTTGTTCCGCATTTCGATAGCAGCAGGATCCATAAAAAGACTCTCGTCACCCTCTGGATTCGTTTGTGCAAAAACACCCACCCAACACAGGAAAGAAATAAAAAATAAAAGTCCCCTTTTCATATCGTATGATTTAATATCTTTTAAAAATAAAGAAATTACTGCTACAAAAATTATTCCTCTTTATTATATAGAACTTCCTTTCGCCCCGATCTGCCTTTTCCTAATTGCAATGATTTCTAAATACAATAATTCCTTTTTGTAATGAATACCCTCTGCTCCTAACAAAAAATCCCCGGATCTAATAAAACCCAGGGATACTATATTTCTTTTACTTTTGTCTATATCAAGAATATAAACCTTTCTTATCGATAAACTCTATCACCTTTTGCGGTACAAAAAATTGAATATTTTTATTTTCCTTGATTGCCTTTCGCAAAAAGGTAGAAGACAATTCCATCAATGGTGTAGCTGTGATGGTGATTGAAGGATGATCCTTAAGCTTTCCACCATCATATCCAGGACGTGGATAGACATAAATCTGGTAGTCGCGTAAGATAATATCCGCATTTTTCCATTTTTCCAAAGATTCCAAACTATCTTCTCCCATAAGGAGCACAAATTCACGATTAGGATATTTTGCTTTTAAATGGGTGAGTGTATCTATCGTATATGACGGTATTGGTAAATGGAATTCAATATCTGTTACCCGCAGGTGTTCAGCACCCTCCAAAGCCAGATTTAACATCTCCAGACGATCATAGGGATCTGCTAATGTAGATTTCTTCTTAAATGGATTTTGAGGAGAGACCACAAACCAAACTTCATCCAATTCAGTGAAACTGGCCATATAATTAGCGATGATCAGGTGTCCTATGTGCACCGGATTAAAAGAACCAAAATACAGACCAATTTTTCGCATGGACTTATTTATTGATAAATCCCATAACAATTTCTTCAGCTTCGGCACATGCAGTAGCTAAATCAAAGTTATTCAATATGACATCAAATTTATTGGCATAGGTAAGTTCCAGTTCAGCTTTGGCAAAACGTTCTTTCAATTTTTCTTCTGAATCCGTTCCACGCCCTGTCAAACGCTCCTTAAGCACCTCCAATGATGGTGGCTGTACGAAAATAGAAATTGCCTGTTCTGGGAATTTTGATTTCAAACGTAGTCCACCAACCACATCGATATCAAAAATAACATGTTTACCCTCTTTCCAAATACGTTCAATTTCTGAACGCAAAGTACCGTAAAATGTTCCTGAATATACTTCTTCAAACTCGATGAACTCCTGTTTAGCGACCTTATGTAGGAACTCCTCCTTTGACATAAAATAATAATCTTTTCCGTCTACTTCCTGTCCTCTGGGGTCACGGGTACTCGCTGAAATGGAAAACTCTATTTTATCGCCATGTTTACTTAAAAGATCTCTTACTATTGTTGTTTTACCCGCTCCTGATGGGGCCGAGAATATAATTAATTTACCGCTCATCCTTATAATACGTTGAGCAATTGCTCTTTTATTTTTTCTAATTCTTCTTTCATTCTAACCACAATCTGTTGGATTCCGGCATGATTGGCTTTAGAACCAAGGGTATTGATTTCTCTACCCATTTCTTGTGAAATAAAACCTAATTTTTTACCATTTGAATCGGCTGAATCAAACGCTTTTAAAAAGTAGTTGCAATGGGCGCGCAATCTCACTTTCTCCTCAGTCACATCCAATTTGTCGATGTAGTAAACCAGTTCCTGCTCAAATCGATTCTGATCGACATTTTCTTTACCAACCGTATCATTCAAAAATTGCTCGATACGCTGTCTGATTAATGGTATACGCTCTACTTCCAAAGCCTCTACCTCAGCAAGGTAAACTAAAATAAGCTCAGCCCGCTTTTTTAAGTCTCCAGCAAGTACATTTCCCTCATCTTCACGAAATGTATTAAAACGTTTGACGGCATCATAAAAAGCATCCATCAATACCTTAGACTCCTCATCATCAACCGAATCATCATTGTTCGTGATTACCTCAGGCATATTTAATGCGAGTTCAAACAGGTTGACATTCGTATCGTTGAGTTCTACAGCAATCTGCTGCAATTGACTATAATATTTTTTGAGTAAATCAGCATTAATGGAAGACGCCTTCGCAGTTTGATCCGTGTATTCAACCGTTACATTCATGTTAACTTTACCACGTTCAATAAGTTTGCTACTTTCAGTACGCAGGGTTAACTCTTTGTCCGAAACAACTTTGGGCAAACGAAGATTTAATTCAAGGAATTTTGAATTTAAGGACTTTATTTCGACACTATATTTAACTTTACCGTTGTCAGCGGAAGCTGTGCCATATCCTGTCATGGATTTTATCATATGCAAAGGTATGACTTTTCAGTAAAAATTAAATACACTGTATCGATTAATTGCTGATACTCGCCAAATTACCTTTGTTTTTATTTACCAATCGTGTTTGGCGATGATAACAACTAAGTAACTTTCATAAGGTTTGGCACCTTTGCATTCAACATAACCAATCCCAATATCATATAGCGAAGCGTTCCACTGATCCATGCCCAATAAATGGGTACGATGATGATAACCCGGAGCTTCCTTTCCAATAATTAAGGCCTTAATGCCAGCGGTAGCACTGGATCGGTTGGCCGCAATGGACTCAAAATTGTTTGCATTTCGTTTTGACAACCATGCCGGATTAAGCTGATATCCTGCCTCGTCAATGAAATAATTAGGTCCATAGCCCTCAGGTGAGACATGGTCAAAATAAGAACGTTTAGCCATATCTTTTGCACGATAAACCGCAACCTCGGCCAACTGTTTATTCCAATTGAGTTTGGTTCGTTTAATCTTCTGCAGATTAAAAAGCTTCAGTTCCTTCTTATACTTTTCGGGATTTGTACGAATTTTGTTCAATAGCTCATAGGCCTCGATGGCTTGACCATGATCAACAACCACACGTTGTGCAAAAATAGACTGTGTAAAAAGCAGGGTAAATGCTAAAACCAAATAGTTCATACGTAAATAATCTCTTCTTCAATGACCTTACGAAATATCCAGACGATCTTGTCCGCTTAACTTAATCTTATTGTGTACAAACTACATTTTGCGCACAGTATCTGTACTTTCTCAATAGGGATATTTCGTATCAATCCTTTAACCTTAAAAGACCATATTTAGTATGTAACGTTTAATCTTTTTTTGTTTTTTTCGCAGACAAAAACTGTATAAGCATGGGTATTAAGCTAATAAAGATAACCGCTAAAATAACAAGGGAAAAATTATGCTTAAAGAATGGCAGCTGTCCAAAATAATAGCCAGCCATAACAAATAATGAAACCCATAATATCCCCCCTAGTATATTATATTTTCCGAAGACCACATAGGGCATTTTGCCAATACCTGCTACAAATGGTGCAAAAGTCCTTACAATCGGTACAAATCGGGCATAAACAATAGTCTTTGTTCCATGTATAGCATAGAAATCTTGTGTTTTTTGCAGATAAGTTGGCTTAAATATTCTTGATCCTGGCTTAAAAACACGGATTCCAACATATTTACCAATTTCATAATTCACAAAATCACCGGAGATAGCGGCAAAAATAAGAATGACTATAAATATTGGTAAGGAAAGCTGACAATCTGGGCGGGCAATAATTGCCCCCAAGGCAAATAAAACAGAGTCACCAGGAAGGAATGGTGTAACAACAAATCCTGTTTCCGCAAAGATGATCAAAAACAAAATCAGATATGTCCAATTTTCAGTACTATTGATCAGTTGCAAAAGATGCTGATCGATATGCAATATAAAATCAATAAGCTGTGAAATGATTTCCATTTTTTTGATCTATAAAAAAAGGGAATCTTATTGGATTCCCTTTTTAGTTTTTATCTTTTCTTTAACAAGCTCGAAGATTATTGGCAATATCGATATAAAAATAATGATCAATACGACCTTCGAGAAATTATCTCTGATAATCGGAATATTCCCCAAAAAGTATCCTGCGAGGGTTATACCACCCACCCACAAGACAGCCCCTACGACATTATACGTAATGAAGGTGCCATAATTCATCTTTCCAATCCCCCCAACGAAAGGTGCCAAGGTACGTACGATTGGTACAAATCGAGCGATAACGATTGTTTTACTGCCATATTTCTCATAAAAAGAATGAGTCTTGGCAATTTGCTCATCTTTGACTACCTGCTTGCCAAAGAGCTTAAATTTCGTTAGGCGCATACCAAAATGCTTACCAATAGCATAATTTAAGGAATCCCCAGAAACCGCGGCTACCAATAAAATGAAAATCATCAACCATACGTTAAGATCATTTGGTTGTGCGGCTAGCATGCCCGCTGCGAACAACAAAGAATCTCCTGGTAAAAAAGGCATCACAACCACTCCTGTTTCTACAAAAATAATAAGAAACAGAATAAGGTACGTCCAAGTCTGATAATCATTGACTATTTCAACCAAATGTTTATCAATATGGAGAATAAAGTCTATAAGATGCGTAATTAGTTCCAAATCGTGACGAAGATTAAGCGTTGTTTAACATAACAGGCATCACCAACATCAAAATATCTTCATGATCTTCAGATACGGCTGGAATCAATAAACCGGCACGATTTGGCGTACTCATCTCCAAAACAACTTCTTCACTCTCTAAGTTATTTAACATCTCCACGAGGAACTTAGCGTTAAAACCGATTTCCATATCATCCCCTTCAAATTGACAGGACAAGCGTTCATGCGCTTCATTAGAGAAATCTAAATCTTCTGCAGAGATATGCAATTCACTTCCTGAGATCTTCAGACGAACCTGATGTGTTGTTTTATTAGCGAAAATCACCACCCGTCTCAAGGTATTTAAAAACAATAATCGATCTACAGTTAACTTGTTAGGATTGACTTGAGGGATTACAGCAGCATAATCTGGGTAACGTTCATCAATCAAACGACAGATCAAATTAATATTGCCAAAGCTAAAGAACGCATTGGTTTGATTATATTCTATCGATACTGTAACATCATCGGATGGTAGCGACGATTTAAGCAATGAAAGTGCCTTTTTCGGCAAAATAAGTGATGCTGGTTTCTCTGCACCGATATCAGTTCTCGAATAACGCACCAACTTGTGCGCATCAGTAGAGACAAAAGTCACATTCTTTTCAGCTAATTGCACCAAAACACCAGACATCGCAGGTCTCAATTCGTCGTTACTGACAGCAAAGATCGTTTTACTGATCGCTTCTGACAAAATAGGAGCTGGCATCTGAATAACTGACCCGTTATCGATTGAAGGAATTTTAGGGAAATCGTCGGCATTTTCTCCACTCAACTTATATTTTCCATCACCTGCACTGATCTCAATCGCCAAGGTATTCATATCTACTGAAAATGCTACTGGCTGATCTGGTAAGGTTTTTAACGTCTCGATCAAAATCTTCGAAGGCATGGCTACTCTTCCCTCTTCTTTTGCTTCGATCTGTAAAGAAGTAACCATACTTGTTTGCAGATCCGTAGCAGAAATAGTCAAGTTATTGTCTTTTATTTCAAAAAGAAAGTTTTCCAAGATAGGCAAAACAGTACTTGTACTGGATGCGCCATTGATAGCTTGTAACTGCTTTAATAAAATTGATGTTGATACAATGAATCTCATTTCCTGAATACTAATTATTATGTGCAATAATACACAAATTAATCAATATTTTTCAGTTTTACAGGCCGCTTTCTTTCCACATAAAGAGATTTCAATCGCTCAAATAAGCAATTGTATTTCAATTAATAAGCACAGCGCCAAAAGTATAGAAAGCAAATTCGGCCCGATAAATCACAATATTTATTACATTTGTATAATAGCAGTAGTGTATGCAGTTTAAAGAGATCATTGGGCACAAAGACATCAAAGAACATTTAGTTCGCACGGTTCATGAAAATCGTGTGAGTCATGCGCAATTATTTCTTGGTCCAGAGGGCTCCGGCAGCCTTGCATTAGCCTATGCTTATGCACAGTTTTTGAATTGTGAAAACCGACAGTCAACCGACAGTTGTGGCGAATGCCCATCCTGTCGAAAATATAATAAGCTGATCCATCCCGATCTCCACATGTCCTATCCTTTCATAGCCAAACATAAGGAAGATACGGCATCCGATTATGCGGACAGCTGGCGAAAATCTTTTTTATCCAATCCGTACATGGGATTGGAATATTGGCGCAATCAATTGGATGCAGACAACAAACAGGTCAATATCAATATTGCAGAGGCGCATGGTATCATCAAAAAACTAAGCCTCAAATCCTTCGAAGCTGAATATAAGGTTTTAATTATGTGGCTTCCCGAATACCTGGACACACAAGGCAATGCGTTGTTAAAGTTAATCGAAGAACCACCCGAAAAAACGCTCTTTATTCTGGTTGCAGAAAATCAGGACAAAATATTAAATACAATCATATCACGTACGCAATTGGTCAAAATAAAGAAGTTGGATCACACGGAGATCGCACAACATCTAAAAAGCGTACATCATCTTTCGGATCAAGAATCAGCTGAAATTGCTTTTATAGCGGATGGAAACCTACAAGAAGCAATGAATCAAATCCAGTCGCAAACAAATAATCATTTTGGCATTTTGGTAAACTGGCTGCGCTTTATCGTTTCGGACGCAGGAACCAATATGATTTCCCTGGTAGAAGAAGAGCTCTCAAAAATGGGGCGAGAAAACCAAAAAAGCTTTCTTTTTTATGCAATTAATATGATGCGTCAGATTATATTAATCAAAGAAGGTCTTTCCAGCTTAGTGTTTTTACCGGCCAAAGAATTGGATTTTGTCCAAAAATTTGCCGTACACTATACCGTTGAACAAATTGAAGCAACAATAAATCTATTTGAGGAAACACATTATTTTGTAGAAAGAAATGCAAATCCCAAAATATTATTTTTAGATTTATCTTTGCAGTTAACATTAATATACAAGTACAAAACGTTTCCGAAAGGAACTCAATATATAATATAGAAAACTATGGGATGTGGCAGTTGCTCATCCGGCGGAGGTTGCGGTACTACCACGACAAATGGTACACCGGCAGGATGTCAGAACAATGGCTCTTGCATGACTAGCGGATGTAATAAATTAGATGTATATGACTGGCTTTCCGACATGGATATGCCTTCAAACTATAAACCATTTAATATCGTCGAAGTACGATTCAAGGGATCACGAAAAGATTTCTTTATTAATGTAGACAATACCTACCTTGAAATGGGGGAAATGGTCGTTGTAGAACCTTCTACTGGTGGCTATGATGTCGGACATGTCTCCTTAACAGGTGAATTGGTCAGACTACAATTAAAAAAGAACAATGTTACTCCAGAAACGGTAACTAAGAAAATCTATCGGAAGCCCAATGAAATGGATGTAGAGAAGTATAACGCAGCAAAAGATCTCGAATGGGAAACTATGCACAAAGCACGTAAACTGGCTTTGGACCTGGGTTTGTCCATGAAGATTTCTGATGTTGACTACCAGGGTGATAAAACCAAGGCTACCTTCTACTACACTGCTGAGGGCCGCGTAGATTTCCGTGAGCTTATCAAAAAAATGGCTGAAGCTTTCAGAATACGCATTGAAATGCGCCAGATAGGTATGCGACAAGAAGCTAGCCGCCTCGGTGGAATCGGCTCCTGTGGCCGCGAACTCTGCTGTTCAACCTGGTTAACGGATTTCAAAACAGTATCCACGTCGGCAGCACGTTATCAAAATCTTTCTTTGAATACGTTAAAGCTAGCGGGACAATGCGGAAAATTAAAATGCTGTCTCAATTATGAATTAGATAGTTACATGGATGCTTTAAAAGACATCCCGAATAATATCGACCGCATCGAAACGCTAAAAGGGGTTGCTTATCTTCAAAAGACCGATATTTTCAAGAAAATGATGTGGTTCTCTTTTCCTGGAGCCGAAAATTGGATCGCTATCCCCGTTCAACAAGTCAAAGAGTTTGTCGAAATGAATAAGCAGGGGATCAAACCGGAAGCAATTTCGAGTACAGTAGATAACGATGAAGTCAGAGAAGAGAAAAATATCAATTACGATTACGAAAATGTAGTCGGACAGGATAGCTTAACTCGACTTGATGACCGGAATAAAAGAAAGAAAAAAAGAAAATCCAAAAGCAATACTGTCAAACCTGAAAGTAAGGCTGGACAAAAAACTGAGAAGTCCGAACAAGGTACACCTAGACAAAGTGCTAAACCTCAGATTTCGACCGATGCTGGAGCTCCAAGCGCGAATAAAGAGAATAAAGAAGGATCTAATAACAGACCCAAAAAGCGCTTCAATCGCCATCGGAATAAAAACAAAGGTAATAACAACAATGCTGCACCGAAAGCAGAATAAAAAAAAATATGCCTAATTTTAACCCATTAGGCATATTCTTTTTATAAATAAACATGAAACTCAAAAGCTCCCCTTTCCTTATTGGTTTGTTATGTATTGGCATAGGGTGTTCTTGTGACCAAACTTTTGTCATAAATGAAAATAAACCCATTGATAATAAAGCTTGGCTGAATACATCACCGCCTAGTTTTCAATTTCATATCGGCGACAAGACCAAACGATATGATGTATTGATGGATGTCCGTCATACACCGGAATATGCTTTTTCTAATCTTTTTGTACTTATTTACCAACGAGGCCCAGGTAGAAAGCAATATACTTTTCGTAAAGAAATAAAAATGGCCAGATCGGATGGAAAATGGCTCGGAAAATCCTCCGGTAGCTTGTATAACAATCAATCCATCATCCATAAAGATTACCTATTTCCGGATACAGGAATTTATACGATTTCCATCGAACAGAACATGAAGGAAAATCCGTTGAAAGAAATCACAGACGTAGGGTTAACCATTGTTCCAAAATGATACGCTTATTACGATATCTATTATTTCCTTTTACCATCATCTACGCCCTTGTGGTGTGGATAAGAAATCGATTATATGATCTTAAGCTGCTTCCATCGCGGTCTTTTGACATTCCAACCGTAGTTATAGGAAATCTTGCCGTTGGTGGGACAGGAAAAAGCCCAATGACAGAATTTGTGGTATCCAGCCTTAAAGGTCAGTTAAAAACGGCAATACTCAGTCGAGGATATGGACGTAGCACCAAAGGTTTCTTTTTGGTACAGACGGATTCATCGGCCACGGACGTCGGTGACGAACCCTTACAGTTCAAAAATAAATTTCCGGCTATCACTGTTGCGGTTTGTGAGGATCGTTGTACTGGAATTGAAAAACTTCAGTCAACTCATCAACTTATTATTCTGGATGACGCTTATCAACACCGAAAATTATCACCTCTTTTCAATATATTATTATTTGATTTTTTATCATTTTATCACCCTATGCTCGTATTTCCCACAGGAAACTTTAGGGATCTCCTAATGGAGGCCAAACGCGCACAGATCATAGCAATTACGAAATGTCCTATTGATCTTTCGACCGAAGAAAAAAAACGGATAGAAAACAAAATCAGGTATTATAACAAAGAAGCTTTAATTGTATTTAGCTATATCGACTATCTTGAACCCATCAATAGTAAAGGAAGTCTAATCGATATCAAAGGCAAAGACATTATTTTGGTTACCGGTATTGCTAAACCTCAACCCTTAGTAGATTATCTCCAAAACAAAGCAAATTCAATCCAACACATTTCCTTTGAAGATCATCATTCTTTTACTGAATCGGATATCAATCAAATTGCAAAATCTTACCACAATCTGGCAAGTAGCAACAAGATCGTATTGACAACTGAAAAGGACTTTCAGCGACTAAAACCTTTTAAACAGCAATTTACGGCAATTGATTTGGCTTATCTGCCAATCGGTATTCAATTTCACGACCCTATCCAACAGGAAATATTCCATAAAAAGCTATATGATGCAGTGGCTCAAAGTGTTAATCAACCTTAAATTTTGTTAAGATCAGATGCTATACTAAACTTTTTCATCAAATTTATATTCTATATGTAAACAGAGAATCTCAAAAGTTTTCGCTCTGTCTATAATGAACAAATTGAGTGTATACCCGATATTCGGCACTCATGATATAAACTATATAAAGATGAAAAAGAAAATTTTAATGGCAGTAGCTTGTCTATTTTTAAGTGCTACAGGAGTTTTTGCCCAACAACGTCAGCAACGTAGTCCTGAAGAACAAGCTAAAATGCGCGTAGAGCATTTAGACAAATTATTAAGCCTCAATCAAACGCAAAAAGATTCGATCTATAACCTTACCTTAAGTCAGGCTCAACAACGGGCTGCACTTCGAAATGATGGTGGAGATCGAAAAGCGAGTATGGAAAAATTTAAACAGCTTCAGGAAATACAAACAACCAAAATCAAATCATGGCTTACTCCTGACCAAGCTAAGCTATTTGACGAACAGCAAGAAAAAATGAAAGAAAGAATGTCTAAACGTTCCGAAAATTAAATAAAGCTATCTTAGAAAAAGGCCTTGTAAAAAAACAAGGCCTTTTTCATTTTACGTTCAGTTCTATTCTGACGTTGTCATCACAATTAAGCTCGTCTAACTTTATCGATCCTGTTAACAGTGCAAATAACAGCGATATCATCAATTTTGGCATTTCACATCACATATCAAAACCTATATTTCGATGAATTACAATCAGTTAATGTTAAAACTTTGTTAAAGTAACATAGTTGATACAATATAAATACCCCTTTCCGAGTTTTTATAGCAAGACCGTTTAATTGTAACTTTTTAAATACAATAGATATGAAAAAGCTAATTTTAACAGGAATAGGATTCATTCTAGCGATGGGCCTAACGTTTGCACAACAGGGTAGTCCCGAAGATGCAGCTGCTAAAGCAACGACTGAACTTGTACAGAAACTGCATCTGAATGATGAGCAAAAAACTGCGGTATCAACCATTCTATTGGATCAAGTAAAAGCAGAACAGACAATAGTAAAAGATACTGGGTCTTCTGCTCAAGCGAAAAGTGAAGCGCTTAATAAGCTACAGACTGAAGTGGATACCAAAGTTAGTCAATTACTTACCGAAGATCAGAAATCGCTTTATCAAAAAGTCATAACTGAAAGACCAGCTAAAGCTGTGCCGACCGCAGCTGAGCCTACGAAAACTGAATCTGGTCAATAATCGACAACAAAGAAAATTAGGTAGCAGAAAAACATTGAATAATTTCATCTAAAATTGAACATCATGAAAAAGTTATTTTTAGCAGGCATAGGTTTCTTCCTAGCGATGGGCCTAACATTTGCACAACAAACAACACCGGAAGAAAATGCAACAAAGGTAGTGACTGAATTAGTCACAAAGCTGACATTAAATGACGAGCAGAAAACTGCGGTATCAACAATCGTATTGGATCAAGAAAAGGCTATAGCGGCTGTCATTCAGGATTCCACGACTAAGGTTGACGTCAAAAAGGAGAATATAGCCAAAATACAGGGTGAATCAGATACTAAAATAGCACAGTTGCTAACAGATGAACAAAAAGTTGCTTATCAGAAATATGTAACTGCGCGACCTCCAGTAAATATTCCGGCAACGCAAGAATCAACAGAACAAAAACAATCCGGTAACGGACAGAGCAATCAACAACAATAATCATTCGAGAACGAATGAAAAGCCTCTGGATATGCAATGCATGTCCAGAGGCTTTTTTATGCCTTACAGGGCCTTAAATACATTAAAAAAGGCTGTCCAAGTAATATTGGACAGCCCTTCTAGTGCTTTGCTTACGATAATTGACATTAAGATTTTAATTTTTTCATAATGTCACTTACATAAGTTTTAAATTTCTTGTCAGTTTCAATTAAATCCTCTACGGTTTGACAGGCATAAATGACTGTCGAGTGGTCTCTTCCTCCGAAGAATGCTCCGATCGATTTTAGTGAAGATTTGGTATGTGCTTTTGCTAAGTACATCGAAATTTGCCTGGCCTGCACGATTTCACGCTTTCTAACTTTCGACTTTACCATATCCACAGGAACTTCAAAATATTCACAGACTAATTTTTGAATAAAGTCCATTGAAATTTCCTTATGGGTATTCTTCACAAAATTCTTCAACATCGATTTTGCTAAGCCCAAATCGATCTCTTTTTTGTTCAAAGTAGACTGAGCCAATAATGAAACCATGGCTCCTTCCAATTCACGAACGCTGTTATCGATCTGTGTTGCGACGTATTCCACTACATTTTCAGGTAAGTCAATACCATCGGAATACATCTTCTTCTTCAAAATTGCCATTCTCGTCTCAAGATCAGGAATCTGAATATCTGCAGATAATCCCCATTTAAAACGACTAAGCAAACGTTCCTCCAAACCAGCTAAATCCTTAGGTGCTTTGTCTGAAGTCAAAATAATTTGCTTTCCAGATTGATGCAAATGATTAAAAATATGGAAGAAAATATCCTGTGTTTTTTCTTTACCGGCAAAGTTATGTACATCATCCATAATGATGACATCCATTGCTTGATAAAAGTTAACGAAATCATTGATTGTATTATTTTTCAATGAATCCACAAACTGCTGACAGAATTTCTCACAAGACACATAAATGACCAGTTTATCGGGAAGATTTCTCTTGATTTCATTTCCGATTGCTTGGGCAAGGTGTGTCTTTCCCAAACCAACATCACCATAAATCATCAAAGGGTTGAATGAAGTACCACCTGGCTTATTCGCTACAGCATAACCTGCTGAACGAGCAAGACGATTACATTCACCTTCGATAAAATTTTCGAATGTGTAGTTTTGATTCAATTGCGGATCAACCTGCAATTTTTTCAATCCAGGAATAACAAATGGATTTTTGATATCTCTATTTAAAGATACCGGTACAGGGATAGATTGTCTTTTCCCTTCTGCTCCATTGCCATTCGATGGAAGATTAGTCGTATAGGGATGAGAAGCTGAAGACTTCTCCACTACAATATTGTATTCCAATCTACCTTGTTCTCCTAAAAATTTCTTTACGGTCTTACGAAGAATTCCTACATAGTGTTCTTCCAGCCACTCATAAAAAAATAAGCTAGGCACTTGAATAGTCAAAACGTCACCCTCCAAACGGACTGCTTTCACAGGTTCAAACCAGGTCTTGAAACTTTGCGCTGGTATATTATCTTTGATAATCGAAAGACAATTATTCCAGACACTTGAATACGTTTTTTCCATTCTAAAATTGTTAATAAGTTGATTTACAATACGCGACAAAAAATATGTTGATAACTTTCTCTGAGAACGAAGATGACAAAAAAATATCAGCTAAAAAACTAAAATATAAAATAATTAATAAACCTTTATATATCAGCTATTTACTATGTAAAATTGTGGAAAACTAGCGCTAAAATTGATCTCTAAAAATAATTATTAACATTCCAAATTTATTTGAAAAAAAAGAACAAAAAAAGTAGCAAACTAACTACGTCTCAGTCCTTAAGGTCTAAATCTAAATTAACCAAAATAATAGCTAATTACAATCTTTAGTTCATATATTTTTAATATTAAATTTATAAGAATTTAAAGCCAACTTAACATCATTGCTAATGGACGATTCAACTTATTTATGTCCAACTGTAAAACAAAAATCTGTATAATTTATCCGAAAGAAAAAAACACATTGTAACATATAAGATTAATTGTGAGCTCCAAAAAAGCTATACTATAGAAACAAAAAAGGAGGTCCATATGGATCTCCTTTTTTGTTTCTATAGTATATAACTTTTATCCGACCATTGAACTGGTCAATTTTCCATTACAAAGTTTTTTAGCTTCTGTTATGATCGCATGCGCATCGTAGTGGGCATTCTTCCACTGTGCATTTTGTTCAGCATGCTCAATGATCTTATCCGGAATACCTAAACGAACCACTTGGCTATGATATCCATGATCTGCCATAAACTCCAATACAGCGGAACCTATTCCCCCTTGTAAACTTCCATCTTCAACCGTGATAATTTTATCAAACTTTTTAAAGACCTGATGGAGTAAGACTTCATCTAATGGTTTAGCAAATCGAAGATCATAATGTGCTGGGTGTATCCCTAATTCATTCAACTGCTGTACCGCTTTAACGGCTTCATTTCCTATAGCGCCAAAGCTCAATATAGCAAGCTCTTCCCCATCTGTTATAAGACGTCCTTTTCCAATTTCAATTTCCGTAAACGGGCGACGCCAGTCTGGCATAACACCATTTCCTCTAGGATATCTAATAACAAATGGACCTTTATTGGGTAACTGAGCTGTATACATTAAATTTCGTAACTCTTCCTCATTCATCGGCGCAGAAACCGTCATATTTGGAATACAGCGCATAAATGCGATATCATAAGCTCCATGGTGTGTTGCACCATCCGCTCCTACCACGCCCGCACGGTCCAAACAGAAAACGACGTTCAGATTTTGCAATGCAACATCATGGATTACCTGATCATAGGCCCGTTGCATAAACGATGAATAAATATTACAAAATGGCAATAGTCCCTGAGTTGCAAGTCCAGCACTGAAAGTAACAGCATGTTGTTCGGCAATACCAACGTCAAATGCACGCTCAGGCATAGCTTTCATCATAATATTCATGGAAGAACCGGATGGCATTGCAGGTGTTATACCCACAATCTTATCATTCTCTTCTGCAAGCTCCACCAAGGTATGTCCAAAGACATCCTGAAATTTGGGAGCCACCGGTTTGTCATTTGATGATTTCTTGATCTCACCGGTAATTTTATCAAATAAACCTGGAGCGTGCCACTTCGTCTGGTCTTTCTCCGCCAATGCGAAGCCCTTTCCTTTGATAGTGACAGCATGTAATAATTTGGGACCTGGTATGTGTTTAAGATCTTCAAGCGTTTTAGCCAATTTTTTGACATCGTGCCCGTCAACTGGCCCAAAGTATCTAAAATTTAAAGATTCAAATAGATTAGCATTTTTCAGTAAAGTTCCCTTTATGCTTTTTTCAAGTTTTTTAGCAATGCCAAGTGCATTGGGACCAACTTCTGAAATCTTTGTCAATACTGCTGCTATATCGTCTCTAAATCTGTTGTATCGCTTAGAGGTGGTAATGCTTGTCAAATACTCCTTTAATGCACCAACATTCGGATCTATCGACATGCAGTTATCATTTAAGATCACCAAAAGATTTGATTTAGAAATTCCAGCATGATTCAATGCTTCAAATGCCATTCCTCCCGTCAAGGCACCATCACCGATTACAGCAATATGCTGACGGTCTTTCTCACCTTTTATCTGGGAGGCAACAGCCATACCCAGCGCAGCAGAAATAGATGTTGACGAGTGACCAACACCAAATGCATCGTATTTAGATTCAAAACGGTTCGGAAAGCCCGAAATCCCGTTCTCAATTCGATTTGTATGAAATATGTCGCGGCGACCTGTTAGGATTTTATGCCCATAAGCCTGATGACCCACATCCCAGATCAATTGATCGTATGGGGTATTCATTACGTAATGTAACGCCACCGTTAACTCGACGACTCCCAAACTTGCTGCAAAGTGACCACCATTAACCGAAACCTGATCAATAATAAATTGACGTAATTCCTGACTTAACTGTTCTAATTGGTCTTCCTTTAGCTTTTTAAGATCAGAGGGATCGTTTATTTTACTTAATAGTTCTCCAGCCTCAAACTGCATAGTACTGCTATTTACATGATATGTTCGTACAAAGTAACGACAATTTTATTTAATCTTTAAAATTAAATCGCATTTACATATTAAGGTACAACAAATAAAATAATGAATAGTTTGTGTCGAAGTTATTCCAAAAGATTTTATATGTAAATTTGTATAAGATATGCAAGTAGAAGAAGGCTACGAAATCAAGCTTCCTCAATTTGAGGGACCTTTTGATTTATTATTATTTTTTATCGAACGGGATGAATTAAATATCCACGATATACCGATTTCAAAGATTACAGATGATTTTTTATCGTATGTGAGCCAAATGCAAGCGCTCAATATGGAAATGGCAAGCGAGTTTATCTTTGTTGCTTCGACATTGATGCGTATTAAAGCTAAAATGCTCTTGCCTCGTCTAGATCTAGATGAAAATGAGAATGAAATCGATCTTAGAGAAGATCTTGTTCAAAAACTTATTCTCTATAAGCAATTTAAAGAGACCTGTGACGATTTGAGAGTCTTGGAGGAGGATCGTCTCAAACTATACAATCGAGGCAACATACGCTATGATATCCAACAAAGACTAAAATTAGATTCTACCGGAGAAAATTTGGATAGCTTCGACCTTTATAGTCTAATGATGATTTACGAGCAAATGATGTATCAATTCCGTAATCGTCCCCCAGAAGTAACACATACAGTTGTCAAATATCCATACACCATTGAACAACAGAAGAAAGCAATAGCCGAACTAATTGAAATCAATAAAAAATTAGATTTTCAAGAAATTCTTAAAAACTCAGAAAATAAAATACAGTTTGTCTATAACTTTTTAGCAATTCTTGAAATGCTACAACAGAGATTATTACAGATCGAAGTGGGCTTAGGCTATAACAATTTCAATGTAGGTGAAAGAGATCCAAATGAGGTAGAGGAACTCCGGCTTGAGGAGCAAGAAGCATAAAAAAAGACCTGTTTTGAACAGGTCTTTTTCGTATTAATCTTTTTTCTTAAAAGCATTCCAACCCTGGGCTGTTATCGGATAAAGATTCCCTGATTTGGAAATCATTTCACAGCCTTCAGTACCTGGGGTCATATAACCAATAATGCTAATATCCGGTAAGTTTTTGATTTTATCATGATCAGCCTGAGCTATTGTGAACAGTAGTTCATAATCTTCACCACCATTAAGTGCAGCTACGGTTGGATCAATACCAAATTCCCGCCCCGTATCATAAGTCATCTGATCCAATGGAATCTTTTCCTCATATAATCTGCAACCTTTGTCAGATTGTCTGCAAATATGCAGAATTTCTGATGCAAGCCCGTCTGAAATATCCATCATCGCTGTGGGCTTGATCCCTAGCTTGGCAAATAATTCAACAATGTCTTTCCGGGCTTCAGGTTTCAATTGACGTTCAACGATATAATCCTTTCCCTCTAAATCTGGCTGTACATTGGGATTTTCTAAATAGATATCCTTTTCACGCTCCAAGAGTTGTAAGCCCATATAAGCTGCCCCTAGATCACCAGACACACACAAGAGATCACCTTCCTGTGCACCACTACGATAAACGATCTGATCTGCATCAGCATAACCTATGCTTGTCACAGAAATAACCAAGCCTTGGGCTGAAGCCGAAGTGTCTCCGCCAATTAAGTCAACATTATATTTCTTACAGGCAATCAATGCTCCCTGATAAATCTCTTCTACAGCTTCCAATGGAAATTTTGAGGACAGACCTATTGAAAAGGTAATTTGTGAAGCTATTCCATTCATCGCGTAAATATCGCTCAAATTGACCTGAACAGCTTTGTAACCTAGATGTTTTAACGGAACATATCTAAGATCAAAATGAATCCCTTCCAACAGTAGATCAGTAGATATCAAGGTTTTTTTACCTCCAAAATCTAGAACAGCAGCATCATCGCCAATCCCTTTAATTGTGGATTTTTCTGTTAATTCTACAGCTTTTTTTATATAATCAATCAAACCGAACTCACCCATTTCTTCCAAATTGGTTCGCTCGGTGTTATCAAAATCAAACATGCTAAAAAGTTTAAAAGTTTAATATAGATAATGCCAGCTGATAATCATCTCCCAGAGATATATCCGGATGGCATTACAAAATAAGTTTTACTATAAGACCAATGCCCCCCTGCTCATACATCGAACTCTTTTCATTGAATTGCATACATATAAACAGCTCAACGAAATCATTAGTGATCATTGAAAACCAATCAGTTATTATCCTGGTTATGATCAAAAATTATGCAGATTTCTATAAGCCTAAACTTGCCGATATTTCCAACATACGTTCAATAGGACGCTGGGCCCGGAGAATAACATCTTCGGGAAGAAGGATTTCGGGCGATTCATACTTCAGACAGTTGTATAGCTTCTCAAGCGTATTAAGCTTCATATGCGGGCAATCATTACATGCACAGGCATTATTAGGAGGTGCAGGAATAAAAGTCTTATGTGGACTTGCTTTTTGCATTTGGTAGAGAATACCTGATTCTGTAGCAACAATATAAGCCTGGGCCGCATCTGTCTGGGTAAATTTAAGCATGCCCGCAGTCGATCCCACATAATCGGCTATCGCCAGTATATGATCTTCACACTCCGGATGGGCAATAAACTTAGCATCGGGGTGCTCGCATTTCAAACGATCAATTTTATCTTGAGAAAAAATTTCATGGACCATACATGCACCATTCCAAAGCACAAGATCTCGTCCAGTTTTCTTTTTAACGTATGCTCCGAGATTACGATCCGGGCCAAAAATGATTTTCTGATCCGCTGGCAGGCTCTCTACGATCTGAACAGCGTTACTAGAGGTACATACGATATCGGAAAGCGCTTTCAATTCCGCCGTACAGTTTACATAAGTGATGACCAAATGATCAGGATATTGTTCCTTAAATTTAGCGAAAAGATGCGGTGGGCAAGAATCTGATAGCGAACAACCTGCTTTGGCATCTGGCAGAAGAACCTTTTTCGTCGGTGAAAGTATTTTAGCCGTCTCAGCCATGAAATGTACTCCAGCAAAAACAATTACATCTGCATCAGTTTTCGCAGCTTCCTGGGATAAACCAAGGCTATCTCCTATATAATCCGCTATATCTTGAATTTCAGACTCTTGATAATAGTGAGCCAAGATGACAGCGTTCTTTTCTTTCTTTAACCGTTGGATCTCTTTAATCAAATCCAGTGAGGGATCAATCGGAGCATCGATATAACCTTTTGCTTGAAGCTCATAATTTACAATTTCCATGCGAGTAGTTTCAACTTTTATGAACAGCAAAAATAAGCATTGTTAGATATATAAAAGTCAATTAAAAGCAAATTAATCAGGTCATGGTAATATACCGCTCGCTTAAATGTGATGCATTATTAGATAATAACAGATAAAACACTGATATAAAACCTCTTATTAATCAATAATAGATTACAGGGGATCTTCCAAGCTCAGCTTATTGGATAATGTCAGTTTTCAAATTTGATCGAACAATTGCAACTGTTGCCCAATTACATGATCTTGCAGCACTGACAGCGAAATACCTATTAAAAAATACAAAACAAACGTTTATAAGTATTAATAGTTAAATTAATTTATATAAAGTTTAATTACAGAATATTACGCCCATATAAACTCTTTTAGACTTGAATATTTTGGAAACTATTCAAACTCTTTGTTTATACCAAAAGCTGAAGGGGTTTATTTCACATTATTTCGATCGTCGAAAATCAGTTTCATACAGATCCAACCTTCATAGCCTAAGGAACGTTTTTAGGCATATTACAAAACAATGAAAAATATAGCACAAAAGGAAGCTTTATTTATTAACATTTCAGATTAAAAAACGTTTTGAGCTCTTATAGGAGAGATTAATGGATTCTGGATTGATCTAAAATTTTATATCAAATTCTCAGCGGGTTTATTTTGTAAAATTGGAGCAAACTGTATGTGCCTGCAGCATTAAACGCCTACAAAATATCTTCGAAAACAAAATAAACGCTCTGAGAATCGTCTATAGCATATTGTATCATTACCTTCCCTAAATATGCCATTCTAATCGCAAATATTTGAAGTTTATCTATTTTCCGTTTACCAACCACAAACACAACGAAGGCCAGAATTGGGCGAAAATCTAATTTCAGCAATAAAAATACGTCATAGACAATCAATACAAAACAATAATTTCTGGAATAAGTGCTATTACATTTGCGTATAAAAATACTAGCAGCTTTTAGAAATGAAAATAGGAATGTAGCATGTAAATTTACGCCAATTCAGGGTCAATAGCGTTGAATCAAATAGTTCAACTAAACCCTATAAGAATTGGATATTTATAAGAAAATCTAAAAGAAGTCGAGTAGAAGCGAATCTAAAATAGACTAATTCGCGGAAATTGAAATAAACAACTAAATGACACGTACAGCATCCAAAATAAAGTGGATGAGAATTAAATATTGACCACAATAACCTAAGATAGCGCATTTATCTAATTCTAAGAGGGTTTGATAAAATTTTTACAATTTAATTTTACAAAATTTAAGAATCAATGATGAATTCTGCCAAAATAAACCAATTATACCTAGTATCCGGATAAAAACCCAGTAAATAGCCCCCTCAAAAGCTCAATATAACAAAATCGGAACGTATATCCGGCTAGACCAAGCATTTAGCGATAATTATCGCATAAATTACAAAAAAATCAGTAAATACAATTTAAAAGTAATTAATTAATATAAAAACGAAATATAAATTCTTAAAAAAATATGCATTTTCAAATTTATATTAAATTTGGTGAACTAAACAGCTTCATACTCAAATAGATAAATAATATTAAAAGATAACACTAAATATGCGATTGACAAAGCACTTTCAAAGCAAGTTAGTCGCTTAGAATTAAATATTCCAAACAAACAGCGAAAGAAGTCAATATATTCAATCTATAAGAGCTTTATTTTAGAAAAATACGCCCTGAGAATGATATAAAAAGATTCTTTATAACAATGATCCAGAATATTCGAATCTCACAGATCTAAATTTGGACAATTACTCCATCTAATGGATGTTGGGCTGCAAATATAGTAAGATTGTTTGTTCTACAATAAATTATTTGAAGAAATTATTTGCAATCAAAAATTATAAACAAGCTAATCTTAAAATTTCACTTAGATCGCAAACAGTTCACTATTTAAACGCATAGAATGCAATAAAAAGCACTGAAAACAAATTTTGTAAAAATATCCAATTTTGAGCGGGTTTATTTTTAAACAATAACCTTGAGATTCTGTTTAAAATTCAATTCCGCCAAAACCAAACGGATATTATAGCCAATCCGAATACAATAACCCGATCCAGGAATAAAAAATTTCAATAACCATTACCGTTCAATTTTCATTTTGAAAAATTTGCTGATAAAGTTATAAAAATTCCGCATTCAAATTTTAACTCGTTGACAAGACCATATTCAAATATTTTTTTAAAAAAAAGCAAATAAGCAAATCTAAAACGACTTAAAATCCAAATAGTAAAATCAACTAAATTGCCTTTTTCAAAGAAATTTTTAAAGCAAAGATTAGTAGCTATTAGAATTCAATAAAAGAATTTATCTCGTTGAAAGCCAGAAATATTGAAATCTCATAGCACCAAAATGAAAGTCAACCCTTTTCTTCATCGATTTCCATCAGTTACAATCCAATAAAATTGAAATAAGATCCCACACGGGAAAATACCCAAGTATAAAACGGCTTAAATGAATTTTTTCTTAAAAAAATTATAAATAACGCGCTGAAACTACTTTAAATCCATATCAAAAAAAAAATAAAATAAATATCCAATCCTAAAGCGCTTTAAAAGCCAATAGGAAATTAAAAAAATAATATAAACTCAATTAGAATTAAATATTTCAATAGGGGACTCTATAATTCCCGGATATCGAAACCTAACGGCCTCTAATCGAACTTGACAAAACTAAACAAAGATTTTCGAACGTATTCCACAATCTTTTTTTTCAATAAATACTAATTATTTAAAATAGAAAATCTCTTATTGTTTATTATGGTGTGGAAAAGTGGTATAAATTAGGTTATTTCAATTTTGATTTTAGGTTTTTAAAGAGTTTTCAACAATTTTTCAACAGGATTTATCTATTAAAGAGCTGATTTTTAAAATTCTAATTTATCGTATTTTTTATTTTCCATATATTTTTGTTGAATAGTTTTTATTTAGAAAATGTGGAAATCTATGGATTTTTGTGGTGAAAAATTTTAGAAATAAGGCTTCGAAATAGGGGATTTGTGAATTGTTAAATACTTTTCATTTTTATTTAACCTTTTATTTACACGTTTTCCACATTTTTCGTTAATTTGAATCGTCACTTTTGGGGATAGTTTGTGAATTTTAATTTATATGGCAGATAGAAAGGTAGATTTTTTGGTCATTGGATCAGGTATTGCTGGATTGAGCTTTGCTTTAAAGGCATCGAAATTCGGTAAAGTATTGATAGTCACTAAGTCCAATGAGGATGAGTCTAATACAAAATATGCGCAAGGGGGAGTGGCTGCCGTTGTGGATAAGTCAGATAGCTTTGAAAAGCATATCATTGATACTCAGATTGCTGGGGATGGTTTATGCGATGTTGAAATTGTGGAAAACGTAGTAAGAGAAGCACCGGAACGGATAGCAGAACTTATTTCATATGGGACATCATTTGACAAGGAGGAATCGGGCTTGTATGACCTGGCAAAAGAGGGGGGACATTCAGCTCATCGTATTTTACATTATAAAGATATAACTGGTTACGAAATAGAGCGTGCATTATTGGCTCAAGCACATAGTGATCCCAATATTGAAATTGTAACACATTACTTTGCCATTGATTTGATTACACAGCATCATTTGGGTGAGTACGTGGATAAAAATAGGGAAGACATTACCTGTTATGGAATTTACGCTTTTAATACCTCATCACATTTAGTAGATCAGATTTTGAGTAAGGTCACCGTGATGGCCTCTGGCGGAGCCGGTCATGTTTATTCAAGTACAACAAATCCAACTATTGCGACTGGAGATGGTATAGCGATGGTGTATCGGGCAAAAGGTAAGGTACGTAATATGGAGTTTATGCAATTTCACCCTACTTCTTTATATAATCCAAAAGATTCGCCTGCATTTTTGGTATCCGAAGCTGTACGTGGATTTGGGGGAATTTTAAGGAGGATCAATGGTGAATCTTTTATGGAGGAGTACGATGAACGTGCTTCCTTGGCACCAAGAGACATCGTTGCTAGAGCTATTGATGCCGAGATGAAGAAATCAGGTATAGATTATGTTTACCTCGATATTACCCATCGGGATAAACAGGATATTATCAAGCATTTTCCAAACATTTATGAAAAGTGCCTTTCGATCGGACTGGATATGGCGAAGGATTTTATACCAGTTACGCCGGCGGCGCATTACCTCTGTGGCGGTATCTATGTCGATGATTTTGGACGCAGTAGCCTTGTTAATTTATATGCTTGCGGTGAGTGTTCTTCTACTGGACTACATGGTGCAAACCGATTAGCTTCTAATTCGCTTCTAGAAGCACTTGTTTATGCACATCGTATTTTCTTAGACGCCACAAAGTCGATAGGATTGATTAACCATATTGTTGACGTTCCGGAATGGGATGACTCTAAAACCTCACTTTCAAATGAGGATATTTTAGTAAGTCATAATTTGCGCGAATGCCAAAAGATTATGAGTGACTATGTTGGTATTGTGCGTTCCGATTTTAGGCTGGAAAGGGCCCTAAAGCGTTTACATTTATTGTATGAGGAGACAGAAGAATTCTATCGAAATACCAGGCTTTCTGTTAAATTGTGCGAATTGCGTAATGTTATTCAAGTAGCTTATATTGTGACAAAATCAGCTATGTTGAGGAAAGAAAGTAGGGGATTGCATTATACAACGGACTACCCGAAACATTCGGAAGTACTACAGGATACAATTTTTTAAGGAATATGGCACTTATTTTACCTGTTTTAGATATATCTCCGGTGATAGCCGAAGAATGCTTCTTAGCACCTAATTCAACGATTGTGGGCGATGTTGAGATTGGGCATCACTGTTCGGTATGGTTTAACGCTGTAATACGTGGAGATGTCAATTATATTCGTATTGGTAATTATACGAATATTCAAGATGGTGCTGTTATACATTGTACCTATAAGAAATGCGGTACAACGATTGGAAATTATGTAAGTATAGGCCACCAGGCTATGGTACATGGGTGTATTTTGGAAGACCATGTACTCATTGGTATGGGAGCTATCGTTATGGATAATGCTATTGTTGAATCGAATGTTATTGTAGCAGCTGGGGCAGTCGTGTTAGAAAACACCCGCTGTGAATCGGGATTTCTATATGCTGGGGTACCTGCGAAAAAGATAAAGGCACTTACTGAAGAGCAGAAAGATCTATTGCAGCAGCTACCACATAATTATGTTCTGTATAGCTCTTGGTTTTAGCTTAATCGAATTAGCAGTATTTTAAATTATTATTTTATAATGGCCTCAATTATTCTTTTTTGAGGCCACTCAATGAAAAACTATCTTTTTGTTCCCAATTAGCACGTATAGTAAATACTTTATTTAAATATATAACAGGTTCCGGAAAGGTTTTCTTTTCGACATCTCCGGTATCCCAGATTCCATTATCGTTGTCGTCGCGAATTACACGTATGCTATACTTTCCTCCTGGATACTGTTTGTATACGACGGTCGGATTGTTCATGTCTATTTTGTCGACGCGGTAGACTTTATCTTTTTTCTCATTGATTAACTCTACCAGATATGTTGTATTGCTATCTAGATCTGTAAAATCAAATGTCAGATCCCCATAGTTTTCACTATCGTCATAAGTCAAATCCAGCTTTTTCTCTTTATTCTGCTCGCCAAAATAGCCTGTTATGGCGCCTTCTGTAAACTCAATTTGGTACTTTTTATCTTTTCTCCAATTATATCGAATATGGTAGATATTGCTATTCGCTGTATCAACGGCAAGTTGGTAATTGGTTCGGACCAATGAGTCTTCTTTGAATTTCAACTTGGTTTTATCGATATTCTTGATCGGTGTGAATGCAGATACCTGAAGGTGTGTAATCCGATCTACTCGCCCATTATTCGGGGTAAAAATTGGCTCAATTGTCTGCTCTATTTTTACATTCCCTTTTCTAATTAGAATGGTGTCCAATGGTCTTTCATTTTCTGTCAGAACTAGCTTTAGGGAGTCTATTTTTAAATTTGGAATAAACAAAGTAGCGGAGTCTGATGTATTTGAGAAGCGTACTATTTTATCCTTGTTGTTTACTTCATCATTTAGGATATTGAGTTTGGGTTTGTCCACTCGCCTGTTAAAAATAAGAAGTATACTTCCATTTTTTTCAAATTTCTTCTCTTGCGTTCTAAACTTTTTTGGGGTTCCTTTGAATATCTCTAAATTGATATTGTTTAAGTCTCGCTCTAGTACGATAGAGTCTTTTAGGAAACCTATTTCTTCATCAGCGCCATTATAGATCCTATCATTGTTCTTTTCTTGAAGTGCGTAAATGCGGTAGGTTCCTTCTCTCAAATTGTTTAGTTTGTAATTGCCTGCAGTGTCTGTTGTCGTAAATATATTCGCTTTCTTCTTCCCGAAAATGGAGTCTTGGCTAATGGGGATCAATAAGACTTTAACATCTTTTTGGACCTCTTTGGTCACTGCGCTTTTTACATTACCGGATATACTAAGTGAATCTATTTTGTCTCCTGTTGCGAATACATAAGCATAATTGACTAGTGCATTTCCTGCGTTATAATCGACTAGTCCTTTACCGAAATATATGCTGTAAGTTGTATTTTTCTCTAGAGAATCAGGTAAGGTAATTTCTAGATTTTTTTTCTTGACCTTGAATTCTGGGTTACTCCCCATGTCTGGCGTAATGCTGAATTCTTTTTGTTGATTTGCCAGTTTGATATACTCGTCGAAAGTGATAACTATTTTTTTCGCTGTAAAATTCTTCGAAAAATTCGTAGGGCTTTCCAATAGTATTTTCGGGGGAATGGAATCTTTTGGTCCCCCCGTAGGCTGTTGTATGCTCGCACATTGTATAGACAAGCCAATAAGCATAAAAAACATGCTTAAAATAAGTAATCTTGTTTTTAAGCTACTTTTTAGCCCTTTTGAACCACTTTTATTTTCTTTTAAAGAAGTTGTCATAAAAAATAGAATATTGTCTTAAATCGCTTATTTTAAGCTATGTAATGTTTTGTATGTAAGTTCTTGTTTGTCAGCTGTTTAGCTTATGTGTACCATCAATACGGTGATATCAGAGGGTGAAACACCCGAGATTCTTGAAGCTTGCCCCAGTGTGCGTGGTTTTACCTTTGATAGCTTTTGTCTTGCCTCAATGGATAATGACGTTAGCAAGCTGTAGTCGAAGTCAGGGTTTATTTCTCTATCTTCCATCTTCTTCATACGATTAACTATTTCCATTTCTTTATCGAAATAGCTTTCATATTTGAGATTGATCTCTGCTTGTTCGATGGTATCGTTATCAAATTGGGATACATAATGCGCAAAGCCTTCATCTCCTTTCAGAATATCTTGGATACCAACTTGTGGTCTCGCAAGTACATTACTCAACCTTGTTTTCTGAGGAAGTGCGCTCGAGCCAACTTCCGCTAACACTGTATTCATCTTTTCGACATTGGTTGAATTTTGTTTTAGATACTCAATTATTTTAGTTGAGTTATCAATTTTGTCTTGCACTTTTTTGAGTCTTTCTTCTCCTACTAATCCCAATTTGTAAGCTAATGGGGTTAGGCGAATATCAGCATTGTCCTGGCGCAAAAGTAAACGATGTTCTGCTCTTGATGTAAACATACGATACGGCTCTTCTGTTCCTTTTGTTACGAGATCATCGACCAATACACCTATATAAGATTCGGATCGTTTTAGAATAAGTTCCTTATCATCGTTGATGCGTTGATGCGCATTTATCCCGGCTAGGAAACCTTGAGCGGCGGCCTCTTCATAGCCCGTAGTCCCATTGATTTGTCCTGCAAAAAATAGATGTTTCACCAATTGGGTTTCTAGGGTTAGATCCAATTGCATTGGTGGAAAGTAGTCGTATTCTATGGCATAACCTGGTCGGTACATCTTTGCATTTTCAAAACCAGGGATTAATTGCAAAGCTTTTAATTGTACATCTTCCGGCAATGAAGTCGAGAATCCATTGACATAGATTTCTACTGTTTTAAAACCTTCGGGCTCCACGAATATCTGATGTCTTTCACGCTCGGCAAAACGATTGATTTTATCTTCTATCGAAGGACAATAACGCGGACCCAATCCTTTGATACGTCCAGTAAACATGGGTGATTTTTCAAACCCAGTACGAAGCATTTCGTGAACTTTATCATTTGTGTAGGTAATCCAGCAACAGCGTTGTTCTGTAGGTATTTCTACATCTGTATAAGAAAACCGCCCTCTTTTTTCGTCGCCCCACTGTTCTTCCATCAATGCATAGTTGAGGCTTCTTCCATCTATACGAGGTGGAGTACCTGTCTTCATTCTTCCTGATTCGAAACCAAGGGAAACAAGTTGTTCGGTTAAACCTGTGGCTGCCTTCTCTCCTGTTCGACCGCCTCCAAATTTCTTATCGCCAATGTGAATTACACCATTTAGAAAAGTTCCATTAGTTAGTATGACAGCGTCCGATTCTATTTCTATTCCCATCGAAGTGATGACACCGCAAGCTCTTCCATTTTTGACGATAACTTCTTTTACGGTATCTTGCCACATATCTAAATTTGGAAGAGATTCTAATTGTAACCTCCATTCTTCAGCAAACCGCATTCGGTCATTTTGTGTACGTGGACTCCACATAGCTGGACCTTTCGAAAGATTGAGCATGCGGAATTGAATGGTTGATTTATCTGCAATGATACCAGTATACCCGCCCATAGCATCAATTTCTCTTACAATTTGTCCTTTTGCAACTCCACCAATAGCGGGGTTGCAACTCATTTGGGCTATCACCCCCATATTCATTGTGATGAGTAAAGTGGACGAACCTAAATTGGCTGCTGCTGCTGCCGCCTCACATCCGGCATGCCCTGCACCAACTACAATTACATTATATTTTTTAAACATTTTTCTATTCTTGTTCCACGTGAAACGTGGCGTTTTTATTTCTTTGTAAATTTACGTTTTCTTTGTGTTCCACGTGAAACCTCTGGTGAAATTTTACATAAAATCAGCAAGATATAACCATCTTTCGGATTTGTCGTCTATCTGTTTTTGGATAGATTGAATTTCTTCCGCTAAGGAAGAAAGTTTAAGATGATCTGTTACCTGGTTTAGTTCCTCCGTTTTTAACGCTACTTGTCTTTCCAGTTTTTCGATTTCTTCTTCTAGTTTGTTATATTCCAATTGTTCCTTGTACGAGAGTTTTTTCTTTTCCTCTTTTACAATTGGCTTTACCTGTTCTTGGGTTATCCTTTTTTGTTTTTCCTTTTCTAATTTTTGGATTTCTTCCTGTTCAACTTTAAAGTCGGCATAATTTCCATTGTATATCTGCACGATCCCCTTTCCTTCAAAGATGAAAAGTTGATCCGTCAATTTATCTAATAGGTACCTGTCGTGTGATACTAATATGAGTACTCCTTTGTAGTTGTCAAGAAAATCTTCCAGCACGTTTAATGTATCAATGTCCAGATCATTGGATGGCTCATCCAGGATTAGGAAATTTGGATTCTTCATTAAAACACGCATTAATTGAAGTCTTTTTTTCTCCCCCCCACTTAATTTGTTAACGAAACCAAATTGTTTTTCAGGAGGAAATAAAAAGTGGGTTAGCAGCTGTGAAGCTGTGATTACTTCCCCATTTGCCATTTCAATATAGTCTGCTATATTTTTTACAACATCTAATACTCGATCGTTTTCGTTTACTTCCAATCCTCCTTGTTTATAGTAACCATATACTGTGGTTTCCCCTACCGATATAGACCCTGTATCAGGTTTTTCTTCTCCCGTGATTAAATTAAGAAAGGTTGATTTTCCAGTACCATTTTTTCCAGCTAGACCAATACGATCACCTTTTTTAAAGGTGTATGAAAAATCATGTATGATTTCTTTTGCTCCATAACGTTTGGCAACATGTTCTAGTTCGAGTATTTTTGAACCCTGTCTGCTTACTTTTACACTGAGTTGTACCGAGTCGTTTCCTTTAATTGCTTTAGATTTTTCTTCCAAGTCATAGTATGCTTCAATACGTGATTTGGATTTGGTACCACGTGCCTGTGGTTGACGACGCATCCACTCCAATTCACGGCGAAGTAGATTTCTGCTTTTCTCAACCATAACCGCATCAATGGTTTCGCGTTCGGACTTCTTTTCTAGAAAATAAGAATAGTTACCTTTATAGGTAAAGAGATTGCCCCTATCCAGCTCTCGAATCTCAGTACAGATATTATCCAAGAAGTAGCGATCGTGCGTTACTAAAAGAACGGTTTTGCTACCTGTTGTTAATAGTTTTTCAAGCCATTCAATTGTTTCTATATCCAAGTGGTTGGTGGGTTCATCTAATATATAAATATCCGGCTCGTCTATCAAAAGCTTGGCTAGCGCAAGGCGTTTTCGTTGGCCTCCTGATAGACTTTTGATGTCTTGATGGAAATCCATAATGTTTAAACGATTAAGAATCGTCTTAATATTATGCTCATACTCCCAGGCATTCAATGAACTTATTTTTTCTGTAAGATCTTCTAATTTTTTCTGATCGATATCAGTTTCTAATAACAGCTCCTCGTACTCTCGAATAAGACGTTGTTGATCGTTGTCTGTACTATAAATAAAATCATTGATTGATTTTAATCCTGTGAAATCAGGATCCTGTTCTAAGAAACCAATTTTTATACCTTTTTCTTTTACAACTTTTCCTGAGGTTGGTAAGATTCGCTCTGCTAAAATGGCGAGTAAGGTTGATTTACCTGTGCCATTGATTCCGACCAAGGCCACACGGTCACCCTTTTGGAGACCAAAATGTAAATCTTTAAAAAGCCATCGATCATGGAAGGAATGGCTTACTTGTTCTGTAGCTAAAATACTCACGTTATATCACCCTAAATTATATTCAGTCAATTTACACGTCAAAACACGACCAAGAGGTTTCTTCCCTTGGTTGTGTATACTGTGTTGATAATCAATGTTTTAATTATTTTCTGTTGATTATCAGTTATTTATATATTGAATCAATAATCGTTTTGATTGCTGACTAATTTAATCTATCGGGTGGCATACGATCAAATGCTAGCATTTGCCATCGGGTAAAATTAGTATACCCCGAGGTTAGCTTGTTCATTTGGAATGCTCGCAAAAATAAAGAAATAGTTTCTTATTCGATGCGAAAAAAGCTTCGTTATTTGATTAATTGGCAATAATGATATTGCCTTGATAAAATTAATTCAATGCGTAATCAGCTATCAGATTGAAACGTGGTATTTCAACTTGAAAGCTGCCGTTGTCCAGTGTTCGGATCATATTGTAATATCCTTCCATGAATCCGAATTCGCTATTGAGATTGCAACCTGAGGTATACTGATGAGTCTGGCCAGGTTCTATAATAGGTTGTTCGCCTACTACCCCTTCTCCAGATACCTCCCTATAGTCTCCTTTTGCGTCAAAGATTTTCCAATAGCGACTGATCAATTGAACCGTGTAATCGCTGAGATTTTCTATGCTGATATGATAAGCAAACATGAAATGTTCACGGTCCGGATTCGAATACTCTGATTGATAGATGGTTTCAACCGAGATTTTTACGCCTTCTGTAATTTGTGTGATCATTTGAATGATGTTTATTGTTGCAATGAATATTTACGCTAAAATACTAATAATGAGTTTAAAAATCGAAATTATAATCATTTTAAAAGGTTAAATAATGCTAAGTTTAAAATTAGTATAGCCAAATGGACCTTAATTAGTAGGTTTGTATTATGGCAAATGGTATCTTATATTTAATTCCTGTTCCGTTGAGTGATGACGCAGCTTTCCAATCGTTTACTTCATATTTAGTGGAAACAATCAATTCATTGGACGAGTATATTGTGGAAAATGAAAAAACGGCTCGTAAGTTTTTAAAACTTGCAGGTTTAAAGATTCCGCAGAGCGAACTAAAAATTCATGATTATGGAAAACATGTGCGGGATAAAGGAAATATAAATGATTTTTTTGGAGGCTTGAAACAGGGTAAAAATGTTGGTTTAATGTCTGAGGCAGGATGTCCTGGTGTTGCTGACCCTGGAGCTTCTATTGTAGCACGGGCACATCAGTTGGGTATTAAAGTCGTTCCTCTTGTTGGACCTAGCTCTATTCTACTAGCGCTTATGGCTTCTGGATTTAGCGGTCAGAAATTTGCTTTTCATGGGTATTTGCCTATCGATAAAATTGATCGAGCTAAGGAAATTAAAAATCTCGAACAACAATCAGCACGCGAAAAGCAGACTCAAATTTTTATTGAAACTCCATTTAGAAATAATCAGCTTTTGGCTGATCTACTAAAAGTATGTAAACCTTCCAGCTTACTCTGTGTTGCGTCAAATGTAACAGCTGCCGACGAAAATATCCAGAGTTTGACGGTTGCTGAGTGGAGAAAGCGATCGTATGATTATCATAAAAAGCCTACTATCTTTTTACTTTATGCATGATGTTTTTATAGCTCCCCCCTACCCTATCTTCCTTGATGAAGTTTAGTTGAGAAGCTAAAAGCTGTTTTTATTCGATTGAATCATGTTTTAATAAAGTAAGTGAGTGATCACATTTAGTTTTTAAATAAAAATGTTAACTGGGTTATCAATACAGTTTCTGAATAGATTTTCTTAAGTGTCGAGAATGATTAAATATATAAAACCATGAATCACTGTAGATTACTATTTATTATATTTTTCTTTTCATTAGTTGGATTAGGTAAAGATGTTTCTGCGCAGTCTTCTACGTATGTGATCGTCCATGGAGCTTGGGGTGGAGCTTGGCAGTTTAAAAATACTGCTGTTGAGTTAGCGAAGAAGGGAAATGAGATTTACCGCCCTACACTAACAGGCTTGGGCGAGCGTTATCATTTAGCAGATACTTCTATTCGATTGCAAACTCATGTCAATGATGTTGTAAATACGATTCTGTTTGAAGATCTTCATGATATTATACTGGTGGGACATAGTTATGGTGGTATGGTAATTACGGCTGTGGCCGATAGTCTTCCGGATAGAATACGTAAATTGGTTTACTTGGATGCTATACTTCCGGAGGATCAGCAATCGGTAATAAACTTAATGGGGAAATCTACTGCAGCAAATGGACTGTTAAAATTAGAAAAGGATGGTTATATTTTTCCTTTCTGGGTGAAGGACGTTAAGAAGCTTCCTAGAGATGTCCCTCACCCGCTAAAAACAATGACGGATAAGATTAATTTAGAAAATCCGAAACGACTTAAGATCCCAAGTACATACATTTTGACTTATACGGATGGTACAGCAATTGAGGAGGACGATTTTTACCCGTTTTATAAGAAAGCTAAAACCATGGGTTTTAAAACAATCGAATTTGTTGGAGATCATAATCCACAAATAAAAAGGTTGAAAGAATTAGTAGATTTGTTGGAACAGGAATAATAAATAAGCAATTAATAGTTCAATGACGCAAGAGGAATTAATAAAAGAGTTAAGTAAGCCTGAAGTAATTTATACCGCTATGGGTATTGTGGCTATACGTATTATTGTATGGCTTTTATTTGCAAATACAATTCGAAAGACCTTAAAATTGGTCGCTAAAGAAAATAGATTAATGACGCCTAACCAATCCTGGTTAGTTGCCATTCCGCTGGTTAATATTTATTGGAATTTTCAGGTTGCTTCGCGTCTAAGGGATTCTTTGATCAATGAATTTTATGATCGGAAAATAGCTGTGGAAGAAAACCCTACGTTTAGGAAAGGATCGCTATATGCATGGATTTACTTGGCCACAAATATTCCTCTCCCACTTTCCATTTCCGGTGTACTGATCATTATGCATTTTGTGACCTTGGCTAATTATTGGTTTGAAATTAACGCGAATAGAAGAATTTTGGAAGAACATAATAAATTTAGAGAAAAGGAGGTAATTGTAGACCATGAAAATTAAAGAAGTCATTGATTATTTGGAGCAATTGGCTCCTTTAGATTTGCAGGAGTCTTATGATAATGCTGGGCTTATTGTGGGCGACGCCAATAGAGAGATTACAAAAGTGCTCATTTCTTTGGACTGCACAGAAGCTGTTGTAAAAGAGGCCATTGATAAAGGATGTAATTTAATTATTTCGCATCATCCTATTGTGTTCAAGGGCCTAAAAAAATTTAATGGAAAAAATTATGTGGAGCGTACGGTTATTAAAGCAATTGAACATAAAGTTGCATTATATGCCATTCATACAAATCTCGACAATGTTACCGGTGGAGTGAACACGAAAATTGCCGATAAATTGGGATTAGAAAATCAGGCTATACTGGAATCTAAAACAGATGTATTGCGGAAAATGGTCGTTTTTGTACCAAGGAGTCATGTTGAAGATGTCCGACAGGCATTGTTTGATGCGGGTGCAGGTAAAATCGGAAAACACTATGATCAATGTAGTTTTAATACGGCAGGTTATGGTAGTTTTAGACCTTTAAAAGGGGCCGATCCTACCATTGGAGAGATTGATGTTCAAGAGCGTGTAGAGGAAACACGAATTGAGGTTATCTACCTGAAATCTAATGAAAGGAAGCTACTTTTAGCACTCTATGAAGCTCATCCCTATGAGGAAGTAGCTTATGATTTGTTTGATATTCAAAATACGGCTACCGAAATTGGTGCTGGAATGATTGGAAATTTGGCTGAACCAATGGCTGAATTGGAATTTTTAGCTTATCTTAAGGACAAACTGAGGTTGAATGTCATTCGTCATACAGCCTTATTAGATAAAAAAGTTAGTCGTGTAGCTGTCTGTGGTGGCTCGGGTGGATTTTTACTTGGTGCAGCCAAACGTTCTGGCGCTGATTTTTTTGTTACAGCAGACTATAAATATCATGAATTTTTTGATGCTGAAGGTGAAATAGTGATTGCAGATACGGGACATTTTGAGAGCGAACAATTTACGCAAGAATTATTGTACGACATTATTACGAAAAAATTTCCTAACTTTGCAACCTTAACAACAGAAATAGATACAAATCCTATAAAATACTACAGTTGATGGAACAAACCGTAGAACAAAAATTGAAAGCATTATGGCTTTTACAAGCCATACATACTAAAATAGACAAAATTCGCCAAGTTCGTGGTGAATTGCCTATGGAAGTTGCAGATCTTGAAGATGAGATTGCGGGTTTAGAAACTCGTATTGAGAAGATCAGAATAGACTTAGACGATTTAGAAGATTCGATCGTTAAGCGTAAAAACATGATTAAAGATGCCCAAGCTGCTATCAAAAAATATGAGTCGCAGTTAAATGAGGTAAAAAATAATCGTGAATACGACGCTATTTCGAAAGAAATCGAAATTCAAGGTCTTGAGATTCAGGTTTGTGAAAAAAGAATTAAAGAAGCAGAATTCGAAATTCGCAACAAGACAGAAAACTACGATACTACTGTAGGTAATCTTGAGTATAGCAAAAACGAGCTTGAGGGAAAAAAGAAAGAATTGGAAACAATTACTTCTGAAACTCAAAAGGAAGAAGATGCATTATTGGCTAAAGCTGCTGAGGCCGAGGCTAATATCGAAGAACGCTTAGTAAAGGTATATTACCGTTTACGTAACTCGTTCAAAAACGGACTTGCTGTTGTTTCGATTGATCGCGATAGCTGTTCAGGATGTCATAATAAGATTCCTGCTCAAATGCAATCAGAAATACGTCAACGTAAGAAAATTATCATTTGTGAGCACTGTGGTCGCGTTTTGGTCGATGAAGGAATTGTGTTAGAAATCGAACAAGAATACGGTTTCTAATCTTCAATAGCTAAAGAAAAGTCCTGCTGAAAGCGGGACTTTTTTTTTATCATATTTTTATGCAACTTTGTGGATATACTAACTAGGTCCACTTTACAAAAGTGTAGTTTTGTGTGTGGTAAATTTAACCGTTAAACGTTTATGAATAAAACTCATTTCAAGTTATTTGCTGCCTTTTTGCTCGGGACATCCTTTCTGCAAACAAAAGCGCAAGAAACCCTATTACTTCGAAACCCAAGTATCAGCGCCAACAATATCGCTTTTGTGTATGGTGGAGATATTTGGATTGCCGACAAAAGCGGAGCTAATCCGAGACGCCTTACAACAAATCCAGGGGTGGAACAGAATCCAATGTTTTCTCCAGACGGCAAGAAAGTAGCATTCACAGGAAATTATGATGGAAATACAGACGTATATGTAATCCCTGTAACGGGTGGAGAGCCAAAACGTATCACTTATCATCCCTCTTCGGATGTATTGCGCGGATGGCTCAATAATGATGAAGTATATTATACTACATCGCGTGATTTCACCTATGCTTTAAGTCCACGATTATACAGTTCCAATATTCAAATGTCGGGAATGGACAAAGCGCTCATTATGCCTGAGGCTACTCAGGGAAGCCCTTCTGCCGATGGTCGTTATTGGGCTTACATCAAGAATACTGACCCTACTGAAAGGGATCGAGTAGCCTTTAAGCGTTACCGGGGTGGTGGTATGCCAACCATTTGGATCTTTGACACCAAAACAAAAGAAATCGAGACTATTCCGAATGTTAAAAGTAATGATGTTAAGCCATTATGGTTGGGAACGAAGGTTTATTTCCTATCTGACCGCGATAAAATTGTCAATATTTTTAGCTACGACACCAAAACTAAAAAGGTTGAAAAACTAACAGATTTCAAAGATTATGATGTACGTTCCTTGAATGGGAATGGTAGCGACTTGATTTTTGAATATGCTGGAGTATTGAATACACTGAATCTAAACGGAAATAAAATTACTCCTTTACACATCACTGTGAATACAGATGTCATGTACAAAAGACCTTATTATAAAGATATCAAGGACGATATACGTTATGCTACATTATCTCCTACGGGTCAGCGAGCGTTATTTGAAGCACGTGGGGAGATCTTTACGGTACCAAAGGAAAAAGGAGAAGCTCGAAATTTATCTAATTCACCAGGTTCGCATGAACGTTTTCCAGATTGGTCTCCTAACGGTAAATGGGTTTCATATATTTCAGATAAAAATGGATCTTATCAGTTGGTATTGATGGATCAGTTCGGAAAAGATCAGCCCTTATACTTTAATTTAGGGGAAACCAATTTCTATTTTGAACCCACTTGGTCGCCAGATTCAAAGAAGCTTTTTTACAATGATGCGCATCTTAATCTGTATTATATTGATATTGCTTCCAAGGCTGTTGTCAAAGTTGCTGATGACAAATTAAGTGGTCAGACCGGGCGTGTATCCAATCATTTCCAACCAAGTTGGTCTCCAGATTCAAAATGGATATCCTTTATACGTACACTGGAAAACGGGGCGCCTGCTGTGTTCATGTATAACTTAGATACAAAGAAAACTCAGCAAATTACGGATGGTATGAGCTCTGCCCGCAGTACTGCATTTTCGCAAGATGGTAAATATTTATTTTTCACGGCGAGTACAAATACAGGTTTAACAAATTCTGGTTTACATATGTCCGCTGTACAGCGTAATGTAGATTATGCAGTCTATGCTTTTATCCTGTCGAGCAAAACACCATCATTCTTTAAAAACGATAGTGATGATGAGCAAATCCGTGAAGATAAACCTGATAAAAAGGAAGAGGGAGAGAATAATAAAAAGGAACGTGTAAAAGAGAATGATAAAAAAGCTCCTAAAAAGGATAAGAAGGAAGAGTCAGTTGCAAGCAAGCCGGTTGACAAATCTATTCAGGTAGACTTCGATCGTATAGAGAATCGAATTGTTGCCCTCCCTTTGCCAGCCGGTCCTTACTGGAATTTAAATGGTTTGGTTCCAAATCAATTGACTTATCAACGTGGTGGAACAATCGGTGCATATGATTTTAAAGATCTTGAAAATAAAACTTTAGTGGAGAATGCACGTAGTTTTGTTATTAGTGCCGATGGTAAAAAGATGTTATATCAAACGGGAAATGGGTTCAATATTGTAACAGCTGGGCAAAAAGTAGCCTCTCCTACTGCTGGCGAGGTTAAGCTAGGTGGAATTCAGCAATTGGTGGATCCCGCAGCCGAATGGAAACAAGTATTCAATGAAGTTTGGTCAATGCAAAAAGACTATTTCTATGTAGAAAATATGCATGGTGCTGACTGGAAAGCGATGAAAACCAAATATGAAAAATTCTTACCTTTTGTAAACCATCGTTCTGATCTTGGTTATTTATTGAACGAAATGATGGGAGAAATGGTCGTGGGACACAATTATATCTATCCAGGAGATCAACCTTCCACGCCATCAGTTTCAGTTGGTGTGTTGGGAGCAGATTATACGCTAAAGAATGGTTGTTATCAGATCTCCAAATTGTTTACGCGTCTTGAATGGAATCCATCGTTCAAAGCCCCATTGGCTGAACCGGGATTAAACATAAAAGAAGGAGACTATATTGTTGCTGTTAATGGTACTGAATTGACTGAGGATAAGGATATCTATAGTTTATTTGACAATACTGTTGGTAAACAAGTTACGTTGAAGGTCAATTCAAAACCTTCTTTGGTTGGCGCACGTGAAGTAATCGTTAAACCGATCTCGTTTAGTGATGAAATGAACTTGCGTAACATGGAATGGGTCGAAAGGAACCGTAAAAAAGTGAATGAATTGAGCAATGGGCAAATAGCTTATGTGTACATGCCGAATACCGGTCCTGAAGGGTATACCTATTTCAATCGGTATTACTTCGCTCAGATGGATAAAAAGGCTCTTCTAATGGACGAAAGAAACAACGGTGGTGGCTGGGTTGCCGATTATGTGATCGACCTCTTATCTCGCGAGTTAATCGCTGGCTGGGGAATTCGTGATGGAAAAGGATTTACAACTCCGGGAAATGGTATTTATGGACCAAAAGCCATGATTATTAATGAAAATGCAGGCTCAGGTGGCGATATGATGCCTTATATGTTCCGTTTTAAAGGACTTGGCAAATTGGTAGGTCGTACAACAATGGGGATTTTGGTTGGCATAAGCGGTTACCCTCCTTTGTTGGATGGAGGCCGTATTACTTCACCAAACTTCGGTGTCTATGACCTAAAAGGAAATTGGATTATCGAAAATGAAGGGGTAGCTCCTGATGTATTTATCGAACAATTGCCTAAAGATCTTTTGGAAGGCCGAGATCCACAGCTTGAAAGAACGGTGAAAATATTGTTGGAAGAAATGAAAACATATCCGTATAAAAATCTGCAGAAACCTGCTGATCCAATTCGAGTGAATTAGGATAATCTACATCAAAAAGAAGGCTTTGGATTTTTCCAAAGCCTTTTTTTTGATCATATATGCTGTGTCAAATGTATTCATATTCGGGATGATCGAATACCTCTGTTGGAGTTTTTACTGTATTTGGATGATATCGCCTTTTGCCATTCGGCTAGTACAAACTAGACGGCAGAATTTGAATGAATGCGACAATTTTAATAAATCTTGCTTTTATTGCTATCTTTAACTGATATTTAATAGCTATGTTTCCTGAACAAACACCCCATCCGTTTCAATCTTTGTTACGATTGATCTTAATGGTTATCGGTTTTACCATTCTTTCGCAGATTATTGCTATTCTGATTATTGCAAGTTATTATACATACACTAGGCAGGTCTTCTCATTGGAATCCTTAATGAATGGATCGGCCAATGAGATGCGCTTTATGTTGTTAATGAGCAGCTTGGGATCTTTTGTTGTGCCAGCTTATCTGATGAATACACGCGAAGGATATGGCATTACATATTTTAAACTGAAAAAATGGCCTAGTGGAATGCAATTTGGCTATATATTTTTGGCAATGCTTTCTTTTATGCCTTTGATGAGTCTGATCGGTCACTGGAATGAATCCTTACAATTGCCCGATAGTATGCAATCGTTGCAGCGTTGGATGGAGCGTAGCGAAAAGGAATCGGGTGATTTAATTAAGGGCATAATTATGGAGTCGAGTATATCCGGCTTTTTGTACAATATTGTTGTACTGGCCTTAATTCCGGCCATAGGTGAAGAATTGTTATTTCGTGGTATTTTGCAAAAAATAATAGGAAGATGGTTGAGCAATCAGCATGTGGTTATATGGCTCGTTGCTATTATCTTCAGTGCGATACACCTGCAATTTTTTGGTTTTGTTCCCCGAATGTTATTGGGGGCTTTTTTTGGCTATCTTTATGTATGGAGCAAGAACATCATATTGCCCATCTTTGGGCACTTTGTCAATAATGCCGGAGCCACAATTGGAGCATTTTATTACGTAAGACAGGGAAAGAGTTATGATGAACTCAATGCATTTGAGTTACAATCTTGGTGGATATATCTTGTAGCCTTCATTTTTACTCTTATTTTTGTATTCTTATTTTATCGATCAACGCAAAAAGAAAACAATGGAGAACGATTGGAAAAAAATTAAAACATATACAAATGCTATTCAAGCCGAGATAGTAAAACAAATGTTGGAAGAGAATGGTATTCCGGCTGTCGCGTTGAATAAACAAGATTCTTCTTATCTGTTTGGAAAAATTGAACTTTATGTCAGCGAAGGATCTATCGAAGCGGCCGAAAGGTTAATTGAGGAATCGGAAGGGGATTTTAGTTTATGAAAACAAGAGCAATAACCGGAGTAATCTTTGTGGCTGTTATGATCGCGGCTACTCTTTTGGGAGCTTATGTTTATTCCATCTTTTTTACCTTGCTAAGTACATGGTGTCTTTATGAATTCTATGGAATCGTTTCATCCGAAGAACGTGCTCCAAATAAAGTGATTGGTATCGCCCTGGCCTTGGTACTGTTTGTTTTGGGATCTTTAATTTCGATGGATCTGCTTGCGGTAAAATTTTTAGCACTGATTATTCCATTTATAAGTGCGACTTATATTATTTCACTTTTTCAGAAGAGAGCTTTTCCTTTTAATGATATTGCCTATACTTTTTTGGGAATAGCTTATGTTACATTACCTTTTTTCCTATTTTCCAAATTAGGGTTTATGCAAGGTGCTTTTAACTATGTGCTGCCCTTAGGTTTTTTGATCTTATTGTGGACAAACGATACAGGGGCATATCTCGCTGGACGAAGTTTCGGAAAACGTAAACTATTCGAACGGATCTCACCAAAGAAAACATGGGAAGGTTTTTTCGGTGGATTGATTTTGGCAATTGTTGCTGCAGTGAATCTAAAGAAGTATTTTGATTATCTACCGCTCTGGCAATGGGTAAGTATAGCGGCTATTATCAGTATTGTTGGAACATTGGGAGATTTAGTTGAGTCGATGTTAAAGCGTAGCTTGCACGTAAAAGATTCCGGAAATATATTGCCCGGACATGGTGGTTTTTTAGATAGATTTGATGGCTTGTTATTAGCGGCACCTATGGTCTATGTTTTCTTAATTTTAATCAATTGATTGTATTATGAGTCAGATTCAAAAATCTACATTTGATTTTTTAACGGAATTGAAAGCCAATAATTCTCGGGAATGGTTTGCCGATAACAGAGCTAAATATGAAGCTGCATTGGCTGATGTGAGAAGTTTTTTGACAGATTTAATTGCCGCTTTGAGCGAGTTTGACCCTAAAATCAATACTTCCATACAGGCAAGTAAATGTTTGTTTCGTATTTACCGTGATACACGCTTTTCAAATGATAAAACACCTTATAAAAGTTGGTTTGGGGCAGGAATTTCAGTTGATGGAAGAAAGTTGCAGGGACCAGAGTACTATATTCATATTGGAGCAGAAAATTCATTTGTTGCCTGTGGATATTGGCGTCCAGAAAAGCAACATTTGGAGGCAATAAGACAAGAAATTGATTACAGTGGTAATAAATTGGATGAAATTTTAAAAACAGTATTGACAGGTGGTAATATTGCACTTTTCAAAGAAGATTTACTGAAGCGTGCCCCTGCTGGCTATAGTGAGGATAATCCTTTTATTGACTTTATCAAATTGAAAAGTTTTGTGTTGGATAGATCTTTAACTATAAAAGAGTTATCTGCAAAAAATGCGTTAGATAATATCGTGGCTTCCTATAAAAGTATGCTTCCCTTTAAAGAGTTTTTACAAGAAGCCATCGATACGGAATAATTATTCCGGTAAGCTGATTTTGCCCATACAGACAGCGGGCGAATCTTTAATTTGCGCTACATTGGATTTGTTGCCTACCAAAGTTTCATTTGCTAACAAAGCAAAGAGGACGGCCTCTTTTGCATCTGGATTGATACCTAATGTTGCAAAGCTTTCAACTTTACAGGTAGGTAAGCTCCTTTTGATGTAATCAAACAGCAATGGATTGTGCAGTCCACCGCCACTTATATATACCGCCACATCAGATAGTCCTTCTGACTGCTTTCGGATGCCGTTGACCATCGCAAGAGCAGCAAAGCGATTGAGGGTTGCCATGACGTTTTCATGTGGAATATGAGTTGTTTTCGAACTTTCTTGCGCCTTTTCGAGATAAGCGAGATTAAATAGTTCTGGCCCGGTGGTTTTTGGAAAGGGCAGTGTTAGAAATTCTTCTGTTAATAATTGATTCAATAGCCCATCATTTACTTGTCCCTTTTTGGCCATATAAGCATCTCCATCCATCTCCTGATTAAAATTAGCCTTCATGTATTGGTTCATCATTGTATTGCCTGGACCGAGATCTGTTGCATAGGCTTTCAATTTTGTTTGATGGCTTGGGATAAATGTGAAATTAGAAATACCGCCAATATTCAGTAAGAATCGATTCTCTGTTGTATGCGAGAAAAGTAGATAGTCGCCATACGCCGCCAAAGGTGCCCCTTCCCCTCCGGCAGCAACATGTTTCTGTCTAAAGTCAGACAGGGTTATGATGCCGGTGTTTACGGCAATATGATCTCCATCGCCGATCTGTAAGGTACTATTGGGCCAGTTGCGGTCTTTGGTCAATGATTGGGGAGCATGGTATACGGTTTGCCCATGGCTGGCTATACAATCAATCTCGCCGCTTGGTATATTCCATTGTTGTAATGCTGTATTGATTAATTTGGCATGCGTGATACCAATATACGCATTAAGCCCCGAAAATAATTGTTGGTCGATATTTCGTTTTGCAAAGACTTCACGGACTCGTGCTCTAAAATCATCCTCATAATCCATTGTAGTAAAATTCTCTAGCTGTATTTTCGTTGTTTTACCTGCATTTTCTATGCGGCATACTGCGATATCAAGACCATCCAGAGAAGTTCCGGACATCAGGCCAATAATACGACGATCTTTCTTTTGTGAAATTTGGTAAAGTCTTTCGATTTGAGGATTCATAGCTTAAAAATAAACACAAAAATGTTATGATGAATATCATTTTTGACAATTAAAGATATTTTGTAACTTCACGGCATTAAAAATCAAAAAATTAAATACAATGAATTTTCCAGCAGAATTGAAATACACCAAAGATCACGAATGGATTCGTGTTGAAGGTGATGAAGCAGTTGTAGGGATTACCGATTTCGCTCAACGTGAATTGGGTGACATCGTTTTTGTTGACATAAACACTGTAGGTGAGGAAGTTGCCGCTAATGAAGTTTTCGGTACAATTGAAGCTGTAAAAACAGTTTCTGATCTATTTTTACCTGTATCAGCTACGATTTTATCGGTTAATGAAGCTATTGATGCATCTCCTGAATTGGTCAATTCTGATCCTTATGGTGAAGGTTGGATTGTTCGTGTTAAATTGAACAATGTTGCTGATGTAGATGCTTTGTTATCTGCTGATCAATACAAAGAAGAGATCAACGCATAAATTTGATATATAACAAAAAAAATAGGGGCCTTTTGGCCCCTATTTTTTTTTGTTATAGTCGTTTATTGACTTTTTAATGTGGTCTTTATTTTTGCTTCAGGCATATCCACGGCACTTGTCATTTCTGTTATCTTGGTAAGGCAGGTTTTTTTATCCAAGACATAGAAACCCTGTACGTTGCCTACCTGATTTGCATCCGGGCCGAACATTTTTCCTTCAACATTTACTTTGTAGCCTAGCTCATTTGCTTCTATTAAAGTCATTGTGCTCTCCACCGAAATGCCTGAATCATCCGATTCCGTTTTGGAAGTCCATGAGTCACCGATTTTAACAGGCTGTTCAGGTAATACTGTACTTATATTTTCGAACATACTTTTATCAAACGGCATGTTAATACCCTCAGGTAACTTGATGTCAGAAGATTTGCCAAGTTGATCAACATTAAAGCTAATGCTATTTTCTAGCAATTTGCCTAAGGTAGCATGCATCTGTTTGGAAAACTCATTGGCCTCGGGGTTTTTCGAGTCGTAAGACATGTCCATTCCCGCCATATTCATTTTCATGTTTATTCCGGTATATCTAAGGTCAAACGCGAAGATATTGTCTTTTTTCGTTGTATTGGTGATATCAAAGCCCATATTAAGGTCTGTAACCATTTTTTGGCCAGCAGCGTCAATATCCATTGTCATCACAAGGTTTTGCGATATTTTTTTCCCTGAATCGGGATTTACACGTAGTGTGTATTTCTTTTGTGCGGAAGCAGATATCACTAGAAATACAAATACGGCCATCAAAGAGGCAATTCTTAATTTTTTCATATATGGAATTTTAATTTTTTTAATAAGCAACAATCGGCCAGCTTAAATATAAAAAAAATCCCTTTTACAGGGTAAAAGGGATTTTAATTTTTTAAGAATGTAATTCGTATTACTTCTTGATATAAGATACTTCTTTCACAGCTTTAACAACTTTCTCAACGCTAGGTAAAGCAGCTTCGATCAATGTTGGAGCATAAGGAAGAGGTACATCTGCACAATTTACGCGGATAACAGGGGCATCTAAATAATCAAATGCGTTACGTTGTACATTGAATGCTAAATCCGTCGAAATAGACGCCAATGGCCATGCTTCTTCCACGATTACCAAACGGTTTGTTTTCTTAACAGACGCGATGATTGTAGGGTAATCGATAGGACGTACCGAACGCAAGTCAATTAATTCAACGCTGATACCTTCTTTTTTCAATTCTTCAACTGCAGGAATGACAACGCGAGGAAGCATTTTACCAAAAGATACAACAGTTACATCTGTACCTTCTTGGATAATATTAGCTTTTCCGATTTCTAAGTAATATTCTTCTTCAGGAACTTGTCCTTTATCACCATACATTACCTCAGATTCCATGAAGATAACAGGATCTGGATCGATAATAGCTGATTTCAATAAACCTTTAGCTTCATATGGGTTCGAAGGAACCACAACTTTTAAACCTGGTGTATTTGCAAACCAGTTCTCAAAGTTTTGAGAGTGTTGTGCTGCAAGCTGACCCGCATTTCCTGTAGGACCACGGAAGACCATCGGAATAGAGAACTGTCCACCACTCATCGAGTGAATTTTAGCTGCAGCATTGATTACTTGGTCAATTGCAACAAGTGAGAAGTTGAATGTCATGAATTCAACAATTGGCTTCAAACCATTCATTGCAGCACCAACAGCAATACCAGCAAAACCAAGTTCCGCAATAGGTGTATCAATGATACGCTTTGCACCGAATTCATCAAGCATACCCTGACTTACTTTGTAAGCTCCGTTATACTCAGCAACTTCTTCTCCTAATAAAAATATTTTGTCGTCTTTACGCATTTCTTCGTTCATTGCTTCACGAAGTGCTTCTCTGAATTGTATTTCTCTCATCAGTTGTAAAATAGTGTCAATTTTTAGATTACAAATCTACTATTTAAAATTGATATTTTGAAGATTTGAACCCGCTAATTCTATAGTTTTATGTCATTTTTTAATAAGTAAATGACTTTTGTATTAAATTTTTGAATATAAGTTGTTCAGATATTCCAATGTTTTTATAAGTGCCTTATTACTATTCATTATCGCTAACGGAATGTTCCACGTGGCACGGTTCCTTCTTTCCACGTAATTTGAAATACCGCGAATCTCAATCACGGGAATTGTCATTTTATCGGCGGCATAGAAAACAGCAGCTCCTTCCATACTTTCAACAAGGCTATTAGGATGCAGTTTTTTAATTTTTTCGATACTTTCTGTGCTACCATGGACTTTGTTTACGGTAATTCCTTCCCCCTGTTTTAGAAAAGGAAGCCTAAGCTCCTTGTCATTCAGTAAACACGAGGTAAATGTAGACCTTCCATAGCCCAATTGATCTATTGGAATAAAATTATGACCGTCTTCCGCACCTAGTTCAACAAACGACTCTGAAATGACCTGAATAACCGAGCCTATTTCAATCGTACGATCCAAACATCCTCCTATCCCGACATTAATAAGGAGATCATATTTTTTTTCGTGTAGCATTCTTCCCAGCTCAAAGCCTGTGGCGACCATGCCTACACCAGTTACTAGGGAATCGCATTGATCGTAATTTGATACCACTTCCAGAAAAGGCTGCAATTCAAATGAAGTAGCCGCAATAATTAATATTTGCATGACGAGCTCGTTTTGGATTGAAAATTACAAATTATCTTGCAAGCGCATCTCTTTTTAGCATAAAAATATCATGCTTGCAATGAGTCTTGCTTAGAAACCCGAGCTTGATGTTAATAAGGCCAACTCCTTTTTTGCTACGACCTCCGCTTTTATAAAGCTGTACGAACTGTATAGTTTTTGTCCTGATGCTATTGGAAACAATACTAATCGATCGATATAATCGCTTGAATTAGTTTAGATTTTATATACCCTTAGTTTAGATTTTAGTTAGGGTTACTTTAGGTAAAGGCTATATAAAACCTAAACTAACCCTAACTAAACCCTAAGTAAACCCTAACTAAAGGTAAAAGAAAATTGGCCTTAAAAATCAGCATTCATTGTTGTTCTTTTTAAACTGGGAGTATTTACACTCCGCTACAAAATTTTATATCAGATTATTCTTGAAAGCGGGTTATGAGTAAGGATAAAGTGCTTAGATTTTTGCCTGTTTGTTCAACAAAAGAGAAAGCACTTCATTATATTACTATATTCTGACGGCATTCCTTAAATTGAGATGTTTTAATTGCACTTAAAGCCTTATCTTTGTATTATTATGGTATTTATAACTCGTCGTGAACGTTTCTGTGCTGCGCACAAGCTCTATCGTGAAGACTGGAGTAAGGAGCAGAATGAACAGGTATTTGGTCTTTGTTCCAATCCAAATTGGCATGGACATAATTATGATCTTTATGTAACAGTTAAAGGAAAAGTCAATCCGGAAACTGGTTTTTTAATAGATTTAAAGATCATGAAAGAAATAATCAACCGTAGTATCATTGACAAAGTCGATCACCGTAATTTCAATTTAGATGTTGATTTTATGAAAGGAGTCATGGCTTCTACGGAGAATATCGCAATCGAAATATTTAAGATCTTAAAACCGCTATTTGATGAACAGGGTGTGATCTTGCATAGTGTCCGTTTGCATGAAACAGAAAATAATTACGTCGAATATTTTGGCGATTAATCTTTAATACATTTAAATAGTAGAAACTATGAGTCAACACTCATTTGACAACGAAGAGTTGGATGGATATATTAAGATCGACAAATACAATACTGAAAAGGTAGATCGCATCGCTGCTCATTATACAGATATATTGGAATGTCTGGGGGAAGATCCAAAACGCGAAGGTTTAGTGAAAACACCAGAACGTGTTGCAAAGGCATTGCAATTTTTGACACACGGCTATGATATCGATGCTGCGGAGGTATTACGTGGTGCTATGTTTGAGGAAGACTATAGTCAAATGGTCGTCGTTAAGGATATTGAAGTATATTCTCTTTGTGAGCACCATATGTTACCTTTCTTTGGCAAAGCCCATATTGCGTATATTCCAAATGGCCATATTGTAGGTTTAAGCAAAATACCACGTGTCGTTGATATTTTTGCGCGTCGTCTGCAGGTTCAGGAACGTCTCACCAATGAGATCAGAGATTGTATTCAAGAAACTTTAGGCGCTCGTGGAGTAGCTGTGGTTATGGAATGCAAACACATGTGTATGGCGATGCGTGGAGTTCAGAAACAGAATTCCGTAACGACTACTTCTGCATTTACTGGAGCATTCCAAAATGATGTCACAAGATCCGAATTTTTACGCTTGATCACTGCTGATCTTGCTTAATATATTTGTTGTTTAATAATAAAGAAAGCTTACTAAAATATCATCTTTTAGTGGGCTTTTTTTTTGATAAAATTTGGAAACAAAATAGAAAATCAAAAAATGGCAATATCGCTTTTTTATGCATCTGACGCGATTTATGAAAAATGCTCTTTACAAAAGGATAATTGTATTTTGCTGGTATTCAGCTTTTTGTAAAAAAAAGTTTTTATCATAAAAATGTTTTTTGGTACCTTTGTGGTTATGGAAATTGTTGCCGACGATTTAGAGTCCTATTTGGAACATACTACAGACGAGGAAAATTCGTTACTGAAAAGGGTAAATCGGGAGACATATTTGAAGGAAACAATGCCCCATATGTTATCTGGACATTACCAGGGAAGAGTTCTTTCTTTATTGAGTAAATTGGTTGCTCCGAAACGTATCTTGGAGATAGGAACATTTACGGGATACGCAACGTTGTGTCTCGCAGAAGGGCTGCAGGAAGATGGGATATTACATACTATCGATATCAATGCAGAGCAACAAGAGCGCGTCCAAGTTTATTTTGATGAATCGGCATTTGCTGATAAAATCAGATATCATATTGGAGATGCAGCGGTAATACTACCTACATTAGATGAAACATTTGATCTGGTATTTATCGACGCGGACAAAAAGAGAAATTTATATTATTTCGAAACGATAATAAATCAAGTTCCGTCTGGGGGACTTATTTTGATTGACAATGTCTTATGGAAAGGTAAGGTGTTAGATTCAAAACCAGACAACCAAACAAAGCAGATCATTGATTTGAATGCACGTTTAGCTCAGGACAAGCGCGTAGAAAAGGTAATATTACCGATTCGAGACGGACTTTTTGCCTTGCGCAAGAAGTAATTTGTGAACTAAAACATTCTTCATGAATTTAAAACAATTAAAAAGCTTTGTACTGTTACTAGCTTTGGGAACTTTTGGATTAACAAAAGTTTCAGCTCAAAGTAATGCGGCATATGTCGATAAGTACAGTCCAATAGCAAAAGAAATGATGGAGGAACACGGTGTTCCAGCATCGGTTATCTTAGCCATCGCTATGCATGAAAGCGGAAATGGTGGTAGCAGGGTAGCAAAAAATTTGAATAACCATTTTGGTGTCAAAGGAAAAAACAACAGTACCGTTATTCGGTCAGCTTACAAAGGTTATCGGTCTGTAATGGACTCGTATGATGATTTTGTAGGAATAGTAAAAAGAAAAAAGACTACTCAGAGTCTTTTTGAAAAACATCCTGGTGAAAAATACGAAGCTTGGGTAAAAGCGATTGCTCGTTCGGGTTACTCCACGAGTAAAGGTTGGACAGCAAAAGTACTCGCTACTATTAGACAATATCACTTAGATATGTTTGATAATGATGCTAAGCAAAATAGATTCTCGTCAACAAAAAAATAAGCGCGACATTATTGCATGAAGAAGTTTTTTTATGGCATGTTTGTATTCATGATGTTGATTACATCATGTTCAAGCCGGAGAGGCACAATATCCTCCTCTAAATCTGGCTCCAATTCAAAAACTTCTTCATCCTCTTCTGTGGGACGACCGACCATGGCTGGCAACGACTATATTGCTCATTACAAAGATGTGGCCGTTGCAGAAATGAATAAATATGGTATTCCTGCGAGCATTAAACTTGCTCAGGCTTTACTGGAATCCGGTAATGGTAACAGTTATCTTGCGCGTGAGGCTAATAACCATTTCGGTATTAAATGTGGCGGAGTTTGGAAAGGAAAATCCGTGACTCGTCCCGATGATAATATCAATGACTGCTTTCGTGTTTATGAAAATCCCGAACAATCTTTTCGGGATCACTCAGAGTTTCTGTTACGACCGCGATATGCGGCACTCTTTAAGTTGGATAAGAACGACTATAAAGGCTGGGCCAAAGGCTTGAAAGCGGCTGGATACGCCACCAATCCGCGTTATCCTGAATTGCTGATCGAAATGATCGAAAGATATCATCTTGATCAATACGATCGCGGTGAATCGCCACGTGAAAAAGTTGTACGGGAAGAGACTGTTCAGGTCGAGATCGTACAAAATGTACAAGAAACACCTCCTACCGTCGTAAAGACAGAAGAAATCAAGAGCCCGATAGCTATGCGTATTCATGAGGTTAAAGCTCAGGATACGTTATATTCGCTCAGTAAGCTGTACAATGTATCCGTTGATCAGATCAAATCCCTAAACGGTCTTACCGATGATGCGTTATCTTTAGGCCAACTATTGGTTATATCTAAATAGTTACGCTTTAAAAGATGTTAAATATTTCGCTTTTGTACAGCGATATAGTAGTTTTACGAAAGTGATACTATTGCGATATATTTTTCTACTTATTGCCCTTGTGGGCTTTACTTCTCCACTTTTTTGCCAGGATAAAAAAGTAGAGGGTATCGTTTTTGATAAAAATACCAAACAACGTATTGGAAATGTAAAGCTGGCCAACTTACGTACTGGGGAGGTCAATTATAATACTATCAAAGGAGAATTTGTCTTTAATGCACAGCTAGGAGATCATATTGTTGCGATATGTAAAGGCTATTTTTCGGATACTCTTCAGGTGGATAACCGTGGATTGTTGCTGTTTCATTTAGTACGTGAATCGTTTTATATTGATGAAGTTCAGGTTTTTGCACGCAAGACCCCAGAAGAAATTCTGAAAAAAGCAAAAGAGGATTATGAGAAAGCGTATCGTCTTGCGGGTTATGGTGACGTCTTTTCTGTTGGCCCAAATGGTGCTGGATTAAGCATTAATTCAATTTATAGTTTATTTAGCAAGGAGGCTAAAAGAGCACGTCGACTAACTAAAACCATTGAAAACGATTATAAGGAAAATGTCATCGATTACAAATTTACGAAAGAGCTTATTAGTAAGATTACAGGATTAAATAGCGAAGAGGCTGAACGATTTAGAAGGATATTTAGACCCTCCTATTTCTTTATTCTCTCAGCGAGTGATTATGAACTGGTGAATTATATCAAAGATTGTTATTCACGGTATCAATTGAACCCTTCGCAATATTTTATTGAGCCTTTTCCAACAATTAATTATAAATTAGTACCGTAAACAAAAAATAGACGTTTTCAGAATGAAGTTATTCAATTTTGTCGGCATGGCTCTGCTTTGCCTTTCTATTACCAGCTTAAAAGCACAGGATCTGAAAGATCTTCGAGCAAAACCAGATACCGTAATTTCTGTACAGAAAGAGCAACCATTAAATATTAAAACGATTCGTCCTATAGTTCCAAAACTAAACTTAGAGGTAGACTATTGGAAACATTGGACAAAATTCGGGATCAATTTAAACCAGGCGTCATTTAATGATAATTGGAAAGGTGGTGGTGTTGGTTCTATTGCTGTAGGATTGAATGCGAATCATAAATCGGATTATACGAAGGACAATTTCAATTTTGTGACCGAAGTTGATTTACGTTATGGAAAGATAAAGAATACCAATAATATTGCGAAGAAGAATAATGATCGTATATTTTGGGATAATAAGCTTTCTTATAAATTGTCTGCCAATTGGGCATTGTTTACATCGGTGACATTTGAGTCGCAATTTGATGCGGGTTATAAGTATAAAACGGTTAACGGCAGAGATACAATAGACTATATTGAGAATGCTTTTATGGCACCAGCTTATCTGACAGAATCTTTCGGTCTTGAGTATAAGCCTAGTAACGAATTTTCCTTGCGTTTTGGTACGGGTACTGCACGTCAAACTTTTATCTTGGATGAGCGTGTTAAGCCTCGTTCTGGAGAAGGTTTCTTTGAGAAATATGGCTATTATAGAGATCCTAACAATCCAAGTGCGGGTACTGGTGAACGATTTGGTGTAAAGGAAGACCATTCTTTTGCCAATGCACTGGCATTTCAGCTAACGGGTAACCTAGACAAAAACTTCACAGATAAACTGAATGTAAAGGCTCGTTATAACCTTTTTGCTGACTACGAGAAACTTTCCAACCCTACACACCGTTTGGATGTAACTGTAACGGCAAAAGTCACGAGAGTCATCAATGTGAACTTAAATGGTATCATGATCTATGATCCAGATGTCATTTCAAGAGTGCAGTTGAGCCAGTCATTGGCGATGGGTATAGTGTATAGTTTACCAAAATAATGTTTAGGCCTGTGTCAATAGGGATATTGCTTTGTTCATTGCTGTCTCTGGCAAGCTGCAAGTCGAAGATACAGCCGGTGGTTGCAAAACCGCTAGTTGCGTCATTTGCTTCTGCATTGGTTGTGGAAGAAAAGGTCGAAGCTAAGCCAGATACCAATTTATTGACACCGGAGGAAAGAAAGGTTGTTTTTTTACAGAAGTCTGGAAACCATCCTTATTGGCGCCAAGAGGAAGCCATACATTATGATGTTCGTAAACCTAACTATGTCATTATTCATCATACAGCACAAGATAGTATTGGGCAGACGATCAAAACCTTTCAGATTCCAAGAACTAAAGTGAGTTCACATTATGTCATTGGCCGGAATGGGGAGATTATACAAATGTTGAACGATTATGTTCGGTCTTGGCATGCAGGGGTGGCAAAATGGGGTTCTATTGTCGACATGAACTCCTGTTCTATAGGTATAGAATTGGATAATAATGGTAGGGAGCCTTTTCCTGAGGCACAAATTAATTCATTGATGACAGTGCTTGATACCTTGAAATCGCGTTATTTAATTCCAGCAAATAATTTTATTGGCCATGCCGATATCGCTCCATCACGCAAGAATGATCCAAGCGTTTTTTTCCCGTGGAAAAAGCTTGCAGAACGAGGTTTTGGAATATGGTATGATGAAGGACAGCTTGTGGCCCCTCCTGATAGCTTTAATGCGATAGATGCGCTTAAAATTATTGGTTATGATACGTCCAATCTAAAAGCCGCTATCGTTGCCTTTAAACGAAAATTTGTCGTTCGGGATACAACCCCCGAATTGACCATATATGATAAGAGTGTATTGTACAATATCTATAAAAAATACTGAGCCTGATCAATCAGGCTTTTTTTTATTCAAGATCCCTTTTGTCCTCTATAGGACGAGGTGCTTTCACCCCCAGTTGTACGATATAGGCGATTAACATGACAGCTAGGCAGCCAATAAGATTTAGCCAAAGAAAAGGAATCTTATTCATCGTCCATACTGCTATCACTATAATTTCGGAAAGAATGGCTGCAAGAAAAACAGCTTTGCCTTGAATTTTCTTCATGTAGAAGGCGACGATAAAAATCCCTAGGATAGTACCATAGAATAGTGAGCCCAAGATATTGACCGCTTCGAGGAGATTACCCAATCTGTTCGCATACAAAGCAACAATAACAGTAAATGTACCCCAGATCAACGTAAATAAACGCGACCACAAAAGGTCTTGTTTTTCAGATGAGTTAGGATTAATAAATCTTTTGTAGATATCAATGGTCGTTGTTGAGGCCAATGAGTTAATAGCACTTGCCGTAGACCCCATGGATGCGAGAAAAATGACCGCTATGAGTAGCCCAATTAGGCCCTTTGGAAAGACGCTTGTCACAAAAGAAAGAAAGACATAATTATTGTCATTCGTTTCCGCTGTTGGGTTGTTTTTTTTGATTAAGTCCAAAGTCCCTTCTTTTATGACCTGCATTTTTGCATTAAGTTGACCGAGTGAGGATCGATAATCAGCAATTCTTTTTTCATCGTCGTGATCCAATGCTGTATTAAGCTGCTGAACAACAGATTCACGTGTTTTAAATAGCTCACTATGCTTTTGTTCGAGAAGCTGGTAGTCAGGAGCATATTTGCTTTCTTTGAGCTTCTTGATCTCGACTTGATTGAAAAAAATGGGCGGCTGATGGAATTGATAATAGGCAAATACCAGAACTCCAATCAACAGGATAGCAAATTGCATAGGGATTTTCAATAGACCATTCATAATTAATCCCATGCGACTTTCTTTGATCGAAGCCCCTGTCAAATAACGACCTACTTGACTTTGGTCGGTCCCGAAGTAGGAAAGCTGTAGGAAAAAACCACCGATTAGTCCTGTCCAAAGTGTATAGTTATTATTGAGGTCAAAAGTAAAATCCAATGCATTGGTTTTTCCTGATTTTCCTGCAATATGAAGCGCTTTTGATAATCCAATAGACTCTGGCAGCAGATGGATAACTAATATACCTGCTACGAGTAATGATCCAAAGATAATGCTCATTTGAAGCAACTGTGTATGAGACACGGCTTTGGTTCCTCCATAGGTCGTATAGATAACAACAAAACTTCCTATGGCCAATGTGGTCCATGTTAGATCAATATGAAGGATGGTCGATATAATTAAAGCCGGTGCAAAGATGGTAATACCCGTTGATATCCCTCGCTGTATCAAAAAAAGAATGGCAGTGAGCCCCCTGGTTTTGACATCAAACCGCTTTTCTAGAAATTCGTAGGCTGTAAATACTTTTAGCTTATGAAAAATAGGAACAAATGTAATGCAGAGCACAATCATGGCCAACGGAAGACCAAAGTAGAATTGGACAAAACTCATTCCTGAGGAATAAGCTAAGCCGGGGGCAGATAAGAAAGTAATGGCGCTCGCTTGCGTCGCCATTACCGATAATCCGACGTGATACCAGGGTAAAGAACGATTACCTAGAAGATATCCATCAATATTTTTTATACCTCTACTCTTATAAACGCCATAAATGACAATAACTAAGAGTGTCAGAAATAACACGATCCAATCTGCTGTACTCATGAATAGTGGTTCGTGAAAATGTACAGAAAAAGGATAAATACGAATAGCCAGATAACGACCAACCAGTAGAAACGCTTCCAGCTATTCATCTTTCTTATCTATCTGAAGGCTTTTGAGGATAGATAACGCTATTAAAAATAGCAGCGATAATCAATCCGACAGCGGCACCTCCAAAGATGCTTAAAAATGTCTCGTTTGCAGTGAATCCAATTAATGCACCAAATACTACAGCAACTAAAAGAATGATTCCTTTTGCTTTGCCAGCATCAATTGTCGTGCAGCTGTTGTCAATCTGATTTTCCATTATTATATTATTTTGATTTTGATAGCAAATTTACGAATAATCTGTAAGCTCCGGGAATTCCGGCAGGCAATTGTCTGAAAAAAGACAAAGATGTATAAACAAATTTACCTTTTCCATATTGAGCAATGAGTAATGAGCCATTATGTAACGGTTCGCCGGGATCTTGCATGGTGATCGGGGTGCGATATTTTTTATCAATATCTTCCGCGAAATATAGCCCCCGCTCCTGCACCCAGTATTCGAAGTCAGCGTCGCTGATTTTATTCGGGTAATTAAAAATCGGGTCATTTTTATCGAAATGTACCGTTGCAAGTTCGTCTGTTACACGGCTTCTTCCGATGCTAAAAGGAAAAGGACCAAAGTTTTTTGAGATCAGTCCATTGTTTACATTGTATTGTTCTAGGACTGTTCCGCCCATATTGACATACGCAAATAGTCTGTTTTGGAGCTGCGCAATTTGCTTGTTGACGTTGAATATTCGTACACCCAAGATTACAGCATCGTAGCTAGAGAGATCTGCTTTTAATGCCTGTTCGTTACTTAAAACATCGACTTTAATACCAATGGCTGCCAGCGACTCCGGAATTAGATCCCCTGCCCCATGGATGTATGCCACTTTCTTTACGTCGTTGATCAGGTTGATATTGCTCATTTTTATAGCTACATCTGGAAAATAAACAATATTAGGTATATGATTGTAATCGATGGATTTTATCTCTTTTAAACGTTCTTTGTTTGCCAAGAGGAACCCAAGGGTATCAATGGAAGATTTAGAAGCATCTGATGGTTTTATGCTGATCTCTCTGGAAATTGTACGTTCGCCTTTGTCAAAAGATAGGTCAAAAGATGCCGGTGAAACTTCCCAGCCTTTAGGTACATTCGGTCTGACGTTAAACGTGGTTGTGTTTGCTTGTCCGTTTTTCTGAAAAGTCAGATTCACTTTGACCGTGTGGGCATTTTGTGTAAGTGCCAAAGGGCTGGAACTTTTTGCAGTCAGCTGTGGGACGATCACAATGGGGTCGTAGATTTCGCCACGAACAGGATCGGTATACTTATATTTTATGGGCTGACTGAGTGTGATATTTTCACCATTGATCCGGAGTTGAAATGATACCTCTGGAGCATAGGGGTTTTCTGGATAGCCTGTCAGGTTAAAATCACTGACGTTAAATTTGCCTTTTCCATGTGGTTCAATCAACCAGTATGGTTGTGTCGTCCTGTCGGCATGTATAAGAACAGAGTCTCTTTGTAGCTTGTTTATTTTTAGTGTTTCATGAATGCTATTTCCATTTATTTGGGTCAGCTCAACGGTTACATTTGGACGCCGCACAATAATGGAATGTTCCACTTTGATCTGATCTTCCAAGGCATAGGATGGATTTTTAGCGATACTTTCGAACCAAATTCCACCACAGGCAAGAATTAGTTTTTCAACCTCTTTTTTCTTTTCAGTTTTCCAGTATTCATCATCAATTTGATCTAGTGCTTTGTACAGCTGGATCAATTCAGCAATGATCAATTCTGGCTTATCAATTTGATATGTTTGATTGATGTGATCAATCAAGGACTCAACTTTACTGCCGTTTTGAATTCTTTTCCATGAGGTGTCAACACCATCCAAGAGTGTATTTTTTGCAGGTGCACCGTCTACATACTCAAAGTATTCGATTGATGAGCCACGTTGGCTTGCCGAACCAAAGCCTTGGCTTTTGTGTGATGAACGGCTGTGTGCGGCAATTTCCCCATAAGAGGCTCCTAGAAGAGAATTGTAATCCCCGATATCTATTTTTAACTGATCTTCACGTGTATTGTTTTGACCTCCGAAATTAGCTGTATTCCAAAGCAAGCGTTTAGCTTTCCAGGGGCGTACAAATTGAAGCTGCTCTGGAAATTGATTCGGATCAGCAGCAGCTTTAAAGGCTTCATGTGCTAGAATGGCAGAGGCTTGATGATGACCATGTCCGCCTCTTGGATCTGGAGGAAAACGTGTGATGATGACATCGGGCCTAAATTTGCGGATAATCCATACGGCTTCGCGAAGAACACGCTGTTTATCCCAGAATTCGAAAGTTTCTTCTGGAGTCTTTGAGAATCCAAAATCATATGCTGAGGAAAAAAATTGCTCACCCTTATCGATTTTTCGAGCAGCCAGTAATTCCTGCGTTCGAATCAATCCAAGTTCAATACCTTGTTCTGTTCCGATGAGGTTTTGTCCGCCGTCACCTCGAGTTAGGGATAAATAACCTGTTTTATATTTTTTTTCCTGAGCTAGCCAAGCGATTAGCCGGGTATTTTCATCATCCGGATGTGCCGCAAAATAAAGGACTGAGCCCAACACGTTCAGTTTTTCTAGGTTAACTTTAATTTCAGCAGCATTCCACTGTGGATTCTGTGCTTTAACGATTGAAGTTGACAAGATACCAGCCAAAATAATAATAACAGAGAGAAAAGGTCTTCGCATGTTTAAAGATAAAGATTTTGATGAACAACGGATTGTTGGAGATTGTAATTTTATTGACAGTCTTTAAGTAGTGCGTTTATGACGTTGGTTTATTGCTTTAACTTACGGATATTAACCATTAACCTGATTCAGGATCATACCGAAAGTTTGGGGAGGAGAAGTTTTTAAGCATACAATTTCATTACTCTATATAGGAAGAATGTGGTGTCTCTTACACCGCGAAAGACATCCCTGAACGCTTTGAGCTTTGCATTGAAAGATTCTGCTGAAGCATTGGTGCTTCTATTGTCGAAGTAGTGTAGAATGTATTGATGATGCGCTGCAATGGATCTTGCTACGCTCTCAAATAAAGCGATTCCCGCATTTTCAACCTGATTATG